>Ga0307477_10000322_pt1 | contig 57933 bp, 48 predicted proteins | sample atmos_gasesECM2C_FD_203316 | JGI IMG/M metagenome (GOLD analysis project Ga0307477, IMG submission 203316) | Hardwood forest soil microbial communities from Morgan-Monroe State Forest, Indiana, United States - atmos_gasesECM2C_515 | ecosystem: Environmental > Terrestrial > Soil > Temperate...
CCGCGGAGGACAGCTCGTTTCGGCCGTTCTCGCCGATGGAAAACGTCTTGGCGGACCGGTTCGCCGTCCGGGCGCCCAGGACTGACTGTTTGGGATACCGAATTGAAGGAAGCGCTATGAAGCGCAATCTCATGTTTACCGCCGCGTGCACATGGCTTTTGGTTTCGCCGGCGTTTGCACATCATTCCTTTTCCATGTTCGATCGCGAGAAACTCGCGACCGTGACCGGCGTGGTGAAGGATTATGAATGGGCCAATCCTCACGTTTGGATTCACTTGATGGTGATGGATCAGAACGGAACGCCGCGCGAATGGGGATTCGAGATGCAATCGATTGCTCAGGACACGCGTGCGGGGTGGCGGCCAGACAGCCTCAAGGCCGGCGATAAAATCTCGATCGACTATCACCCGCTAAAGGACGGTACGCGCGGCGGCCAGCTCACTAGCGCAATCCTTGCAGACGGCAAGCGGCTTGGACCTCCGCCACCCGACGGATTTCTCAGCGTGACGCCGGGCGACGGCGGCATTTAAGGGCTTAACTTCCAGGGAGACGCCAATGATTCTCAGAACTCTTGCTCTCACCGGTATCGTTCTATCTCTCGCCGCGCCAGCGGCCGCGCATCATTCCTTTGCCATGTTCGACCGGGAAAAAGCCGTCACTTTGACCGGTATCGTTAAGGAATACGAATGGACCAATCCTCATGTCTGGATTCATATAATGGCGCCGGACGGGCAGGGAACGCCGAGGGAATGGTCGTTCGAAATGCAGTCCGTTCAGCAGGATTCAGCTGCGGGGTGGCGGCCAGACAGCGTTAGGCCGGGCGATAAAGTAAGCATCGAATATCACCCGTTGAAAGATGGCAGCCGTGGCGGACAATTAATGAGCGCGACCCTGGCTAATGGTCAGCACCTCGGACCTCCCGTCATACCTGGACGGGTGTTTGGCCAGCCAGGCGCTCCTGCCACAACTCGCGCCGATTAACGAAAGCTTTTTTAACCTAAGCTAACGGGAAACCCTTGTGCGGTTCGCACCAGGGTTGTCCCTTAACTACCTCGTAACTCGCGAAGATTCGCAATTCCAGGCGCACTGCGCGTTTGCGGTTTTTTAAAGCCGTGGGAGTAGTTTGCCTAGCGGGTAAAGCTAGGTGGCGGCATATGATGGATACGAGCGAGGAACAGCGGCGGCCCAGGGTCAGCTATGTCATCGGTTCCGACGGGAATCCGCTTACCCTGGCCGATTTGCCGCCGCCAAACACCAAAAGATGGGTCATACGTCGTAAAGCGGAGGTGGTGGTGGCCGTCAAAGGCGGCCTCTTGAGCCTCGAAGACGCGTGTCACCGCTACACGCTGACAGTTGAGGAGTTTCTTGCTTGGCAGCGTGCAATCGAACGTTTCGGTCTAGCCGGTTTGCGCGCCACGCGACTCCAGCAATATCGTCACTAAACCGATTCCCGCCGCCAAGCGAAGAGCACGGTCGCAAGCACGAGCATCAACGCAAGCCAGGGTGGCATGAGCTGGTCGCTATCGACGGAAGTGACGCGATAGGCACCACGGCGTTCGATACCGAACCAACCGCTCCCTCGCGTCGATGACCCGCTATCGACCGCGCGAAGCTCGGGCATCCCGTCGGACAGCCATTGCACTCCACCACCGGTAGCGTCGGCATACGGCCTCAGGATCGCATCCGTCGCGCGCATGTCGGCCACTTCGCGCGGATTCAAGGGACCTGCGGCGGCCACAGCGTTCAGAGTGCCGTCGCTCATGCGATAAAGACCAAGTTCTTCGGCTTTCAAGTGACCGGTGAACTTTCCCGGACTCGTTGGCGACAAAGCAATGGTTTCGGCTTTGCCGGTCGGCGTCGTAACGTTCACGTTGGGTGTGCGGTCGTTCATAGTCTGGCGGGTAATGCGCAATTCCCCGCCTGCCACTTCCGCAGTCAGACGTTCTTCTTCGAGGTCAGGCTCCTTCATCAGCCAATGCGCTAGCCGGCGCAGAAGTTCGGCCTGCGGTCCGCCGTTCTCGTAGCCACGTGCCCATAACCAAATCTGATCGGAAAGAAGCTGTGCGACGCGGCCTTTCTGCACGCGATCAAGCACGAGAAGCGGCCGGTCGCCCGGGCCCGACATCACCGTGTTGCCGGATAGACGCTGAGCAGCAATCAAACGGAACCAACGACCCCAATTGGGCTGACTGGGTTGCTGGCCGGACGGTGCTTGTCCGGCTGCGGGAGCAGGTAGGTCAGCTGCGGTCGCTGCGCCCGCCGGCAAGGCGTTCGAGGCGGTCGGTCCGGGAGTCGCCGGCTCGGCGGGCTTCTCCCCGATCGGCGGCTCCGAAAAAGGATCCAGAGCCTCGTTGCCGAGTGGCAAATCGCGAGTCACGGGATGGGCAAAACCGGCTTTGGTGATCTGTGGCTTGAACGGCTGGGTTATGACTTCACCGGTCGGCTCCGCCGGCAGCACGGCCGCAAGGGGGGTGCGATAGATGCTGGTCTCATCTGCGAATTCCGGACCGGACGAAAGGAGCAGTGCACCGCCATTTTCCACATAGCGCGCAATATTGTCGAAATAGGCCAGCGGAAGAATGTCGCGATTCTGATAGCGGTCCAGAATCACGAGATCGAACTCATTCAAGTGCTCGGCAAACAATTCCCGGGTGGGAAATTGAATGAGCGCAAGCTCGTTGATGGGTGTGCTGTCCTGTTTGTCTGGCGGCCGCAGAATCGTGAAATGCACCAGATCGACGGAAGGATCGGCTTTAAGGAGATTGCGCCAAACCCGCTCGCCCGCATGCGGCTCGCCGGATATCAGAAGCACGCGAAGGCGGTCGCGTACGCCATTGATGATCACCGCGGCGCGATTGTTCTGTAGCGTCTGTTCCGCAGGACCGGGAGCGGCTTCAAGTTCGACCACGTTTTCGCCGCCGTGGGCAACGGGCACTTTTATGCTGGCGTCCTTGCCGACAGGCACGCTGAGCTTGCCGCGGTCCTGCCCGTCGATACGAAGCGAGACTTGTGCATTAACACCCGACGATCCGCCGAAATCGTCGACGCGGAAGGTGATCTCCGCGTCCTTCCCGACAATATTGAAACGGGTCGCGCGCACCACGGTCAGCTTGCGATCGCGTTCATTGGGCGCGCCCGTGATCAGCACGTGAAACGGCGCCCCGAGATGAAAGGTCTTCGGGTCCGGCGCGTCATGCACCTCTCCGTCGGTGATCACGATCGCTCCCGCCACGCGATCTGGAGGCGCATCGGAAAGAGCAGCGTTCAGCGCAGAGAAAAGCGCGGTGCCGCCGCCGTCGCCGGTATCCGAATTGGTGCGAACTTCGGCTTCGCGCAACTCGACATTCATCGCCTTCAGCTTCTCGCGCATAGTGGCCAGCGCCTTTTCCGCGTCGGCCTTGCGGCTGCCGATCTCCATGCTCTGCGACCGGTCGATCACGAGAGCCACGATGTTGGAAAGACCTTGCCGCGTTTCCTTGACGATCAACGGATTGGCCAGCGCCACCATGATTACCGCGAAGGCGAACAGCCGCGCCCAGGCGCCATGGGCGTGGCGGTATTGCGAGAAAGCGAGAATCGCCAGCGCGATGCCGCCGAATACCGCGAACTGCCAAAGCGGCAGATGCGGCGCAAAGGCGATGCCGAAAGACGACATAGCGCTCCTATTTCCCCAGCCGTTCCAGCAGCGCCGGCACGTGAACCTGGTCGGTTTTATAATTTCCGGTCATAGCATAGATCACGACATTGATCCCGAAGCGAATCGCCATTTCACGCTGTTGTTCACCTCCGGGAACCACGGCGGCGAGCGGATTGCCCATTTCATCACGCGCCCAGGCAGCCGCCCAATCATTGCCGCCCATGATGATCGGCGACACACCGTCGCCCCCACGTGCGGCCACAGGCCTCGTCGGCGGATTCTTGGGATCGGTCGGCGGCAAAGCCTCGACCCAGACCTGACCGCCACTCCAACGTCCGGGAAATTCCTTGATGAGATAAAAGGTCCGCGTCAGCACATGATCGGCCGGCGCTGGTTCCAGCGGCGGTATGTCGAGCTTGGACAAAAGACGGCGCAACACCGCTTCGCCGGGGGAAGCACCAGAGGCAAGTCCCGAAATTGGGGAATCGCGTGTATCAAAAAGGATCGTGCCGCCTCCGCGCATAAACTGATCGATTTTGGCAACCGCGGCCTGAGAAAGATCCTTCTCGGATGCCGCCATTGGCCAATAGAGCAGCGGATAGAACGAGAGATTGTCCTTATCGAGATCCACGCCGACCGGGTCCATTGGCTCATAGGCGGTGCGGGCTCTGAGTTCGAGGCCAAGCCCAAACAGCCCGGCCTTGCTCATGGCGTCGACTTCCGGATCGCCTGTAACGACATAAGCAAGCCGTGTATCGAGTGCAGACGCGAGCGCCTTGTCTTCGATATTGGTAGCTCTAGAAGGAGCGGCAATCGCCGGGGCCGTCATGACGAAAAGAAGCAGCGGCGCAGCCGTCAAAAGCAGTGCCGTGGCCGCCTTAACCGTTGTTTTGCGGAAGTCTCGGCGGTTGACGGAAATGTACCCCCGCAACGCCAGAGAGATCAGAGCGTCAATCAGAAGAATGATAAGCGCCGCCTCAAGCATCGGCCATTTCAGCTCCTGAGCCGCCGTGCCGGCGTAGGGAAAGATCGTCCGCCCGACATTGAGTGGGCGGAGAACGGAATGTGTTCCAAACGTATTTAACGCGACCAGAGCGCCTTGAACGCCGTAAAGCCCCGGTGGATGCAGCGGGCCGACTGTTGCGGTTTCGATTTCCGAAGCGCGTAGCGGCGTTGCCTCAGGGTAAGGCTTCTCCAGGTGGCCAAATCCATCCAGGGTCTGGAAGGGCGGGAACGTGCCGGTCTTGGCTGCTGCTGCGCCGCCGCGCATTCCTTCCGACAGCTCGACAACCCGACGGAGCATTTCGACATAGAGTCCGGAAATGGGAAGCGATGACCAACCGGGACTGGCGGCGACGTGAAACAGCACGATCCAACCGCGGCCACGCGCTGTGCCGGTAACCAGAGGCGTTCCATCGGTCAGACGGGCCCAAGTGTGATCGCCAAGTTCGACCGAGGGCTCCGCCAACACCTGGCGGGAAACCGTAACATCATTCGCAATATTAAGGCCGCGGAACGGGCTGTCATCAGTGAATGGCGTCAGGTGCTGCGGCGATGCCCAGGTCATCGCGCTTCCCATCAGCCGTTCGCCGGTTCTCAGTCGAACTGGAACCAGATCGTCGGAGTGGGCGGCCAATCGCGGTCCGCCAAAGCGCAATAATACGCCGCCGTCATCCACGAACTTGGCGACGCGATCATGCTCCGCAGCAGATAATTGACCGATATCGGCAATTGCTATCACGGCAACGCCACTGTCCAAAACTTGATCGACAGTGCCCTTGTGAATCTCGGCATAAGGCGAAAGCGCACGCTCTATGTAATAGACGTCCGACAGCAGAGGCTGCTCGACATCCGCGCCGCCGCCGGAGACAAGTCCGACCGGCCGGCGCCGGAAGCGCGCATCCACAAGCTGCACGGCGCCGGCGGAGTCATTCGCCATAACCGCGATCCGAACGGTGTCATTGCGAAGCTCCAAAGGCAAAGCGATGTTGGTTTTGGTCTCGGTTGCGCGCAATCCGAAGTGATAAGGCGCCGTCTCGAGAACTTGACCGCGGGAATCCAGTGCGGCCACTCGCCCTTCGCGCTGAACATCAGCGGGCAGGCGCTCCAGCGTTACGCCAAAACCGGTATTTGCGTTGTCGGGCGGACGCATCGCAATCGGCATTTTGTCCGGCTCATCCTGAAAGACTCCGAGCGTGCCCAGTCTGGCGAGCCCGTCGGCGAAGGTTTTCGCATTCCCGTGGTCGAGGCCGTCCGAAAACCACATGATCTGCGGGGTGCCGCTGAATTTTATCTGCTGCAATTGGACAAGCGACTTGGCCCGGTCGGGAAGCCACGGCCGAGGCACCATGTCCTGGATGGTTTTCAACGCTTTGCCCGGATCGAGAAATTGCGTGATCGCAGGCCCGGGTTCGGCCGTGGCAACAATCAACACTTGACGGTTATCGCGCGTCGCTCCTGTAAGGCCGCGCTGCATGGCTGCTTGCCGTGTCTGCCACTGCGCTGCCGCAGGCCAGCCATTGTCGACCACCATGACCAGGGGACCCGCTCCGCGCGCCACTGGGGTGGGATCGTAAAGGGGCTCAGCCAGAGCAAAGATCGTAATCGCAGCGGCGATCAACCGCATGAGCAGCAGCCACAGTGGGGTGCGCGCCGGGGTTTCTTCCGAAGACCTCAAGCCGAAGAGGAGACGCAAAGGCGGAAAAACGATGCGTTTTGGCGCCGGAGGCGTAACGCGCAAGAGCCAGTAGATGACCGGAAGGCCGGCAAGCGCCCACAGCACATAGGGGGCGCTAAATGTCAGACCGGTAAAGAGGCCAGCAAACATCGGTCAGAATCCCCGTTGTGCGCGCGCGCCGCCGATGGCGCCATAGAGCGCGATCAGTGCGGTTGCAGGCGAATGGTCGGTGCGATGACGAAGAAAACTCCATCCGACTCTGCGGGCAAATTGCCCGACCGCTTCGGAATGAGCATCGTAACGTTTGCGGTAGTTCGACTTCACTGTTTCGGCGCGCCCCAAAATCGTCGTGTCGCGGATTGTCCGCGCCTCGAAACGCGCGCGACCGGAAAAGGGAAAATCCTCTTCTGCGGGATCGATGATCTGCACCAGATACCCATGCGCTCCACTGTAAGCTAGGCGCTTCAGCGCGCTCTCGATCGCATCCAGCGGCTGCAGGAAATCGGAAATCCAGACCAATTCGCATTGGCGCTTGATGAGCAGCTCAGGGGGAAGATCGGATTCTTCCGGCGCGGGGTCGGAAAGGCTATGAGCCATCCGGCGCAGCGCGATTCGGCCCGCCGCGGGCGGAGCCCCGGTGCCCAGCAGTCCTATCCGCTCGCCGCCGCGAGTAAGAAGCGATGCCAGCGCCAAAGCGAGCACGGTGGCCCGCTCCCATTTCTCGGGCACGTTCTTGAACGAAGCATAGCGCATGCCGGCCGAGGCATCGCGCCAGAACCAGACCGTTTCGGCGGCTTCCCATTCGCGCTCGCGCACAAAAAGATGCTGCGACTTGGCCGATTGGCGCCAATCGATGGAGGTCGACGGGTCTTCCACGCGATAGCGGCGAAATTGCCAAAATGTCTCCCCGATACCCGCTTTTCGACGTCCGTGAACGCCAAGCCAGATTCCGGAGGCGAGACGTTCGGCCTCAACGAGCAGAGGCGGCAGCGCCGCAGCGAGTTTCTCTGCTTCCTCGCGTGGGCGGCCCCACCGCTCAGGCTGGCGAGAGTCAAAAGGCTGGTAGGCGTTGCTCTCCATGGACTGTCAGGCCCCTTAAGCTCCCTTGAGACGAGCCGTTTCGAGAAACCGGTAAGTCTTACAGGTAGGCCTGGCAGAGACCGTCAATCACCTGCGCGATGGTGGCGCCTTCCGCACGGGCCGAGAAGTTCAGCGCCATGCGATGACGCAAGATCGGAGGAGCCAGTGCAATGACATCATCAATGGAAGGCGCGAAGCGGCCTTCGAGCAAGGCGCGAGCACGAATAGCCAGCATGAACGCTTGGCTTGCACGCGGCGATGGTCCCCATGCAACGAAATTCCTGACGGTCTCGCTCGCGCCGTCATCAGGCCGTCCCGAACGGACCAATCCAAGGATCGCCTGGACAACCTTTTCCCCCACTGGCAGCCGACGTACCAAAGCTTGCGCTCGCATCAGCGTCTCCGGATCGATGACCTGTTGCGGCGGCTTCTCGTCGCCCACAGTCGTCGCCATCAGCATTCTCTGTTCCGCCTCGCGGTCGGGATAGCCAACGTCTATCTGCAACAGAAAACGGTCGAGTTGGGCCTCGGGAAGCGGATAGGTGCCTTCCTGCTCCAACGGGTTCTGAGTGGCGAGCACATGGAACGGACGTGGCAGATCGTAGCGCTGGCCCGCGATGGTGACATGGCGTTCCTGCATCGCTTGCAGCAAGGCCGATTGGGTTCGCGGACTGGCACGGTTGATTTCATCTGCCATTAAGAGTTGGCAAAACACCGGACCCTTAACGAAGCGAAATGCTCGACGGCCATCATCGGCTTCTTCCAGCACTTCGGACCCAACGATATCCGCAGGCATCAAATCGGGAGTGAACTGAATACGCTTGGTGTCCATGCCCAACACAGTGCCAAGCGTATCGACGAGGCGCGTTTTTGCCAGCCCGGGCACACCGATCAAGAGGCCGTTTCCGCCCGCCAAAAGCGTGACCAAGACTTGGTCTACAACGGTTTTTTGACCGAAGATGAACTTCGAAATGGCTTCGCGCGCTGTCACGAAGCGGGCGCCTAGCTCGTCGGCCATCGCTTCTGCATCGGCGCTTTCCATGCCGGGAGCCAAACCCTTGAATTGCGCCATTTCGGCGCCACTGACTGTGCTCATGTCCATAGGTTTCCGCTAAATTATCGTTTCCGGTCCTTTGCGCCGACCTCGCGAGCCCGGGGCCTTAAGCCGTGCTTTTGCCATGTTGCACCCTTGCGCGACGCATGCAACAGCCTAAGCGGCAAAGGATTAAGAGCATAGCGCGGTCTCGGCAATGGATGCCACAAAAGGCCGTGAATGGTCCAAGGAGTGCTCTGCGCGTGACGATCGAGTATAGGGACGGGACCGGGAGCAAGCCCTTGCTGGCGTCGAAGCTTTCTCGCCAGCGAATTCGCGCGGTTTTGCGACATGCGCCGCCGGCGATGAATTTGCGCGATCCGCCCTTGCGGCCGGCGGCCGTCTTGATGCCGATCGTGGATCGCGAAGAGCCCACTTTGCTGTTCACACGGCGGACGGAGCATCTGCCCTCACATGCGGGGCAAGTTTGTTTTCCGGGCGGGCGCCGCCACGGAGACGACGAGACGTTGATCCAAACCGCATTGCGGGAAATGCAGGAGGAAATAGGCCTTGCTCCGGAATCCGTAGAGGTTGCCGGCTTTCTCGATTGTTACGAGACCCTCAACACGGGATTCCTAATCCTGCCGGTAGTCGGGTTTCTGTCCGACGGTTTTCAGCTGTCCGTCAACCCCCATGAGGTTGCTGAAATCTTCGAAGCGCCGCTCGCTTTCGTTCTCGATCCCAAGAATCATATGCACAAATTCGCGGAACGAGGAGGCGTGATGCGCGAGTTTTACGCGATCCAATATCGAGACCACACGATCTGGGGCGCGACCGCGGCAATGATCGTGAACTTATCGGAACGGCTCGGGTTCGCATGATCAGACGAGCTCTTTTCGAGACGCTTTTGTTTCTCCTGCCCTTTGCGCTGTATGGGATTTATTGGCGTCTTTCCAAGCGCAGCGAGAGCGCGCCTGCTCCTGCGCATCCCTGGAGTATTCTTTTTATTTCGGGACTGGTTTTGGTGGCGGCGAGTTTCGTGATCTGGGGCGTTACCGAGGGCTCTGGCCGGCAAGGCGTTTATGTGCCTCCTCACGTTGAAAACGGCCGTGTGGTCCCAGGCCACGTTGAAACAGGCGCGCCACGGTGAATGCCCAACTCGATCCGTCTGCCCATCCCTGGATGAACGATGCATCAACGCATGCGGTCATGCGCGCTTTAACGGCCAACGGTGGAAGCGCACGATTTGTGGGAGGTGCAGTGCGCAACGCACTTCTCGGCGAACCGGCCGGGGACATCGACATTGCAACGCCGCTACCACCTGGCGAAGTCGTGCAACACCTGCAAGCCGCGGGACTCATCGCGGTACCGACCGGCATCGAGCATGGCACAGTCACGGCGATATCGTGCGGCAAACCCTATGAGGTGACGACGCTTCGCCGCGACATCGAAACGTTCGGACGGCGTGCGGTCGTTGCCTACACGGCAGACTGGAAGGAAGATGCCGCTCGCCGCGATTTCACGATCAATGCGCTCTATGCCGGCGAAGACGGTCGCGTCTTCGATTATTTCAACGGACTTGCCGATTTGGCCGCGCGGCGCGTGCGCTTTATCGGCGACGCGCGGACCCGCATTCGCGAGGATTATCTGCGTATCCTGCGGCTCTTCCGTTTTCATGCTTGGTACGGGCGAGGCAGTCTCGATAGGGAGTCCGTAAACGCGGCGGTGAACGAGAAATCGGGGTTGAACCTGCTTTCGGGAGAGCGCGTGCAGAAAGAGTTGTTACGGCTTCTCGAAGCAAAAGATCCCTGGCCTACGCTTGTCGCCATGCAGGAGGCGGGCATTCTCGCCGAAATCTTGCCGGGAGATCTGCAGCCTATGCGGCTGCGGCATCTGATCGCGATCCAGGGCGCAAATGCCTTGCCGCTGGACGGCGTGCTGCGCTTGGCTGCGCTTCTGCCCGATCATGTCACGGTGGCGCGCTCGCTCGCGGAAAAACTGAAACTTTCCAATGTGGCGCGGGACCGAATCATTGATGCTGCGGAAAAGGATTCTCGCGTAGGCGCAGAACTCCTCTCATCGGAGGCGAGGAAGCTGATTTATCGGCTTGGAGTTTCCCGTTTTCGCGATCAGCTCCTTTTGCAATGGGCACGATCGGCGGCAAGCGCGGACGATCCCCGCCGGCTGGCGCTCTTCGCATTGGCGCAAAATTGGCAGTCCCCGCAATTTGCGCTCAATGGCAATGATGTCATGGCTCTGGGAATCGAAGAGGGACCGGAAATTGGCGTTCTCTTGCGCGAAGTCGAGAATTGGTGGGTCGAGAATGAATTCGCGCCGACTCGTGCGGACCTGCTGAAACGGCTTGAACAGGCGGCACGGAAGCCGCGCTGATGAGCTTGCACTTCGAGCTTATCGAGTCCTTATCGCTGCCTGGCCATCCGGCAAAACCCAACGAGGACAGCTTCGTCGCGACGCCGAAAGCGGCAGCGGTTTTCGATGGTGCGACCGGGTTGGGGGCGCGGTTGATGCCCGGGCCCTCGGATGCGCATTGGCTCGCCCAATTTGCTGCGCGGCGATTATCGGCGCATGCGGAGGCCGGTGCGGGCGATTTGCGCGATTGGCTGCGCGCGGCGGCGGCCGACGCGGAAAAGAGCTTCCGCGCCTTGCGCAAGCGGCCACCTCTCGAAAATTACGAGACACCCTATGCATCGGCCGTAATTGCCGCGCCTGAAGGCGACGATTTGCGCGTGCTGTGGTTCGGGGATTGCGCGGCCCTGCTCCGATCCGGCGACGGCAAATTCATGCTGCTCGGGGACACGATTGGCAGGCGCGAAAACGAACGCGCGCGCGTCGAGCGGCTCGCGAAATCGCAACACCGCGGCCCGGCAGCTGCCGGCGTTAGGGAGGAATTTTTTCCGGTGCTCAGGGCGGCCCGCAATCTGGTTAACACCGGCGAGGACTGGTTATTTGCTCCCGATGCCGCTTGCGCCGATCATGCCAAAGAAGCGCGCGTTGCAATTGCTCCGGATTCGCTAGTGGTGCTGGCTAGCGATGGCTTTCTTGCGCTTGCGAGCGATTATGCGCGTTACACGCCGGAGGCGCTTTTTGCCGCCGCGACACAGAACGGGCTTGCCGTTTTAGGCCGGGAATTGCGCGCGGTTGAAGCGTCGGATCCGGATGGTTTGCGATATGGGCGTTTCAAGCGCAGCGACGATGCCACGGCTCTCCTTTTGTCAATGCGCGAATGACGGAGTATTCTACCTCGGATTTCGTGTTGGGCCCAAGCGATGAGCAACAGTGAAATCGTTCGGCGGACATTTCTCCATATGACAGGTTTCGCGGCGCTCACAGCGACGGGCATTCTATCCACGTCAAAGGCTTATGCGCAAATCACCGTGCCGAATTCCACCGGGGCGGAACGGTCATCGCTGAAAGCGCCGCCCAATGCCTGCGATTGCCATCACCACATTTACGATGCCGCTCGCTTTCCCCCGCAAAATCCGCAATCGCGAATGCAGTTCCGTGCAAGCACCGCCGAATATCGCCTGCTGCAGCGCCGGATTGGAACGACGCGTGATGTCATCGTCACGCCAGCTCCTTACGTTACGGACAACCGCGTTACCCTCGATGCGATCAGGCAACTCGGCCCGAATGCGCGCGGTGTTGCTGTCGTGCGGCCAAACGTCACCGATGCCGAGCTGAAGGCAATGGCGGATGGAGGCATTCGCGGTATCCGTTTTACGCAAGCCGATCCAACCACCGCGGTGACGGCATTCGATATGATCGAACCGCTTTCAAAACGCGTCGCGCCGCTCGGTTGGCATGTACAAATCCACATGCTCAGCGACCAGATCGCGGCGGCGGCAGAGTTATGGAACCGGCTGCCTTGCGCAATTGTGTTCGATCATATGGGACGCATGCATCCGCGAGCGGGCGCCGACGATCCGGGCTTTGCGATCATTCGGCGGCTGATCGATAAAGGCCGCACCTGGGTCAAAATTTCCGGCGCCTACCTCAATACCGAGATTGGGCCGCCTTCCTACCCCGATGCCACAGCCCTCGCGCAAGCCTACGTTAAAGCGGCGCCCGAGCGCCTGGTATGGGGAAGCGATTGGCCGCATCCGACCGAAGGATCCGACAAGAAACCGGACGACGCCGTGCTGTTTGACCTTTTGGCGCAATGGGCTCCGGACGAAACCACGCGCCATCGCATTCTCGTCGAGAATCCCGAAGCGCTTTATGGTTTCCCGCACGCGACGTAGATGTTGATGCTCAGCTGAGCCACGCCGGCTTACAGAATCCGCATGATCTCCCTGACGTCGCCGCTCCCTGCCCAAATCATTTTCACGGCCACATAGACGATCAAGAGCACGCCGACATAACTGAGGGCGGGATAGCGCTGCAACAGCTTGGCGATGTAGGTGGCGGCGATGCCCATAAAGCCGACCGAGAGGACGAGCCCGATGATCAGCACCGGGACGTTCCGGTTTGCTGCGCCGACGATGGCGAGCACATTGTCGATGGACATTGAGATATCCGCGATCGCGATCCGCACAATTGCCCGGCCAAGCGGGACCGAAGTGCCGGTCCGGGCCCGATTGTCCTCCGGCCCCCAACGCCCCGTCATGGTTTCGAGGGCTACTTTTTCCGCTTGTTTCTCGTGAATGTCGCGATATAGCCGCCATGCCACCCACAACAGGATGACGCCGCCCGCGAGCGTCAATCCTAGTATTTTCAGCAGATCGACCGCGAGGAGCGCCAGCACCACGCGCAGCACGACGGCGGCGCACATGCCCCAGGCGATCACTTTGCGCCGATTTTCGGCTTCGACTCGCGCTGCCACCATGCCGATGACGACGGCATTGTCGCCGGAGAGCACGACATTGATCATCAGGACCTGTACGAGGACGAACAGCGCGGAATAGGAAAACAGATCCAAACCGTCCTCCCACTGTCGTCGCTTAGGGCCAGTGCACTTCGGGTGGCAATGACATCAGGATGGCTTCGGCATTGCCGCCGGTCATAAGGCCGAACTTGGTGCCGCGGTCATAGACGAGGTTGAATTCGGCATAGCGCCCGCGCCGCACCAATTGCTCTTCCTTTTCCGCGGCAGTCCAAGGCTCGTTCATCGTCGCCCGGATAATGGACGGATACACATTCAAGAAAGCGCGGCCAACATCGCAGGTGAATGCAAAATCCTTGTCCCAATCCGTTTCCAAATAGTCATAAAAAATACCACCGACACCCCGCGTCTCACCCCGGTGTTTGATATAAAAATATTCGTCGCACCATTTTGAAAATCGCTCGTAATAGTCCTCGCCATGTGCGTCGCAGGCGCGTTTGAAGGCATCGTGAAAAGCCCGCGTATTGGGATGCGCCGCCTCTCGACGTTTGGCGATCATTGGTGTCAAATCGCCGCCGCCTCCGAACCAGGATTTTGTCGTCACAATGTGGCGGGTGTTGAAATGGGCCGTTGGGACGTGCGGATTGTGCATATGGGTGACCAATGAAATACCACTGGCCCAATAGCGTGGGTCGGCCTGTGCGCCCGGAATTTCCTTGGCGAATTGGGGCTCAAATTGGCCGACTACGGTAGAGATGTTGACGCCCACCTTTTCGAAGACCCGCCCCTTCATCAAAGCCATAGTCCCGCCGCCCCCCTCGCTTCCATCAGGAGTCGGGCGCTTCCACTCCTTGCGCATGAAGCGGCCGGGAGGACGCTCCGGAGCACCAGCATAATCGTTCTCGATCGCCTCGAATGCTGCGCAGAGCTGGTCTCTTAGGGCGGCAAACCAATTGGCCGCACTCTTCCTTTGATCGGCAGGCAGGAGTCTGCCTTGTGCAACCGTGCCTTCGGTCACGCGAACGCAAATCCTTTCGTCTGGCGCAAGCCTTCACCCAGAGCCATCGCGGCAGCCTGCGACACGTTGAGCGAACGCAGGCCCGGCCGCAAGGGAATGCGGATTCGGGCCTCTACAGTTTGATGTACAACATCCGGAACACCGGCGCTCTCTCGCCCAAGCAGCAAGGTGTCTGGGGCGGAGAAGATAAAATCAGTGTAGGGCAGGATGGCTTTGGTGGTCAAAAGGACCACCCGGCCGGTTTGCGCGGCCTGAAAGGCGTTCCAAGACCGGTGGCGCACGATTTCTGCCCGCTCGATGTAATCCAGCCCGGCACGGCGGAAACCGGCTTCACTGAATAAGAAGCCACACGGCTCGATAATATCGACTGGGGCGCCCAGGCAGGCCGAGAGACGAATGATTGCAGCCGCGTTTTGCGGAATGTCGGGTTCAAACAGGGCCAGGCGCATAGCCGCAAATTTCCGTTCTGAATTTATGCGGCATCGTGCCGCAAACCCTCCAAAAAGAACTCTCTCTATGTTAGCCGCAATTCGTGGTGCGGCTCGCACGATTCGGCGCTGATCAAGCTTCAGTTCCGAGGCGCGTGCTGCAAGGGCCGGATTTCAAGGGATCAGATTTGTGGATCATTCGCAAACGGCCGAAGCGACGCGACGCGATTTCCTTTATGTCGCCACCGCCGCAGTAGGGACTATCGGCGCGGCGGCAACGCTCCTTCCTTTGATCGATCAGATGAATCCGTCAGCCGATGTGCTCGCGCAGTCCTCAATCGAAGTCGATCTCGCGCCAATTCAGCCCGGCCAGTCCGTCACCTTTACCTGGCGCAGTCATCCCTTGTTTGTGCGCCGCCGCTCGCCTCAAGAGATCGCCGAGGCGCGCGCAGTCAAGGTTGAGGATTTGCTTGATCCTTTAGCGCGCAATGCCAATTTCCCCGACAATGCTCCGGCCACTGATGACAACCGGCTGACTCCCCGTGTGGTGCCAGCTCCGGCTGCCGGCGCGGTTGCTGCAGCGGCAACGCCAGCCGAAAAGCCCGAATGGCTCGTCCTGGTGGGCGTCTGCACGCATCTGGGCTGTACTCCTACGGCGAGCACACCGCAGAGCCCCCAAGGCAATTACGGCGGTTGGCTCTGCCATTGCCACGGCTCACAATACGATACGGCTGGGCGCGTGCGTGTCGGCCCGGCGCCGCAGAACCTTGCCGTGCCGTCTTACGCCTTCTTGTCTGATACTCGCATCAAAGTCGGCTGAGGAATCGTCATGGAAGGTCCCGCTTACATTCCAAAATCCCGTTTCGGGCGCTGGCTGGATGTGAGGCTGCCAATCGTCCGCCTCACCTATATCCATGGCCTTAGCTATCCCACGCCGCGCAATTTGAACGTTTGGTATACGTTCGGCGGCATCCTGGCCTTTCTGCTAGGCGCGCAAATCGCCACTGGCATTGTGCTGGCGATGCATTACACCCCGGATTCGCAGCTCGCGTTCGATTCGGTCGAACACATCATGCGCGATGTGAACTCGGGCTGGCTGCTGCGATATTTACATTCCAACGGCGCCTCGATGTTTTTCCTCGCCGTCTATATCCACATGTTTCGCGGGGTCTATTACGGCTCCTACAAGGCACCGCGCGAGATGATCTGGATTCTCGGCGTTGCGCTTTACCTGCTGATGATGGCAACGGCGTTCCTGGGCTACACGCTTCCCTGGGGGCAGATGTCTTTTTGGGGCGCCACCGTCATTACCAATTTCTTCAGCGCCTTCGATGCGTTGATCCCGGGAGTCGGTACGGCCATCGTGACTTGGCTGTGGGGTGGCTTCGGCGTCGATAACGCGACGCTACACCGGTTTTACAGCCTGCATTATCTTTTGCCCTTCGTCATTGCCGGCGTTGTAGTGCTCCACATTTGGGCGTTGCACGTGCCGGGCAACAACAATCCGTTGGGTATCGACGTGAAGGGGCCTCAGGACACGGTTCCATTCCATCCCTATTACACGGTGAAGGATTTGTTCTACCTCTCGTGTTTCCTGATTTTCTTCGCCTATCTCGTATTTTTTAATCCCAATCTCCTCAGCGATCCGATCAATTCCCAACCAGCTAATCCGATTCAGACGCCACCGGATATCGTGCCCGAATGGTACTTCCTGCCGTTCTACGCGATCCTCCGCTCGATCCCGAATAAACTCATCGGCGTGCTCGCGCTGTTCGCCTCGCTCCTCACTTTGTTCTTCGTCTCCTGGCTCGATACGTCTCCTGTGCGTTCGGCGCGCTTTCGCCCGGTTTACAAGCAGTTTTTCTGGATTCTGGTGACCGACGTGCTGATCCTCGGCTATATCGGTTCCCAACCTGTGGACGCGTTTCTCTTCAACACGACCGTTCCATTGGTTTGGCTGGGCCGCATCGGCACGCTTTATTATTTTCTGCATTTTTGGCTCATCATGCCGTTGGTGGGCGCGCTCGAAACGCCACGCCCCCTGCCTGACAGCATCGCCAAATCGGTGCTCGCCACCACGCCGGCCGAGTAGGAGCAATCTAATGCTTCATCTTCGTTCTGCTCCGGCGGCGATCGTGGCGCTAAGCATCACCGCATCGGTTGTGTTCGCGCAAAGCTCGGTCCCAGGTCAGCCGACTGCGCCGCAGTCGGCGCCTGCGCCCGCTCCGCCAGGTCGTGGCGCCGTCGCGCCCGCGCAGCCCGCTCAACAGACCGCGCCGGCCCCAGCGGCTGCAGCGCCGGCGTCGTCCGAAGCTTTGCCGCCCAAGCACGTCAACTGGTCGTTCGACGGACCGTTCGGCACCTATGATCGCGGGGCGCTGCAACGCGGCTTCCAAGTTTACAAGGAGGTCTGCTCCGCCTGCCACTCCCTGTCGCGAGTGGCGATTCGCAATCTCGGCGACCCGGGCGGCCCAGGCTTTTCGCAGGCCGAAGTCGCGGCCCTTGCGGCCGGCTATAAGGTGCCGGCCGAACCCGACGAACAGGGCAAAACCGTCGACGCCAGCGGTCAGCCGCTGACGCGGGCGGCCACACCGGCGGATTATTTTCCTCCGCCTTTCCCCAATGAAAAAGCGGCTCGCGCCGGTTTCAACGGCGCGCTTCCTCCGGACCTGTCGCTGATCGTAAAAGCGCGCGAAGGCCACCAGGATTACGTTTATTCGATCCTGACCGGCTTCGGTCAAACCCCGCCCGCCAACGAAAAAATAGCGCCTGGGCTCAATTACAATCCCTATTTTCCCGGCCGTCAGATCGCCATGCCGCCCCCTTTGACCAACGGCTCCGTGACTTTCGCCGATGGCACGCCGAACACGATCGATCAAGAAGCGCAAGCCGTCGCGACCTTTCTTTCCTGGGCTTCGGAACCGAAAATGGAAGAAAGAAAGCGCTCCGGCTTCAACGTGATGATCTTTTTAATCGGCTTCGCGATGCTTTGCTTTTTGTCCTATCGCCGCGTCTGGCACGGACATCACGATTGATTTGCGCCATCGTCTCCTCTTGAAACGGCACGCCCATGGCCAAAACCGTATTGGGGATTATAGGGGGATCGGGCGTCTACGACATTTCGGGACTTGAAAATGCCCGATGGCAATCGGTGGATTCGCCCTGGGGCGAGGTCTCGGACGAGCTTCTCTTCGGCACGCTTTCGGGCGTCGAAATGGTTTTCCTGCCGCGTCATGGGCGGGGCCATATCCATTCGCCGTCTTCCATCAATTATCGTGCCAATATCGACGCTCTTAAGCGCGTCGGCTGTACCGATATTATTTCAGTCTCGGCTTGCGGTTCGCTTCGCGAGAACCTGCCCCCCGGTCATTTCGTACTTGCCGATCAGTTCATCGATCGCACGCATGCACGGGAAAAGAGTTTCTTCGGCCGTGGTTTCGTGGCGCATGTGTCGCTCGCGCATCCGGTCTGTTCGCGGCTGGTAAGCGCTCTTGCCGAGTCGGCACGGGAAGAAGGTATCCCTTGCAAGAGCGGCGGGGTTTATCTCGCAATGGAAGGCCCGCAATTCTCGACCCTTGCGGAATCGAGGCTTTACCGCTCCTGGGGCTGCGACGTTATTGGCATGACGGCCATGCCCGAAGCGAAACTCGCGCGCGAAGCGGAGTTGCCCTACGCGATCGTCGCCATGGTGACCGACTACGATTGCTGGCATCCGGACCACGACCACGTTACGGTCGAACAGGTGATCCGCGTCCTGTTCGAGAATGCCGACAAAGCGCGGGCGCTTTTGAAGCGTGCGGTTACCAAGCTGGGCCCCGACCGCACGCCGTCACCGCTTGCTATCGAACATGTGCTCGACACGGCTTTGATTACCGCACCCGAGAAGCGGGACCCTGAACTTTTCAGGAAGCTCGATGCCGTGGCGGGCCGTGTGCTGAAGAAGCATAGTTGATTTCGAGGAAAACAGTCCCAGAGTTATTTCCGATCCGGTAGGATCGCGAAGGCTCCGATTCATCGATGGGCGCAAATAGCGCCCTCAGCGAGGCACCATGGAATTTGCATCCGTCATCCGCTCGATACCGGATTATCCGAAGGCCGGAATCGTTTTCCGGGACATCACCACGCTTCTCGGCAACCCGCGCGCCTTCCGCCGCGCCGTCGACGAGTTGGTTCAGCCTTACGCCGGTGTTCGCATCGACAAGGTGGCAGGTATCGAGGCACGCGGCTTTATTCTTGGCGGCGCGGTTGCGCACCAGCTTTCGACCGGTTTTATCCCCGTGCGAAAAAAGGGAAAGCTGCCATGGAAAGTCATGGGCGAGGATTATGCGCTGGAATATGGCGTTGACCGGGTCGAGATTCACGAGGACGCGGTTCTGAAAGGCGAAAATGTCATCGTTGTGGACGATCTGATCGCCACCGGCGGCACCGCCTTCGCCGCGATCAAATTGCTGGAACGCGCCGGCGGAAAAGTGGTGGGTTGTTGCTTTGTCATCGATCTGCCGGATCTCGGAGGCGCGGAGAAGATTCGTGTATTGGGTAAAGAGGTCATCACACTTGTTTCTTTCGGTGGTCACTGATGATGCGCCTGTTCTATTCGCCCAATTCGCCTTACGCACGCAAAGCCCGGATCATCATCCACGAGCTTGATCTCTCTTCGCGCGTTGAGGACGTGATTGTCGGCCTTCCGGCCGATGCCAAATTGCGCGCCGTCAATCCGTTGGGAAAAATTCCGGCGCTCGTGCTCGACGACGGCTCGGTGATCTACGATTCGCCGGTGATTTGCGAATATTTGGATACGCTCGGGAATGGCAAGTTTTTCCCCCGCGCAACACTCTTCCGCGAGGCCGAAGGGCGTTGGCGCGCGCTCACGCTGCAGGCGCTGGGCGACGGGATTGCCGACGCTGTGGTGCGGCGGAATCAGGAGATGCGGCTTGGCGAAGACAAGCGCTCGGCCGAGGTGATTCAGCGGCAGACTGCGGCCATCGAGGCGGTTTTTTCCGCGCTCGACCGGGCCGCAGCAAAATTTCCTGACGATCCCACCATCGGCGAAATCGCCGCCGCCTGCGCTATCGGATATCTCGATTTACGAAGCCCAAATGACGGCTGGCGCGACCGCTATAGGCAACTCGCACGCTGGTTGGACGTATTTTCGCAAAGACCTTCGGTAAAAGCGACCAAGCCGCCACCGGCATGAAAATCCAGGGCAAACCTTATCGCACGGTCTGGCCTCTGCCGGACGGCAAAGGCATCGAAGTGATCGATCAGACCAAGCTGCCGCATCGCTTTGAAACGTTGCGACTCTCCAGCGTCGAAAGTGTGGCCCACGCTATCCGCAGCATGATTGTGCGCGGCGCCCCTTTGATCGGAGCGACGGCGGCCTATGGGCTTGCGCTCGCGCTCAAGGAAGATGCGTCCGACGACGCGCTGGATAGAGCCCACGATATGCTTCTCGCGACGCGCCCTACGGCGGTCAATTTGCGTTGGGCGCTCAAGCGCGTTTGCGATGCCGCGCGCAACCGGCCGCGGGAGTTGCGCGCGAACGCTGCCTGGCGCGAAGCCGCAGCGATCTGCGAGGAAGACGTGGAGACCTGCCGCCGCATCGGCGAGCATGGGCTGAAAATTCTGCACGAGGCGGCCGCGAAAAAGGACGGCAAAGTTCTAAACATCCTTACGCACTGCAATGCCGGCTGGCTCGCCTGCGTCGACTGGGGAACGGCGCTTGCGCCCATCTATATGGCGCATGACGAGGGCATTCCTCTCAATATCTGGGTGGACGAAACGCGGCCGCGCAATCAAGGCGCGGCCCTGACCGCATTCGAGCTGGGCAGCCATGGCGTGCCCTACGCTGTGATCGCCGATAATGCGGGCGGGCACCTGATGCAATCCGGGCGTGTCGATCTGGCAATTGTCGGCACGGACCGCGTGGCGCGAAATGGCGATGTTGCCAACAAAATCGGCACTTACCTGAAAGCGCTCGCAGCGAGGGATAATGCTGTGCCTTTCTACGTCGCGCTTCCGTCGTCCACGATCGATTGGACGCTTGTGTCCGGCGACCTCATTCCGATCGAAGAACGTGCCGAAAGCGAAGTGACGCATGTGACCGGGCGGCTTGCGGATGGCGGCATTGCAACCGTCGAAATTGTGCCGGAAGGTTCGTCTGCGGCCAATCCAGCCTTCGATGTTACGCCGGCTCACCTGGTTACCGGATTCATTACCGAACGCGGAATCTGCGCGGCCAGCGAAGCTGGTTTGCGCGGACTGTTCGGAGAGAGGCGGGAAGGTCGCTCATGAAATCTCGCTGGTCCGATGCCGATGCCCAAGCTTTTGTGGCCCGCTATGGCGATAAGGGCGTCGCTCCCGATCTCGCGCTGCGGGTCTACACCACGCGGCTTTTGGGCGTGGACCCGGCGCTTGTGCTCCATGGCGGCGGCAATACGAGCGTGAAAACTCAAGCCAAGGACCTGCTGGGCGATACCGTCGACGTCCTCTGCGTCAAAGGCTCCGGATGGGATATGGCCAATATCGAACCGCCCGGTTTGCCCGCCGTGCGGCTCGCGCCGCTTCGCCGCCTGCGCGGGCTCGCGAAGCTTTCCGACGAAGACATGGTGAATTACCAGCGGGCCAATCTTTTGGATTCATCGGCGCCCAATCCGTCCGTCGAAACGCTGCTGCACGCTTTTCTGCCGCACAAATTTGTCGATCACACCCATTCGACGGCCGTATTGGCCATCACCGATCAGCCGCAAGGCGATGCTCTGGCGCGCGAGGTATTCGGCGACGGCATGGCCTATGTGCCGTACACTATTCCCGGTTTTGCGCTCGCCAAAAGCGTTGCAGAGATTTTCGATGCCGACCGGAAGGCGCAAGGGGCCATTCTGCTACGCCACGGCATTTTCACTTTCGCCGAGGATGCCCGTACCGCTTACGAGTTGATGATCGAGATGGTCACACGTGCGGAACTGCGTATCGCAAAAAGCCGCCAGACAATCATCCAAGCCCAACTTCCCGCCGAATTGGCCTCCGTGGTCGAAATCGCGCCGATTCTGCGCGGCGCGGTTGCGCTGGAAAACAACCAACGCGAAGACACGGTGAAGCGTCAGGTGCTCTGCTTCCGCAGCAATCAAACGATCCTGAATTATGTTGGCGGCGCCCAGCTTTCCGGCTACTCCCAGCAAGGCGTTGCCACACCCGACCATACCATTCGCACCAAAAATTGGCCGCTGCTCGTACCTGCGCCCGAACCCGAAAAGCTGCACCAATGGGCCGAGTCTGTGCGCGCAGCGGTGGCAAACTTTGTCGCCAGCTATCACGCTTATTTCGCGCGCAACAATTCCCGTGTGCGTGGCATCAAAAAAGAGCTCGATCCCTATCCGCGGGTCGTTCTGGTTCCGGGCGTCGGCCTATTCGGCCTCGGCGCGTCGGCGAAGGATGCCGCGATTGCCGCCGATATTGCGGAGAACACGATCGAGGTCGTGACGGCGGCGGAAGCCATGGATCGCTATCGGCCCATCTCTGAAGCGGACCAGTTTGACGTGGAATATTGGTCGCTCGAACAGGCAAAGCTCGGAAACGCTGCTGAGAAGCCGCTGGCGCGCCAGATCGCTGTCGTGACCGGCGGCGCGTCGGGTATCGGAAAGGCTACTGCAAAGGCGATGGCACGAGCGGGCGCCGAAATCGCAGTGCTCGATCGCGATGAGGAGGCGGCCACGCAGGTAGCAAAAGAGATCGGTGGTCATGCGCTGGCACTTGGCTGCGATGTCACGGACGCCGCTGCAGTTCGGAGAGCCTTCGACGCGACCGTGCAAAAATTCGGCGGCGTCGACATTGTTGTCTCCAATGCGGGCGCCGCTTGGCAGGGCTCAGTCGGAGAAGTGGATGAGCGCATCTTGCGCCAGTCTTTCGAATTGAACTTCTTCGCGCATCAGACCGTGGCGCAGAACGCCGTGCGCATCATGCGGGCTCAAGGGACCGGCGGCTGCCTGCTTTTCAACACATCCAAACAGGCGGTGAATCCGGGCAAGGATTTCGGACCCTACGGACTACCCAAGGCGGCAACGCTTTTCCTGGTCAAGCAATATGCGCTCGATCACGGTAAGGACGGTATCCGCTCCAATGCCGTCAATGCCGATCGCGTGCGGACCGGACTTCTCACTGAAGAAATGTTGGCTTCCCGGGCAAAGGCGCGAGGCGTTTCGGAAGCCGATTATATGAGCGGCAATCTGCTCAGGCGGGAAGTCATGCCGGAAGACGTCGCGGCTGCGTTCGTATTCCTCGCGCTTGCGCAAAAGACGACGGCCGCGGCCATCACCGTCGATGGCGGCAACATCGAAGCAAGCTTGCGCTAAAGGTTTTTAAGCGAAGACAGGGATATGGAACACGAAGTCGAAATCGAACACCATCACACGCCAATCAATAGGCGCATCGGAATCCTCATCGCACTCATGGCGGCCGCACTCGCCTTTACCGAAATGGCTGCCAACAACGCCGCGACAGACGTCGTTCGTGAAACCGTCGAAGCCACGGATACTTGGGCGTTTTTTCAGGCGAAAAGTATCCGAGCCGCGATGTTCCGCGCCGATGCTCGCGCTTTGCAATTGGAAACGACGGGCAAGCCCGAATCCGATCCGGCACAAATCGCCAAAACCGTCGCCGAATGGGAAAGCACCGCGGCGCGTGAAGATTCCGAACCGTCCACCGGTGAAGGCCGCAAGGAGCTTGCGGTTCGCGCACAGGCGATCGAGAAGCACCGCGACGAGCGTAACGCGGCGAAAGAAAACTACGAATTGGCCAGTGGTGCGCTGGAGCTTGGTATCTTGCTTGCCTCTTCGGCAATCGTAACGGGTCTCTTGCCGCTTGCCTTTATCGGCGGCGCATTCGGGGCCATTGGCGCGGTTTTCGGCGTTCTCGGTTGGTTTGCGCCGCACCTCGTCGGCGGCTGATCTATCTCGGACTAGAGCTTGATCCGATGAGCCTCGAGGTCGTCCTGTTGCGGCGCAGCACGCATGGACGCGGTGCGGCCGATCGGCGACCGGCAGGCCCTGAGAGGAGTCGGCGACAGGCATACCCCTTCAGATCGTCACATCGTAACAAAGCGTGATTTTATTGGGTTTTTAGCGATTCAGATCGTAACACAAAGTGTAACAGCTCGTAACAAACTAAGTGCAATCATATTAAACCGCAACCTAAGGTCGCATTCCCGCCCCTAGGTCTCCGCGCGACACAGCTGGTGGGTAAACTCCAGGGCGAATCCAGCTCGCGACGCTCGGCGCTAAGCCGGGCGCCGCGCGATTAGAACGCGGTTGATGAAGCTGTAGAAGAGGATTCCGTTCGGATCGCGGGCCTCGTTTCGGCCTTCGATCAATCCATATTGCGGCAGCGACGGCCAATCGAGCTTGGCAGATGTCTCATTCACATAGATCAGTGTCATTCCGGGCCGCACCGGTTTCAGCCAGCGAATCTCGCGCACGCCCGGCGACACAAAATTGGCCTGAGCGGGTTCGGCCCCGGCTGCGATCCGGGATTGGCGATAGGCAATCATCAGCTTCATCCATACCGCCGCGGTATGCCAGCCGCTCGCGATCAATCCGCTATAGATCGAGCGCGCAGCCGCCTCCTTGTCGAGATGGAATGGCTGCGGATCGTATTTCTTCGCAAACGCAATGATGTTTTCTTCCGTGAAGGTGTAGGAGCCGATCGTGCTTTTATCGCCGATCTGGGTATCCTCGAACCACATCAGCTGACCTTTCCGCTACGCCGGCCGAACATCGCGGTGGTGACGAACAGCATCACGCGCTCGTCTCCTTTTGTTTCATTGACCCGCCACATCTCGAACTTGAGACGCACATAGCCGCGATCCGCGCGTGAGGAGGAGCGTGTATCGAGCACCTCACCTTCGAGCCGCAGCCTGTCGCCGGCGCGGACCGGCCGTCGCCACTGTACTTCTTCGACACCGGGTGCGCCCAAACTCGCCGCGCGGCTAAACAGTCCTTCCACGATCATGCGCATGGCCAGGGCGCAAAGGTGCCAGCCGCTGGCAGCCAGTCCGCCAAGCAAATCCTTTGCGGCATCGGGATCGAGATGCTGCGGCTGTGGATCGAACTCCTGTGCGAAATCGACGATTTCTTCGTCGGTTAGGCTGTGGCTCCCCAGCGCAAAAACCTGACCCGCACGGAAATCGTCGAAATGGAGGAGATTGGTCACAGGGCAGACACGGTCTCACACGTTGAAGCGGAAATGCATCACATCGCCATCCTGGACGATATACTCCTTGCCTTCGAGCCGGAATTTGCCCGCCTCTCTCGCGCCGGCTTCGCCGCCAAAAGCGGCATAGTCATCGTATTTGATGACCTCGGCGCGAATGAATCCCTTCTCGAAATCGGAATGAATGACGCTGGCAGCCCGCGGGGCGCGCGCTCCTTTCTCGACTGTCCACGCGCGCGTTTCCTTAGGCCCTGCAGTGAAGAAGGTGATCAGTCCCAGAAGTTCGTAGCCTGCGCGAATGAGCCGGTTGAGCCCAGGTTCGCTCAATCCAAGACTCTGAAGGAATTCGTGGCGTTCTGCGGACGGCAGCTGGGTCAATTCCTCTTCGATGCGCGCGGAAATAACGATCGAGCCGGCGCCTTGCTGTTTTGCCAATTCGGCGACGCGGCGAGAATGGCTATTGCCGCCGGCCGCCGAGCCCTCATCGACATTACACACATAAAGGACGGGCTTCTCCGTCAACATACCGAGTTGGCGGTAGGGATCGCGTTCCTCTGGTGTGAGTCGAGCTTGACGCGCGGGTTTTCCCTCGCGCAGCAGCTCAAGCGCCTTGATCATCAGCCGATATTGCGAGTCGGCCTCCTTGTCGCCGGTTTTGGCGCGCTTCTCCAGGGGCAATATACGCCTTTCGAGGCTTTCGAGATCGGCCAGCATCAATTCCGTTTCTACTGTCTCGGCGTCCGAAACCGGATCAATACGCGATTCGACGTGGGTGACTCCGCCGCCCTCGAAACAGCGCAGCACATGCAGAATCGCGTCGGACTCCCGGATATTGGCGAGGAATTGGTTGCCCAGTCCTTCGCCCTTGGATGCGCCGCGCACGAGACCTGCAATGTCGACAAACCCGATACGGGTGGGAACGATCTTGGTAGATTTGGCTATCGAAGCGAGCGTGTCCAGCCGCGGATCGGGCACCGGAACGTCGCCGATATTGGGTTGGACCGTGCTGAACATGTAATTCGCCGCTTCCGCCGCTGCCGTTTGGGTCATGGCGTTGAACAGAGTGGACTTGCCGATATTCGGCAAACCGACAATGCCGCACTTAAAGCCCATGCGCGGTTCCGTCAGATTTAGGTTTAGCAGGTTTCGGCGGTCTGATGAGCAACGCAACGCGATTCATAAAGCCGGCATCATCATCCGCCGCGAGATAGGGCGCCGCCTCCGCCACAGCATCGAGAAGCGGCAGAAGCCATTCTTTGTCGATCTTGGAGAAATCGTGGAGCGTGTATGAAAGCACTGCCGGCCGGCCGGGATGGCCAATCCCGATGCGCACGCGCCGGTAATCCGGACCGAGCGCAGCCGTGATGGAACGCAAACCATTATGCCCTGCATCGCTGCCGCCGCTTTTCGCGCGTAATTTCCCGGGCGCCAAATCAAGCTCATCATGGATCGCAACTACTGCCGAAAGCGGGAGCTTCAAATATCGCACCGCTTCTCCCACCGAGCGCCCGCTCTCGTTCATAAAGGTCATCGGCTTCAACACCAGCACCTTACGCGCCGACAAAAGGCCCTCGGCGACCAAACCACGATAGCGAGGCCGCCACGGCCCGAAGCGGTGGCGCTCGGCGATGACGTCGGCCGCCATGAACCCGACATTGTGCCGGTGGCGTGCATAGGACTGCCCGGGATTGCCGAGCCCGGCGATCAGAAGCGGGATATCAGGCATGGAATCAGAATATAGAAGCCGGAAATCGGAAACCGGAAGAAATGAAAAAATCTCCTCCGGTCATTTCCGAACGCCGGATCACTTCTTCTCGGCCGCTTTGCCCCCGGCGGGCGCTTTCGCTGCCGCTGCTCCCGGTGCGGCGCCTGGTGCTGCACCGGGTGCGCCAGGCGCAGCCCCGGCCGCGGGTGCAGCGCCTTCCTCACCTTCAACGGCTGCCGCGGCTTCCTCTCCTTCCACAGCCGCAGCCGCTTGCGGCACTTCTTCAACAAAGGTGGTCGGCGGAGCGATGGTTGCGACCGTGAAATTCCGTTCCCGGATCATGGGTTTCACTCCTTCGGGAAGAGTGAATGCCTCAATGTGCAGACTATCGCCGATGTCCAGGCCGGCAAGGTCGCCCTCGATGTATTCGGGGATGTTGTCCACCGGGCAGAGCAGTGCAACCTCATGGCGCACGACGTTCAACACTCCGCCGCGTTTCAAGCCGGGGGAATCCTCGTGACCGCGGAAATGCACCGGAATATCTAGGGTGATCCGTCCGCCCGGGGTAAGCCGCAGAAAATCGACATGGACTGGCCGGTCGGTGACGGGATCGAGCTGCACCGCGCGCGGAATGACACGGGTCTTGTGTCCCGCCAATTCCAGCATCACGAGAGTCTGCAAGAACGATCCGGTGCCGTGGAGCCGGCCCAAAGTGCGTTCGTCGACCTGCACCGTCTCTGGGGCACCCTGACCGCCATAAACGATTCCTGGAATCAAACCCGCCTTGCGCGCACGGTACGACGCACCCTTGCCGAGCTCGGTGCGCGGTTCGACTTTAAGCTCCAATGTTTCACGCATGGCGGGGTTCCGGTGTTGCAGTCATGAAAGCGCTGGCTTGTAACGAATGGCCGTAGTGAAGGCAATGTGGAAGCTAAAAATGGGTTAAGGAACTATCGTTTGTGAACGCTCGGTACTTAGCCTTGTGCGTCAGTAGCTTAGCTGAACTTCATTTTCCGCCTTTGACTAGTGCTAAGCTTTCGCCGAGCAACAGCAGGAGGGGAACATGCCAATCATAAATTATCTTGCCGTCTTGGCTGCCGCTGTCGGCGGCTGGTTGGTGGGCGCGATCTGGTATGGCGTTCTCGGCCGTCGATGGATGGCAGCTCAGGGATGGACGGCGGCCGATGTGGCCGCAGCCGGCCAGCGGCGGCCATCCATTGGACTCCTGATACTGGCTTTCGTAGCGCAGCTCATCATGGCTCTCATGCTGGCCGGCGTCGTCGGCCATATGGGCGAGCCCAATGTTACGGCCGGCATCATCTCCGGTGTCTTGGTCTGGTTGGGCTTTGTGATAACAACAGTCGCTGTCAACAATGCTTTTCAGAAGCGCAAAGCCATGCTGACCGTAATCGACGGCGGTCACTGGCTCGCGGTATTGATTGTTCAAGGAATCGTAATTGGCCTCTTCGGGTGACCCCGGTCGAAACCTTTTTTGATGTGATCGAGCACTCCGTCTCAGCGCTTGGGTGCGCGCGGCCTCGAGGTGAGCAGGTGTTACCCGGTGACGATGCGCCAATGCGTGCTAAACTGATCGCCGGCACGTCGCTCTCGGCCTGGATTGCGATGCCGATCTGCGGACGATTGATCACGTTCTTTCGTCCGCCAATCTTTCATTGAGGTGCCATCTCGCGAGGCAAAATCGTGAAAACCGCTCTGCTCTTCTCAACTCTCATCGTGCTGACGAGTCCAGCATTCGCGCAAGACACAGTTATCCAGCTAACGTCTCCCGATATTCCTGTTCCGAGAGATGTGCCATTTCCGGGCGTCATACGGCTCGATGTTAATGCCACCGACACGGTACGCCATATTTTCCGCGTGCATGAGACGGTACCGGTCGCGGGCGGGCAAAGGCTCACTCTGCTCTACCCACGCTGGCTTCCCGGCGAGCATGAGCCTGCGGGCCGCATCGATCAGTTGGCAGGGCTTACGATTCGCGCAGGCACGCGGCGCCTGGAGTGGACGCGCGATCCCCTGGATGTCTTCGCTTTCCACGTCGACGTGCCGAATGGCTCGACTGCTCTCGATCTGGATTTCCAGATCGTGACCGCCACCGATAATGATCAGGGACGCGTCGTGATGACGCCCGACATGCTGAATCTGGAGTGGAATGCGGTGGCGCTCTATCCCGCAGGCTATTTCGCGCGCCGCATCCAATTCACGTCCTCTGTCGAGTTGCCTGCCGCTTGGCAATTGGGCACGGCACTGGAGCGCGCGACGGATAAGGCTGACACGGTTGTTTTTAAGCAGGTACCGTTCGATACGCTGGTGGATTCGCCAATCTTCGCCGGGCGCAACTTCAAGCGCGTGGAGCTAGACCCGAATGGACCGGCGCGGGTTTCGATGGACATTGTCGCGGATCGTCCCGATGAGCTGGACATAAAAGCTGACCAACTGGAATTTCATCGCAATCTCGTTACGCAAGCCTATCGCCTGTTTGGATCGCATCATTACGATCATTATGATTTTCTGCTGGCGTTGACCGACACCATGGGCGGCATCGGTCTCGAACACCACCGCTCCAGCGAAGACGGTACCGTGCCGAATTATTTTACGGAATGGGACAAAACGCCGGACGCGCGCGATCTTCTACCGCACGAATTTACGCATTCCTGGAACGGCAAATTCCGGCGCCCGGCCGATCTCTGGACTCCGAACTTCAACGTGCCGATGCGCGATTCCCTGCTCTGGGTCTATGAGGGCCAGACGCAATATTGGGGATATGTGCTGGCGGCGCGTTCCGGCCTTCTGACCAGAGGTCAAGCCCTTGATGCGATTGCCGCGACGGCGGCGGCTTACAACAACCGCAAAGGCCGTGAATGGCGTCCGCTTGAGGACACCACGAATGATCCGATCGCCGCCATGCGCCGCGCGATTCCGTGGCGGAGTTGGCAGCGTTCGGAAGATTACTATTCCGAAGGCGAACTCATCTGGCTCGATGCGGACACGCTGATCCGCGAAATGTCGAATGGGCAAAAATCGTTGGATGATTTTGCCCGTGCCTTCTTTGGCGTCAATAATGGAAGTTATGTGCCGGTCACCTATGTTTTCGACGACGTGGTGAAGGCCTTGAATGGCGTGCAGCCATATGACTGGGCCAAATTCCTTCACGCGCGGCTGGACAGCGTTGGCGAAGGCGCCCCCCTCGATGGCATTGCGCGCGGCGGCTATCGCCTGATTTATAACGATACGCCTTCGGATTTCTTCAAAGCCTCGGAAACCCGCCGGAAGATCGCCGATCTTACCTATTCGCTCGGTTTCGTCATTGGACGTGAAGCGAAACTCACCGATGTCTTATGGGAAGGTCCTGCGTTCCAAGCCGGGCTCACGGTTGGCACGCAAATCGTTGCCGTAAACGGAGTAGCATTTGACGCCGATCGCTTGAGGACCATTGTCAAGGAGAGCGGGAGTGCTGCCGGACCGATCGAATTCATCGTGAAAAACGGCGATCGCTACCGCACGGTGCGCATCGATTATCATGGCAGCCTGCGTTATCCGCACCTCGAACGCGGGAGCAACGCGCCGGCCCGGCTGGATGCGATTCTCGCCGCCAAATCGTGAGCAGCGCCCGTGCAACGCTAAACTCGTTGCGCTAGAATAGTGGAAGCGAACAGGGGAGAATCTCATGGCCGCGTCGCGCCGCAGCAAACGCCCGCCGCACATTCAGCAAGTTGCCGCTAACGGCCTGTTGGATCGCCGGGCGCTAATTTCGACCGGGCTGCTTTTTGCCGGCGCCGCCTCAACGAGCAGTGTCGCTGGTGCTGCGAGCGCTGCTGCGGAGCCCCTCGCCAACGATCCATGGAGTCTCACCGTCGGAGCGCCCATTCCGCCTTACTCCACGCCGTCGCGTTTCGAATCCAAAGTGGCCCATCTGATCGCGCCCAATAACGGTATCGGAACGGGGCAGGCCCGCACGCCCCATCATTTGCTCGACGGGATGATCACACCGAATGGCGTGCATTTCGTGGTCGCCCGCTCAGGTGCGCCCAACATTGATCCGGACGCCCACCGGCTCCTGATCCACGGGTTGGTGAAGCAGCCGCTGATCTTCTCGCTCAACGATCTGATGCGCTATCCGACGGAGTCGAATACCCGTTTTGTCGAATGCGGCGGCAACTCGGCGCCCATGTGGTCCAAAGAGCCGCTTCAGGCCAACGTGCAGGCTTTGCACGGCCTGCTCTCCTGTTCGGAATGGACGGGCATTCGCGTTTCCACGCTGCTCGACGAAGCCGGCGTCGATCCGAGGGCGACTTGGGCGATTGCCGAGGGCGCCGACGGCGTCACCATGCAGCGCTCCATCCCGCTCGCCAAGCTGATGGATGATGCGATGATTGTGTTCTACCAGAACGGCGAGCGCATCATGCCGTGGAACGGCTATCCGATGCGGCTGCTCTTGCCTGGCTATGAAGGCAATATGAACGTCAAATGGCTCAGGCGCCTCAAGCTGACGGATGCGCCTGCGATGGCCATCAACGAATCGCGCCAATACACGCTGCTGCTCGACTCCGGCAAAGCCTGGCGATTCTACTATCCGATGGAAGTGAAGAGCTTCATCACGAGGCCGTCGCCCACGATGACCATGCCTTTGCCCGGCTATTACGAAATCTCGGGTATTGCATGGTCAGGACACGGACGAATTGCGAAGGTCGAAGTCTCGGCCGACGGCGGCAAGTCCTGGGCGCTCGCCGCGCTTCAGGCGCCGGTGCTGCCTAAAGCGCTGACCCGCTTCCGCATGCCGTGGAATTGGGGCGGACAGCCTGCCATCGTCATGAGCCGCGCGACGGATGAAGCCGGCAATGTGCAGCCTACTCGCCAGAAGCTGATCGCCGAACGCGGCCAGCCGCGGGGAACGCCGAATGTGAATGCTTTCCCGATGAACCATGTGAACGCGATTTCCTCTTGGGCCATCGCCGCCAACGGAGCCGTCACCCATGTCTATGTTTAGAGCCCTCGCGCCTGTTGCGGTCGCAGCCGCCCTGGTCGTCAGCGCCGCGTCCGCGGCCGATGCGCCGAAATTCGGCAAGCCCATCAGCGAAGCAGACGCCGCGGCTTGGGACATCTCAGTAGGCCCCGACGGGAAGGGCCTGCCCGCAGGATCCGGTACGCCCGCGCAAGGAAAGGCCATTTACGCCGAGAAGTGCGCCTCCTGTCATGGGCCAAGCGGTGAAGGAGGCATGGGTGGGCCGCGCCTTTTCGGCGGCATTGGCACCCTGAAAGCGCCGCAACAGCCGGTGCAGACGGTCGGCTCCTATTGGCCCTACCCGACAATGGTATTCGATTTCGTGCGCCGCGCGATGCCATGGGACAGGCCGAAATCGCTGACCAATGACGAGGTCTATGCGACGGTGGCCTACATTTTTCAGCTCAACGGGCTGATCAAGGACGGCGATGTCCTGAACAAGGACACCATCATGAAGGTGCAGATGCCCAATCGCGACGGCTTCATCGATCTCTATCCGAATAAATTTTAAATAGGTAGCCAAATCACGGCGCGCAAACCGCCAAGCGCACTCTTTTCCAAGCGCACGTCACCGCCATGCGCGCGCGCAATGTCACGCGCTATGGCGAGTCCGAGGCCTACCCCGCCCGATTGCAGATTGCGGCCCTCGTCCAGCCGATGGAACGGACGAAATGCGTCCTCGCGATGAGCCTCGTCAATTCCCGGGCCGTCGTCCTCAACCGTCAATTCGACACTCTTGCCCGCGTGCGAGACTCCGACTTGTACGCGGCGGCCATATTTCAGCGCATTGTCAATCAAATTGACGACGCAGCGCTTTAGCGCGTTTTGTTTCACCGCAACGATAATCGGCTCATCTGCGCTCAGCACGATGCGCTGCCGCGCGTCATGCGCGCGTCCTGCATCCGCAATAGCCTCGGCCGCAAGCACGCTCAGATCGGCATATTCGGCGGCATCTCCTCCCTCGCCGCGGGCAAAATCGAGATATTCGTTCAACATGCGCTCCATCTCGGTGAGGTCGCCCTGCATTGCTTCGGTATCGGCATCGCTGTGCATCATGGCGAGCTGCAGCCGCATGCGGGTCAGCGGTGTCTTCAGATCGTGGCTGATGCCGGCCAGCATTTCGGTGCGCTGCTGCACAAACCGCTCGATCCGTTCGCGCATTTCAATGAATGCCGTCGCGGCGCGCCGGATTTCGACCGCACCATGCGGCTTGAACTCGGCGATCGAGCGGCCTTTGCCGAAGCTTTCCGCCGCGTGCGCCAGACGCTCGATCGGCTTCACCTGATTGCGCAGGAAAAGCACCGAAATCGCGATCAGCACTAGGGACGATCCGATCATCCAAAGAACGAAAATATCGGCATTGGATGCGGTCACCCTTTCGCGCGGAACGAGCAGTCGCAATACGCCGTCCTTCACCTGAATGCGCAGATCGACGTAATTGCGAAACCGCTGCGTGTCAAAATCTACCGGCTCCTGAATCTCGCTGGAAAAAATATAGGCGAGTTGCCGATCGAGAACCGTCTTGGGCGCAGATATCGTGCGCGTGAGGCGCGCGCCCGGCATGAATTCGGCGGGATAGCCGAAAAGTTCGGCCGCTGTTCGCCGTTCGCTGTCGCGTTCAGGCTTGGGTAGCAGTTTGTTCTCCAGCATCACCATGTAGCCGACATCATTGGCAACGCCCCGGGTCATCGTCGCCGTGACAATCCGATAGTGGCGATCGAAAAAGACTGCGGTGACCACGGCCTGCAGGATCAGCATCGGAGCCACGATGATGATCAGGGAGCGTGCGAACAGTCCGCGCGGCATCAGCCGCTTGAGCATCCGCAAAGGATGCACGGGAGAACGCAGAAGCGTGTGCCTGCCGCTATGCGATTCGATCTGGGACCAGGACATAACCGATACCGCGAACGGTCTGAAGATAAAGCGGGAGCTTGGGATCTTCTTCGATTTTGCGCCGCAGCCGCGTGATCTGTACGTCGACCGTTCGCTCCAGCGGAATGTTCAGCCTCTCGCACAGCGCCGTGCGAGAAAACGGGCGCCCTGCATTCGCCGCAAATAGCTTGAGCATCTGCGCCTCGGAGCCGGTGAGCTTGACCCTCTTATCCCCCCGTCTCAGCTCGCCGCGCTCGGAATCGAAGGTGCAACGCCCCATGCGCACTTCGCGATTGGGCGGCGGCTGATGGCTACGCGCCCGGCGGATAATGGCGGAAAGGCGCAGCATCAGCTCCCGCGGCTCAAACGGTTTGCCCAGGTAATCGTCAACGCCGCGTTCCAACCCGGCGATCCGATCCTGAGGCTCTCCGCGGGCGGTCAACATCAGGATCGGCACATCGCACTTTGTGCGCAAATCTGCGGCGAGATCGAGCCCGTTCTCTCCGGGCATCATCATATCTAGGATCAGGCCATCGAAGGCGAGGCTTCGGATCAGAGCGCGGGCTTGGGCAGCGTCTGCCGCGGCGGTGACGCGGAACCCGTTGGCGGAAAGGTAGCGTTGCAATAGACTACGGAGCCTTTGGTCATCGTCGACGACCAGGAGGTGCGGGTTGTCGCGGGCGTTCATCGGGACCAAATCGACGCAAACTCCGTTATGTTGACATGAATAGGCCGCCCGACTAGGCGTAGCAAGCGCGATTGCTTACCTTGGAAGATCGCCAGCTTTCCGTGTCCGAGGATTCCTATGGCTGAACTTATCCCCTTTGACGAACGTGACGGCTCGCTTTGGCTTGACGGCAAAATCGTTCCGTGGCGCGAGGGCAAAATCCATGTCCTCACGCACGGGCTTCATTTCGCCTCCTGCGTATTCGAGGGCGAGCGCATCTATTCCGGCCGCATTTTCAAGCTCGAAGAACACACGCAGCGCCTGTTTGCATCGGCAGACCAGCTCGGCATCAAGATTCCGTATACGGAACAGGAAATCGACCGCGCCTGCTATCGCGCGGCGGAGGTCCAAAGAATCGCCGACGGTTATGTGCGCCCTGTTGTCTTCCGCGGCGCCGCGACCATGCCAACAGTTTCGGCGCAGCATGCGGGCGTGCATGTCGCGATTGCGGTGTGGCCTTGGCCATCCTATTTCGATCCCAAGGAGAAGCTGAAAGGCATCCGCCTCGACATTTCAGAATGGCGGCGGCCTGCCCCGGATACCGCGCCGACCAAAGCCAAGGCCGCGGGACTTTACATGATCTGCACCATTTCAAAGCACGCCGCAGAAGCCAAAGGCTATTCGGATGCCATGATGTTCGATTATCGTGGACTCGTAGCGGAAGCTACCGGCGCCAACATCTTTTTTGTCAAGGATGGGCGGCTGCACACGCCAACGCCCGATTGTTTCCTCGACGGTATCACCCGCCGGTCAGTCATAGATCTTGCCAGAGCGCGGCAAATCCCGGTGCACGAGCGAGCGATCCAACGTGAGGAATTGCCGCAATTCGAAGAATGTTTCCTCACCGGCACGGCTGCGGAAGTGACGCCCGTTTCGGAAATCGGGCCTTACCGCTTTAAGCCGGGTCACATCAGCGAAACCTTGATGAACGATTACGCGGCCGAAGTGCGCCGTCCCGCGGTAGTCAACGCCAGCGCCTGATGCTCTCATCGTCTTCGGGTCGCGCTTCGACCCAAGTCGCTCCGGCATTCCGCTCCTCCAGTTTCCAGAACGGCGCCCGGGTCTTCAAATAATCCATCAGGAATTCGGCGGCTTGAAACGCCGCTTGCCGATGGCTCGAAGCGACTCCAACGAACACGATGCGCTCGCCGGGCGTGAGCCGGCCTACGCGATGCACAACGCGCACGGCGATGATCGGCCAGCGCGCTTTGGCTTGGGCAACGTGGGCGGCGATCTCCCTCTCGCACATGCCCGGGTAATGGTCGAGAGTCATCGCGATCAATCGGTCATCGCCGCGGACCAGCCCGATAAAGCTTGCTATTGCGCCGGTCGTTCCGGATTCATCCTGAAGCGCGGCAATCTCGCTACCCGGATCGAAATCTTTCGTTTGCACGCGAATCTCGCTCATCCGCCGGTTACCGGAGGAAAGAAAGCAATTTCATCGCGCGGATGGATGACGGCATCGAAACCGGTGTGCCGCTGATTCACCGCGACGCGCAACAGTTTCAAATCGCGAAAGGCGGCCTCGTATCCCGGTCCCAAACGCCGCAGGAATTCCACTAGCGCTGCGACGGTCGCGACCGAAGACGGCACGTCGATTTCTTCTTCGGAAAAACCGATCTTCTGACGGACCCAAGCGAAATAAAGCAGCTTCACGGAAGTTCTCAAGCCGTACTCTGCCCGTGCTGCGAGGCCGCAGGCTTTGGCCGCTTGCGCGGTTCGCCCCGCGCATGGACAAGTCCGGCCTGCAAATAGGCATAACCCGTGTAGAGCGTTAGACTGGCTGCCAACCATAATCCGATCTTGGCTACAACGGTCACACCCGGCAGCATGCTCGCGGCAGCGGAGGAAGCCATCAGGGCTGCGATCGCCACCATTTGCATGACAGTTTTGAGCTTTGCCACGCGTGTGACCGGAAGACTGACATCGGCGCCGGCGAGGAATTCCCTTAAGCCCGATACCAGAATCTCGCGGCACAGAATGACGAGCGCGGGGATCAGGTCGATTCCCTGCAAAGTCTGGTCGGCGGCCAGCATCAAAAGCGCGGCGGAAACGATGAGCTTGTCGGCAATAGGATCGAGCATGCGGCCCAAGGAGGATTCGGCCTTGAGATGCCGGGCGATCATCCCATCGACTGCATCGGTCATGCCGGCAATGCAGAACAGAACGAACGCCAGCCAGCGGCCGGCTTCGCCGGGGAGGAAAAAAGCCGCGACGAAGAGGGGTACGAAGGCAATCCGTGCGAGCGTCAAAACATTCGGGAGCGACGACATGAGACCAGTCTATAGGAGAGAGGCGATAGAAGTCAGGCAGTTCTGAAGCACTTAATCGGGATGGAAGAAATCGTAGATTTTGCGCGCCAAAGCCGAACTGACCCCTTCGACCCCTTCCAGGTCGGAAAGGCTTGCCTGAGCCACGCCCCGGGCCGCGCCGAAATGGGCAAGAAGCGCCTTTTTCCGCGCCGCGCCCACCCCCGCAATTTCGTCAAGGGGACTGGTCCCTATCGCTTTCGCCCGTCGCTTCCGGTGTCCGCCAATAGCGAATCGGTGCGCCTCGTCGCGCAGCCTTTGCAAATAATAGAGCACTGGATTTTTGGCATCTAAACGGAACGGCGCCTGGCCTTGCCGGTAAAAATGCTCCCGGCCGGCCTCGCGTTCGATGCTTTTCGCGATGCCGACGAGGGTGACGTCATCTGCCCCGACTTCGGCGAGCGCGGCATGGGCCGCGTCGACCTGGGCTTGGCCGCCATCGATCAACACCAAGTCAGGCCATTTGGTCCATTTATCATTCCCCTCCTCGCCGCTCTCGCGCACAAGACGTCCAAAGCGGCGGGTCAGCACCTCGCGCATCATCGCAAGATCGTCGCCTTCCCCGAGATCGGAAGATTTGATGTTGAATTTTCGGTACTCTGATTTCTGGAAACCCTCCGGATCGGCAACGATCATCGCGCCCACGGCGTGAGCGCCTTGGATATGAGAATTGTCGTAGACTTCGATGCGTTTCGGCGGCGCTTCCAAAGCAAAAATTTCCGCGACGCCCTCAAGCAGCGCGCGCTGCGTGGCGCTTTCTGCTTGATTCCGAGCTAATTGAGCCTTGGCGTTTTGCAGGGCTGCATCCAAGATTTCGCGCTTTTCGCCGCGGGCAGGGATGGCGATTTCAATTTTACGCCCGGCGCGAATACTGAGCGCTTCGGCTAGAAGGGCGCGTTCCGGAACGTCTTCGCTCAACAGGATGAGCGAAGGCGGAAGCCGCGTATCGTAAAACTGGCCGAGAAACGAGGCGAGCACTTCACCATTGGATATTTCCGCAGCGTGGCGCGGAAAAAACGGCCGGTTGCCCCAATTTTGTCCGGCGCGGAAAAAAAACACCTGCACGCAGGATTGGCCGCCTTCCCGGTGCAGTGCGAACACGTCGGCTTCGGAGAACGTCGAGGGATTGATTCCCTGACGCGCGTGAATTTGACTCATGGCGCGAATTCGGTCGCGCAATTGCGCAGCCTGCTCGAAATCGGTCTTTTCCGATGCGTCGTGCATTTCCTGCGCAAGCTGTTCCTGGACGATCCGGCTTTTTCCGGTGAGAAAATCCTTCGCCTGCCGGACGAGTGAGGCATAGGCCTCCGCGCCAATGCGCGCAGTGCATGGCGCGCTGCAACGCTTGATCTGGAATAGCAGGCAGGGCCGGGTGCGTCCCTGAAACACTGCATCCGAACATGAGCGCAGCAGAAAGGCGCGCTGTAGCGTATTGAGCGTCATATTAACGGCAGCCGCCGAAGCGAACGGGCCGAAATAGACTCCATCACCCGATTTCGCGCCGCGGTGCTTCAGGATTTGCGGAAACAGGTGATCCGTCCGCAACAGAATATTGGGAAAGCTTTTATCGTCGCGATAGAGGACGTTATAGCGGGGCTTCAGGCGCTTAATCAGATTCGATTCGAGGAGCAGCGCTTCGGTTTCCGAGGCGGTGGCAATGAAGATCATCTCCGCAGTCTCGGAAATCATCCGGGCAATGCGATAAGAATGATTGGTCGGCTTGGCGTACGCAGCGACCCGCTTTTTCAGGCTGCTCGCTTTGCCGACATAGAGCACCTCGCCCTTTGCGTTCAGCATGCGATAAACGCCTGGGCTGTCGGGCAGCGTCTTGAGATAGGCCTCGACCCGCGCGGCACCTTTCAGCGGAGCGCCGGCAAGCGGCGCGGCTAGGGGCTTTTCCGGAGTTGTCTCGGGCGAATTTTCATTCATGGTAAGCTATCATAACAAGGTCGGCGGGCGTTTTGGGCCCCACAAATCCGCTTTAAGCGCGAGGGTGTAATGGCCCTGCTTTTCCGGCAATTGTTCGACGTGCAATCCTCCGCATACACTTATTTGTTGGCCTGCGGAAAAAGCCGCGAAGCCGTACTGATCGATCCCGTATTCGAGCAGGTGCGGCGCGATAGTGCCTTGCTTCGTGAACTGGGATTGAATCTCGCCTACACGCTGGAGACCCATGTCCATGCCGATCACATCACCGGAGCCTCGCTTTTAAAGCAGCGCTTTCGGAGCCAAATCGCCGTCTCGGCACATGCCAAAGTGGACTGCGCCGATCTTTATCTTAAGCATGGCGATAAGATCGCATTCGGCGAGCATTACCTCGAGACTGGGCATACGCCGGGGCACACGGCGGGCTGCGCAAGTTTTGTGCTCGGCGATGAAACCATGGCCTTTACCGGAGATTGCCTCCTTATCCGTGGCACTGGCCGTACCGATTTCCAAGGAGGCGATCCTCGAGACCTGTACCGGTCTGTGCACCTCCAGCTCTTCACATTGCCGGATTCCTGCATTCTCTATCCTGCGCACGATTATCGCGGCCTAACGGCAACGAGTGTTGCGGAGGAGAGGCGGTTCAACCCGAGGCTCGGCGGTGCGCTTTCGGAGAGTGACTTTGTTGGCTACATGAAGAATTTGCGCCTTGCACATCCGAAACAGATCGAGATCGCGGTGTCCGCCAATCTGAAAAGCGGGCTGCCGGAAGAGGTCCAACCGATGAATGAACCTGATTGGGCGCCCCTAACCTGCACATTCGCGGGAGTATGGGAACTTCAGCCTTCCTGGCTGGAAGAGAACCTGGAAAGCGTTCAAGTGCTCGATGTGCGGGAGCCGGAAGAATTCCGTGGTCCGTTAGGCCGCATTCCTGGCGCAAGGCTGATTCCGTTGGGCGAGCTTGCAGCTCGCGTGAACGACCTCGCAAAGGACCGGCCTGTGGTCACGGTTTGCCGCGCCGGCGGCCGTTCGGCGCAGGCAACTGCAATCCTGCAGCGGGCGGGATTTGATCGCGTGGCAAACCTCTCGGGCGGCATGTTGCGCTGGCGCGCCGAAGGCTGTCCGGTGGAAGGCGGCCGCTATTAGAGAGGGGCGCGCGTCCGATCGATTTCTACGCCGGCCGCCTCAGCGCCGGGCAAGGCATGCAGCTTCTCCACCCGCACGCGTGCGCAGGTGATGCGCTTGTCTTCGAGACAGGCCTCGGCAATCTTTTCGGCCAAGGTCTCCGCCAGATTGATGTGCCCGGCCGATGCTACGCTCCGGATTTTCTCCGCGACCGCTTCATAGTCGATGGCGCTCTCCAGCCGGTCGCTGCCGGTTTCTATCTGACCTGTGAGCGCCACATTGATCCGTACCGGCTGGGGTTTGCCCTGCTCGTGACCGTGCACGCCGATGCGGGCGAGCAGTTCGAGATTCCGGATGAGCACCACGACCTCTTTCATTATTCAATCACGCCCGCGATATCGGCGGTTCGCCATATGAGATGCTGTCCGCCGTCCACAGCAATCGTCTGCCCCGTCACCGCGCGTGCCTCAAGCAGATATTGCGTCGCTTCCGCCACGTCTTCCGGTTCGGCTCCTCGGCCCAGAATCGTGGATATTTGCTGGCGCTTGAAATGGGCTTCGCTTTGGCGTGGGTTGCGCAATGTCGGGCCAGGCGCCACGGCGTTGACGCGAATCCGCGGACCAAGAGATTGCGCGAGCGTCACCGTCAACCAATGGAGACCCGCTTTGCTTACACCATAAGAAAGGAATTGGGGCGTCGGTTTCAGCAGGCGTTGATCGAGCAAATTGACGATTGCGCCCTCGATGTGCTGGGGCAATTGCTCCGCGAAATTCTGGGCGAGAACCAACGGCGCGCGTAAGTTCGTCTCAATGTGCCGGTCCCATGAAGTGCGCGTCATGGTGCCGAGCATATCTGCTTCGAAAACCGAGGCGTTGTTCACCAATGCCGTCAACGGACCTAATGCTTCGTAGGCTCGCTCAATCAATCTCTGGCTGTCGTCTTCCAAGGAGAGATCGGCATTGAGAGCCGCTGCGTGAACGCCCATTTCGTGCAGCGCGGCGACGGTTTCTTCGGCGTCGGCTTGCGAATGGTTGTAATGCACCGCAACCGACCATCCGTTTTTGCCCAGATGGAGAGCGATCGCCCGGCCAAGGCGCTTTGCAGCGCCGGTCACGAGCACGGTTTTAACGCCAGGCGTCATTTATTCTGTCTACCATTGCAGCGCGTGCTTTGTCGAAGTCTACGGAATCAAGACTGCTGCCCCCGAGAGCCGTCCGGCGCGCAGATCGTCAAGCGCCTGGTTTGCATCATCCAGCGCGCAAGCCACCGTCTCGCAATGGATCGGTATTTGCGGCGCCAGTGCTAGGAATTCCTCGGCATCGGCGCGGGTTAGATTTGCAATGGATCGAACGACGCGCTCCTGCCACAAAATGGCATAGGGAAAGCTCGGGATATCGCTCATGTGGATTCCGCCGCATACGACGGTCCCTCCGGGCTTGATTGCCCTAAGTGCTGCCGGTACCAGTTCTCCCGCGGGCGCGAAGATGATCGCGCCATCCAGCACCTCCGGTGGCGGTTTATCCGAATCACCGGCCCAGATCGCTCCCATCCGCAGCGCGAAATCGTGGGCTTGCGCATCGCCGGGGCGGACAAAGGCAAAGACCTCCTGGCCTCGATGTTTCGCGACCTGCACTGCGATATGAGCGGCCGCGCCGAAACCGTAAAGTCCTAGCCGCTTGCCGGCGCCCGCGGATTTTAATGCTCGCCAGCCGATCAGGCCGGCACAGAGCAGGGGAGCCGCTTCTTGGTCGCCGTAGCTCGGAGGCAAGGCGAACACATAACGCGCATCGGCATAGGTGATATCGGCAAAGCCGCCATCGATGTGATAGCCGGTGAAGCGAGCTGACGGGCACAGATTTTCTCTGCCGCTGATACAATATTCGCAGACACCGCAGGTCCAGCCGAGCCACGGCACACCGACCCGGTCGCCGATCTCGATGCCGCCAACTGCTTCGCCAATGGCCTCGACCCGTCCGACGATCTCATGGCCGGGAACGATCGGAAGTTTCGGATCGGGTAGCTCGCCATCGACTACGTGCAGATCGGTCCGGCAAACGGCACAGGCGAGCACGCGAATGCGGATTTCGCCTTCGTTCGGCGGGCGGCGCTCGAGCGCCACAGCTTTTAGCCCTGCGCCGGGGCGAACCAATTGCATGGCGCGGAGCTTGCCTGGCATGAATCGGTCTTGTGTTTGGCTGTCGGGCGTCATTCTATGACCGTGGTCACGTTTGGATAAACAGAAAATGGGCGTCGACGCGTCGTTTTTGTCCGCCACGGTCATGGATTGCGCACAGCCGCTCGATGGAGACGCGCTGCGCCGCGACTTGACCGCGCTCGCGCGCGCCTCCGGCGGCGATCGAGCCGCTTTGCGCAAAGCGGCGCTCGCCTCCATCCGGACCGGATTTTTGGCTGCACGCGAGAAGATTAAGACCGGAATGGATTCGGGGATCAGCCCGGGCCTTGCGGTTGCGCGCGCGCTTTCCGCGTTACAGGACACGACGATTCAAGTCGTCTACGATTTTGCCGTACGGCATTTTTATCCCGCTCCCAACCCAACCACATCCGAGCGGCTGGCGATCGTCGCAACCGGCGGGTACGGAAGGGGGCTGCTGGCGCCGGCGTCGGACATCGATCTTCTCTTCATCCGTCCGTTCAAGGAAACAGCGTGGGACGAAAGCGTCATCGAATTCGTTCTGCATATGTTGTGGGATATGGGTCTGAAGGTGGGCCACGCCACGCGTTCGATCGCCGAATGTGTGCGCCTTGGCAAACAAGACATAACCATCCGAACCTCCTTGCTGGAAGCGCGCTTCTTGTGGGGAGATCGCCCGCTTTATGACGAGCTGCGCAAGAAATTCTGGAGCGAAATCGCCGTGGGGGACGGGCAGGATTTCGTCGCAGCCAAGCTCGCAGAACGCGACGAGCGTCATCTGCGACAAGGCGAAAGCCGCTATCTGGTCGAACCCAACGTCAAAGACGGCAAAGGGGGCTTACGCGATCTGCAGACGCTCTATTGGATCGGCAAATACCTCTACCGCGTGAGCGACCCGAGCGATCTGGTCAATCACGGCGTGTTCAGCAAAGAGGAGTTCAAGACTTTCCAAAAGGCCGAAGCCTATCTTTGGACGGTACGCTGCCACCTTCATTATCTGACCGGTCGTGCCGAGGAACGGCTTTCCTTCGACGTTCAGCCGGAATTGGCGAGGCGTCTCGGCTACGCAGACGAGAATCTGCATCGGGCCGTCGAACGCTTCATGCGAAGCTATTTCTTGGTAGCCAAAGACGTTGGCGATTTGACGCGCATCTTTTGCGCAGGCCTGGAGGAACAGAACCGCAAAAGCACGCCTTCGCTGGCGCGCTACATACCGGGTTTTCTCAAACTACGTTCCTCTGGCGAGGACTTCTTCATTGAGAACGGACGTCTCGCCGCGCGACCTGGTCTGTTCAAAGAAAATCCCGTGAATCTTGTTAGAATTTTCCAGATCGCGGACTCGAGGGGCTTGGACGTGCATCCCGCGAGCTTGCGCGCCGTAACGCGCCAACTCGATCTCATCGGCGACAATCTTCGAAACGACCAGGAAGCCAATCGTCTATTCCTCGAAATCCTCTGTTCGCAGCGGGATCCGGAACGCGCACTGCGCCGCATGAACGAGGCCGGCGTCATGGGCCGCTTCATGCCGGAATTCGGCCGTGTCGTCGCGTTGATGCAGTTCAATATGTACCATCATTACACCGTGGACGAGCATCTGCTGGTCACCATCGGCAATCTCGCCAGGATCGAACGTGGCGAGCTCAAACAAGAACTTCCCTTGGTCAGCGATCTCATCAAACGCATAAAGTCACGCGAGGTGCTCTATGTCGCGGGCCTAATGCACGATATGGCAAAGGGCCTGCCGGGCGATCATTCCGATATTGGGGCCGCGATGGCGCAATCCGTTTGCCCACGACTGGGGCTTTCGCCGCCCGATACGGCAACCGTATCGTGGCTCGTTCGCAATCACCTGGTGATGAGCGATGCGGCGCAAAAGCGCGACGTATCCGATCCGAAAACGGTGCAGAATTTCGTTCGCATCGTGCAAACGCCCGAACGCTTGCGATTGTTGCTGATCTTGACCGCCGCGGATATTCGCGCAGTCGGCCCGGGCGTTTGGAACGGCTGGAAAGCTCAACTGCTGCGGGAGCTCTATTTTGAAGCCGAGACCTTGATGTCCGGTGGAGATTCCTCGCCGGCTCGCAGTGCGCGCATCGAAGATGCGAAAAAGGCTTTGGAAGCCCGCCTTGGGGATTTCGGCGAACAGCAGCGCAGGCACACGCTCGTTCGGCATTATGATTCCTATTGGCTGACGTTCGATGCCGGCGAACTCGAATTCCACGCGAGGCTGATGCAAGCTACCGATGAAAAGAACGAGAAACTGGCGATCGGGGCACGCGAGGAACCTGCGAGCGGCATTACCGAGATCGTCATCTACACCCCCGATCATCCGGGGCTGTTCTCGCGGCTCGCCGGTGCCATTTCGGTTTCCAACGGCTCGATCGTTGGCGCGAAGATTTTTACCACTTCCGACGGATACGCTCTGGATGTGTTCCGGGTGCGGGATGCCGCCGGCGGTCCCTTCGGCGATGGCGGCCGAATCAACAGGCTGAGACAGACCATAACCAGAACCTTGGCTGGTCAGATCAGGCCGCGGGCTGCGCTCGCCAAGCGGCCTCAAGGCCGTCGCGTTGCTGCATTCAAGACCCGCTCGCGGGTAAATTTCGATAATGACGCCTCGATCACGTCTACCTTGATTGAGGTCGAAAGCGCCGATCGCATTGGACTGCTTTACGAGATCACCCGGGCGCTATTCGAAGCCGGCTTGAGCATTTCTTCTGCGATTGCTGCAACCTATGGCGAGCTCGCCGTGGATGTTTTCTATGTCCGTGACGGTTTCGGTCAGAAGATTACGAGCAAAGAGCGTCTGGCCGCGATCGAATCGAGGCTGATGAGTGCGCTGGAAGGCGAGCTGCAAAGCGCTTGATGAAAGGCACTGCGTTGCGCGATAAGGCGCGGCCATGAGCAGCACCGAACATAAGCCGATCGCCTTTTCCGGTATCCAGCCGACCGGCAAACTTCATCTCGGAAATTATCTGGGCGCGATGAAGAACTGGGTTCGGCTGCAAGACCGTATGCCGTGCATCTACTGCGTGGTTGATATGCACGCGATCACGGTGTGGCAGGACCCGGTGGAACTGGCCGCCTCAACACGCGAGGTGACCGCGGCCTGTATGGCTGTGGGAATCGATCCGCGCCGCTCCATTCTGTTCAATCAGTCGCAAGTGTCAGTCCATGCCGAATTGGCCTGGGTGTTCAATTGCGTTGCGCGTATCGGCTGGCTCAATCGCATGACGCAATTCAAGGACAAGGCCGGCAAGAACCGCGAAAACGCGTCGGTGGGGTTGTTTGTCTATCCCGATTTGATGGCGGCGGACATTCTTGCGTATCGCGCAACGCATGTCCCGGTCGGAGAGGACCAAAAACAGCATTTGGAGCTCGCGCGCGACATTGCCCAAAAGTTCAATCTCGATTTTTCCGCGCCGGAATTCTTCCCTTTGCCGGAACCTTTCATTACCGGGTCTGGCACGCGAGTGATGAGTTTGCGCGACGGCATGAAGAAGATGTCGAAATCCGACGAATCCGATTTCTCCCGCATCAATCTCACCGACGATGCCGATGCGATCGCCCAGAAAATCCGCAAAGCCCGGACCGATCCGCATTCCATGCCGGGCAGTGTCGAGGACCTTAAGGGCAGGCCGGAAGCCGAGAATCTGATCAATATCTATGCGGCTCTCGCCGACCATACACCGGAAGGCGTCATCGCCGAATATGCCGGCGCGCAATTCTCGACCTTCAAGAACGCGCTCGCAGACTTGGCCGTCGCGAAGCTCACGCCGATCGCCGATGAAATGCGCCGGCTTCTTTCCGATCCCACTGAAATCGATCAGGTGCTGAAATCCGGAGCCGCCCGTGCGACGGCCATTGCCGCACCAACCATGCGCGAAGTACGCCGCCTGGTGGGATTTGTCGAATAACTATCGCCGGCGATAAACCCAGACGGTTGCAGGCGGAAGATTCTTCCATACGAACGCGACCAGATTGACGGTCACGCCGTGAGGCGGTGTGACCGGCGAATGGAAGCCGTAGGAAAACTGGATGAGCGGCGCACCGGGCGCGAGCCGCCGAAATGCAGTTTCGACCAGCGCCCGCCGCTTCTCGATCGGGTGATTGAGCAGTGGAATGCCGGAAACGATTGCCGCGAAAGCTTGCGAGAATTTCTTGCCCAACGTGACGTCAAGATCGAATGCGTCGCCTTCGATCACATGCACGCCTGGAAATTGGTCAGTGATAGCCTGCGCGAAATTCTCGTCGCATTCGATGACCGTCATCCGCTCGGGAGATACTCCCCGCGCCAAAATTTCCCGTGTCATCGATCCGGTTCCAGGGCCGAGCTCAAGGATGGGGCCGGGGCGCGCGGGATCGACCTGCGCCGCCACGGCGCGCGCAAGCGCAGGACTTGACGGCGCGATCGCGCCGACGCTGCGCGGGCTCGCGATCAAACCGCGCAAGAAGCGCAGTTCTTCTTGGAAAGGATTCGTTTTAACGGAAACAGGCCAGCTCTCGCGCAAGGGACCGCTCGGATGGAATGACAGGGACCACATGGGCTTGTACCCAAACTGTCCTCATCAGTTCAACCGGTAAGATGGGCGGACGTTCCGGCAACCGGGATATTTCTCGCGGAACTCAGCCGGATCAAGTCCGTGCCCTGAACGATCAATTGCTCAACGTGAGCGTGAGCTGGCCGAATTCCCCATGCTCCGCTCCGTTGAGCCGGCGCAATTGCCAACCGTAGTTGAGACGGAAATTCACGTAGTGCCCGGCCACATAGCGCAGTCCCAATCCCACGCTTTCCAGATCGTGGCCGTTCTGGGTGTTGGGTGCAGGTTTGTTATCCTGCACGCTGCCATAGGCAATGAACGCCGAGATCTGCGTCTGATCTGCGACGTCTGGAAAAACATATTTCGTCAAGCCGAATGGCGGCGAAAGCAATTCTTCGCTCGCGAACACGCCAACTGAGCCGTTCGCTGCGCGCTCGTCATAGCCTGGAAGCGTATCGATACCGCCTATGCCAAGCTGCTCGCTCGGTAGCAAATTCTTGTCTGAGACTTGGCCGACAAATCGGCTTAGCGAGCTCAAATCCTTCAACCATCCGAGTTGCTTTACCCAGTCGGCATCCTGCGGCAATCCGGTTAGCCGCGTCAGCGAAAAGCGATCATAGGCATAGCGCGCGGTGGCGAACGGAGCCTGTGCCTGGAAGAAAGTGTTCGTGTTGTGCGAGGAAAGACCGCCTGGGCTCAGCGCGAGCGTGTTATCGAGACTTGTCTGACCCAGCGGATCGCGTAGTGATGCGCTGTAATCCACCAGGAACTGATCGACTTCGCTGGTCACATTGGAAATCTCGAAGCCGCCAAATACGAGATTGTTGTTGCTGCTTTTGAAATCGAACCCCGCTTGAATCTGCTGACTGAAATTCGCTGCTGCGGCGAGTGGGATGATGTAGCGCGCGCTGGCCTGCCACGTGACCCCGGTGAGCCCCAGGTCGGGTCCGAGTTGGGGAACCGCGACAGCGTAGATGCCGAAAATGTTCAGCTTGTCACGCCACGGAAGAGGAACAAGATAGCTCGCCGAATGTGCCTCGTAATTTACCGTGCGCGAACCGAAATTGCTCCACAGCGGTACGCTCGAAGTGTACTGATACGATAATTGTTGGTCGAGCCGGAAGGCATTACCCCAGTCGACGCCGACCGAGTAGCGGTCGCGTTTGAGCACCGGAACGCCGGTATTATCGTAGCTTGCATGCACCCGGAATGGAAAGTCTTCGTGCAAAGTATCGACAACAATATCTGTGTATCCCGGGACCGCGCTTTTCTCCGCGACGAGGTTGACGCTGCGGAAGGGATTCTGGTTCAGCCAATCCTTGTCCGCTTCAAGTGCGCTGAGACTGATGCGGTCGCCGTGCTGCAACCGCACTTCGCTCACAAGAAGGCCGGTTGAAAACCATTTGTTGCCGCGCGCTGTAACGCTCCCGGCGTGCGATTCCGTTACCACCGCCTGCACGACTCCATTGGTGATGTCCTGCCCCGCAGGGAAGGCAACGTCGACGAAGGGATAATCGTGCTCGCGATACCAATCGGAAATAATGGTGCTCGCCATCTGCAGCATCTCCGGCGAAATCGGCCGGCCAACCAGCATCTGCAATCTTTCGCGGAACGGCGGCGCTTCGAGCATGGGAATGTCTTCGATAGTGATACCAATCGTTTCGAATCCGGTCGCTCGCAGCTTCGCGGCTGAATCAATAATGCGAATCCCCTTGAGCGTGACTTGCGCTTGCTGTTCTTGCGCGGGTGCCGGTTGCGGCGCCGGAGCACTGGGCGCGGCCATCGGCGCAACGATCGGCGGCGTGGCTGGTATCGGCGCAGGTACGGCCGGAGCGGGTATCGACATGTCCGGTCGGGGCGGAGAATTCGGCATCGCCGGTTCGCCGATCACCGCTGGTTGCGCGCGTGCATTCGAAAAGCCGATTGCTGTCAGCAACAGAAAGCCTAGGGTCAAAGCCGCTCCCAACGGCTCCCGATTGAGCGTGCCCAACATTCGCGCCGCACTCGATCGTGAAATCATTCCCCCCCGCGATCTCGCTTTTGAAGCTCCCGATTGATGGCAAACCGGTGATCGCACCGATGAGCGTCGACTCCGACTCGCAGCGTCATCACGTGGACTAAAGAATAGCGCCCTTCCAATTGCAACTTTCGGTCGGTGGAAAGCTGGGGATTGGCATGAGCGCAAGGACGGCCTGCGCTGCCCAGTTACTTCTTGTTAAATCTTGCCACTCGAGCCTAAGACGGGACTTCGATTTCACAGCCTCGCGCGACCGCGGATTCTGCCTAAACCTTTAGAAAAGCGGATTTTCGAGGTTGAATGGCTCCCAATCGGCCCTGATACGCTTTGGCTAACAGCGTTCTGCGGCGGGACATCCCATCGCAGCGAGACGACGTTGCTCCAACGTCTGCATTAACGGTCTCGTTAATACTTAGGCCCCATAAACACAACTGCCGGGCGTTGTTCGAGGGCCCGGCATGCCGGGTTACGGTTTTTGGCTGGGGCACAAGCGAAATTGTCGAACACTAAGCACTCATCGAGCGTAGAGCGCACACAACGCGCGGGTGGTTCCCGCGCGTTGTTGCTGTTGGCGTCAGCGCTGCTCTGCTCGATCGCATCGCTCGACTCTGTGCTTGCCGCGCCGGTTCTTCCATCCGGCGGACAGTTCGCGGCGGGCGCCGGCGCGATCGCCTCGACCTCGAGCGTGATGCAAATCAATCAGGCGACCACCCGCGCCGTGATCGATTGGCAGACATTCTCCATCGGCCAGGGCGGCACCGTCCAGATCAACAACGGCACGGGCGCCACCCTCAATCGCGTCACGACCGGCAATCCCTCCAACATCGCCGGCTCGCTCAACTCGGCCGGTTCGGTATATGTCGTCAACCAGGCTGGCGTTGTTGTCGCGCCCGGTGGCAAGGTGGTGACCGGCGGAGACTTCGTCGCGTCCACGCGCGACATCCCCAATAGCTCGTTCATGGCCGGTGGCACCGTCACGGCGAAGGGGACTTCGTCCGGCACGGTCTCCAACCAGGGAAGCATCGCGTCGGTCAACGGCAACGTGACCCTGATCGGCAAGTCGGTTTCCAATGACGGCAAGATCTCCGCTTCCAACGGAACCGCGACTCTCGCCTCCGGCGACGATGTCGATCTCTCGGTTTCGATCCCCGGCAGCGACGGCCAGCAACAGGTTAACGTGAAGTCCGGCAGTGGCGATGTCAGCAACAGCGGCGCCATTGCCGCCGCGCAGGCGAAGCTCGACGCGGTAGGCGGCAACATCTATTCGCTCGCCACCAACAATGGCGGCATCATCCGCGCCACTGGCACCGCGACCAAAGGGGGGCATGTTTACCTGACCGCCGGCGGTGACGTTCAGGTTGGAGGCACGGCCGAGGCGAAGAACGCCAACGGTTCGGGCGGCACGGTGACGGCGACCGGCGGCGATACCGGCAAGCTGACTGTCACCGGTACGATTGATGCCAGCGCCACAAACCCGCAGGCCGCGGGCGGCAATGTCACGCTCACCGCTTCCGCTGTTGAAGTCGCCGGGACGGCAAACATCAAAGCAGACGGCGGGATCAAAGGCGGCACGATCCTGATCGGCGGTGATCGCCACGGCGGCTCCGAACCTTCGGTCAACCTCTCACCCACTCCGGTCAGGAATGCCAAGACCACTACCGTAGACTCCGGCGCGCAGATTTCCGCGAATGGCGGCAAGGCGGGCACGGCACCCGGCAAAGGCGACGGCGGCAATGTCGTGGTGTGGGCCGACCAGCAGACGATCTTCCAAGGCGCCATCTTCGCGCGCGGCGGTGATCTTGGCGGCAATGGGGGTTTCGTCGAAACCTCGGGCGAGCAGCTCAGATTTCTTGGTTCCGTGAATACGAACGCTCCGGCCGGTGCGACCGGCATGCTGCTGCTCGACCCGGCGGACGTGACGATCAATACGTCCGCGACGACGGGAGATACCAATACCGCCAACACCTACAGCCCCAATTCCGGTGTTTCATCGGCAAACATCTTGAACACGGATCTTCAGACCGCGCTCGGGGCCAACAACATCACCGTGACGACCACCAACAGCGGCTCTGCCGGGGCAGGAACCGGAAACATCACCGTCGCCGCGCCGGTTACTTGGTCGTCCGGGTACTCTCTGACCCTGACCGCTGCGAACAACATCACCGTGAACGCCGGCAACGCCATCACCTCGACGGGCGCGAACGCCGTCGGCACTACGGGAGCCGCAGGTACCGCCGGCGGCGCACTCTCGATGACGGCCTCCGGCTCTATCACGATCAATAGCGCGATTACCGCAAATGGCGGCACAGGCGGAACCGGCACGACGAGTAATCCTGGTGGCCTGGGGGGAACAGGCGGGGTTGGAGGAAACATCACGCTCAGTGGGACCGTCGTCACCGTAGCTTCCGGTATTGCCATAGCGTCGAACGGCGGAACAGGCGGGCACGGCGGTCAGGGTGGAGGCGGCAACAACAAGCCGGGCGGCGCCGGGGGAACGGGCGGTAATGGTGGGACCGTTAGCTTTACGGCTACCTCAGGAAATATTTCGCTCGCTAGCGTTACATCGGCAGCCGGCGCCGGCGGCGCTGGTGGCACCGGCAGCAGTACGGGCAGCACCGGCTCCGCAGGAAGCATCGGAGCGATTTCAGTGAGTGCGACCAGCGGTTCGATCAACATGACCGCCGATAGCATGAGCCAAGGCAGCGTCACGCTTACCGCCAACAGCAGCACGGGCGTCGTCACCATTCAGCCGGCAACGGCCACGACGGCGATGACGCTCGCAGGTGCGGGCGCGCTAAACCTGACGGCCGCAAATCTTGCCAGGATTACGGCCAATACTCTGGTATTCGGAAGCCCCACTGCCACCGGCACCATCACGGTCGGAGCCGCCGTGACAGTGCCCTCGACGGTCACCAATCTGCAGCTAGTTACCAACGCAGCTTCTCCCGGCATCACGATCGCGTCCGGTAACAGCCTTACGAGCACCGGCGGAACCATCCTTCTGGAAGCTCAGGGCGTCAGCATATCGGGCACGGCCGGCACGATTTCCACGGGCAGCGGCACAGGCACGGTGACGATCGAGCCTGTGGGAACGGCGGCCACGGCAATCACCCTGGCGACCACGGGTGCCAGCGGCATGACCTTCGGCACGGCGGCGGGCGGAACGAATAATCTGGGCGGCATCACCACCGGCACGCTGGTGTTTGGCAGCGCCTCCGACACCGGCACGATTTCGACCAGTGGTGCGGTGACGGTGCCCGCTACCATCACCAGTCTGCAGCTGATTACCAACGCGACCTCTCCCGGCATCACGATCGGGAACGCGCTGACCGATAGCAATAGCGGCGCGAGCATCCTTCTTGAGGCGAACGGCGTCAGCATATCGAACGCAGCTAACGAGATTTCGACGGGTAGCGGCACCGGCACGGTAACGATCGAGCCGGTAGGCACGGCAGCCACCGCGATCACCGTTTCGAGCGGCGCGGGGGCCAATGGCATGTCTTTCGGTCTTTCGGGGACGAATAGCCTGGGCTCGATCACCACCGGCACGCTGGTATTGGGCAGCACCTCCGAGACGGGTACGATTTCGTTGACCACCGGCGCCATAGCGGTGCCGTCGAGCATCAACAATCTGACGTTGGCAACCAACGATAACGCGGCAGGGGCGATTAGTCTGGCCCAGGCCGTGTCGTTTTCGGCGGCTTCCGGGAAGGTCCTGACCCTGGATGCGAGTGGCGGCACTTCGGCCACCGTCACGCAGGCCGCGGGTGGTATTACCGCCTCGGGTTTGGACCTCCTTGGCGCAGGGGCAACCTACACTCTGACCCAGACGAACGCTGTCTCGACACTGGCGGCTAGCGTTGGCAGCGGCTCCGCAAATCTGACCAATGGCAGCACCAATCTGTCGATCGGGACAGTGAATGGCACCAACGGCGTGACGGCGGGAACCCTGACCCTCACCGACACCGGGACGGTGACGCAGACCCAGGCGATAGCGGCGAACCTCGATCTTCTGGGTGCCGGTGCAACCTACACGCTGACTACTGCCGGCAATAATGTGAGCACCCTTGCGGGCAACACGGGCACAGTGAGTCTGACCGACGCCTCGTCGCTCACAATAAATACGGTGAACGGCACGAACGGCCTGACGACGACCGGCAATGTGACTTTGACCGATAACAGCATCGCCCTGACAGCAACCACCGGGCTGATCAGCGCGAGCGGCCAGACAGTTACGCTTTCTCCCCAAACGGCCAGTGCGACCATGAGCCTGGCCGGTTCGAGCACCCTGAACATCAGCCAAGCGTCTATTAACGATATTACGGCTGGTACGGTGGTAATCGGCGGCACAGCGGATACGGGCGCCGTCACGGTCGGCGCCGCGGTGACTGTGCCTTCGACCGTCAACAATCTCCAGCTGATTAGCAACGCAACCGCGCCCGGCATCACGATCGCGTCGGGTAACAGCCTTACGAGCACCGGCGGAAGCATTCTTCTTGAGACCCAGGGCGTCAGCATATCGGGCACGGCCGGCACGATTTCGACCGGCAGCGGCACCGGCACCGTGACCATCGAACCCGTAGGGGCGGCAGCCACAGCGATCACCGTGTCGAGTGGTGCTGGTGCCAGTGGCATGTCTTTCGGCCTTTCGGGGACGAATAGCCTGGGCTCGATCACCACCGGCACGTTGGTATTGGGCAGCACCTCCCAGACGGGTACGATTTCGTTGACCACCGGCGCCATAGTGGTGCCGTCGAGCATCAACAATCTGACGTTGGCAACCAACGATAACGCGGCCGGGGCGATTAGCCTGGCTGAGCCGCTGTCGTTTTCGGCCGCTTCCGGGAACGTCTTAACGCTGAATGCGAGCGGCGGCAGTTCGGCCACTGTAACTCAGGCCACCGGCGGCATTACGGCTTTGGGTCTGGATCTGCTCGGCTCCGGAGCAACCTTTACGCTGACTCAGACGAACGCTGTTTCGACTCTGGCGGCTAGCGTTGGCAGCGGCGCGGTAAGCCTGACCAATGGCGGTACGAGCCTTTCGATCGGGACGGTGAATGGTACCGCCGGCGTGACAGCGGCAACATTGACGTTGACCGACACCGGGACGGTTACGCAGAGCCAGGGAATTGCGGCGAACCTGGATCTTTTGGGTGCAGGCGGAAGCTACACGCTGACCAATGCGGGCAACAGCGTGAGCACCCTTGCGGGCAATACCGGCACGGTGAACCTGACTGACGGTTCGGCACTGACCATCAATACAGTGGGCGGCACTAACAATTTGGCGACGAGTGGCTCGGGCGGATTGACGCTCGTCGATACGAACGCGGGCGGGATCACCACAACGGCGACGAACGGTGGGATCAGCGCCGGCAACAATCCGGTGACCTTGCAAACCGATGCCGTGACAATCGGCGGCACGGTATCAGCAGGCACGAACACGGTAACGCTGCAACCGAACACGGCGTCGGCGACCATGAGCCTGGCCGGCAGTTCCACGCTGAATCTGACACAGACTGCACTTAACAAAATCACCGCCGGTACGTTCGTATTCGGTAGCAGCACGCAAGCGAACGGGGCAATGACGGTAGGCGGGGCTATCGCGCTATCGACCACCGGGATCGGCAATCTCAAGGCATTGACCGGCGGCACGATCACGATCAATTCCAGTTCGTCTATTACCGGTGTGAGCGGCGGTAATCTCACGCTCGCCACCGGCACTTCTTTCACCAACAATGACGGCAGCGGCGCGCTTGTGGTGAGCGGCGCCGGGCGCTGGCTGGTCTATTCGCAAAATCCGGCAAGCGACAACAAGGGCTCGCTCGCGTACAATTTCAAGCAGTACGCCACCGACTATCCGACGGCACCTACCCCTGCGAGCGGCAACGGCTTTCTCTATCACCTTGCCCCGACGATCACGGCGAGCCTGCAGAACACTGTTTCAAAGACTTATGATGGCACCACGACCGCGACGCTCGCCAGCAGCAACTATACGTCGAGCGGGGCAGTCGACGGCGATACTATCACTTTGAATAATCCGACAGGCGGCACCTACAATACGAAGGACGCGGGCACCGGTAAGACAGTGAGCGTCACGGGGGTGTCGATTTCTTCCGCCGTCAACGGTTCGGCGACCGTTTACGGATACGCTCTCTCCTCATCCAGTATTTCCGGCTCTATCGGAACCATCAATGCGCTAGCCGTGACGTTGTCCGGCACGCGCAGCTATGATGCTACAACCAATACGACAGCGGCGATCCTCTCCATTACCAATGTGCAGGGCTCGGATAATGTCGATGTCGCGTCGGGGACGGGAACGCTTGCTTCCAAGGACCAGGGCGCCCGCGCCATCACTAGCCTCGGCACGCTCGCGCTCGGCAACAATGCGGCGGGCGACTATACGCTCACCGGCGCCTCAGGGTCGGTGACAATCACGGCGAAGGCGCTGACCGCGCTGGGCACGCTTGCGGCGAACAACAAGATCTATGACGCGACGACCACGGCGACGCTGACCGGCAGCGCGGCGCTGCTCTCTTCCGAAGCGGCCGGCAGCGGCAGCACCTCTGACGACAAGCCCTACACCGGCGACACGGTGAGCGTCACCGGCACGGCGGCGGGCACCTTCGCGAGCAAGGATGTGGCCAACGGGGTCACGGTGAACATCTCCGGTCTGTCGCTGACCGGAGCCCAGGCCGGCGATTACGCGCTGATCGCTCCGGCAACCACGGCGAACATCACGGCCAAGGCGCTGACCGCGCTCGGCACGCTGGCAGCGAACAATAAAGTCTATGACGCGACCACGACGGCGACGCTGACCGGCAGCGCGGCGCTGCTGTCTTCCGAAGCGGCCGGCAGCGGCAGCACCTCTGACGACAAGCCCTACACCGGCGACACGGTGAGCGTCACCGGCACGGCGGCGGGCACCTTCGCGAGCAAGGATGTGGCCAACGGGATCACGGTGAACATCTCCGGGTTGTCGCTGGCCGGAGCCCAGGCTTCCGACTACGCGCTGATCGCTCCGGCAACCACGGCGAACATCACGGCCAAGGCGCTGACCGCGCTCGGCACGCTGGCAGCGGACAATAAAGTCTATGACGCGACCACGACGGCGACACTGACCGGCAGCGCGGCGCTGCTTTCTTCCGAAGCGGCGGGCAGCGGCAGCACCTCGGACGACAAGCCCTACACCGGCGACACGGTGAGCGTCACCGGCACGCCGTCTGGCACCTTCGCGTCCAAGGATGTGGCCAACGGCATCGCGGTGAGCATCTCCGGCCTGTCGCTCAGCGGAACTCAGGCGGGCGACTACTCGCTCGTCGCTCCGGCGACCACGGCCAACATCACCGCCAAGGCGTTGACCGCGCTGGGCACGCTTGCGGCGAACAACAAGATCTATGACGCGACGACCACTGCGACGCTGACCGGCAGCGCGGCGCTGCTCTCCTCCGAAGCGGCCGGCAGCGGATCGACCTCGGACGACAAGCCCTACAGCGGGGACGCGGTGAGCCTCAGCGGCACGGCGGCGGGCACCTTCGCCAGCAAGGATGTGGCCAACGGGATTGCGGTGAACATCTCGGGCCTGTCGCTCACCGGCGCCCAGGCCGGCGACTACGCGCTGATCGCTCCGGCGACGACGGCCAACATCACCGCCAAGTCGCTCACGGCGCTCGGCACGCTGGCAGCGAACAATAAAGTCTACGACGCAACCACAGCGGCGACGCTGACCGGCAGTGCCGCGCTGCTCTCCTCCGAAGCGGCCGGCAGCGGCAGTACCTCCGATGACAAGCCCTACAGCGGCGACACGGTGAGCCTCAGCGGCACGCCGTCGGGCGCCTTCGCCAGCAAGGATGTGGCGAACGGCATCACCGTGAACATCTCGGGCCTGTCGCTGACCGGAGCGCAGGCGGCCGACTACGCCCTGATCGCTCCGGCGACCACGGCGAACATCACGGCCAAGGCGCTGACCGCGCTGGGCACGCTTGCCGCTAACAACAAGATCTATGACGCAACCACCAATGCGACGCTGACGGGCAGCGCGGCGCTGCTCTCTTCCGAAGCGGCCGGCAGCGGCAGCACCTCGGACGACAAGCCCTACACCGGCGACACGGTGAGCCTCAGCGGCACGGCGGCGGGCACCTTCGCGAGCAAGGATGTGGCGAACGGCATCGCGGTTAACATCTCCGGGCTGTCGCTGACCGGAGCCCAGGCTTCCGACTACGCGCTCGTCGCTCCGGCAACCGCGGCGAACATCACGGCCAAGGCGCTGACCACGCTCGGCACGCTGGCGGCCAATGACAAGATCTATGACGCAACAACGACGGCGACACTGACCGGAAGCGCCGCGCTGCTCTCCTCCGAAGCGGCCGGCAGCGGCAGCACGTCGGACGACAAGCCCTACACCGGCGACACGGTAAGCGTCACGGGCACGCCGTCGGGCGCCTTCGCGAGCAAAGACGTGGGAAGCGGGATTACGGTGAACATCTCCGGGCTGTCGCTCACCGGGGCTCAGGCTTCCGACTACGCGCTGATCGCTCCGGCGACGAGCGCCAATATCACGGCCAAAGCGCTGACCGCGCTCGGCACGCTGGCGGCCAATGACAAGATCTATGACGCGACCACGGCGGCGACGCTGACCGGGAGCGCCGCGCTGCTCTCTTCCGAAGCGGCTGGGAGCGGTTCGACCTCTGACGACAAGCCCTACACCGGCGACACGGTAAGCCTCAGCGGCACGCCGTCGGGCACCTTCGCGAGCAAGGATGTGGCCAACGGGATCACCGTGAACATCTCCGGGTTGTCGCTGACCGGAGCCCAGGCTTCCGACTACGCGCTCGTCGCTCCGGCAACCACGGCGAACATCACGGCCAAGGCGCTGACCGCGCTCGGCACGCTGGCCGCGAACAATAAAGTCTACGACGCGACCACGGCGGCGACACTGACCGGAAGTGCGGCGCTGCTTTCTTCCGAAGCGGCGGGCAGCGGCAGCACCTCGGACGACAAGCCCTACACCGGCGACACGGTGAGCCTCACCGGAACGGCGTCGGGGACTTTTGCGAGCAAGGACGCGGCGAGCGGGATCACCGTGAACATCTCGGGCCTGTCGCTCACCGGCGCCCAGGCCGGCGACTACTCGCTGGTTGCTCCGGCAACGACAGCCAACATCACGGCCAAAGCGCTGACCGCGCTCGGCACGCTTGCAGCCAACGACAAGATCTATGACGCGACCACCACTGCGACGCTGACCGGAAGTGCGGCGCTGCTCTCCTCCGAAGCGGCCGGCAGCGGCAGCACGTCGGACAACAAGCCCTACAGCGGGGACACGGTGAGCCTCAGCGGCACGCCGTCGGGGACTTTTGCGAGCAAGGACGCGGCGAGCGGGATCACCGTGAACATCCCTGGACTGTCGCTGGCCGGAGCGCAGGCTAGCGACTACGCGCTCGTCGCTCCGGCAACGACAGCCAACATCACGGCCAAGGCGCTCACCGCGCTAGGCACGCTTGCCGCCAACAACAAGATCTACGACGCCACCACCAATGCGACGCTGACGGGGAGTGCGGCGCTGCTCTCTTCCGAAGCGGCTGGGAGCGGTTCGACCTCGGACGACAAGCCCTACACCGGCGACACGGTGA
>Ga0307477_10000323_pt1 | contig 57429 bp, 51 predicted proteins | sample atmos_gasesECM2C_FD_203316 | JGI IMG/M metagenome (GOLD analysis project Ga0307477, IMG submission 203316) | Hardwood forest soil microbial communities from Morgan-Monroe State Forest, Indiana, United States - atmos_gasesECM2C_515 | ecosystem: Environmental > Terrestrial > Soil > Temperate...
GCCGAACATGATCGGCGCCGTCTTGCCGCTCGAGCTCTGCAAGACGGCGCTCAGCGCGGAATTGTAGAGGCTGAATGCCTGCTTCAGGCTGATGCCGGGCGCGACTGTCGTGTTGAGCAGCGTAAGGCCACCGCTGACTGATCCGATGCCGAAATTGAGGCTGAATCCTGTCCCTATGTCGATCGGATGAATATCGGTGGAGAAGGAGCTCGTTTTGCTGGTTGAAATCGTCCCGGTGCCCGATTGCGAGGCGCCCAGGTTCCACCCCCCGCCGAGGATCGGAATGGTCGTATTTTCCGAGATACCCAGGCTGACCGGTCCGGCATAGACGCGCGCCATCCCATCCAATATGAAAGCAAGCGAAAAGCCGCCTTCGGCGCCCGTGGTCGAGAAGCTGCCCTTTCCTTCGGTGTCGGAGGGGTCGATCTCCATCGTGTCGTTGGTAACGTTGTACGTGTTCGCGAGCGCGATGTTGTAAGGCAGGGATGCGCTGAAGGTGCCAGAGTTGACGTTAAGATCGGATTGGAACCCGGCCTTGAGCCCGAGGGATCCGCCGACCCCCGTGCCTATGATCGTCACGCCGAAGGAATAGGGCCCAACGTTCAACCCGTAGAACTGGCTGTTGCTCGTCGAGAAGCCACTGGGCCCCCAGATGCTCTGGCCGCTCGTGGTGAAATCCACGCCTTGCGCCACCGGGTTGTATTGCACATCGATGTTCTGCGATGTCGAAGACGAGACCTCCTGTCCGTTTTCATCTGAATAGGCGGAGATGCCGAGATTGAAGTTCGTCGCCTGCGGGGTTGTTCCAGTCAGGGTCGGCGTAGTGACGTCGACTTCGGGATTGAAGCTTGGGCCCGCGCTGCCCATTGGCGTAAGGGTGTACGTGCTACCACTTCCGCTGACATTTGCGTCGGGGCTGGTGATCGTTGTGCCGCTGGAGACTCCGGTAAACACGATTCGATTGATGGTGTCGTTGTTACTTGGATTATCCACAGCCGAATTGACCTGCAGGCGCGTCTCGGTGACCGGGTCGCCCGACTGATAAGGCAGCACTGTGTCGCTGACGGTCGGCGGGATGGCGTGAACCACGAGCGGGAAGCTCTCGGACGAACTCGCAGTGTGCCCCGAGGTATTGTTTGCCACTGTGACGGTCAGCGTGTCCGCAGTGGGATAGCCGGTCGGCTCGCCGGCGTTAAGCGTCAGGCCGCTGAGCTGCGCCGGCGTCAGCGTCCAATTGCCGCCGCCATTATTGACGCCCGCAGAAAGCGTGGCATCGGTCGGCACGCCGGAAATCGTGACAACGTCCGAGCCGGCGAAGAACGCGAAATTGGACGCGCTGAGGCTGCTGAGATTGACACCATTCAATGTCACACTACCGCCGCCACCGGGCTGGGTGATGACGACATTGGACCCAACTTGCGCCGCATTGCTGAAAACCGCTGCCGAGTTGGCGAAGTCCTGGGTGTCAAATCCAATCACGCCGGTCGCAGGAGTGAACCCATTGATCACCTCGTTGCCGAGACTGGGCGGCAGGAAGGTGATCGGAATGGCGACCGACTGCCCCTCATTCACATTCACTGTCGATGAGGGCACGGTAAAACTCGGCGTCAGCGTGTCAAAGGCCACGGTTTGCGTTCCGGCGGCGAGGTTGACTGTGTCGCTGGTACCCGAATGCGCCGTATCGTCGCCGGGATCAAAGTTCAGCGTGGAACCGGCGCCGGCATAAATAACGTCGACGTTTTGCGAGGTCGAGACCGAGAGTTCGGGCGAATGGGGTTCATCGGAAAAGGTCGTAATGCCGAGATTGAACTCGGTCGTCTGCGGCGTCGAAATGTCGATTTCGGGATTGAAGCTCGCCGGATTGCCGCTGGTGGACAGTGTCCACTGGCCGCCGCCATTGTTCACCACGGTGCCTGCTGGGCTCGACAGCGTCACGCCAATGGGAACGTTATTGAACTGGAGACGGTTGATGTAATCGTTGCCGGTATCGCCATCATCGGTGGCCGACGCCACGGCCAGCCGGCTCGTCTCGACGAGCGGAATGCCCGTCTGATAAATCAACGGCGTTTCGGAGAGCGTGGGCAGAATCGCAGTAACCTGCAGCGGGAAATTCTCACTCAGCGTCGCGCCCTGCCCGGCCGGATTGGTCATCGTGACGGTGACGTTATCCCGTGTCGGGTAGCCGCTCGGTTCGCCGGCATTGAAGATCAGACCCGGCAATTGCTCCGGCGTCAGGCTCCAGGTGCCGCCGCCGTCATTGGTGCCGGCGGATAATGTGGCATCCGCGGGCAGGCCGCTGATGGTGATGACCTCGTCCGGGCCGGTGAAGAAGGCGAAATTCGACGACGAAAGGCTCGGCAGCGATGTATTCGCCAGGGTGAGACTGCCGCTGCCCTGGGGCTGGGTGATAACGACGTTCGCGCCCACCTGCGCGGCGTTGGCAAATACTGCCGCAGTATTGGCGAAGTCGCGCGTATCGAATGCGATCACACCATTCTGGGGTTTGAAGCCATTGATGACTTCATTGCCGAGGTTGCGCGGGAACAGGGTGATCGGCAGGGCGATCGAATGCTCCTCGCTCACGGTGATCGACGCCGGGGTGTTGAAGCGGGGCGTCAGGCCGTCGTAATCGATCGTGTCCGGACCTCCCTTGAGGAAGGTGATGGTGTCGGTGGTGCCAGCGTGGACCGTATCGGGTCCGGAGCCGAGTGTGATGCTGGTATCGTGTCCGACATGCAGCGTATCGGGGCCATTGCCCGCGACGATGGTGCTGTCTGGACCGGCGGTGATCTGGTTATTGCCGTTACCGACCTTGATCGTGCTGTCCGCGCCTGCAACGATCGTGCCTTGGCCATCACCGGTCGTGATGGAGTCGCCGGTACCGGCCATGGTGGTGTGGTTGCCATTGCCGATCGTGACATTGTCATTGTTGCCGAATGTGTTCGTATCGTTGCCGTTGCCGATCACTATGGTGTCGTTGTTGCCCGCGGTGATGGTGTCCTGCCCGTTGCCAATCGAGACGTTGGTATCGCCGTCACCAATGGTGACCGTGTGCGGCCCATTATCGACGCTGACCGGTGTCGTGATATCCGAGCCAATAGTAATAGTGTCGTCGCTGTTCGACATAGCTAGCCCCCCAAGGTTGATCACGAAGTCGCTACGCAACAGCCGACAGAGACTCGCGCCGACGAAGATCGCCCGGCTTCCCGCGGTTACGCTCAATCACAGAAGGTTGGCTACTGACGCCCCACAAAAACCGATTGTAACTTCAGGCCGCGACACGTTTGTGACAAATCGCGGCTGAAAACTCGGCTTTGCATGAAACTGTCCCCAGGAGTTCCACCTGTCAAGTGCCAACTTTGCAAAAAACTGCGCCGTGTGTGCGCAAGAGAGTAGCGTCAGAAAGGTTAGCGCAATGATCGACGAGGCATTTTTGTCCCCTTCCGGCTTCATCCAAAGGGGGAGGGAAGGAACAAGGCGAGTTAAGCCGGCAGGGTCTCCAGGAGGGCGCCGTAGCCTTTGATGGGTTCGCGAACATGCAGGCGGCGCTGAATCTCCCAGATGCGTGCCGCGATCGGCTGCACCACCGGCACTCCGAGATCCTGTTCCAGCACGGCGATGAGGCTAAGCGCGCCCAGACCCGATCCCAAGATGTAAACGGCGTCGGCGCCTTTGTGTTCGAGAAATTTCTTCTTGATGAACGAGTAAATCGCTTCGGACGGGACATCCGGGATCGCGGCGAAGGAGACATCCATCCCTTCCATCGCGACGACCGCGATGCCGCTATCCTCGAAATATTTTGCGTAACTCCGGTTCAGATCGGCTCCGAACGCCGTGATGCCGAGGATTTTCTTGATCTTCATCGCCTTGAGCACGTTCACCTGGTTTTGCGACGAGGTGAACATGTCGGTCTTGTATTTCTGCTTCCAGCCGTCGAGGAGCTTCGCTTCCCCGCCGGGCCCCAAAAGCATGAAAGGCGGCGCGCCCTCGATGCTGATCGTGTCGCAGTGCTGCGAAGCAAGATAGGCGACGTTCTTTTCGTAATTGGCGTAACTGTTCTGGAAATCCTCGCGGGTCCCCTCAGTCAAATTCAGATAGACCGGCAAGACGCCGATGCCGCTGGGCAACAAGCGGATCATGTCCACGAGCGAGGAATCATTTGCCCTCGGCTTGATGCATCCGACGAGACCGCGCCAGTTGGAGGCCATGGCGGGCGCGGGGACAGCGGCGGCAAACAAAACGGCGCCTGCCGCGCGGCGCATGAACGAGCGGCGCCCGAAGGTTATGGGCGAAGAGGGCAAGGGGGCCTTTTCCATGCGGTCCTCCGCGTTTTTCAAGGACAATCGGCCGTCCTTCGAGGCGCCGCTGCGCGGCGCGCCTCGGGATGGCGGCCGCCAGTTTAACAAGCGGCGAATGTTCCGGGAACAGCACGAGAACAAAATCAACCTTATTCCCGGGCAATTATTGACTTCGGAGCAATGGTGCGCAGATTACAATAGTCCGCTTACGTAGGAGTTTTCCGTGGCGCCTGCTCGTCCCTATTGGAAAGGCTATCTGAAGCTCTCGCTCGTCTCATGTCCCATCGCGCTGTACAGCGCGACCTCTTCGAGCGAGCGCGTATCGTTCCGGCAAATCAACAAGCGAACCGGCAACCGGCTGCGGCAACAGCTCGTCGACGAGGTTACCCGCGAGCCGGTGGAGAACGAGGACAAGGGGCGCGGCTACGAATACGCCAAGAACAGCTATGTACCCGTCGACGATGCCGAACTCGATGCAATCGCGATCGAGAGCTCGCACACCATCGAAATCGATTCCTTCGTTCCCCGCGATCGGGTCGACGAGCGTTATCTCGACAGCCCCTATTACATCACGCCCAACGATCAAGTCGGTCAGGAAGCCTTCGCGGTCATACGCGAGGCGATGCGCGCCAAGAAAATGGCGGCGCTCGCGCGAGTCGTTCTTGCCAAGCGGGAGCGCGTCCTCATGCTTCAGCCTTGGGATAAGGGATTGATGGGGACGACGCTGCGCTATCCCTATGAGCTTCGCGATTCAAAGGAGTATTTCGACGACATTCCGAGCGTGAAGCTCGTTCCGGACATGCTGAAACTAGCCGAGCACATCGTCCAAACCAAGGAAGCCGATTTCGACCCATCGCAGTTCGTGGATCGCTATGAGCAAGCGGTCGTCGAAATGCTCAAAGAAAAGCAAGCAGGCCTTCCGGTGCGGCGCGAGCAGTCCTCACCGCCGGCGCCCAACGTGATCAATTTGATGGACGCGCTCAAGCGCAGCATCGCCGGAAAGCGCGTCGAGAAGAGCGTCGCGAAGAAGGGGCGCAAACGCGCCGAGGGGCAGCGCGAAATGCTGCTTCCAATTGCCGGAAAGCAAGCCAAGGAACCGGCGGCCAAGGCCGGCGCGCGACCCAGCACGCGGCAGAAGAAGGCCGGTTAAGGTTTTCGCCTAGGCTATGGCGCCATCCATAAGGTATTCCGCGCCGGCGCGAAGCCGACCGGGATACGCGCGGTTTCCTTCATCGACTTGATGTCGACAACCGAGACCTCATTGGTATGCTCGTCGGCGACGTAGGCCGTCTTGCCGTCCGGCGTGATCGTTAGCCAGCCCGCGCCCTTCCCGCCCAACGTGGCAACGCCCAAGAACTTCAAATCCGGCAGCGAATACGCATAGAGCGCACTGTTCAACCTGCTGTCGACCAGAAGCGTCTTTTGGTCCGGCGTGACCATGATGCCGTGCGACGGTGCGGGTGGTCCGAACGGGGTCTTTTCCCGGTCGGTTATGTCCGGAAGCTTGATGGTGTTGGTGATCTTGCGCGTGGCAAAATCGACCACCTGAAAGCCATTATCGCGGCCATTCTGGGCGAAGATCGACTTGGTCGAGCCGTCGGGATTTTTCGATATTGCCATCGGCGACGGCGCCGGAGTCATGGGCATGGTCCAGGCAATCTCATTGGCCTTGGTATCGACCACGGTCATCACGTTGGCCGGCGGTTTGGCGCCTCTCGCGTTGCCGACAATGAGGTATTTGCCGTCGGGAGTGACGTTGAGGTCGTGGACGCCGCTTGCGATGGCAATGGTCTTGACCTTCTGCAGCGAGGCGGTGTCGATAACGTCGACGCCGCCGCTGGCAGCGGCTTTGATCCGGGGAAATTCCGACAGGTCGTTCCACGAAAGAGCGATCGCGACATAAATCGTTCGGCCGTCGGGCGTCATGTCGATCAGGTTGGGATTCCCGCTCAAAGGAATCTTTTTCACTACCCGCAGAGTCTTTCCGTCAATAACGTCGAGCGTATTGTCGGCCTCTTCGCTGACATAGATTCGCGCGCCGTCCGGCGACGTCACAATCCCATGGGCGGCTTCAATCCCCTTAATCTCACCCACGACCTTGTTGGTGGCGGGATCGATGATGTGGATGGTGTCGCCGGCGAAGTTCGTTTGAATGATCCGGAGTTGCGCGGCGAGCGAGGGAAAGAAAGCCGTGCTCAGTGCGATTCCCGCCAGAGCCGCGAGGCCCCCGCGAACTAAATTTTTGCTTCTCATCTTTGTCATCCTTCTGTTCGACGCCGATCCGCCTGAAACATCCGTTGAAACGCCGTTACTTCGCCTTCTCTCCCATGACGAACGCCTTCAATGTCAGCCACGCAGGGTCCTGTTGCGAGGCGAATTGATCACCGCCTCCGTGATGGGGGTCTCCGCCGGCAGCTAGGGCGAGCGGATGATGGATTAGGGGGCTGTCCGGGCTGCCGGGGATAGCCACCCGCTGGATCAATTGGAAGTTCTGCCGCGATTGCATGTCGTTCCACGCCATGCTTCCAGGCGACAGGGGCACGAGGTGAAACGGCGCGTTGTTGGCCGTATGGCAGACCACGCATCGCGCATGGCCGGGACGCTTGGTCAGGAAGACCGGCTCGACCTTGGTCTTGAAAAACTCATAATCCAGCGACGGCGACGTCGATGAAGAAGCCGCGCGGATTTCTGCCGGCTTGAACCACACGGCGGCGGCAAACCCGCACACCGCGGCGAGCATATAGAACGAGGCCCTGTTCATTGGGTACCTCCGACAATCTGGCTGGAACAGCGGATTTTATGCTTGAGCGGAAGCGCTGGCAAGCTCCCGCAGAGTAAGTCTAAGCGCGCTGCCGAGCGCTTCCTGTGGTAGATTTCATCGGCCAGAGGGAGACACCGGATGAAACGCGAAGCTCTGTTCTTCGGCATGTTTACCGCGGCGATGGCCGCTTTCCCGGCGTTTGCGGCCGACGATGGGTCGGGCATGATGGGATTTCGCTGGGGAAAGAACGCGTTCAATTTCGAGGGCATGCCGTCAGGTCCGCAGCCCTTGAAGAATTTGAGCCGCCTTCCTAATGGCAAGGCCAATGCCGGCCGGCTGGTGGGGGATTATCACAATCCGATCCTCACGCCGGAGGCCGCGGCGGTGGTGAAGCAAAAGGGCGAACTCGCGGCTGCAGGCAAGGGCTTTCCCAATTCGCAGGACCAGTGCCGGCAGACCGCGCCGCCTTTCACCTTCGCAATGCAGCTTACCTTTGTCATGCTGCCTGAGAAGGACGGCAACATGACGATTCTTTATGATGGGGACGACACTGTTCGCCACATTCGCATGAACGGCACGCATCCCGCGAGGCTGGCGCGTTCCACGATGGGCGATTCCGTCGGACATTGGGAAGGCGACACACTGGTGATCGACACCGTCGGCGTGAAGACGCACGCTTTCAGTTCGGTTGACCGCTTTGGCACGCCGCAGAGCGACGCGATGCATGTGATCGAACGCTACCATCTGATCGACGGCACGGTGGCGAAGGCGCAGGTCGACAAATATGAGACGAGTGAGGGCACGGTTGGCGGCGGAGGCCGGGTTGCGGGTTACAACCCGGATACCAGCCTGAAGGGATTAGAGCTGCAGGTGACGATGGAGGACCCGAAGGTGTTTGTCATGCCTCTGACCGCGCGCGTCACCTATCGGCGCGTGACGACCAATTGGTCGGAAGGAGTCTGCGCCGACAATCCGATGGAGCATTACAAGGACGAGTGGATCGGCTTGCCCAGAGCGGCGCGTGCGGATTTTTGATCCGGAGCACGATGCCAATCAGCTGTGCTGAATCTGGCATGCAACTCCATTGATTGCGCCCGCCAACCCTCCGCCGCTGGGACACTGACCAGCGGGCGCCGGAGGCGGAGTTGGCGTGCGATCCACCTCCGGGTCCGTGCAGTCTGCATTGACTGCAAGCGCTCCGCCATTTTGGCTCGACGGGGCATAAACATAACCCGAATTACGCTTTCCATCAGGGGTGTCGCCCGGGAAGGTCAGCTTCTCGCGCGGAATCTGCATTCCGCCCTGGAAGAATGCCATCTGCAACCGGTGCTGGTCGTCGAACCACAATACCTGCATGTGATCGCCGCCGTAATTGATGATGATCTGATTGCCGGGCTTAATCGTCTGCGTTTTTCCGCTCGCATCGATGTAGGTGAAGGTTTTTCCAGGCACCTCCTCCGTTGGCAGAATGGCGCTTCGGCATGGATTTTCCTCAAACTGCTTGAACCCCTTGCGCACGTCGTTCTGCGCATCGCGCCCCCTGTCATGCGGATTGCCCTTCGGCGACTTGGGTTTTCCGGGATCTTTCGCCATCACGTCGGCTTCCTTCAGGAAATGTGCCATCAATTCGCACTGCGTCATTCCCCAGTCCGTGCCAGCAGGAGTTTTAAGCTTACCATCCGCCGTCAAATCCGGATTGGGCAGGCGCTCAAGATTCGCAAGATTAACTGTAATCTTGCCGCCGCCGCCGCGGCTTTCCGCGTTATCGATGAAGTCGCCCGTTCGCACCAACTGTATGTTGATGTGATGCGTCTTGTCCTGGTCGATGCCGTCCTGCGGCCCCTTCAATCCCGGAACCTGCTTTCCCTTGACGAGATCCTTGAATGCCTGCGACTTGCCAGCACAGGCATCCACCATTGCGGTGAACGCTTTTTTGTCGCCGTCATTATCGCTTTGCAACTCGATGTCCGCGAGAATCGGTGTGATACCCGCAAATATCGAGATCGTCGCGGCGAAGATAGTGACCGATGATCTGCGACAGGAAGCTTTGTATGAATACACGTCCCTCTCCTCCCCTTCGGACAAAGCACCGGCAGGATTTGCCGGCAGGAATGCAGACCTGCTTGTTGATTCGGCTTACTGTATCGAGATTTCGACGCGCCGGTTCCGCGCGCGGTTCGCCTCCGTCGTATTAGGAACCACGGGCTGTTTCTTTCCGTAAGCGATAGGCAGGGCTCAGAAACAACACCGCCAGCATCAGAGCCATCGTTCTGAACAGTGCAGCATGCATGTGTGCGATCCCCCGATTCAAACAGCAATGACACCGCGCTCCACCGGCCAACGCCGCCGTAGCGATACCGTCCTCTAAGCAGAAACCGGCCGGTGCGCGCGAAGGAAGGAATGCACCTGGCGCACCGCGATCGGAATCCTCTCCTTTGGCTCCTTCCATGGATACATGCTGACTTCCGATTTCGGCGCGAGCATGACGCATTCCATGGCGACGGCGTAAGGATGCGCCGGGATGTCATCGGGAAGGATCAGGACGGGCGTCTGGCACTGGCGCACGAAGTCGCGCGTCACCGTGAACACGAAATCGGCGGGCTTGCGGTACATGTTCGAGACATATTTCTCGATCGTCGCCGGTGTGATGTCGGGGCGGCGTTTGACCAAATCCGGGCCCCAGCCGCTCATGCTGCCGTCATACAGAACATTGGGCATCTCCGGCCGGAAGCCGACCGGTTGCGCCGGAACGGCGGCAACGACGCGATCGGGCGCCCGCTTCAGCAGGTTCCAGATGAACGGTCCGCCGATGCAGAAGCCAATCACCATGAATTTGTTGATTCCCAGATGATCCATCAGGGCTAACTGGTCATCGGTATGCGAATCCCAGGGCCTATCGACATCGAGCGGCCCGGTGGACTGACCGGGAATGGCATTACGCAAGTCCGCGGCGATGCAACGGAACTCGCCGGCAAATTCCTTGAACGGATCAAAGGGCCCGCCGTGCAAGCTTGTTAGCGCCGAGTTCAATCCACCGCCTGCGATGCACAGCAGCGGATAGCCGGACCCCGAATCCTCATAATGGAGCCGGACGGGCCCTTTTTCGAAGAATTTCCCTGCGGCCGGTCCCTGCGCCGCATTTTGCGCAAACACTTGCGGCGCGGCGGCCATCGCCGTCACCGCAGCGCCCGTCGCCAATATGTCGCGTCTCGTCTGATCCATAATCCTCGTCCTTCCTGTTTCAGAAATCCGGTTTGCCGGCCGTGGGAACGCGGGCGTCCCTTTCGGTACCGTATTTATTCGGATTTTCGGCGCAAACATTTTCCAGCCAAGTGCCGACCCGGTTCTGCGGCAACGGCGCGGGGCGCCCATAGGTCACTGTCGCGGACCACGGCGTTGTGAAGACGCTTGGGTCCTCGACCGTGAAGATTAGCTGGAGGTGCTTGCCGCGGTAGCTGAGATCGACAGTCGGCGGCTGAGGTAGTGCATTCTCTTTCGAGGCGCGTTCCAATCCTTCTTTCGCGGCTGCGTAATCCAGCAGCCGGTAGCGTTCGATCACGTGCAGAGCCGGAGTTTGCGGCGTGCCGAACCAATCGACCATGGCAAACGGTCCAGGCTTGATCCCCACAGTGTCGATGACCAGCGTGTCGCCGTCGTAATGGCCGACAGAATCCCCGTACCAGGAGGGCGTCACATGTGCGGGATGCGGCTGATTCATACGCACGTGGCGAACTTGATGATCGGTCTGATAGATCATCGTGATGCTGTCGGGGTGCTGAAACATCTGCATTCCATTGGCCGAGAGAATGAAGGGCAGCCCGTTGGGCCAACACTGATTCCTCGGGTTCGGAAAGCCATAATGAGCGATCGACATTTCGCCGAACTTCTTGACGACTTCGGCGGCCTCCGGCTTCAGAATCGGATTGGTATAGTCGCCGACAAGCTGAAGAGGGTTGCTCACGCCATCGCGCCGCGATCGGTTGGTAAGCGACGTGGGACCCGACGCCAGAGGCTCAAAGCCGGGCAGCCATGGGTGGGACCACACGCCGGAGAAATCCGGGACGGAAGCGGCGGGCGCCGCCGCTTGCCCCAGACCCGGCGTTGCCGCCGCCATTGCCAATGTTGCCACTAAAAGGAAATTCCGACGCATATTCATGCTCGCCTCCCGTTCATGACTCCCGCAGCAGGTTATCGGCAATCGTAGGTGCGTATTTCCGTGTTGTTCGGGGAGACACGGTCGAGATCGGTTCCGGCGCGGTTGACCATCGCGATCGACTGTTCGAATTGCAAAGCCTGGCTGTCTCCCATCGCTGCATCGGCCTGGGTGATATACAGGCGGTGCTGCGCCATGTAGGCCGAGGCGCGAAGCTGACGGCCGTTGGGTTGCACGATGTTGACCTGACTGCCGGGTTTCCCGATGCCGATTTCGACATTTGCTCGCGTGCGGACGTCTCCCCTCTTGGTCAGCTCCGCCAGCACCTGATCGACAATTTGCGGGTCGGCTTTTGCTCCGGTCGAATAATCGACGACAGTCACGGAGTAGCGGTTTCCGTTCTGCGCGACGGAATATTCCCGCGCAGGAAGGCTCATTCCGTTACCCACGGTATAGCGGATGTCCCGGACCATTGGTTCGCCGGGAAAGAGAACGACGAATCCGTCCTGGCAACTGGTGTAGATCGGCTGCGAGTCGGCCTCGATATCGGCGGCCGACAGGGGCTGAATTTCCACTTTGCGGAAATAGATTACGCCTTTGGCGAATTGCAGCGCGATAGGCCCGCGCGCGTGTTTGGTGTCGCGAACGCTGGCGGTGCGTTCACCGTTGATGCTGACGTTGAGCTGGGGACCTTTGGCTTCGATTTCCACGACATTCCACTTCAGCTCGGTCTGCGGCGTCCGCCACGGTTTGGCGACATTGACGATCGCGCCGGTGGCGTTGTCGCGATTGGTATTGGTGTCGTAAATATTTATCTCGTAGCAGGTCTGAGCGCTCGGATTTTGCGGATCCTCGCAGCGGATGAAAATGCCGCTGTCGGTTTCGTCATCGGGATAGAACTCCGCCCGAAGACGGAAATTGTCATAGGATTGCTTGCTGACCAGGAAGCCCCTGCCGTGGTTGGCGACGATGGCGCGTTCGCCGACGCGCCAGTCGGCGTTTCCGACCTTGTTGAAATTATCCATTTTGGTCCCGTCGGTGAGCATCACGGTTCCGGCCGCCTGCTCCGCAGCCTGATCCGGCAGGCTAAGCACGCTAAATCCTGCAAGCAGCACCCCGAGAATAATCGGCGAGCGGTGATTCATGGCGTCCTCCCTCCTGAAATTGCTTGGGCTCGTGATCGTCCCAATGCCGAATTTTGCGCTTGTCTCTGCCTCACTGCAACATGCGTTAGGACTGGCTGTCCGGCGCCGCACCGGGGCGGATCACCCGAAAAAACTTGAGCCTTTCCCGTGCCGCAGCGAAGGACGGTTCAAGCTCGAGCGCATGCATGTAATCGTAATATGCGTCGCTGTAGCGGCCAACCAACTCCTCGGCCACCGCGCGGTTGTAGTAGCCGATATGAAGAAACGCCATGCCGAATCCGATGCCTTTGTTGATATCGGCGAGGGCGTCTTCGTATTTCTTTTGCTGGATCAGGACCACTCCGCGATTGACATAGGCATCGCCGAGCGCCTGATTGGCTGCGATGGCAGCATTAAAACTTAACATCGCCCGGTCGAATTTGCCCAGCGCATTCTCCAAAATGCCGCGATTGTCGTAGGTAGCGGCGCGATCCATCGGCGAAAGGTTGTCGTCTCGCAAAGCTTCCTCGCAAACCTTGATTCCGTCTTCGGGCGCAAAGCCGGTTTTCGCAGCGACATAGCAGGAATTTGCGCGGCTGTGGCCGATCGAAACCACGACCTGGGCGGACGCTCCTGTGAATGCTGTTGCAATCGAGATGGCACAAAGCATTGCAAGGCTACGAATTGTCATCCTGGCCTCCCTTGAAGAAAACCATCGCAAATCGTCGCGGCGCCTCTCCCGCCTCACCGCTTTATACACGAATTCTCGCGAAAGATGCATGGTGTAACTGCACGGCGTTATAGCGGTATTCAATCGCCAAACCGCTCGAAGCGGTAGGCCAGTTCGGGACCGTCTTTTCCTTCATACGCGAGTTGGGCGACGAGCAGCGCGAACGGCTCGGTGTAGCGAGCGATCCGCAAGGGTCCGGCATCGACCGGATCGAATCCCACGTCGTGGATCAACTCGGCGGCAATCTTTTTGCTGCGCGATTCATCTCCGCAGTAGACAAGGCTCGGCCTTTTGGCTTTGCGGCGGGCCTCGAAGACGCCAAAAAACACTTCGCTCGGCACGGTGTTGAAAGCAGAGACAACACGGGCTTTGGGAAGCTTCTTTGCAAGCGCTTCCGCACCCGAAGATTTGTTAGCAATGACCAGGCCGGTATCATCGGCATTCATGGGCAACGAGCAGTTGACGATGATCTTGCCGGACAGCTCGCCTGCCTGACGCAAGACATCGTCGAGGCGCGACCAATGCACGGCGAGCAGGAGAGCATCCGCATCCTGCGCAGCTTCACCCGGCGTACCGGCGCGAGCATTTTCTCCCGCATCCTCCGCCAGCCGCTTCAGCTTCTCTTTGTTACGCGCGTAGCTGAACACCACCTCATGCCCGGCGCGCGCGAACAGCGTTCCGAGCTTGCCGCCCATCAACCCCGAACCGAGAATGCCAATCCGCATATTGCGCCTCCCAGATTTCTCGCGATGGTAGAGCAACCAGGATAAATCTGCGCACTGGGTTTGGGCCAACCGGTGTTATCGTCTGCGCCGCTTTTGTTGCTTTGAGAAGTCCTTCGCATGCGGAATCCTCTTGGCCGCCGCAACTTCCTTTTGGGAAGCGGCGCTGTCCTGTGGGCTACAGCGCTCGATGGATGCGCCAGTATGGGGGCCCGGCAACAACCGGTAACGGCGCCCGTCCAGCTTCCGCCCATGAGGGTCAGTCTTAACCGGATCACCCGGATCACCGTGTGTACGCGTCCGTTTCGGGCCGCAGGACCGAGGCTCGATGTCGAGCAGATCGGCGAGCAAACCGTTGTGCACAATTATGGCCATGGCGGCAGCGGCTGGTCGCTATCCTGGGGTTCGAGCACGATTGCGGTGCGAAACGCGCTGACAACGGGCACCCGCGAGATTGCCGTCATCGGCTGCGGAGCGTTGGGGCTCACCTCCGCCATCCTGGCGCAGCGCGCGGGTTTGCGCGTGACGATCTATGCCAAGGACCGCCCGCCTGATGTGCGTTCTTCGCTCGCGACCGGGCTTTGGACACCGGATTCGCGCATTTGCCTGGAAGAGAATGCGACGCCGGCATTCAAGCGGACATGGGAGGAAATGTGCCGAACTTCGTTTGCGACATATCAGAATTATCTCGGCCTGCCAGGCGAACCGGTGGAGTGGATCGACAATTATTCTTTGGCGGATAATCGGCGAGCTCGTCCACCCGCGGCGCCCACCGCCGATCCGCCCGATTTTGCGGAACTTCAGCGCGAACTAGTGCCGGACCTGTTGTTGGGTGCGGAAAATCTGCCCGATGGAAGAAATCCCTTCCCGACAGATTACGCGAGCCGGTCATCCGCCATGATGTTCAACCTGACGGATTATGCGCGTTTGCTGATGTCGGATTTCCTGGCCAATGGCGGGACTATCGAAACGCGGCAATTCGACAGCCCGACTCAATTGGCGGAACTGCCGCAGAAGACCCTGATCAACGCCACGGGATATGGCGCGCGAGCGCTGTTCCGCGACGAGACAATCACGCCGGTCCGCGGGCAATTGGCGCGTCTCATTCCACAACCCGACCTGCATTACGGTGTCGTCTATGACGGCGTTTTGCTCGCGCCGCGTCGTGACGGGCTGGTGATTCAGGCGCTGGGGCCCAATGAGGGATTCGGCTATGGCGACGATTCGACTGCGCCCGACGGGGCGGAAGCCAGGCAGGCAGTGCAGGTGATGGCCGGCCTCGCGGCGCGGATGCAGCGGGCATATGCGGCAGCAAGTGGACCACAGAACATGCATGACTAAGCGGACCGCGGCACCAGGGAGGCCTTGGCCGCCCGCGCCGATTTGAATTAGTGCAACGATTGCACTACATTCCAGCATGGTTACGCTCGCGGTTCCGGCTGGAAAATTGCCATCTATGGCCGCAAGCACGGCGTTCCCCATTTTCATGTCGAAGGTGGAGGCTATCGGTGCTCTGTCGCGATTGCGACCAACGAGACGATTATCGGGAGCGCCCCGCCCGGCGTGCTGCGAGCGGCGTGTGCCTGGGCGCGCGAAAACCGGGCGGAGCTGATGGCCAAATGGCAGGAGTTGAACCGATGAGCACGACAGAAAAACTACGCACCATCGTGGCAGCGAAGGCCAAAGGACCTGCAACAATTGCCTTGCGATGGTCGGACGGCACCCGCGCGGACATCGACCTTAGCGTGATGTTGCGGGACCGTGCGCTTCGGCCGTTGCGCAATGCTGCGGAATTTGCGCGGGTTCGCTTGGGCGAATGGGGACACAGCATCGAATGGCCGTCCGGAGCCGAGTTGAGCGCCGAAACGCTGTGGCTCGAAACGCTATCGGCGACCGGCCACCAGGACACCCGCGAATTTCTCGAATGGCGTCTGCGGCACGGCCTGTCCCTGAGCAAGACCGCCGAGGCGCTCGGCGTGTCGCGCCGCATGGTGGCTTATTACTCGAACGGCGAGAAGCCGGTGCCGCGTCCGATCCTCCTCGCCTGTAAGGGCTGGGAAGTCAGCCATGCCGCATGAGACCTAGAACCGACAAGGGACAAACTCAGCACTATTAGCTAGCGTTCCGGAGCGGAGGCGCCGGGAATGTTATATTTCCGCAAGCGCGCGTTGAGTTCGTCGACCTGCTCGACTCTATCCGACATTTGCCGGTTCAGATTGCCCTTTTGCGCTTCCGTCATCCGTCCCGTGGCTTGCAATTCGGTCAGGGCTTTGTCGACGGCGCCCAAGGCAATGTTCACGACGGGCCCAGTCTGGCCGACGGCTATGCGGGCTGCCTTCATGGCGGCCGGAGTTGCCGGCAGATTGGCGTTGCCGATCACAGCCATCAACGGCTTTTTGATCATGTCCGCCGCTTTTACGTAGTCTTGCGCCGTCGGCAATCCAATCCACACGGCGTCTGCACCGGCTTCGGCGTAGGCGGCGGCCCGATCCAACATCTCCGTGTACGAATTGTTGGGAGTCGGAGCCAGGCAGCGCGCGATCAGAACCATGTCGGTACGCGCATCGGCCGCGGCATGGATATTGTCGATCATCCGGGCCTTGGGAAAGACACCCGGAACGGCATAGCCGGTGGCGCGGTTGAGGGGCATCCGGTCATCAAAAGCCGCGCAGCCGATCCCGCCGCGTTCCGCCTGCTTCGCGAAGCGGTAAACATTGAGGGGCGTAGTGCCGAAATCGTCCACATCTGCAAGCACCGGAATATCGATGTTCGCGGCGATGACGCTGTCATGCTCGATGATCTCGCCCACCGTGACGATCGCCTGGTCCGGCAGCGCAAGCAATTCCTGGTTGGTCGCGCTGCTGCCGACAAACACGCCTTTGAATCCGTGAATTTCGATCAGACGAGCCGTCAGGAGATCATAAGCATTGGCGCAGATGAGCGGCTCCTGGCCATTCATCAATGCGCGGAAGCGTGCGCCCATGGTTCTGGGCGCCGGACGCGCCGTCGGCTCGGAAACGGCTGCGGAGAGCGGACCGGCAGCCGCCATCAATCCCGACGCTGCCAGTCCGGCAGCTTGGACAAACTCGCGTCTATTCGTTGTTCCAGCCATGATCGCTGCCCCTTTGTGGTATTCCCCAGGGTGCTCCCGGTTGAAGCGGAATATAGCGATTTTCTCGGATCAAAAAGAGAGCGAACTTATGCATGATTGAGCGGAGCGTGACGCCGGACAGCACGGCGGTGCGGGTCGCCTTGTGGCGAGCGATGCACGTCCAGGCCGATCCGCCGCCGCACGTCTTCGAAGACGAGATTGGTCTCAAGCTGGCGGACCCCGGCGAAGGCTGGCGCCGCCGTCCGGACATGGACCCGCAATTCACGAGGCCCTTCCGAGCATCCATTGTGGCGCGTGCTCGCTTCATCGAGGACTTGGTCGTGGAACGGGCGAGCCAGGGCGTCAGCCAATATGTCATCCTCGGAGCCGGCCTCGACACTTTCGCCCAGCGCAGGCCGGAGATTGCGTCGCGCCTCATTGTGTTCGAGGTCGATCAGCCTGGTCCTCAGGCGTGGAAGCGGCAGCGCCTGATCGAACTCGGTTTCGGGATCCCGGAGTGGCTGCGATTCGTGGCGGTCGATTTCGAGGCGGGCGATGCCTGGTGGAAGGAGTTGGCTGCGGCGGACTTCGATTCCCGCCGGCCGGCGGTCGTAGCCTCCACCGGCGTCAGCATGTATCTCACCAAGGACGCCATCGCGGCGACGCTGCGTCAGGCCGCGGCGCTCGCGACGGGATCCACGCTCGCCATGACGTTCCTGCTGCCGCTGGAGCTCGCGGACCCCGAGGTGCGTTCCGGGCTTGAGCTAGCGGAAAAAGGAGCGCGCGCGAGCGGGACGCCTTTCCTCAGCTTCTTCACGCCGGAGGAGATGCTGACGCTGGCCCGCGAAGCCGGCTTTCGGAAAGTCCAGCACGTGCCGGCGGGCATCCTTGCCCAGCACTACTTCGCGGGGAGGACAGATGGCCTTCGCCCGCCAAATAATGCCGAAGAACTACTGGTCGCGAGCGCGTAGACCGCCGCCTTTCGGGCAAGAATATCTGTAATATCCGGGTATTGATGCGGCCTGTCCATGGACTCAATTTATTCCAAACGTCCGATTTTCCAGCTTTGAGCAGAAAGCTTTCCAAGCTTGTTTAATTAGACGGCATTGCCACCCATATGCTATTTGAGTGGGATGAAGCGAAAAGCCGCCGCACGTTTGCGGAACGCGGTTTCGATTTTGCCTATGCGGCGCGCGTGTTCGTCGATCCAAACCGACTGGAGCGCGTCGATAGAAGGCGCGATTACGGCGAGGAGCGGCGGCAAACGGTGGGAGAAGTAGACGGAAAAACCTTCTTTGTCGTTTTCACGCTGCGCGGTGAAGCGATACGGATCGTCTCGGCAAGGAGAGCGCATGAGCATGAAGACCAAGCGTATCGCGAGGGCAAGGCTTGGGGCTAACGGAAAGCTTCGGCGGTTGATGGCGGGTGGCAAACAAGGCCGCGTGCTGCGCGGGCAGATCGATGCGGCGCGGCTCAACAGTCCCGCGGCGTTCGCGCCGGACGCGGACACGCCGGTTCTTACACGGCGCGAACTGCGCGAATTGAAGCCCGTGGCGGTGGAAACGGCTCCGGACGTTGCAGCGGTGCGTCGGCGGCTGCGCTTGTCGCAGGGAGCCTTCGCGCAATTGTTCGGCATCCCGCTCGCGACGCTAAAGGATTGGGAGCAGGGCCGCCGCAGCCCCGATGCACCGGCGCGCGCCTATTTGCGCGTCATTGCCCAAGACCCCAAAGCAGTTCGACGCGCCCTCGAAGCGGCAGAGTGAGTGGAACAGCCAGAGCAAATCTGCACAAATCCACTCTGATGGGGGAAGCGGGACGTGTGCGGAGACTTTCCGGCATTGTGATCTACAAGGCGCTGCTTTAGGTCGGATGTAATGCCGACGTAGCGTCGGTCGATAACCGACTCGCTCTGCAACAGATAAACGTAGCGCACTTGAGCAGCCCTCCTTCGCCGAGGCTTCGGAGGGCATCCTGCTTCGCGGTCAACGAGCGAGCAAATCCTGCGAAGCGCAAAGCGCGAAGCAGGATGGTGGGCGCAGCAGGACTCGAACCTGCGACCCGCTGATTAAGAGTCAGCTGCTCTACCGCCTGAGCTATGCGCCCCGACTGTCCGCGCGGGGAGCGGGCTCTCTAGCAAAGCCCCCCCGCGCTGTCCACGGCATCAAGGCATATTCGGTTTTGATGGAATCTCAGAAGTCACGCCAATTAGTGCTTAAATGAATTCGCGAGTGGGATTTCGAAGCGCATACCCCCACCCGAAATTTGCTCTGCAAATTTCGACCTCCCCACAAGGCGGAGGTGGAACTGTGGTTCCACGCTAAGCCAAATGCGCCCTGATAGCGATCGTCCGGCGATGCCGATTCTCCCGGCGCACCGACGTGCGCCGGCTGGGTGGCCCGCTTGCTCCGCGCCGGGCCATGACAAACTTAGCGGGTAAGGTGTTGTTTCGTCGCGAGCAGAGCCGGAAAAGTTTATGATCGAGGGAGCAAGGTTGGGGAGAGCGTCATGCCGGAACAGATCGAGTCGACCGCCAAGCTGTCGCGGCGCGCGCTTGTCGCGATGGCTGCGCTTGCGGCGTCCGGATGGAAGTTCGCGCAAACGCGCGCGCGCGCCGCCATCGTGCGCACCGACGTCGCGAGCCTGCCGCCCTACGGCAACGGCACGATTCCGGCGGGCATCCGCTCGCGCACGGTCGCCAATGTCAACGGCCTCACTGTGCATATGCTCGAGGCAGGCCATGAAACGCCGGGGCGGCCGTTGGTGCTGCTGCTGCACGGTTTTCCGGAACTCGCCTATAGCTGGCGCAAAGTGATGCTGCCCTTGTCGGCGGCCGGCTATCACGTGATCGCACCCGATCAGCGCGGTTATGGACGCACGACGGGCTGGGACGATTCCTATGACGCCGATCCGGATGCGTTTCGCATTCTCAACATGGTGCGCGATGCGGAAGCCCTCGTCTTCGCGCTTGGCTATCGCTCCGCCGCGATGGTCGCTGGGCACGATGCCGGCGCGCCGGTCGCCTCCTGGGCAGCCTTGATCCGGCCGGATGTTTTCCGCTCGGTCACGATCATGAGCTCGCCGTTCGAAGGCCCGCCGCCGCTTCCCTTCAATACCGCCAATGGCGCCGCGCCGCCGCCACGCCCGATCAGCGATGACGAGCTGGACGCCGAACTCGCCAAGCTCAACCCGCCGCGGAAATATTATCAGAACTATCAGCGCACCCGCGGCGCCAACGACGACATGCTGCACGCCCCGCAAGGGCTGCACAATTTTTTCCGCGCCTATTATTTCTACAAGAGCGCCGATTACGCGGGGAACAAGCCGCACCCGCTGAAGGCACGCACCGCCGAGGAAATGGCGCAGATTCCCTATTACTATGTGATGCTGAAAGATAAGGGCATGGCGGAAAACGTGGCGCCGATGATGCCCTCAGCCGAATATATCGCGGCCTGTAAATGGCTGACCGAGCCCGAAGTCGAGGTCTACGCCACGGAATATGGCCGGACCGGCTTCACCGGCGCGCTTCAGGGCTATCGCGTGCGGCGCGGCGGCGATCCCAAGAGCACCGCCGAGATGCTGACGTTTTCCGGCCGCAGCATCGATGTGCCGTCACAATACATCGCGGGGAAGAGCGATTGGGGCGTTTATCAGACGCCCGGCGCAGTGGACAAAATGCGCAACAGCGCCTGCACGCACATGGTGGGCTTCCATTTGCTGGACGGCGCCGGCCATTGGGTGCAGCAGGAGCAACCCGAACAGGTGAGCAGACTGCTGATCGAGTTCATGCGGGGGCCGGCGAAGATTTGATAGGCCGGCGATAGAAAAAATTAGATCATGCCGCTGGAGCGCTTGGGCACCGTGGCGCTGCGATGCACGTGCACGCTCATCAACAGCCCGAAGCCGAACATCACCGTCATCATCGCGGTGCCGCCATACGAGATCAGCGGCATGGGAATGCCGACCACCGGAATGAGGCCCATCACCATCAGCCCGTTGATCATGATGTAGAGGAAGAAATTCACCGTGATGCCCATGGCGAGCAAGCGGCCGAACTGACTGCGCGCCCGCATCGCCGTCTGCAAGCCGTAATAGATCACCACCGCGAAGATCGCGAGCAGCGCCATGGTGCCGAAAAAGCCGAATTCCTCGCCCACCATGGTGAAGATGAAATCGGTTTCCTTTTCGGGCAAGAAGTTCAACCGGCTTTGCGTTCCCATCAGGAAGCCTTTGCCGACGATCCCGCCCGAACCGAGCGCGATCTTCGCCTGCGTGATGTTCCAGCCGGCGCCCAGCGCGTCGGTGCTGGGATCGAGGAACGTCATCACGCGCTGCTTCTGATAATCGTGCAGAGCAAATTGCCACGCGGTCGGCACGGCGACGATCACCGCGGCGACGGCCGGCACGATCCAGTACCAGGAGAGACCGGCGAGAAACAGCAACAGCGCGCCGCATAGCGCGAGCAAGGTCGCGGTTCCGAGATTGGGCTGCATCAGCACCAGCACGACGGGTGCGGCAATCATGGCGAGCGCCAGCGCCAAGCGAGTGGGGCGCGAAATCTCGCCCGGCGCAAGCCCGTGCAAATAGCGCGCAAGCGCCAGCACGAGCGCAATCTTCATCAGCTCCGAGGGCTGCAATTGCAATGGCCCCAGCTCGATCCAGCGCTGCGCGCCAAGCCCGACGCGCCCTGCGACCTCGACGGCCACCAGCAGCAGCAACGAGAACAAATAGGCCGGATAAGCAAGCCCCATCCACACGCGCAAATCCACGCACGCGACTACAACAAGAATCATAAAGCCGATGACGAAACGGATCATCTGCCGCTCGGCCCAGGGCGCGAAGCTGCCGCCTGCGGCGGAATAGAGCATGGCGAAGCCGGTACAGGCGATCAGCGCGATCAGCGCCACCAAGGCCCAATTGATCTCAGCAAGCTTCTGGCGGAAGGGAACCGGACGCCGCCCGTCGTGATAGGACGAGATGCTCATAGCGACGCCGAATTGAGCGGATAGGCAGGCGGACGGCCGAGTATGTCGCGCTTTTGCGCCAGCATCAGAGCGTCGCGCGCGAGCACCACCTGCGGATGGGCGTTGAGGCCGCCATGCTCGATAACCACCGCGCAGGCGTAACGGGGTTTTTCCACCGGCGCGAAACCGATGAACAGCCCATGATCGCGCAAATTCCAGGGCAGGCTTTCATTGCTGCGCACGCCGTGCCGCCGTTCTTCCTCGCTGATGACGCGCATCTGCGCGGTGCCGGTCTTGCCGGCCATGGCCATAGCAGGATCGGTGATGCGGTAGGCATAGGCGGTGCCTCCGGGCTCGTTCGTCACCGCATTCATCCCCTGACGCACGGCCGCGAGCGCATCGGGCGAAAAACCGATCGGCTCGACCGGCGGCCGCGGCTGTCTCTGTGGCCCAAGAGAATGGACGATGCGCGGCACCACCTGCATGCCGCTCGCCAGCCGCGCTGCCAGCACACAAAGCTGCAACGGCGTGGTCAGGATATAGCCCTGGCCGATGCCGGCGACGAGCGTCTCGCCCAATTGCCAGGGCTCCTTATATCTCGCCTGCTTCCAGTAGCGATCGGGAATAAACCCGCTGCGTTCGCCCGGAATTTCGATGCCGGTGGCCGCACCCAAACCAAGCCGGCGCGCGCCCGCTTCCAGCGCGTCGATGCCGAGCTTCAGCGCCACCTGATAGAAAAAGCAGTCGCAGGAGTTTTTCAGGCCGCCTTCGACATTGAGTCCGCCATGGCCGCCCTTCTTCCAGCAATGGAACGCGTGGGAGCCGAGGCTGTATTCGCCCGAGCAGTGGAAGATGGTGTCCGGCGTGATCGCGCCGGTATCGAGCGCGGTCAGCGCGGTCACCGTCTTGAAGGTCGATCCCGGCGGATAGAACCCGGCCAGAACCTTGTTGACCAGCGGCTTGTGATCGTCGCCGTTCAGCCCCGACCATTGCTCGGGCGTCAGGCCGACATTGAAGGCGTTGGGATCGAAACCGGGCGTCGAGACCAGCGCGAGGACGTCGCCGGTTTCCACGTCCATCACCGCGGCGCCGGCGCTGTCGTCCTTCAGCCGTTGATACATGAAGCTTTGCAGCTCGCGGTCGATGGTGAGGTAGACGTCGTCGCCGGGTTTTCCAGGCTGGCGTTCAAGCTCGCGAATCACCCGTCCATAGGCGTTGACTTCGACGCGGTTGGCGCCGGCGCGGCCGCGGATCTCAGTGTCGAAGGCCTTTTCGATGCCGCGCTTGCCCATGCGGAATCCCGGCACGTCAAGCAGCGGGTCGCCGTTTTCCGCGTTTTGGGCTTTCTCTTCCGGCGACACGGCCGCGACATAGCCGAGCAGGTGGGCCAGTTCTTCTGCATACGGATAATCTCGCGTCTCGCCGACGTCGGGCTGAACGCCGCGCAGGTAGGGGAGATCGAGATTGAGGCGGGCGAAATCGTCCCAGGAGAGGTTTTCGGCCACCAATACCGGCATGAAGGGCTTGCGCGCCGCGGCGTCCTTGATCACTCGCACCCGGATGCGGTCGTTCAAGGGAATGACTTTCGACAGCGCGTCGAGCGCCGCGGAAACGCCGTGGGCCTGCTCGGGGACCAGGAGAACCCGATAGTTGCGCCGGCTGCCGGCCAGCGCGACGCCGAAGCGATCGAGAATACGCGCGCGCGGCGGGGCCAAAAGCCGCAACGAGATGCGGTTCTCCTCGGCCTGGGCGAGATAATCGTCGCCGTCGACGATCTGGAGCTGATAGAGCCGTCCGGCAAGCAGGCCGAAGATCGCGGTCATTCCGCCCGACAGCATCAGGCTGCGCCGGGTAAAGCTCGCGTAGCGGCTCTTCTCGTTGCCCTCGGAAAAAGCCATTGCCCCCCAAAACTCCCTTACACGCCGCTCGGCAAGGAGCGGCCAATTCGTCTGTTCACCCACACCATCGGCCGCGCCACCAAAGGATAGAATGCAATCGTCGTGATGCTCTCCAACAGGAGCGGCGGCAACGGCGCCCAACGCATATAGACCACCGTCGCCAAGACGTAGGCGGTCGCGGCGGCAACCAGCATCGCACCCGCGAAAGCGATCAAAGTGCCCGAGCCGTTAAGGCCGGCGAAATTCTTCCGCTGACGGTCAACGAGCACGTAAGCCGCAATAAAACCCGACGCCCACAGCCCGGGCGGCCCACCGGACAACAGATCCTCAAGCAAACCGATGGAGAGCACGATAAAAGGCGGCATGAGACTGGGGCGCGCCATAGCCCAAAAATAGATCGCGGCCAAAGCCAGCGCCGGGGCCGGCAAAAGGCCGCCGGTGAAGGAGACCGGCAGATTGGCGATCACCACGAGGAAGGCGGCGAGCAGCGTAGGCATCAAAACGGCAAGAACCCGAACCGGCCAGGTCAAGACAAGCGCCATGATGTCAACGGCTGCCATCACTTGGTTATCACTCCGGGGTATCGCTCGTTGTTACGGGCGCTGTCGGTTTTGCTTGACGCGAGGGATTGTCAGCGGGGGGATTGGACTTGTCCACGGCAATGGCTGTGACCTTTTGGTGACCGGCGGATTCATTGCCCGGCGCGGCTGCCGCGACGCCGGGAACGGGTGCGGCGGCGGACGGCGGATCGGGCACGCGATAATCCATGACGTGAACGAAATCGCTACTTGCCGGCGTAGCAAACAACGCCACGCGCTCATCGCCGACATCGCCCATGACGACACCGATCGGGACGTCGGGCGGCAATAATCCGCCGTCTCCGGTCGAGAGCACGCGGTCGCCCGCCCTGATGGGCCCATCGCCGACATCGAGCTCCAATTGCGGTGCAGGACTGTTGTCGCCCACCAGCAGCGCGCGCCGATGCGACGGTTCGATGATGACCGGCACTCTGCTGTTCAAATCGGTGAGCAGGATGACCCAGGATGTCCGCTCCCCGGTTACGTAGATGCGGCCGAGCAGACCGCGCTCGTCGACCACGGCTTGGCCCTTTTTCGCGCCCTCAGCCGTTCCGGCATCGAGAATCATGGTTTTGACGAAGGGACGATTCGATTCGCCGATGACTTTTGCGGTTATGAAAGCCGATTTGGGATCGGGAACGGCGTTCAACAGGACTTCGTAGCGCTTGAGGCGATTTTCCAGCGACAGCGCCACGTCCTGCCATTTGTGCAGCTCGGCGTTCTCCTGGCGAAGACGGAGATTCTCGCTGTAGACAGTGAAGATACCGCCGGCATCCTCGACCCAGCGTTCCACAGCGAGCAGCGGCATTCGCAATTGGCTCAATGCGGGCGCAGTCCAATCGGAGAGAGTGGCGCGGGCATTGTCGAAGATGGTGGCCTGAGCCTTGCCCAACAGCGCGATGACGACCGCCACTGTGGCGCAGCCGATCAGCGTGAGTTGCTTAGGCCCTCGGCCTCGCGTCCATCTCCAACCCAAACCCGCCATGCCCACCAACCTCTAATGAACCCGCCTCGCCCGGTCCGTCAAAATGCCGTCGAGAGCATATGACGCATGGTCTTTGCATTCTCCAGCGTGCGTCCGGTGCCGAGCGCGACGCAGGAAAGCGCATCATCGGCGATCGAAACCGGCAAACCCGTCTCATCGCGCAAAACCTGATCGAGATTGGCGAGAAGCGACCCGCCACCGGTCAGCACGATGCCCTTATCGACAATGTCGGCTGCCAATTCCGGCGGCGTCGCTTCCAGCGCAACTTTCACCGCTTCGACAATGGCGCTAACCGGTTCGGTCAAAGCTTCAGCGATCTGGCGCTGCGTGACGGTGATTTCCTTCGGCACGCCGTTGAGAAGATCGCGGCCCTTGATCTCGATAGTGACGCCGCTGCCATCGGCCGGCTGGGCCGCCGATCCGATCTCTTTCTTGATGCGCTCGGCGGTGGCTTCGCCGATGAGCAGATTCTGGTGGCGGCGAATATAGGCAATGATCGCCTCGTCCATCTTGTCGCCGCCGACGCGCACCGATCGCGAATAGACGATGCCACCGAGCGAGAGCACTGCGACTTCCGTCGTGCCGCCGCCGATATCGACCACCATCGAGCCGGTCGGCTCGTTTACCGGAAGTCCCGCGCCGATTGCCGCCGCCATCGGTTCTTCGATCAGGAAGACACGGCGCGCGCCGGCCGAGAGCGCCGATTCCTGAATCGCGCGGCGCTCAACCGCGGTGGAACCGGATGGCACGCACACGATGATCATGGGACTCGCGAAGGAGCGCCGGTTGTGCACTTTGCGGATGAAGTGTTTGATCATCTCTTCCGCAACTTCGAAGTCGGCGATGACGCCGTCGCGCATCGGGCGAATGGCTTCGATGTTGCCCGGCGTGCGGCCGAGCATCATCTTCGCATCATTGCCGACTGCGAGAACTTGTTTCTTTCCGCCCTTCGAGACGATCGCGACGACCGATGGTTCGTTGAGCACAACGCCGCGGCCTTTGACGTACACCAAAGTATTCGCCGTGCCGAGATCGATGGCCATGTCGCTCGACAACATTCCAAACAGATTCCCTAACATCCTCTTTCCATATCTCTCCCTCGCTCGAGGGTCCTAAGGTCCCGTAATGCGGCCCCGTTCTCAACGGGCGCAGACAAATTCTAGCGCGCAATGGTTAGCGATTCCGGAACGCCCTTCTTTCTTTTGACTAAAAGCTTGTTGAGCGCATTCACGTAGGCGTAGGCGGAGGCGACCAGGGTATCGGTATCGGCCCCCTTGCCGGTCACCGTGCGGCCGTCCTCTTCCAGCCGGACGCTGACCTTGGCCTGGGCATCGGTACCCTCGGTTACGGCGCTGACCTGGAATAGCTGCAGGGAGGCCGAGTGGGGATAAAGCTGCCGGATGGCGTTGAACAAGGCATCGACCGGACCATCGCCGGTAGCCACCCCGGAGCGCAGCTCGCCCGCGACGAGGAGCGATAATTCGGCCGAGGGAACAACGTCCTTGCCGGCCGAAATCTTCAACGCCTGCAACTGGATAGGGTCCTGTCCGCGCATCACTGAATCATCGACCAGGGCGATGATGTCGGCGTCAAAAATATGCTTTTTCTTGTCCGCCAAGTCCTTGAAGCGGCGGAAGGCGTCCTGCAGGGCGTTGTCGCCAAGCCGGTAACCCAGTGAGGCCAGCTTGTCCCGGAAGGCATGGCGGCCGGAGAGCTTGCCCAGGACCAGCGCGGTTCCCATGACGCCGACCTCAGCGGGGTCGATGATCTCGTAGGTTTGGGCGTTTTTGAGCATCCCGTCCTGGTGAATGCCCGATTCATGGGCAAAGGCGTTTTTGCCGACGATCGCCTTATTGTACTGGACCGGGAAAGCCGTGACGTTGGAGACCAGCTTGGAGGCGCGGGCAATCGTCTCGGTCTTGATGCCGGTGGCAAAGGGCATGCGGTCTTTGCGGACTTTCAGCGCCATGACGATTTCTTCCAACGCCGCATTGCCGGCGCGCTCGCCAATGCCGTTGATCGTACATTCCACCTGCCGCGCGCCCGCCAGCACGCCGGCCAGCGAATTGGCCACCGCGAGCCCGAGATCGTTGTGGCAATGGGTGGAGAACACCACTTTCTCAGCCCCTGGAACGCGACTGAGGAGCATGGTCATCAGCTCGAAATATTCTTGCGGCGTGGCATAGCCGACCGTATCGGGAATGTTGATGGTGCCGGCGCCGGCCTTGATCGCGATCTCGACGGCGCGGCAGAGGAAATCCCGCTCGGTGCGGGTGGCGTCCTCGGCGCTCCATTGCACGTCGTCGGTCCAGTTGCGCGCGCGCGCAACCGAAGCGGCTACCGCTTCGAGCACCGCGGCGGGTTCCATTTGCAGCTTGTGCTTCATATGCACCGGGCTCGTCGAGATGAAGGTATGGATGCGGCCCCGGCGCGCGTGGCGCAGCGCATCGCCCGCGCGATCGATATCCTTGAAGCCGGCGCGCGCGAGCCCGCAGACCACGGCATGCTTCACCTGTTTCGCGATCGCGCCGACCGCCTCGTAGTCGCCGTTGGATGCAATGGGAAATCCGGCCTCGATGATGTCGACGCCCATCTCGTCGAGCAGCGCAGCGACTTCGATTTTTTCTTCATGCGTCATGGCCGCGCCGGGCGACTGCTCGCCGTCGCGCAAGGTGGTGTCAAATATCCGTACACGGTCTAATCCATCCGTGTGCGTCTTATTCGTTTGCGTCATATCCGTAGTCATATCCCGAAAATCCTTCCGTTCGCGCGAGACGCGTGCGGTTCTTCCGTTGTCCTTCAGGCCAATCCCCCAAACGTCCGTCCCTTCAAAGGGACTGCCGGCGCTTAGGGGCGGCTAAGGAGAAGAATTCCGCCGCTGAGCGAAACGCAGGAACGAATGTTCGCCGGCAAACGCAGGCGCCCGCAGCAGGCCGAAATACCTGCGAATTCACCGGTACGCGTTTCGTTTGCCATCGACAATCATTTCCGATTCGGATGCGTTCGTGACGATTTACGAATAATCGTAACCGCCCGTAGCTACGAGCTGTTTTCCACGTGTCCACAGGATTTATGACGGTTTGTTTCAATCCACGCAAGGAACGCAGTCAGGCTTTTTAGGCCCTTTTTATCCGGCTGCTCGACCAGCGAAGGCGCGGCTGTTGGCTGCTCGCGCTCCGGACGCCGCGAGCGAAGGTGGCAATGCGAATGGCGATATGGGAGGCAGGCTAGCGTATTGTGCGCGCGCTCCCCTTCCGTCTCGCGCGTTCCGCGCTTGACGATCGGGCGGAAATCGCTTTGGGCGATTTCCGCCCGATCGTCAAGCAAAGCGAGAGGGATTGGCTGACGGGCGCCAACCTCCGTTTTCCTTCGCTAATTCCGGGACTTATCCACGAGCCGGTTCTTCGCGATCCAGGGCATCATGGCGCGTAACCGCTCGCCGACTTCTTCGATGGGATGAGCCGCCGCCATAGCTCGCATCGCCTTGAAGGAGGGCTGGCCGGCTTTATTCTCCAGCACCCAATCGCGCGCGAATTTGCCGGACTGGATATCGGCGAGAATGCGCTTCATAGCGGCCCGGCTTTCTTCGCCGACCACCCGGGGGCCGGAGACATATTCGCCATACTCCGCTGTGTTGGAGACGGAATAGTTCATATTGGCGATGCCGCCCTCATAGATCAGATCGACGATCAGCTTGACCTCGTGAAGACACTCGAAATAGGCCATTTCCGGCGCATAACCGGCCTCGGTCAAGGTTTCGAAGCCGGCACGGATGAGTTCCACCAGACCGCCGCAGAGCACGGATTGTTCGCCGAAGAGGTCGGTTTCACATTCCTCGCGGAAGGTGGTTTCGATAATGCCCCCCCGTCCGCCGCCAATCGAGGAAGCGTAGGCGAGGCCGATGTCGTGGGCATTGCCGCTGGCGTCCTGATGGATCGCCAGAAGGCAGGGCACGCCGGCGCCGCGCTGATATTCGCTGCGCACGGTGTGGCCGGGCCCTTTGGGAGCAACCATGGCTACGTCCAAATCGGCGCGCGGCTCGATCAAGCGAAAGTGAATATTGAAGCCATGAGCAAAGAATAGAGCCGAGCCCTTTTTCAGGTGTGGGGCGATCTCGCTCTTGTAGAGATCCGCCTGTAGCTCATCGGGAACTACGCACATGAGGACGTCGGCCCATTTCGAAGCGTCCGAGACATTCATCACGTCGAACCCCGCCGCTTCGGCTTTTTTTGCCGACAGGCCGGCACGCGCGGCGACGGCAACGTCCTTCACGCCCGAATCGCGCATGTTCAGCGCGTGTGCGTGACCCTGACTGCCAAAGCCGATAATTGCGACGCGCTTGTTCTTGATGAGATTGAGATCGGCATCCCGTTCGTAATAAACGCGCATTGTCGCTTCCCTCTCTGTGCAGCCGGCTGGGTGTAAAGACCCTCTGAGAAGCCGGGTCAAGCTCGCCCGTTCACATCGCCTCGGCGCCGCGGGAGATAGCGGCGACCCCGGTGCGGCTCACCTCCACCAGACCCAAAGGCCGCATCAATTCCACGAAGGCATCGATTTTTTCCGGCGCGCCGGTGATCTCGAAAACAAAGCTCGCATGCGTAGTGTCGAGCGCTTTTGCACGGAAGACTTGAGACACCCGCAGAGCTTCGACGCGTTTGTCGCCGCTGCCTGCCACTTTGACCAACGCCATTTCGCGCTCGATGCCGGGTTTCTCGGTGGTGATATCGACCACGCGGTGCACCGGCACCAGACGGCCGAGTTGCGCCTTGATCTGCTCGATCACGGCGGGCGTGCCGGACGTCACCACGGTGATCCGTGAGGTGTGCGCCGCGCGGTCCACTTCCGCGACCGTGAGGCTTTCGATGTTGTAGCCGCGCCCGGCAAACAGACCGATGACGCGTGCCAGCACGCCCGGCTCGTTATCGACAATGATGACGATGGTGTGGGCTTCAATTCGCGAGTCTGTCGGCGTCACGTCCCCTCCCCGAAATTCGCTTGGCGAATTTCGACCCTCCCTCAAGGGGAGGGTGAATGTTAAACCATGATTTTTCCTTCTTCGGAAACTTCCTGCTCCTCCTCGGAATCGGACAGAATCATTTGGTCATGAGCGGCGCCCGAAGGAATCATGGGATAACAATTCTCGTGCGGATCGACTCGCACGTCGAAAAGAACGGGCCGGTTCACGGCGATCATGGCGCGGATTTTTTCGTCCAGTTCCTCGGGCTTCTCCGCCCGCAAACCCACCGCGCCATAGGCTTCGGCAAGCTTGACGAAATCGGGCAGCGCCTCGGAATAGGAGTGCGAATAACGTCCGCCGTGCAGCAATTGCTGCCATTGACGCACCATGCCCATATATTCGTTGTTCAGGATGAAAATCTTGATCGGCAGGTCGTATTGCACCGCCGTCGACATTTCCTGCATCGTCATTTGCACGGAAGCTTCGCCCGCGATGTCGATTACAAGGGCATCGGGATGCGCCATTTGCACGCCGACCGCGGCCGGCAAGCCGTAGCCCATGGTGCCGAGCCCGCCTGAGGTCATCCAATGATTGGGCTCTTCGAATTTGAAACGCTGTGCCGCCCACATTTGATGCTGACCGACTTCGGTGGTGATGTAGGTCTCGCGGCCGCGCGTCGCCTGATACAGGCGGTCGATGGCGAATTGCGGCTTGATGAGTTTTTTCGAGTTCTTGAAGCTCAGCGAATTCTTGGCCCGCCATTCGGCGATCTGCTTCCACCATGCCGGGAGCTCCGGATTGGCGGCGAGCTTCTCATTTTTCCATATCTCGATCATCGCGCGTAGCGCACGCGCGGCATCGGCTACGATCGGCAGATCGATGCGGATGTTCTTGTTGATCTGAGCCGGATCGATATCGAGATGGATCTTCTTCGATCCGGGAGAGAAGGCATCGACGCGGCCGGTAACGCGGTCGTCGAAGCGCGATCCCAAGGCAATCAGAAGATCACAGCGATTGGCGGCGAGATTGGCTTCATAGGTTCCGTGCATTCCGATCAGACCGAGCCATTGCGGGTCCGAAGCCGGATACGCGCCCAAGCCCATCAGTGTCGAAGTGATGGGAAAACCCGTCAGCCGGACCAGCTCGCGCAATAGACGGCTCGCTTCCGGTCCCGAATTCACGATTCCGCCGCCGGTATAAAACACTGGGCGCTTGGCGGCAGCCATCATCGTGACCGCGCTGCGGATGGTTTCCGCATCCGCGTCCAAGCGCGGGCGATAGGTGCGATGATGAACATGGGTGGGCCCCACATAGGGCGCCTTCTTGAACTGGACGTCCTTTGGGATATCGACCACCACAGGGCCGGGACGGCCGGTCGTGGCGATAAGAAACGCTTCATGCAGCACCCGCGGCAAATCCTTCACATCACGCACCAGCCAATTGTGCTTGGTGCACGGCCGGGTGATTCCGACAGTGTCACATTCCTGAAAAGCATCATTGCCGATGAGGTGAGTCGCGACCTGTCCTGTGATCACCACCAGCGGAATCGAATCCATCAGCGCATCGGTGAGCCCGGTGACCGAATTGGTTGCCCCCGGGCCGGAGGTGACCAGCACTACGCCCGGCTTTCCGGTGGAGCGGGCATAGCCTTCCGCGGCATGAACCGCACCCTGTTCATGGCGCACCAGCACATGGACCAATTCGTTGTCCTGGAACAGGGAATCGTAGATCGGCAATACCGCGCCGCCGGGATAGCCGAAAATGTGCCGCACGCCCTGGTCCTTGAGCGCACGAATCACGATCTCCGAGCCCGTCAGCTCGGTGCCTTCGGCAGCTTCGGCAAAGGACGTGCCGCTCTTGCTCTCCATTGTCGCGCTCCTTCGGGCGCCGAATCCCTCAAATAGCAAAACGAAAGGGGCGTTGCCGCCCCTTTTGGTACCCGCGTCCACGGTTGCGAAGGTCAGAATCTTCGCCCGCGCCGCGGTCCAATAAGTACCAGCCTATGCGTTCTGCGCATCATCATTCGGCAACTTAGTTTGCGTTGCAGCAGGAGGTCAAGCAATTTCATGAGAGATCGCGCGCGATTGAAGCAATAATATTGCTCAAACTAGCATCAATCAGCCATTCCCAATCTGCCATATAGCGCCGAAACCAAGTCATCTGGCGTTTGGCATAGCGTTTGGTAGCCAGTTTTGCCTCGGCAATGGCGCTGTCGAGCGAGACTTCGCCGTGGAGATGCCGCCAAAGTTCCGGAATGCCCAGCGCTTTGGCCGCGGGCATTTCGGGATCGAGCGCTACCAACGCTTTGGCTTCTGCCAATCCTCCCTCTCGAATCATGGTTTCAAAACGCTCCTCGATACGCTCTGCCAGTACCTCGCGCCGCGGTGCAATGACGAATCGCGCGAGGCGCAATCCGCTCAGGACCGGTTGACCTGCTACGGCTTGCCACACTGAGAGCGGACGGCCGGTTGCCTCCAATACGTCGGCTGCCCGCAGCATGCGCTGCGTATCGGATATTCGCAGCTTCGCGGCGGCGGGATCGCGGTTCACCAATTCGGCAAAGAATGCTTCCCGCCCGATCGCTTCGAAGCGCGCACGGACCGATTGGCGAATTTCGGCGGGTACAGGAGGAATCGGCGATAGTCCTTTTGTCAGCACGTTGAAATAAAGCCCGGTACCGCCCACGAAAACGGCGAGACGGTTGGCCGCCTTGGCTTCCGCAAGCGCCGCGGCGGCTTCTTCTTGGTATCGTCCGGCGGAATAGATTTCACCGGAGCTGACATGCCCATAGAGACGATGCGGCACGCGCGCTTGGTCCTGTGGCGAAGGACGCGCCGTCAGCACCGCGAGCTCGGAATAGACCTGCATCGAATCGGCATTGATGATCATTCCCGCGAAGCGCTCGGCCGCTGCGAGCGCCACCGCCGACTTGCCGCTCGCGGTCGGCCCTGCAATAAGCACGGCGTCCATGGACATGCGTTCTCGCTCCTCGTCCGAGCATGAGGGCAAGTGTGGTCATTGCCAAGCAAAGGTGAAACGTGCCGGCGGGGTTTCCTTTTGTGCTCAATGCGGCAGCCGGCCGCCTGCCCATCGCAGACACGGCTGCGCTGGCGATCTACGCCGCGTGCAAAAGTGCCGCAGCGACGGGCGAGATCGACTGGCTTGCGCCGGGCCGGGCTTTCGATATCGCATTTTCCGGCGATGCCGATGCGGTACGCGCAGCGATGCGCCCGGCGGTGCGTGACGATTGGCTGCTCGATGTCAATGTCGTGCCGGCCCACAACCGCCGCAAGCGGCTGCTCATCGCCGATATGGATTCGACCATTATCGGCTGCGAATGTGTCGACGAGCTTGCAGACATGGCCGGCATCAAGCCGAAGGTTGCGGCCATCACCGAGCGCACGATGCGCGGCGAGCTCGACTTCGCCAGCGCGTTGCGCCAGCGCGTCGCGCTGTTGAAGGGTTTGCCGCTACATGCCGTTGCCAGAGTTTACGCCGAACGCATACGCCTCAATCCCGGGGCGCGGGCGGTCACGGCGACGATGCGCGCGCACGGCGTGCATACCTTGCTGATCTCGGGCGGATTCACCTATTTCACTTCGCGCGTCGCGGCGGACGCGGGGTTCGAGGAGCATCAAGGAAATGAGCTTCTCGATGACGGCCATGCGCTGACCGGAAAAGTTGGTGAGCCGATATTGGGGCGCGAGGCCAAACTCAACGCACTGCAAAGCGCGGTCGCGCGTTACGCTTTGTCTTCGGCCGACGCGATCGCCGTCGGTGACGGCGCCAACGATCTCGAAATGATCAGGCACGCCGGGCTGGGCGTCGCGTACCACGCCAAACCCGTCGTTGCTGCGGCCGCGGGTGCAAGCATCGCGCACGGCGATCTCACCACGCTGCTTTATCTTCAGGGCTATCGCGCAGGCGAAATCGTGCAGCGATGAACGCCGGGTTCACGGTCCGGCCCTGGACGCCAGGGGACACCGAAGAACTTGCCGAGCTTTTCCGGCGCAGCGTTCGCGAAGTGGCGAGCCGCGACTACCGGCCGGCGCAGATCGAAGCCTGGGCCGCTGCTCCGGGGGACAATGCCGCGTGGGAAGAACGCATGCAGTCGCGAATCGTATTCGTTGCCGAAGAGTCCGGGCGGCTGATCGGGTTCATCCAATATGACCCTCCGAATCACATCGACATGACGTATGTTCATCCTAAACGCCAGCGCATCGGCGTCGCCAGCGCATTGCTGGCGACGCTCGAAGGCGAAGCCCGAAGCCGCGGCGTCGCCGTCCTCAATGTCGAGGCGAGCATTACGTCGCGGCCATTCTTCGAGAGCCAAGGATTTGAAGTGATTACGCCCCAGTTCGTCCGCGCGCGCGGGGAGGATTTCCTGAATTACCGGATGTGGAAGCGGTTGGGGTGACAAGATTTCGTCGGCGCACGGACGTGCGCCGGCTGGGTGGCTCGCTTTCGCGGGCCGTGACAACCTGTGCTAGGGCAGTCGCACGCCAATAAAGGTCAGTTCGCCGCCGCGGCTGACTTCGAGCAGCACCACCTTATGGCCGGCCTTGCGCTCGGCATCGAGTCGTGCTGAGACGTCTTCGGGCGATGAGACTTTCTGCTGCGCCACTTCGGTGATGACATCGCCCGGCTTGATGTTCTTCTGCCCGGCAGGGCTTTCGGCATCGACGTCGGTGACCACGACGCCTTGGACCTTGTCGGAAAGGTGATAACGCCGGCGCGACTCCGGTGAAACCGGGGCCAAGTTCATGCCGAGATTGACGGTCGCCAGCGGCTTTGGCGTGGCGCCGGGTTTCGCCGGCGTCTTGCTAGCGAGACTTGCCACTTTTTCCTCGTCGACAAGTCGCTGAATGGTTATGGGCAAAGTCTTGTGTTGGCCTTTGCGCAGCACCTCCACGGTGACCGTCTTGCCGACGGGCGTATCGGCGACCATGCGCGGCAAAGCGCGGTTATCGGCGACCGGCCGGCCGTCGAAACTCAGCACCACGTCGCCATTCTGGATGCCCGCTTTAGCCGCCGGCCCGCCGTCGGTCATTCCTGCGATCAAAGCGCCGCGCGGCTTGTCGAGCCCCATGGTCTCGGCGATTTCGTCCGATACCTGCTGAATGCGCACGCCGACCCAGCCGCGCTGGATTTTTCCGGTGGCCTTCAATTGCGCGATGACGTTCCTCGCCGCGTTGGACGGTATCGAAAAGCCCAGACCGATCGAACCGCCGGACGGGGACAGAATCTCGGAATTGATGCCGATCACGTCGCCGTCCATGTTGAACAGCGGACCGCCGGAATTGCCGCGATTGATCGGCGCATCGGTCTGGATGAAATCGTCATAGGGTCCGGAATTGATGTCGCGATTGCGGGCGGACACGATTCCGGTGGTCACCGTTCCGCCAAGCCCAAACGGATCGCCGATCGCCATGACGAGATCGCCGACACGCGCTTTGTCCGAATCGCCGAATTTGGCGACCGCAAGCGGCTTCTTGGAATCGATCTTGAGAAGCGCAAGATCGGTTTTGTCGTCTTTGCCGATCAGCGTTGCGGGAAGCGACGTTCCGTCGTTGAGGATGACGGTGATTTCGTCCGCGCCATCGATGACATGATTATTGGTCACCACATAGCCGGCCGGGTCGATGACAAAACCCGAACCAAGCGATTGTACCCGCCGTGGCGTGTTGCCGCGATCCGCAAAATTCTTGAAGAAATCATCGAGTGGCGATCCCTCCGGCGCTTGGGGTAGCGGCCCATCTGCCGTGGGACGGCGTCGCAGCATTTGCGAGGTGGATATATTGACCACCATCGGCAAGAGACGCTCGGCGAGATCGGCATAACCTTGCGGCCTGGCTGCGACGGTTGGCGGCACCGCCACGGCCGGAGCGGCAACCGCCGGTTTCGCCGACGCGGCGGGAACTGCCGCTGCCTTGCTCGTCGGGGCTTCGGGTGCTGCCAGGGCATTTGTCCCTAGCCCTAGCGAAACCATCGCGAGTGCCGAAACCATTCCGGTGACGCTCGCCCGAGCAATCCCAAACCGGAAGAAAAAATCCTTGCGCATAGAACGGTCCTTTAGTCGTAAGGGGATTTTGCCTGTCGCCTCGACATCATTTCGTCTGTAGCTGCGAGCTTCCATCATGCTCTGCGGCAAGCCTCTGGGCAAGGCGGTTCGAAAACGGGGATGGATTCGGAATCGGCCTTCCGACACCCCCTATCGCCTTGCCGGGGTCGCGCCGGCGCCGAAATAACGGAAGAAGTCGCTGTCGGGGGAAAGGATCACTGTCGTGTTATCCCCCTTCAGAGCGGACTGATAGGCGTTCATCGAGCGGTAAAAGGCAAAGAAATCGGGGTCCTGGCCGAAGGCTTGGGCAAACGTGTGATTCTTTTCGGCGTCGCCCTCCCCTCGCGTGATCTCCGCTTGGCGCGTCGCTTCGGCCACGATGACGGTGGCATCGCGGTCGGCTTTGCTGCGAACCTCTTGGGAAATCTGTTCGCCCTGAGCACGGTACTCGTTTGCCTCCCGCACGCGCTCCTGCTGCATCCGGCGATAGATCGCGTCGCTGTTCTGCTGCGGCAGATCCGCCCGGCGGATGCGGACATCGACAATTTGGAGGCCATAACTCTTGGTCTCGACATTCATGTCATCGCGAATATCCAGCATCAACTTGGCGCGCTCGCCGGAAAGCACCGCGGCAAATGACTGCGAACCCAGAATGCGGCGCACATTGGATCCGAGGATTGCCCGCAAGCGTATCTGCGCGACGTCCTCATCATTGAGCGACTGGTAAAACCGCAGCGGGTCGGTTATGCGCCAGCGCGCAAAAGCATCGACCACCAGACGTTTCCTGTCTTGGGCGATGACCTCTTCCGACGGCAGATCGAGATAGAGCACCCGCTTATCCAGATAGAGGACGTTCTGGAAGGGCCAAGGAAGCTTGGCATGCAGTCCGGGCGTGGTGACGATCTCGCGAGGTTCGCCGACTTGCAGCACCAGCGCCTGCTGCGTCTGATGCACTGTGAACAGCGACGAAAGGCCGAGGATCAATATCACCGCGCCAATAATGGCGATGACGACGCCGTGCGTGCGAGTCATTGTCTGCCTCCCCGCGCATCGGCAATCGGCGCGCCCGGTTTAATCGGCGTTCCCGGCCGCAACTCCGGCAGAGGCAGATAGGGAACCACGCCCGAACCGCCTTTATTGTCGACGATCACCTTGTTCATGTCGGCGAAAATATCCCGCATCGTATCGAGATAAATGCGCCGGCGAGTGACGTCAGGCGCTTTCTTATATTCGTCGTAAATCGAGATGAATCGGGCAGCTTCGCCCTGCGCTTCGGCTGTGACCTGCTGTTTATACCCTTCGGCCTGCTGGACGACGCGCGCGGCCTGGCCGCGGGCCTCGGGCACGACCTTGTTGGCATAGGCTTCCGCTTCATTGCGCATGCGGTCCTGATCCGTGCGCGCCGCCTGAACGTCGCGATAGGCTTCAATGACTTGCGCCGGCGGATCGGCCTTTTGCATTTGCACGCGCGTGACCGTGATGCCCGCGCCGTAAGAATCGAGGATTCGCTGCATCAGGTCGCGAACTTCGTCCTGGATGGGCTCGCGATCGGCCGTAAGAATGGGTTCGATCTGGTTTTTGCCGACCACCTCGCGCATGGCGCTTTCGGCGACAGCCTTGATCGTGCCGTCCAATTGTCCGTCGGGACTTTGCACGTTGAACAGAAAAGCGCTCGCGTTGTGGATCACCCAGAACACGGTGAAATTGATGTCGATGATGTTTTCATCGCCGGTCAGCATGAGACTTTCTTCGGGGACATCGCGGCCGCCCTCGGCGCTTCCTAGGCGATAGCCGATGTTGAGCTGGTTCTCGCGCGTGACCTTCGGCGTCTCGACCGATTGGATCGGCCACGGCAGATGGTAATTGATTCCAGGGGGGGTGGTGCCGACAAACGCGCCGAAGGTCAGCACCACGCCCTGCTCGTCAGGATCGACCACGTAAATGCCAGACATCGCCCAGACTAAAACGACGATCAATCCCACGATCCAGATACTGGCGCCGCCGAAATTTTTGGGCAGCGCGCGCCGCAGTCTCTCCTGCGTGCGCTTCAGAAACTCTTCGAAATCGCGCGGCGAGCCGCCACCGGATGAGCCGCTGCCCCAAGGGCCACGTCCACCACCGCCGGGCCGTCCCCCGCCGTTCTGATTGTTCCAAGGCATCGCTTGTCCTCAAGGCCGAGTCGCCTTTGCCCAGATTTCGGCAAGGCCCGCCATCATTGGCTTCGACCGGCGCGGCCTATATATGGTCTTCTCAGCCCAAAGTGCAATTCAAGAGAGATTTATGGCCGAACCGACCGAGGCCGACATTATCCAGGCATTGCAGAACGTTCGCGATCCGATTTCGGGCAAAAACGTCGTTGCGGCAGGGTTAATCGAGGGAATCGCGCTCAGAGGCGGCCATGTCAGCTTCGCAGTCGAGGTGCCGCCGGAGCGAGGCGCGTCCTCCGAGCCGCTGCGCAAACTCTGCGAGGATGCAGTATCGCGGCTGCCGGGTGTCTTGTCGGTGACAGCGGTTTTGACCGCGCATCGTGAGCGCAATGCCCGCTCTCCCCGCACGCCCGTTCAGGCGCACGCCCACGATCATCCCAGCGAGGATCGCGCCGCGACGAAAGGAGTCGAGGGGGTAGAGGCCATCATAGCGGTCGCATCCGGCAAGGGCGGAGTGGGCAAATCGACGGTGGCGGTCAATCTTGCTTTGGCGCTGTCTGCTCTTGGGCTGAAGACCGGCTTGCTGGATGCGGACATCTACGGTCCTTCCGTGCCACGTCTGCTTGCTATCAAGGACAAACCGCGCTCCACCGGCAAGAAATTGGTGCCCATTGAAAAATTCGGCCTCAAAGCGATGTCGATCGGCTTCCTCGTCGAGGAAGACAAGCCGATGATCTGGCGCGGGCCGATGGTCCAAAGCGCGATCTCGCAGATGCTCGGCGATGTGGAATGGGCGCCTCTCGACGTGCTGGTCGTCGATATGCCGCCCGGCACCGGCGACGCACAATTGACGCTGGCCCAACGCGTGCCGCTGAAAGGCGCCATCATCGTCTCGACGCCCCAAGACCTTGCGCTGGTCGACGCGCGCAAGGGGTTGGCCATGTTCCGCAAAACCGAGGTCCCCGTGCTCGGCATAGTGGAAAACATGAGCGTGTTTGTTTGTCCCCATTGCGGACATCCAAGCCACATTTTCGGCCATGGCGGCGCGCGCGACATGGCTGCACAGCTCGGCTGCGATTTTCTCGGCGAGATTCCGTTGGTCCCGGCCATACGCGAAACCTCCGACGAGGGCACGCCGATCGTGGCAAAAGCGCCGAACGGCCCGGAAGCACGCGCCTTTGTGGCGATTGCGCAAAGGGTGGCGGAGAAATTGACAGCGCTCCCAGCGCGCCCGGCGCCGAAAATCGTCATCGAGTGAACGAAAACGAAGGTGTTTTCGGAACTCCTGCAACGCTTCAGGTGTTTCAGCATGTTGGGACGGCTGGAGGAGACGAATCATGCCGCGTGGGAATGGGTCGAACAACAATGACACGATGAAAAATGAGGGCACTAACATGGGCAATAGCAGTGAAAATCAATTCGGGGCGGAGACATCCACGCAGAGCGACATGATGGAGCCGGGTGGCGCCAGCACCGCTAGAAAATCCGGCGCCGGTCGCGCGCGCAAGCGACGCGCCGCAGCGAAATCCCGGAGTAGAACAGCCAAGGCGGGCGGCCGCGCGCGTAGCAGCAAAGCTGCGTCACGCTCGAAGAGCCGCACGAAAGCCGGCGGACGCACCAAGGCCGCCTCGGCCCGGCGCACAAAGGCGAAGTCCAGCCGCTCGAAAGCGAGCTCGACACGCTCGAAGGCGCGTTCCAGCCCAAAGCGTTCGGCAGGAGCAAAAAGCAAGAGCACGCGCCGGGCGAAAACTGCATCGCGCAGCAGCACCGCGAAAAAACGCAGTAGCAGTTCGGCGAAGCGCTCGCGCCGCAAGAGCGAGCAAACATCGAGCAATGGCGGCACGTTGGGCTTTCTAGCCAAACTCTCGCCGTTCTAACACGACGAAAGAGAAGCGAAGGCCTCCGGATTCGTAGGGGCCTTCGCTTTTTGCTTGCTGCCATTGCGCCGGGTCGATCGCCGGCATAAATGCATCGCCTTCCGGCGCCGCCATGATTTTGGTCAGGTGAATTCGGCCGGCAATTGGCAGAGCGGCGGCAAAGACCGCCTCGCCCCCAATGATGGCGATTTCGCCGGGATATTCCCGAGCGGCCAATTCGATGGCTTCGTCAAAGGAATGGGCGACAAGCGCTCCGTTGGCGTGATAATTGGCATCGCGCGTGATCACGATGTTCATGCGGCCAGGCAGCGGTTTTTTGGGAAGCGAATCCCAGGTTTTTCGCCCCATGATGCACGGCTTGCCGATCGTGAGGCTTTTGAAGCGCTTCATATCTTCGGGGATTCGCCATGGCAGCGCGCCATTGAAGCCGATCACGCCGTTTTCGGCTGCGGCAACAACAAGCGCGACAGGAGGACTCACACCGCGACCGGCGCTTTGATGTGCGGATGAGCCTGATAATTCTCCAGCGTGAAATCCTCATAGCGGAAACCGAAAATGTCATTCACAGCAGGATTTAATCTCATCACCGGAAGCGGATAGGGCCGCCGCAAGAGCTGTTCGCGGGCCTGATCGAGATGATTGAGATAAAGATGGGCATCGCCGAAGCTATGGACGAACTCACCTGCTTCGAAACCTGTCACTTGCGCCACCATCAAGGTGAGAAGCGCATAGGAGGCGATGTTGAACGGAACGCCCAGGAAAACATCGGCCGAGCGCTGATAAAGCTGGCATGAGAGCTTTCCGGCGCCGATATAGAATTGAAACAGACAGTGACACGGCGGAAGCGCCATTTTTTCGATTTCGGCGGGATTCCAAGCGGTGACAATCAGGCGCCGCGAATCGGGGTTGCGCTTGATGTCGGCGATCAGCCGAGCAATTTGATCGATCGTCCCGTCATCCGATTTTGGCCATGAGCGCCATTGGCGGCCATAGACAGGTCCGAGATCGCCGTTCGCATCCGCCCATTCGTCCCAGATTCGCACGCCGCGCTCCTGCAGCCAGCGCACATTGGTGTCGCCGCTGAGGAACCAGAGGAGCTCATAGACGATCGATTTGAGGTGCAGCTTCTTGGTCGTGAGCAAAGGAAAGCCTTGGGCCAAGTCGAAACGCATCTGATGGCCGAATATCGATAAAGTGCCTGTGCCGGTGCGGTCGCGCTTCTCCAACCCGTCGCGGAGCACCCGTCCCAGCAATTCCTGGTATTGGCGCATTACCGTAGCGAATCCGGCCAGACGGTTGCCCACAGGAGAGTTGCGGCCAAAAGTGCCAGCGCCAAATAGATTGAATAAACGTAGCGCCAATAGCGGGCCGGCTGGTGTGCACGCGTCACGGTACCGCCCAACCGGACGCGGGCGCGGCCTGTCCGCAACACGCGCGCGAGGTCCCAAATCACCATCGCGGTAACAAATAAATCGAGGAAGATTATGTGCTTTGGATCGTTCATGAGCATGGATTCATACGATTTCCGGCTCTGAATAGCCGAAGTTTGCTCATTTCGGCAGTCCCCGGCGCCACCTTCTATTATTTACTCCCAGACCTTATATTGGAGGGGTCCGGTCTTGCGCCGGACTATGGCGATAAACGGCCTCGTAATAAGCGGACCGGACCCGGGGGCGGTACCCGGCGCCTCCACCAAGTGCCCGTCAGGGTTTAGCTTTGGCGGTCACCTGTGGGGGCGAAATAGGATCGACGGACGTGTAAAGGTGGTTCTTTCGCCCGGTATGGTATCCGCCGTTATCGGGCTGTTCGTATAGGTGCCAACGACAATGAAATGGCCCTCGCTGCTTAATTAAAACCTAAGTAAGCGCGGCTCGAGGGGCGCCGGGCAACAGAAGCCCCTCACCTGCTATACCGCACGCCATGGCCAAAGATTTTATAGGTTATGAAACCCTCGTCGATCGCGCGCTACGGAGCGTGGTGCGCGAGGCGCTTGCCCGGGTGCAGAAACAGGGCCTCGTCGGCAGTCACCATTTTTACCTGACATTCAAGACCCATGATCCGGGCGTCGATATCCCCGATTTCCTGAAAGAGCGTTATCCGGACGAAATGACCATCGTGCTGCAGAAGCAGTTCTCCGGCCTGAAGGTCACGGATACAGCGTTTGAGGTGACGCTCAGCTTTCAGAAGCTGCCCGCGACGCTCTTTGTGCCCTTTGCGGCGGTGACGGGTTTCGCGGACCCTGGCGTGCAATTCGGTCTGCAATTCAAGAATGCCAGCGCGGTGCAGAACCAGCCTGCTCCTGAAGCAAAGGAGTCTCCAGCCGGCCAAACGCTTCCCGCTCCGGCGGACCAGACCGCGAAACCGCCGCCAGCTTCTCCCGAAAACCCGCAAATCGTCAGTCTCGACAAGTTCCGGAAGAAATAGCGGCGTTCCTCTTAAGAAGCTTGTGACGGGATCAGCCCTTCGCGTAAACGCTACATTAGCCTGATCCGAGACTCTCATGGCCAAGACCCGCGTAGAAACCGACACGTTCGGCGCCATCGAAGTGCCCGCCGATGATTATTGGGGCGCGCAATCGCAGCGCTCGCTCGACAATTTCAAAATCGGCTGGGAAAAACAGCCCATTCCGATCGTGCGCGCGCTCGGCATCGTCAAACGGGCGGCGGCCGAGACCAATATGGACATGGGCCACCTCGATGGGAAACTCGGCGCTGCGATTGTGCGAGCGTCCCAGGAAGTCATCGACGGCAAGCTTGACGCCCAATTTCCGCTGGCGGTTTGGCAGACCGGTTCGGGCACGCAGTCGAACATGAACGCGAACGAGGTGATCGCGAATCGCGCCATCGAGTTTCTCGGCGGCGAGATTGGTTCAAAAAAGCCGGTTCATCCCAACGATCACGTCAATATGAGCCAGTCCTCGAACGATACCTATCCAACGGCGATGTATATCGCCTGCTCAGAGGAGATCGCGCACCGGCTGATCCCGGCGCTGCAGAAACTGCGTAAGGCGCTCGACGACAAGGCGCGGGCGTGGAAGGACATCGTCAAGATCGGCCGCACCCATACGCAGGACGCAACGCCGCTGACCCTGGGTCAGGAATTTTCCGGCTACCGCCAGCAGGTGGAAAACGGCATCGAACGCATTGAGACGACGCTGCCGAAATTGATGGAGCTTGCCCAAGGCGGCACCGCGGTTGGAACCGGCCTGAATGCCCCCGCCGGATTCGCGCAAAAGGTAGCGGAAAAAATTGCGGCCATCACAGGACTCCCCTTCACCTCGGCGCCCAACAAGTTCGAGGCGCTCGCTGCTCATGACGCGATGGTGTTCAGCCACGGAGCGATCAATACGATCGCAGCGTCCCTGTTCAAGATCGCGAACGACATCCGCTTGCTGGGATCGGGGCCTCGCGCAGGGTTAGGCGAACTCGCGCTTCCCGAGAACGAGCCCGGTTCCTCAATCATGCCGGGCAAGGTCAATCCCACGCAATGCGAAGCGCTGACCCAGGTGTGCGTGCAGGTGTTCGGCAACAATGCCGCGATCACATTTGCCGGCAGTCAGGGCCAATTCGAGCTGAACGTCTACAATCCGGTGATGGCGTATAATTTCCTGCAATCGGTGCGGCTGTTGGCCGACGCAAGCGTCAGCTTCACGGACAATTGCGTGATCGGGATCGAACCAAGGCGGGACAACATCAAGGCCGGCGTCGAACGTTCGCTAATGCTGGTGACGGCGCTGGCGCCGAAAATCGGCTACGACAACGCCGCCAAAATCGCCAAGGCCGCGCACAAGAACGGCACCAATTTGCGCGAAGAAGCACTGAAGACGGGACTGGTCACGGGCGAGGAGTTCGACGCGATCGTCCGCCCGGAAAATATGATCCATCCGAATTAGCTTATTTCAGCGAAACGCGGTGTTGAAAAAACGTTCTTTCTCGCTTGCCCGTCACCGTACAAGCATAGCGTTGGAGCCGGAATTCTGGGCCGCGCTGGAGGCAGAGGCGCGCGCCAAGCGAATCGCCGTATCGGCACTGGTAGCGCAAATCGACGCAGCGCGTGCGGACCGCAACCTTGCGAGCGCATTGCGTGTGCATGTATTGACCCGGGCGCTTGAGAAATCCCCATCGGCCGTCGCGAGCTAGACGGCTAAACATTGAATCGATCCCGCTTTAGATTTTAAATGTTTCGCCCAATTCTTTCCGCAAACACGCTCTAGGCTTTTTAGCATGGTGACTCTGTTCCACGCACCAAATTCTCGCTCCTCCAGCATCCTCTGGCTGCTGGAAGAGATTGGCGCTCCTTATACGCTGAAGGTCGTTTCGATTCGGCGAGGCGATGGCACGGGCGCAGTCGATCCGGAAAATCCGCATCCCTACGGCAAGGTCCCGGTCATTACTCACAACGGCAGAACGATCTTCGAGACGCCGGCAATCGCGCTTTATCTTGCCGATCTTTTTCCTCAAGCCGGGCTCGGACCAAAACCGACAGAACCTGAACGCGGCGCCTATCTAACCTGGCTGTTCTATTACAGCGGCGTCATCGAGCCTTCGCTCACTGCTAAGTTCCTCAATATCCGCCACATGCAGGGGACCTTCGGATGGGCGCCTTTCGACGAGGTGCTGGCCCATCTCACAAGCACCCTGCAAACCGGCCACTACCTCCTGGGCGAGCGGTTTTCGATCGCCGATATCCTGATCGGCGGCACACTTCCGATTCTGATCATGCGGGGCATCGTACCGGAATCCGACACGTTCAATGATTATATCGCCCGGATCCGGGAGCGTCCGGCTTTTGGCAGGGCCCGGGCGAAGGATTCGGGCTAATGGCAGAGATCGTGAATCTGCGCAGGGTGCGGAAGGCGAAAGCGCGTAGCGTGGCTGAAACCGCCGCTGCCGCGAATCGCATGCGCTACGGCGCTCCCAAGGTTGTGCGGAAACTTGCGAAAGCCCAGTCCGATCATGAAGAGCTGGCACTGGAAGCACGCCGGCTGGATGACTCTCCGGGCCCTAAAAGCTAGTCCGGCGCAGCTTTCCCCTTCTCTTTCCTTTGTGTATTCTCGCTCGTTGAATTTGTTATGTCTCCGCCGATCAAGCGAAAGAGGAAACGATGTCCGGGAGAAAAATTTCCACGCTTCTATCCGCAGTCGCGGTCGCCGCGCTTCTGAACGTCTCAAGCGCTCACGCCCAAACCGGCGCGGCCCTCACCGGCACAGTCAGTTCGGCGCAGGAAGGCGCCATGGAAGGCGTGCTGGTCACCGCCAAGAAGGACGGTGCGCATATCTCGATCACGGTGGTGAGCGACGAGAAGGGCCATTACGCCTTTCCTGCCGATCGCCTCGAACCCGGCCACTACACGATCAAGATTCGCGCGACCGGCTATTTTGCCGATGGGCGCCCAGCGGCCGATGTCGCTGCCGGCAAGGCTGCAAGCCTCGATTTGAAGCTGAACAAGACCGACAACATCGCGCCCCAGCTTACCAGCGCGGAATGGCTTGCCAGCATGCCGGGGACGGACGATCAGAAGGCGTTTCTGCAGGATTGCGTCGGATGTCATACGCTGATCCGGCCCCTGTCCAGCAGCTTTACGGCGGAAGATTTCACGAAAATCATTCCGCGCATGGGTACCTATGCGCCGGGGACGCAGCCTCAACGTCCGCAAAAATTGCTTCCGGGGCCGCGCGGCAACCGCGGCATTGTCGACGAGTCGCGGGTGAAGGCCGCCGCGGAATATCTCGCCAGCGTCAATCTTTCCAAAGAGGAAACCTGGAAATATCCGCTGGTGATATTCCCGCGGCCAAAGGGGCGTGCCACGCATGTGATCTACACGACGTACGATCTCGCGCGGCCCGAAGCCATGCCGCATGACGTGATCTATTTGAACGGCAAGGTCTACTACAGCGATTTTGGCAGCCAGTTTATCGGCGAAATGGATCCCAAGACAGGTAAGATCGTCGACCATCCGGTGCCGATCCTGAAGCAAGACGAACCGCGCGGGCTGCTGGAATTGAAGCCGGATAAGGATGGCAATGTCTGGGCTTCGATGATGTATCAGGGCGGCATCGCCAAACTGGACGTCAAGACGGACAAGGTGACGACGTTCAAAGTGCCAGAGCAGTGGCAAGGTCCCAATACCCAGGAATCCATGGTCTCGCCGGAGCACTGGAATGTCGACAACTGGGTTTGGACAAATAATCAGGAAGACCACTCGATTCTTCGCGTCAACATGAAGACAGGCGAATGGCAAAATCTCGGCGTGCTGAAAGACCCGAAAGGCCGCACCATCAACGGCTACGACATCCCGAGCGATGCGCAGAATAACCTCTATCTGCTGGAATTCGGCGGAACGAAAATCGGTAGGATCGACGCCAAGACCAAGACGCTGATGACTTGGGATCCGCAACTACCCCATGCCCGTCCGCGCCGCGGCCATTTCGACGATAATGGCGTTCTGTGGTACGCCGAGTATGGCTCTAACGCCGTCGGCCGGTTTGATCCCAAGACGCAAAAAATCACCGAATGGCAGATGCCGGTAAGATGGCAGATGCCTTATGACGCCCTCGCGAACAAGAAAGGCGATGTCTATACCGGTTCGATGCTAAGCGACCGCGTCGTGCGGCTCGATCCCAAGACCGGCGAGAGCGTCACCTATCTGCTTCCGAGTTCGACCAATATCCGCCGCGTGAATTTCGACGACGAGCACAACGCGCTGTGGGTGGGTTCGAACCACGGCAATCAGATCGTGAAACTGGAGCCGCTGGACTAGGCTAACAGCCCGATTGTTCCAAAAGCGGATGCCGGAGCCCCGGCATCCGCTTTTGTTTTGGCACCAGAGCATTTCAAGCCCGCCCATGATGAGCCGGCGCACCGGGCCAGTGAAGCCGTGCTTCCGTGCGTGCCTGCAGCGCCTCGAAAGTGAGGCCGGGGGCGATGTCGAGTATTGCGAAACCGCGCGCGGTCACATCGAGCACGGCGAGATTAGTGTAGACGCGCTTTACCACGCAAGAGGCAGTCAGCGGATAGTTGCAGCGTTTAACCAAGCGGCTGCGACCCTCTTTTGTGGTGTGCTCCATCAGCACCCAAAGCCGTTTCGAGCCGGCCGAAAGATCCATCGCGCCCCCGACTGCCGGGACCGCATCGTTGTCGGATGTCGCCCAATTGGCGATGTCTCCATTCTCTGCCACTTCATAGGCGCCGAGCACGCATAGATCGAGATGGCCGCCGCGGATCATTCCGAAACTGTCGGCATGGTGGAACAGGGAAGCGCCTTTCAGCAGCGTGATGTTCTGTTTGGTCGCGTTGACCAGCCAGGTATCGATTCTGTCCTTTGGCGGCACCGGCCCCATGCCGAGCACGCCGTTTTCGGAATGGAAGACGACTTCGCGGTGCTCAGGGATGTGATCGGGAATGAGCGTCGGTAGACCGAGTCCCAGATTCACATACCAGCCATCGGGAATATCGCGGGCAAGACGCGCGGCCATTTCCTGTCGGTCGAGTTGCTTCAAGGGTTCCTCATACTTACGCCGGTGGCGGATCGGGGCTGTCAATTTGCACGACGCGATCGACGAAGATTCCCGGCGTCACGATAATTTCCGGTTCCAACTCGCCGAGTTCTACAATGTGCCGGGTCTGCACCACGGTGAGATCGGCGGCCATCGCCATCACCGGATTGAAATTCCGACCGGTGCCGCGATAGGTGAGATTGCCCCAGCGATCGGCGCGCCACGCCTGGATGAGAGCGACATCGGCATGGAGAGCGCGCTCCATAAGAAATATTCGCCCATCGAATTCGCGCGTTTCCTTGCCTTGCGCAAGCTTCGTGCCGACGGCAGTCGGCGTATAGAAGGCCGGAATGCCGCAAGCTGCGGCGCGGATGCGTTCGGCTATGGTCCCTTGAGGCACGATCTCCAATTGGATTTTTCCGGCTTTGTACAATTCCTCGAAGATGGGCGGCGTGGGGCGCGGAAAACTGCATATGAGCTTCACGACGTGACCGGTTGCGAACAATTTCGGCAGCATCGGGGAACCGAAGCCGGCGTTGTTGGAGACAATAGTGAGATCGCGGGCGCCTTGAACGATGAGGCCTTCGAGCAATTCCTGAGGTTGGCCGACGACACCGAATCCGCCCACGAGCACGACGGAGCCATCCTTGATTCCGTCCAAGGCCTCTGCGACGTCTTTCACGCGCTTGTCGATCATGAACGCGTTTTGGCCCGCTTTTGCCGGACCTGGCAAGGGGCCAAACGGGGACGAAAGACTGTGCTATCGTCTTAGAATCATGACGAGTTCATCCGATCCCTATGCCGATCCGCTGGATGCGGCGTTTGCTTCGCCTTCGGCGGGACCTTCGCTTGCGCCGGTAGAACCGGTCTATTTGCGCGGCCTGAACGCCGAACAACGCGAAGCGGTGCTCGCTTTGGATGGTCCGGTGCTGGTGCTGGCGGGCGCGGGCACCGGCAAGACCCGGGTGCTGACCATCCGGCTCGCCCATATCCTTGCAACGCGCCGCGCCTGGCCAAGTCAGATTCTGGCAGTGACCTTCACCAACAAGGCGGCGCGCGAAATGAAAGAGCGTATCGGCGCGCTCATCGGCGGCACTGTCGAAGGGATGCAGTGGCTCGGCACATTTCATTCCATCGGCGCGCGCATCCTGCGCCGGCATGCCGAATTGGCCCAACTCAAAGCGAATTTCACCATCCTCGATCAGGACGATCAGTTGCGGCTGATGAAACAGGTGATCGAGGCCGAAGACATTGACGAGAAGCGCTGGCCTGCGCGGACGCTCGCTGTATTCATTGACGGTTGGAAAAATCGCGGACTGACGCCTGCCGACGTTCCGGAATCGGATTCCCAAGCGTTCGCCAATGGCAAAGGGCGCGCGCTCTATCGGCTTTATCAAGCGCGGCTGAAGGCGCTCAACGCCGCGGACTTCGGCGATTTGCTGCTGGAACCCATCAGCCTCCTGCGCGCGAACCGTGAAATTCTGGGGGAGTATCAGCATCGCTTCCGCTACATGCTGGTGGACGAATACCAGGACACCAATGTCGCGCAATACCTCTGGCTGCGGCTGTTGGCGGGAGCCAACAAGAATCTCTGCGTCGTGGGAGATGACGACCAGTCGATCTACGCCTGGCGCGGCGCTGAAGTGGAAAACATCCTGCGTTTCGAACGCGATTTTCCCGGCGCCAAGGTGATTCGCCTGGAGCGGAATTACCGCTCGACGGCGACAATATTGGCTGCCGCATCGGGTCTGATCGCTGCCAATCGCGCGCGGCTCGGCAAGACCTTATGGACCGAGACCCAGGCAGCAGGCGAAAAAGTCCAAGTCAAAGGCGTGTGGGATGCCGAAGAGGAGGCGCGCAATGTCGCCTCGGAAGCCGAGAACCTGAATCGTCAAGGGCATGCGTTTGCGGGAATGGCGGTGCTGGTGCGCGCCTCATTTCAAATGCGGGAATTCGAGGATCGTTTTCTTGCCGTCGGGATTCCCTATCGCGTGATCGGCGGCCCACGCTTTTACGAGCGCGCCGAAATTCGCGATGCGCTGGCCTATTTGCGCGTGATTGCGCAGGGTGACGATGATCTCGCCTTTGAACGGATTATCAATCGGCCAAAGCGCGGCCTGGGCGATGCCTCCATTCAGGCTCTGCATAACCATGCACGCGCGGCAAATGTGCCGTTGACGGCCGCCGCGGCCGAACTTGCGTTGACCGATGAGCTGGCGCCAAAAGCGCGAGCCGCATTATCCAATTTGACCCAAGCATTTGCGCGCTGGCAGCAACATTCGGCCGCCATGTCCCACGTCAAACTTGCCGAAATGGTGCTGGAGGAGTCCGGCTATACCGACATGTTGAAGGCCGACAAATCGCCGGAATCGGCGGGACGGTTGGAGAATTTGAAAGAACTCGTCCGGTCGATGGAAAGCTTCGAATCGCTAACGGCGTTTCTCGAACATGTTTCGCTGGTGATGGAGCTGGAACAGAACGACAGCAATAATGACCGTCTCAATCTGATGACGCTGCATGCCGCAAAAGGATTGGAATTCGACACGGTGTTCCTGCCCGGTTGGGAGGAAGGGCTATTCCCTTCGCAGCGCACGCTCGACGAGGAAGGTATGGCGGGACTCGAAGAGGAGCGAAGGCTCGCCTATGTGGGATTAACGCGTGCGAAATCGCGGGTGTTCATCAGCTTTGCCGCGAACCGGCGGGTGCACGGGCAATGGCAAAGCGCAGTCCCGTCGCGCTTCATCGGCGAACTTCCCGAATCGCATATCGAGAATCTTGCCAGCGAGGGTTTCTATGGCAATTATGGCGGCGCGGGTTTTCGCGACAATCAATCGGGATTCGACAGTCCCTATTCCAGCCCCGGATGGCGGCGTGCCCAAGCCGCGCGCAGCGCGGCATCTTCTTCGGCCGCGCCGCGCATCGTTGAAGCACGCGCCAAGACCGTGGCGCTGGGCGAGCCCGCAGCGTCCGCCTATTCCATCGGCGAGCGCGTTTTTCATCAGAAATTCGGCTATGGGCGGATTGTTGCAATCGAGGGCAACAAACTGCTGATCGATTTCGAGAAAGCGGGGTCGAAACGCGTCATGGATGGATTCGTCCAGAAGACGTGACACCGACGATGCCGGATGTTTCTCCTCCGCTTTGGAAAGCTTCGGTATTTGTGCTGAAAGAGCAAGCGGCCGACATAGCGGCACTGCTCGAATTGACACCGCCAAAGCCGCAGGCAGTGTTGATCGCCGAGGATCCATTCGCGGTGGAAGCCGCAGTCGAGGCACTTTACGACGCCCCGCCCGATGCGGAGTTCCTGACCGGCTTAACCGGACTTCAGGTCCTAGCCGTCCCGCTGCCCGATCAGGATTGGATCCGCCGAAGCCAGGAAGGCTTGCCTCCGGTGCGCGCTGGACGGTTTTTTGTCTATGGCGCCCACGATGCGGGCGAAGTTCCGCCCGGCGTGATTCCGATCCGGATCGAGGCGGGTCTCGCCTTTGGCACCGGTCATCACGAGACGACCGCGCTTTGCCTGGAGATTATGGCGCGTCTCGCCAAACAGAGGCGGTTTGATCGCGTGCTTGATGTCGGCTGCGGCAGCGGCGTTTTGGCATTCGCCGCGGCGAAGCTCTGGCACGGCATGGTGGTGGCCAGCGATATTGACGGAATTGCCGTCGCGGTCGCCCGCGAGAATGCCCGCGCCAATGAGGTTGCCCCTTTTCTCCGCCTTGTTGTCGCCGACGGCCTTGCCCATCCGATGATTCGCGACGCGGCGCCTTTCGATCTCATTGTCGCAAACATCCTGGCTGCGCCACTGACACGGCTCGCAGCTTCTTTGTCGGCTGCGCTTCCGGCCGGTGGCTTAGCCGTGCTATCGGGTCTTTTGCGCAACCAGGAAGGACTTGTGCTTGGTTTTTGCCGCGCGTATGGCCTTGGCCTGTGCCGAATCTTCCGCGGCGGCCCGTGGTCGGCGCTGGTCCTGCAACGGGGCCAAAGGTAGAGTGCCTCCATGAATGTGATCTTTCAGAGTTTCGACGAACAAAGCGATGCCTCGCAATGCGCGAGCCGAGTGGCGGCACTGCGCGCAGAACTCGCCCGCCGCGGTTTGAACGGTTTCATTGTTCCGCGCTCCGACGAGCATCAAGGCGAATATGTGCCCAAATCGGCCGAGCGCCTTGCCTGGCTCACCGGGTTCACCGGCTCGGCCGGTGTTGCCGTAGTGCTGACGGAAAAGGCTGCGATATTCGTTGATGGGCGATACACGCTGCAGGTCAGAAATCAGACCGACACGAATCTGTTCGAAACCCTAGATGTGGCGAATGACGGGCCGGCCAATTGGATCGAGAGCCATCTCGCCAAGGGCGCCAAGGTCGGCTACGACCCGTGGCTGCATACTCAGGCGGGCGTGGAACGCCTGCAAATTTCAGTCGCACGCGCCGGCGCGCACCTGGTCGCATGCGAATCAAATCCGCTCGATGCCATCTGGCTTGACCGGCCCGAACCGCCGCTGGCGCGCGCAATCCCTCATCCGCTCGAGCTTGCCGGCGAAACATCCCAATCCAAGCGCATGCGTCTCGCGGAGGATTTGAAAAAACGCGGCGCCGAAGCTGCGGTTCTGACCTTGCCGGATTCCATCTGCTGGCTGCTCAACATCCGTGGCAGCGATGTGCCGCATACGCCTTTCGTGCTTGCCTTTGCGCTTTTGTACGCCGATGCGACGGCCGATCTGTTTCTCGATGCGAAAAAGAGCTCGGCGGAATTGTTGCAACATTTGGGCAATGAGGTCCGGGTGCGGGCACCGGAGGAGTTTGGGCCGGCGCTGGATGCACTCAAAGGCAAGAGTGTCACTGCCGATCCGGCCTGGTCGGCGTCCTATATTTTTCGGCGGCTGGACGATTCGGGCGCGAGAATCGTGCGCGCCTCCGATCCGTGCCTGCTGCCCAAAGCGTGCAAGAACGAGACCGAACTCGCCGGCGCACGCCGCGCGCATATTCGCGACGGACAGGCGCTGACGCGCTTTCTTGCCTGGTTGGCACGCGAAGCGCCCAAAGGAAAGCTCACCGAAATCGATGCCGTGGAAAAATTGGAATCCTTCCGGCGCGCCACAGGCGCCCTGAAAGATGTGAGCTTTGACTCGATTTCCGGGGCTGGCCCCCACGGCGCAATCGTGCATTACCGCGTGACCCGGAAAACCAATCGCCCGGTCCAGCGCGGGCAGCTGTTCCTGATCGATTCCGGCGCGCAATTCGAAGACGGCACGACCGATGTTACGCGCACGGTTGCGGTCGGCGATGCCACGCCGGAGATGCGCGACCGATTCACGCGCGTTCTGAAAGGCCATATCCAGCTTGCGCTGGCGCGATTTCCCGAAGGCACCACGGGAGCGCAGCTTGATGCCTTTGCGCGGCGGCCGCTCTGGGATGCCGGACTCGATTATGGTCACGGCACCGGCCACGGTGTCGGTTCCTATTTGTCCGTGCATGAAGGCCCGCAGAGCATCTCTTCAAGAGGATATGTCCAGGCGCTTATGCCGGGCATGATCGTGTCGAACGAACCCGGTTATTACAAAACTGGCGAATACGGCATCCGCATCGAAAACCTGATCGTGGTGCGGCAGATGGATAAGATTCCGGGCGGCGAGAAAACCATGCTCGGCTTCGAAACCATCACGATGGCGCCGATCGATCTCAATCTGGTCGAGCCTTCGATGCTGAGCGCCGAAGAAAAGGGCTGGCTTAACGCCTATCACGCGCAGGTGCGGGCAGCCGTCGCGCCCGCTTTCGACAAGGATGCCGAAGGCCGCGCCTGGCTCGAACAGGCAACCCAGGCGATTTAAACGCGCGCGTTGCTGCAGGAACTTGGCCGATTGATCGCGTAAAGCGTGAATGTGTCGCCCTCGCTCAGCCTGATGAGATTGCCGGAGGTCGGAGCCGGTTTTCCGGTTAGACGCAGCAGCAGCACATCGTCGAAATTGCACGGCCATTGCATCAGGTAGGGAAAAAATTTCGATAGATCTGGACGCTTTGCGCCGGCACGCGCCAGGGGAGCGAGATCGTCGAACGTCACGACCTCGGCTTGTACGGCGTTAGCAGCGGCGAGGCTTTGCCAGGCCGGTCTGGTGTGGACGATGTGCTGATTTTTCATCGTAAACAGCAGCGGGACAAAGGCGCTGCGGTCGATCACCGCATATTCCGGGACATGCCGGTAGTCGGCATCGCCTTTAACGCCATCCATTGCGATGAAAACCTTCGAGCCCGGAGCAAGCTGGTTGAGCGCGCCGCGCATCTCACGGATTTGTGCGTCTGGTCCGCGCCAGAACCACACCAAGGTGGCTGCATCGGCGGCACTTGCGGTTACGGTGGCGGCAATCGCCAAAACGGCGGCGCGGCGCGAAAGACGAAGCGAGAGGGCGGCGAACAACAGCGCTGCGCCCATCGCCGGATAGCGGATGTGAAGCCCCCATGCGCCAAAAAATGCTTTCGGTAGGATCAGCGAGATTGCAAGCAAGGCGATGAGGGCCAAACCCATGCGCGGATCGATTTGAGCGCGCTTGGCTGCAATCGCCCATGCCGCCAACGCAGCCAACACTATCGTTTCCGGTGCAAAGCCAATCCAGTTGAGGCTGCCGAGCCGCGTGGGAATGGAGCTCGGAAGATCGAAATATGTCTCGCCGTCGCTTGCGTGCCCGGCCGGAAATAACACTGCGCACACCACGACCGGTACAACAGCAGCGCAAACGATCAGAAGGTTGCGAATAGCTTTGCGAGTCTTCTCCGGATCGCGCCGGCGAAGTTTGGCCAATTCGAAGCAGCAAAGAACGAGACCGGCAAAAGGCATGGCCAGCAAGTGGAGAAAATACAGAAGCGCAAAGCAGCCTGCGAGCATGACGAACCGCGCAACTGGCAACCATGGTTCGGTCGCAATCCAGGCCGCGATGACAAAGAAAGCACCGCCCGCAGCAAAATAGAAATTGATGAACCCCATCGTGAAATTCGCGTTGTAGGCGAACAGCGCCGCTGCCAGCGATGTCACGGCCACGCGGCCGGACAGCGCGTACTGCACGGCGGCCGGCCCAAAGACCCAAAGAAGCAAGGCCATGCAAATAAACAGTTTGGTCGCCGTGATGACGGAAACAACGCTCGCGAACAGCGGGACAATCAATTCGGATGCGAGATCGGGCACCGGCGCCCAATCGATTTCATAGAAACGCGAAAGAAGCGAGCCGGGCGCCGCATGAGTCTGGACGAATAATGCGGCGGCGTGGGCCGGAAAATCCGGCATAGGCGGCAGTTCGATCAGCCAGAGAGGCGTAATGAGGGCCGCTACGACACAGACGAAACCAGCCGCCAAGGCTAGTGCCGGCCACGCGCGACGCCTTTGATCGCTGGCGACCGGCCATCCCCTTCTTAAGCACGTGGCTTGTTCGAGCACGGACTAAGCGGTTACTGGAACCGGCCGAAGCCGCCGCGAAAACCGCCGCGAAATGAATCCCCGCCACCGCCGCAATCCTGCGCCGGGGGCTGAGCGGGGCGAAGGGGATTACGCGCTACCGGTCCCTCCGCCGCCGCTTTCACAATTCCGGTCGAAACCGGCGCATCGTCGGATATTTCCAGCACCAGTTTACGCCGCATCGCCGTGACGAATTCCTGAAAACCCTTTGCCGGTACGATGAACGACCCTTGGCCGCCGATGACGCAGTGCAGGTAATATTTGTCGAGCTGACCGGGATAGGCGCCCCAGTCGCCGGTGCCGTAGTCGCCGGACATGATCGGCAATCCGTTGACGACAATTCCGCGTGCCACGATCTCGTCGCGCACTTCGGCGACAGGGCGTCCCGTATTGCTCGGTCCATCGCCGGAAATGTCGATTGTCCGTCGCGTGGCTTCGAAGCCGCTGGTTGCGATAAGGGCCGCGCCCATTTCCATTGCACCGCCGATATAGGTGCCACGGCCATAGGTCCGAGGCGCTTTCAACACGGCATCCGCGAATGCGTCGGCGCTGGCCTTGTCGCCGACTGTGCGCCAATTGACAACGATCTTATTGTTCGGACCACCCGACCAGTCCAAATAAAGGACCGCAATCCGCCCCAGCGCGCCCGAGGAAATGGCGCGAACGACTTCGGGGCTGCGAAACGCCGCCGCCACGCCTTGGCGCTCCAACGCCGCTTCCGTGTCGTCGATGCTCGACGATGTGTCCGCGGCGATGACCAGTTGGAGATCGACGGGCGCGACAGCGGGAGACGCACTCGAGGATAATGCGCTTGCAGCCAAGGCTGCCCACAGAAACAGTTTCGCGGTGTGCATCTTGCGCTCCTTGCGAGTGCCAAAGTGTCGTCAAAAAATGGCACGGGTGCAAGCCGCTCCCTGCGGCAGCCTATCGTCGCGACCTGTGCCGTGCTGTAGATTAAGCATGTTCGTAGATGTAGGGCGCGGGATATGCGAGTTATTTCGACATATCATTTGGGCGGCGTGACTGTTGCGTTCATCGCGGCGACAAGTTTTGTTTGGCCCGCAATGGGTACCCAGATTGCCGCAAGCATCCCCGATCTCTCCGGTCCGTGGGGGCGCGATGCGCTGTATTTCGAGGCGCCCGCAGCGGGCCCGGGCCCCATTGTCAACATGATGCGCCGGGCCAATGGCAGCATGGACGGCAATGCGCTGGCCGGTGATTACACCAGTCCGATCTTGAAACCCGAGGCGGCGGAGATTGTCAAAAAGCTAGGCGCGATTTCGCTTAGCGGCACGGCGTTTCCCAACCCTCATAATCAATGCCGGCCCGAGCCCACGCCCTTCACGTTAGCCATCCAATTCGGGTTGCAGATCGTGCAGCAGAAAGGGGAAGTTATTTTTCTTTATTTAGGCGACCATAAAGTGCGCCACATTCGCATGAATGTGCCACATCCCGCGCAGGTAACACCGGCCTGGCAGGGAGATTCCGTCGGCCATTACGAAGGCGATACGCTGGTAGTCGATACGGTCGGCCTCAAGGTCGGGCCGCTCTCTATGGTCGATATGTACGGTACGCCCCATAGCGCGGCGCTGCACGTGATCGAGCGCTACCGGCTGATCGACGGAGAAGCCGCGCGCGAAGCGCAACGAAAACAGGAGAGCGCGCATCCCGACTTCCCCAAGCCCTTCTACCCCTATGGGCGCGGCACTATCGATCCGGACAGCAAAAGAAAGGGACTACAAGTCGAAATCACGGTGGAAGACCCGGGTGTCTTCACCACACCATGGTCGGCACTCGTAACCTACGGTCATGTTCTGGGTGAATGGCCGGAAGCCGTTTGCGCCGAGAACATCCGGGAATATTACGCCGGCCAGGACACCGACGTGCCACGCGCAGACAGTCCGGATTTCTGATACATTCGGAAACGATACATCGTTGGGAGGGATATGATGCACGATAAGCGCTATTCAAAGCTACTGTTTGCCGCCGGCAGTATCATGCTGGCATCGTGGTGGATGAGTTCCGGCGCCAACGGGGCCGCCCCGGTGGGACCCGTTTTCACGCTGTCATCCGCGACCTTTCAGGACGGCGGTATGGCGCCGAACAAGATGGCATTCAAAGCGAACGCCGAATTCCCCTTCTGCTTTGGCGAAA
>Ga0307477_10000324_pt1 | contig 57228 bp, 53 predicted proteins | sample atmos_gasesECM2C_FD_203316 | JGI IMG/M metagenome (GOLD analysis project Ga0307477, IMG submission 203316) | Hardwood forest soil microbial communities from Morgan-Monroe State Forest, Indiana, United States - atmos_gasesECM2C_515 | ecosystem: Environmental > Terrestrial > Soil > Temperate...
AACCGCACAGCAAGGTGCCGAGCATGAACCCAAAATAGAAGAACAGCAGCAGCCGTTTTCGGTCGAAGCGGTCGGCGAAGCCTGCCGCAAGAAATCCCGACATTCCGGCGCTGAAAGCGTAGGAAGACACAGCGAGGCCAAACTGCTGTGGGCTGATGTGCAGGCTCGGCATCACAATCGCCCCGAGAGGCGACATGATCATGAAGTCCAAAATGACTGTGAACTGCAGAAATCCCAGAATGCCGATAACGACTTTCTCGTAGCGCGAGAACTTGATCCGAACAGGGGCGCGTGTTGCCGGTTTATCCATGCGGTTTCTGTGTCAAGAAAAGCGATCCTAAAGCCTTGGCACGACGCTAGGGGATGGCGCGCTTATGAGCGCGATCGAGAATGCCTAGACTTCCTGATCAAGATCGGCGAGGGCCAAGTTTCTACAGGCAGCGATGTCTGATCACTTAATTGCGTGGCTGGTATAAATCGTTATGCCGTTCCCGTCGGGGTCTTTTATGCAAAAAAGATGATGTCCAAAAAAAGTCTCATCAGGGATCTCTCCTGCTGTGATTCCCCGATTGATTAGCTCCAACCGATATTTTTTCAATTCATTCAGGCCTTTCCCTTTAATCATGAGGTCGAATTGCTCAGAAAATCTCTTATAAAACTGTCCCGTCAAACTTTGGGCTACGTCTTCTCCAGCCAGCTGATTAACTTCTAACAATAGAAGGTGAGTGCCTCCGCGTAGTTCAATAATTGCCACCTCTTCGTCAATGGCAAATGGAGGAATGCCGAGATTCGAGTAGAACTGGCAACTGCTCTTGAGGTCAGCCACCTTAAAAACAAGGTGAGCCACCGCCAATTCCGAGTCAACGACAGTCTTCATCTCGCTCAATCCTGAATCGGCCACGATTCACCTCACAAGTTGTTCTTCAAACACCCGAAGCAACACTGATACAGCAGCACTGCAGTTCGTTCTTAAAGAGTGCCTTTATTAAAGATACCACTAGGTATCTTTTAAAGCAATCACTTCATTTATGCCACTACTGATCCAATGGAATACAATTTTTAGAGACGTTGAGGAGACTCTCGAAAATGAAGGCTGCTAAAGCAAAAAACGCATACATGAAAAAGAAGAACCCTCTCTTCGTTAGAGAATCCCTCCTAAATGCTGCCTTCGAACTCGCTGCGACCAAGGGCATGGCTGATGTCACCGTCAACAAGGTGAGCGAATTGGCGGACGTTACCAAGGGGGCTGTCTTTCATCACTTCGATAGCAAAGAGACTTTGGTGATGGAGCTGATGCAGATGCTATTGACGCGATTGGACAACCAGGTCGACCGACTGATGACGGAGGAAGAGACTTCCGACGGATGTTTTACTCGTGCATACATTAGAGCCGCATTCTCCGAAGGTGCGGCTGAACGCAAAATTTGGGGCGCGCTCTTGAGTCTGATGGCCTCTAAAGATCAGGTCGGACGGGTTTGGGATAACTGGTTGAGCGAACGCCTAAAGAGACATTCGAAAACTGATTCGAGAATCGAGCTTCGTGTCGTAAGACTTGCGGCAGATGGCGTATGGCTCGAGAGAATCATGAAGGCAACATCGAAAAACCTTAAGGGTGTCGAGGATTATCTCCTTGAGATGACGCGAATCCGTTGATTGCTCGAGCTATTGCCTCGGCAGCGTCCCGGCGTGCGCTTATAAGCGCAATCAAAAACACCTAGACTTCTTGATCGAGATCGGAGAAGTTCGAGTTTCTGCGCTTACCACGCGCTTACGGCGAGTCGGCAGTTGGGGTACCGATCTCTAACACACTGATTGAATTGGTGGAAAGGGAGGGACTCGAACCCTCGACCCCGGCATTGTGAGTACTTGGGAAATCTAGCCTATAACTTCAACAACTTGCTGAGGGGCGCCCGTTGCAATTGGCACCACGAAGCACAACTGAGCACAACTGAGCACAACTGACTCCCGCAAAATTCCCGCAACACACGCACCTACAAGATGCCGGGAAACAGCTTGTATGTACGAGAAATATACTCTTGGTATCTAGGTAGCGTCTTCACCAACAGGGCCTCCTCGTACCGAATTCTTCGCTGGAACGCGAGGACGAGTGCGAGGACGGCCAGCAGCGCCACCACCCAGGACCGAAGAAGTACACAGCTCGCTACGAACATGATGAGTGCACCCGTGTAGCCGGGGTGCCGTATGAAGCGATAGGGTCCTCGGGTGACCAGCTGTTGGCCAGTCTGAACCGTTACATTCCACGTGAACCACGGGCCGAGTAGGACGACAGCCCACGTTCGTAGCGCCAGCCCACCGACCACGGAGGCGAGCGCAGCCCAAGTAGTCAGATCGAGAGGTATCGCGACACGTCGTCTCCACGCGAGTTCGAGCAGCGCCGCTGCCTGCGTCAGATACACCGTCCAAAGAATCTGCGCGGCCGTCCCACGGTCCTCCTGGGTTCGTGAGCCTTCAAACGGCCTGTAGGCAGGCTGAAGAATGTTCGCCAGAACACTAACGCTCGCGACCATCCAGAGTTGCGGCAGACGAAGGGCGGGCGGCCAAATCACCTCTACAACAAGGAGCACTAGGACCCATATCCCAAGCGCCTGAAGCGCCTTTCTTAGCACGCCTGCCATTGCTACCGGGCCTCCTCACCTGTGAGCTCCAACAAGTGCCGGTACCAATCGCTCTGGAATGTCCGATGCGGATCGATTTGATCCTTCATTGCGAGCCATTCCCGTAGTCGGGGGTGGCAGGTGAGTAGCTGATCTCGGCGAGCAAACCGATGGTAGGTGAGGAAATAGCTGCCTTGGTAGCTGATCGCGTGATCAATCAGTCGAGTGAAGGCGCTCGCAGCATCTGCGATCGCGGCCGCTTCATGATCGACGTGCAGGTTGAAGATCACACACGCGTACTGGTCGCGTGCCCAAGGAAGAGCGCTCTCGGTGTCCGGTTCGATCAGGCGGATGGTGCCGTATATGACATCGGCCGGGTGACGCAGAAGGTCGCGCCGCACATCGTCCATGAAGGCCGAGAGACGACCGCGTGGCACGTACAGCTCGGTGATCATCTCCCCGCCGGGCGTATCGCCTCCCAACCGTTGATCGAGAGCCGCGTGATAACTCTCGAGATAGAGATTGAGCTGATGCGTGTCGCTCCAGTAGCGCTGACCGGAGGTAGTGCGGTAGAAGTCGGAGAACTCCTCGAAAGCGCACGTCTTGTCGCGATGGGCGAGCTCGATCAGCCGATTCCAGTCGGCCTGTGTAAGACGCCGCTGGCGCGGTGGAATCGGCTTAACATCCCCAGTCGGGAGATAGCAGGACAGGATGCCCTTGCGAAGGAAGTTGCCGCTGGCTGGGTCGGTTGCAAACTGAAAGTCCCCGTAAAGGGCGCCGGCGGCGATACGCTCGCTCAACCTTTCGATCAACCCATCAATCTCACGTACCTCAACAACGCGTTCAACCTGCTGGCGCGCGGTGAGCCGTAGCGACGCCGCTGTCACGACGCCAAAGAGACCATAACCCCCTGCCACATGGCGGAAGAGCTCCGGTCGTTGCTGGCGGCTGCATGTGACCACGTCCCCCTCCGCGGTTACGATCTCAAGGGATTCCAAGTCGCCGATGAAAGGCGGTGCAGTGAGACCGCGCCCGTGGATGTTGGCGGCCACCGCACCTCCGACGGTCAGGCGGTCGGCGCCGGTCTGCTTTTGGCGAATCCCCCAGGGTGAGTGCTTGCCTCCGGGACGGCTAAGGTACGCTCGAATGACGTCCGGCCATTGAATCCCGGCTTCGACCTCGAGCAGCCCTCGTGTCTCATCGAAGCTGCGGACCCGACTGAGGCGACGCATATCGAGCAGCGTGCCGCCGCTCAAGAACTGCTGTCCCCCCATTGCGTGCCGCCCGCCAGCGACGGCGAGCGGCCGCCCCTGTGACCGGCTCTGTCGCACCGCCCGTGCCACCGCTTCCACCGTCCGCGGTTCGAGAACGCGTGATACGGCGGTGCGGTTCAACCCTGAGTGCGTGTCATTGACCCAAACAGCCCGGCTGAGCCGAGAGGGAATGAGCGAGTCATGATTGCGTGGCATGGCGCTTCAGCCTGCGCTTACGGCGTAAACGTCCTTGAACGCCAGCATTTCCCCCAGCCTTGCTTCAGCGCCCTCAGGAAAGCCGCAGCGCTCGACGAAAGCGGTCGCATCTTTGTAGGTCCCGAACAGCCGATCCCAGATGGGAAGATCGCTGTAGTTGAACTGGTGAACGTCGACCTGATGATGAATGGAATGGAGCTCGGGAGTCTGAATGAGGTAGCGCAACCAGGCAGGCGTTTTGACATTGGCGTGATAGAAATACTCGCCGGTTCCGGCGAAGAAGTTGTACCAAAAGGCTCCCAGCAATGAGCACCCCATCAACGGATAGAGCACTATCGCGCTCAATGCCGCATCGCAAAGGATTTCCACGGGGTGCTTGTAGAACGACGTCATGATCTCGATGCGCGACGGCGAGTGGTGGATCTGATGGAAGGCAAGCCACCAGCCGTTCGCGTGCCGCAAACGGTGCCACCAATAGAAAACGAAGGTCCCGATAAACCAGGCAACAAGACCCTGCGCCAGTGGGGAGCCCCAGTGCGACAAGTGAAGCACCGAATGCACACCGAAGATCTTGATCCAGAGTCTCGCGGTCGCCAGCGTGATTCCGAGCTGCACTAGGTTTATCAGCACCGCACGGACGTACCAGCCCCGCGAGTGGGGCAACTCACGGCCGGGACGAACGCGCTCGAGAATAAGAAAAGCGATCGTCGAGACCCCCATCAGGAGTGAGGGAAGGCTAACCGCGCTTAGACTAGTCGAGACGTTCAATGCCGTGCTCCCTGGATGCTCGCGGACCTCATCCGCGCCTTGAGTCTCCGAAACGGCTGACTTGGGCGCCAGGGGCTTGTGCTGAGGTGCTACCGTAGTGTACTAACGGTAGAACATTCTTATACCCAAGGTCATGAGGAGAACTGTGGTGTCGGCCCGTCTGGCGCTTTTGAACGGTATCAAGGGGGCTCTCAGAGCGCGGAAAGTGACTTACCGAGAGCTCGCAAAATCGATAGGGGTAAGCGAAGCGACGGTTAAACGCGACCTAAGTCGCGGCAGCTTCTCCCTCCTTCGACTCGATGAGATCTGCTCGAGCCTCGGCTTAACGCTCAGTGATCTCACCCAGCGTCCCCAAACAGCTGAAGTGATAACAGAGCTCAGCGACTCCCAGGAGCGCGCGCTGGTGACCGATCCCAAGGTTCTCCTCGTAACGTATCTGATCGTCAATGACTGGAAATTCCAAGACATCGTTTCCACCTTTGAGTTGGATGAAAACGAGTACGTAAAGGTTCTTCTCAGGCTCGATCAGCTGAAGATCATCGAATACCGACCTCCTCATCGGGTTCGGAAACTGACCGCCAGGAACTTTTCCTGGCGGAAGGACGGTCCGGTACACCGGTTCTTCCTCAGTCGACTCGCACCGGAGTATTTTCAGTCGGCGTTTGACGGCCTTGGGGACGCCCTAAGATTTGTGGCTGGCACCCTGTCGCGCGAGTCCCTTGCTCAGTTCAAAGCGTCTCTCGAGCGACTGGCCGCGGAGTTTGAAGTGCTCGCGCGCAATGATGCTCGCCTTCCACTGGCGAAGCGCGATGGCTGCAGCGCCGTACTCGCCGTGCGAGCGTGGGAGTTCTCCGAGTTCACGCGCCTTCGCCGTCGAGCGCGAACTTAGCCCGCAGGCCCCCGTACGAGTTTCCCCAGTGCTGCTTTTCTCGAATCCTGCCATTGGGAAATGTGATCTCTAAATTCAACTACTTGCCAAGGGGCGCCCGTTGCAATTGGCATGACGAAGCACAACGGAGAACAACCGACTCCCGCAAAATTCCCGCAACCGTAGACGGCTCTCGCCCTATGAGATTCGTCGATACAGGGTGAGGCGGGCCCTTCGGGGTGAGAAGTCTCTAGGAGAATTCGTGTGCATCCAACGATGATCGAGTGCATCCGCGGCTTCCCTTATCGGATTCGCCGTGGGGTGCGCCAGTTCTCAGAGCGAACATGCGCCTCCGCAATACAGAGATGCCTGCGCCGTTACGAGCCATCGACCAATGCGAGTCCGTTGGAAATCTACCTCCTTGACGTCCGACGCGCAGTGCGCGTAGGCAGCGCCTTCAGTGCGATCTCGCTAGCGCTTGCCTTACCTGATATCTGTGGGTCTATCGAATACCCAGAAGAGGACAGGGTTTGGAAGCGCTACGCAGATTGGTGCGATGTGTGGGCAAGAGGATTGATTTCCCTGGAGTCACCGGACTGCTATGCGCTTCGATGTGCTTATCTGCACAATGGCACGGGTTCATTCAGCGGTAGCTCCGCGGAATACTCGAAGATCTTTAACGAAGTGCACTTTACGAGCGGCAAGAGCGGTGGCGTGTGGATTCACCGTGCCGTTCCTTCACCTCGGGGTGGCCTTGACGCGACAATGAGAGCACAAGTTCCATATGATGACTTTTGCCATTCAATGACAGGTGCCGCTATGGGATGGTGGATGAAACGGAAGGATGACGAGCGCGTATCAAGGGCGGTGAATGATCTAATGCGGCTGAGTCCGCCTGCCTGAGGACTGCACGGCTCGACCTCAGCCACAGGGCCGAACGACAGTGGTCAACCTCATACCGCCCGCGGTCAGCTGCGGCACCAGGCCATCCGGGCCTCCGAGGTGGGCTACGCCCACGAGCACAAGTGTGGGCTCATTCGCTGATTGCACGAGCTCACGGATGGTTGGAAGCCAGAGGTAATTGCGCGCGGTAATGACCGCGTGCTTGATTTCCGGGAATCTACTTAGCCCGTGAAGAGTGCTTATCCGTCCCACTTCTTCGAAGTCTCCAGCAACCCAGGCGACATAGGCCGCCTCGAGTACTGTTTTGAAAGACCCCGGGTTGTCGAGAGCCCAGCTAACCGCGGCATCCCATACCGCGTCACTCACGCCGTCTTCGGATGCGTAGGACTCAGCGACCGTCTCAAGATACTTGATACGTGGTCCCGGAGGCTGAGTCTCTTGCGATCTCGCGGTGGCCAACCGCTCGACGCCTTCGTCGGTCGGGACTAGATCCATGACATCCGACGCGACAGCGCTCGGCCTTTGCATCGCGAGCCAGACCACGCGATGGCGTGGGAACTTACAATCTATGCGAGGCCACGAGTGCGGCAACCTGCGCGTGATGGGCTGTGAACCTGGCGGCGCGAATCGACCCTGATCCGATTCGTGCTTGTCATGTTCCAAGTAGATGAGGCGAGCCCAGGTGATTGCATCGTGAGTCCAGCTCGCCAAAGAATGGCCCTTTGGAACCCGATGCATGGTTCCCCCAAGGCGAACGGTCGACCCTTCAATTTGGAAATACATTGGAATCCGCCGCGTCAGTAGGCCCCGAGGTCTGAAACGCTTCTGATGGGAGAGATCCACCAAGTCTGGATGGGTGCCCCATCTAAAGGGTTACGCGGGGAGGATGAATCAATGCCAAGCGAAAGAGCGTCTGAGCTGCAGCGCTCCGAGGTGTACCTTGGGTGAGAGTCCTTGCCCAGTCAGCGCAGTATACGATTGCTGGACGGACGATAGCTCAAGTGGGCAGGCCGCGCTGCCCTCGTCGACGCGAGCGAAACAAATGAGAACTTGTGACCGCAATGAGTGTGAGGCTCCTGCCATCCATTTCATCTATATCGGGGTCAGTCCTAATGAGGGTTTCTGGCTCGCTATATGCGAAAAACACACGGCGCAGGAGATTGAAAGAGCAAGACAGGTGGGGGCGACAATTCACACCAAGCCCCTGGATCCTGACTAGCTCTACTTGCGTCTCCGCGTTTAGCTGCGACGGGTCAAAGCCAGGACGCTGGATTTCATCCAAGTGAGCGTTTGGGTGTTGCTAATGATTGTGCGAGCCCAGGGCGTGCCAGTGGATGTGGCGGAACAGTCCGCGATCTACGTGGCGGTGTTTGGTTCCTACGCCAAGTGCGCGTCACAAGCCAATGCATAAAACGACACGCAAGGGTCAAAGTACTTGTTTGAATGCGAGGGAGAGCGCGTCCACTAGATGATCTAAGTGAGCGTTTTCAATAGCTCCACAAAGCTGGCAGCGGATTCCATGCGCTTGCCCCGCGGCCTCCATAGAGTGTCGAAGGCGCTGCGGAAAAATCCCTGATCGTCCGAGACTACCAGACCGGACCAAATCAAATGTGCGAGTTGCTGGTAATCGGCTTGCTCGTTGCCGTCGAGCCGACGATTGTGCTCGAGCGCGGCGTAATACTGGGAATAAACAAAGCCCTCAACGAACGCCGTGTAGTAGGGAAACCCTTCGGGATTCGTCTCCCAGAGGTCCGCGAGCTCGGTTGAACGTGTCTTATCAACGATCCGCATCAACGCCCGGCCATTTCGGACGAACTCGGTTCGTAGGTACTCCGAAAAAGGATAGTCTCGCAGTCGTCCTCGGAGCTTGCCCTCTCTGCGCGCCGCGGCCACGCCTTCACGTGCCCCGCGGAAAAGTGCGTGCTGATTGGTCTTCTTGCGGCGGCTGTCCTCGCGCTCGCGCCGAGACTCGGCCCATTCCTTGGACAAGTCCCCGGTCTCAGCAGCTCGCAGCAGCACTCCCTGGAATCCGACAAAGGAGTGGTGTTCGCTCGTTTCCTGGAGAGGGAGCAGTCGTCGCGCTAGTGGCCCGCGTCCCTCCACGATCTCGCTGCGCCAGATCTCCTCCGCTGGCAGAAATATGCCGCCATTACAGATCTGAACTGCGTATTTAAGATGCTCCCGCCAAGAGCCAGCCGCTCGCGGCGAGCCATAGCTCTGAGCGAGCTCATCGAGAAAAACCTCGGTATGGAAGACCTCGATGCGCCTCTGAGCCGCAAGCCGTCGCAGAGGACTCGATGTGAGTAGGTCGAAGCGATCCCCGTGAAAGGAGGAGCGGTCAAAAATGACTTTCATAGTGACAAAGCGCTCGGCGGCTAACTGCCCTGCTGCTCGGCGACCATCGCCTGTTGGCCGTACAGGATAGCGCCGTCATCGTCCGGGCGTTCCGGGAACCCTGGATTGATCAGTGGACGTATAGGCAGGTAGACGCTCGACCTCGCAACCACAGGAGAATTTAGCCGTGCATACGTTCATTGGGTCGAAGCTTCTGGAGACCGAGGCAGCTCAGGCCAGGTCAAGGCCCTTCGAAATTTACGACGACCGCCTGCGTGGCTTCACATTGCGAGTGCAGCCCACTGGGCTTCGCGCCTATTACGCGCGATTCGGTCGGAATCGCCGTGTGGTATTGGGTCAAGCAGGGACTATTGAGCCAGATGAAGCCCGAGCGCGGTGTCAAAAGGTGCTCGGCAACGTCGCATACGGTCGCCATCCCTTGCACGGACTTGGTGGAACGATTGGCCTGACCTTTGGAGAGTTCATCAAGGAGACTTACTCACCTTGGGTAAGGACCAGTCGCCCACGTACAGCAGCAAACACGCTCGAGAAGCTGCACCGCCTGTTTAGAACGTGGTACCCAGAACCACTAACCTCGATCACGGCCGAGCGCATCGAGCTTTGGAAAGCGCGACGACTGAACACCGGCCGCAGACCGACCACAGTCTTGTGTGACCTATTCACCCTCTCCAGCGTTCTTGGGCGCGCGGTGAAGGTCGGCGAACTGCCCACAAACCCGATTCGGCGCGTCGATAAGCCGCGCTTCGACCGCCGACCCAAGGTGCGCTTCCTGGACGACGCGGAAGAGTCGCGTCTCAGAAACACACTGCAGGAGCGAGACCTTGAAATGCGCGCCGCGCGGCAATCGGCGAATGTCAGGCGCCAAGAGCGCGACGAGGATCCGCTTCCTTTCCTGCCGCATTTCGGGGATCACTTGACGGTAGCGGTGCTTCTCTCCATGAACACCGGACTTCGGCGCGGCGAACTTCTGAAGCTGCGATGGCAATCCATCGACTTCAACCGTCAGCTCCTGACCGTTGAAGGCCCAGACTCAAAGACCCGCCAGACACGTCATGTTCCGTTGAACAGCGAAGCGATGAGCGTCCTCAGACGCTGGCGTGAGCAGGTGCGCGGCGGTACCCGAGTGTTTGCTGTAACGACCAGCTTTAAGACTGCATGGCTACATGTGCTCAAGCGCGCGAGGATCACGAGCTTCCGCTGGCATGACCTACGCCATCACTTCGCCTCACGCCTGGTTCAGCGCGGTGTGCCGCTGAATACTGTACGTGACCTCCTTGGCCACAGCTCTATTGCCATGTCACTGCGATACGCCCATTTGGCGCCTGATCAGCGACGCCAAGCGGTCGCCAAACTCAACGACATGCCGCTTCTTGCGCTTACGATGCGCCTGCAGTGGGACAGCTCGTCGCAAGCGACCTCCTGCCGGATGGGGCCTCAAGTGGGGATAGGAAACCCCAGCTTCCCGGAATAGCCGTTCGTATACGGGGTGTTCGAGTGCGCCGCTTGGAGCTGCACGGCGACCATGCAGTACATGGTCTCCCGATGTACTGTGTACGCATGATAAGGGAACAATTGCTGAGCCTATTGAATGCGCCCGAAGACGCATACGTCGAGCGCAAGACTGACGGGAATGCACGCGAGATTCGCAAGACCGCTTGTGCCTTCGCGAATACGGTGGAAAATCAGGAGGGCGTTCTCTTCATCGGAGTTCACGATCGCACTGGCAAAGTGATAGGCGTAGAAGGCACTGACTCACTGCAGAAGACGATCCGTGCCGCATTGGATGACTGTTACCCGCCGATTAAACACACTACTGTCGTGCTTGAAATCGAGAGTAAGCATGTGCTGGCGGTTGTCATTCCGCCGAGTGATCGAAAGCCACACTTCACGGGGGCGGCTTACGTGCGCGTTGGATCCGAGAGCGTTGCCGCTTCTCCTCAGCAACTGGACGAACTCGCTGCTAGTCGAAATGATAAGTGCCGTCAGATCCTGAAGCTAAAGGGCAAGGGGCCGATCACGGTCCGAGCGATCGGCTACAAGCTGGGAAGCAACAAACGCTTGGCCGATTCACACTATGTTGAAGGAGCAGAATGCGTGGTGATGGAGTGCAATGCGCAGATCGTGCGCCTCCACAATTCTGCTGCGGGTGTCAGCTATTCCGAGTCGGTGGAACGGGTCGATCTCGCATGGGACGAGGCAAAGAACCGGACGATGCTGATTGTCAGGGGTCCATAATACTGGCGGAGCGCAGACTCGCTCTCACACGTCAATCAACATGACTCGAGTCGAGTATCGGCTGGGCCGCCGCACGCTATTTCCTGAAGCTTCTGGTCGATCAGCGGCCGAGGCCGCCCGTGTTCGATTGGTTTCTGGAGGCGTTCATCACCACGGCTAGAACTGTGCGTTGGATCATGAGAGCCGAGGTGCACAACTCACCGCTGATGGAAGAATGGGAGCGCGCGCCGCGGCGCGATGCCGCGACTGCGGACCTGCTGAAGAAAATGAACGAAATCCGCATCCGGGTAACGAAGCAGGAACCGCTGGGCACGTTGATGACTGCAACACTGGGAGTGCCGAAGTCCGCGGACGGACTCGCTGCAAAGCTGACATCCGGCGAACTCGGAGTTGGCAGTGAATTCCACTTGCTTACGGCACCGGACGGGACACGGTTTATCGCCACGAAGCAAGGCACCGTTCTCGCAAAGGCCGACAAGTTCAGTAGCCATCAGGTGCTCACGGATTTCCCTGCCGAGGACATCCTCAACGTGTGCGCGCGTTACGTCGAACTCTTGGAGCGGGAGTATGCCGACTGGTGCCGCTTTTGCACCGCGCGCTCGGGCCCATCTCCAGAGGAGTTTCGGCGCGGTACTGACTGACCCCCTGGTGAGAGTCTCCATCAGCCGAAGGCGCCCTGTCTCGCGCCGCATCGGTGACTTCTATCGCTCGAGGTGCGCTTATAAGCGCAATCAAAAATGCCTGGATTTCTAGGTTAAAAGCAAAAAAGGGGCGATTCTTGCGCTTACCCAGCGCTTACGGCGGACGGCCTATTTCGACGGCGCTCGGTATCACCCTGATTTGATTAGTGGAAAGGGAGGGACTCGAACCCTCGACCCCGGCATTATGAGTGCCGTGCTCTAACCAGCTGAGCTACCTTTCCACAGAGGGGCGCGCATTGTCCTCAGCCGCGCCCCGGGGTGTCAAACGCCGCCGCCAGATCCGGTGCCGTGCGTCGGTCTGATCTATCGTCTTGTCCGCCTGCACTTACACACCAAGGGGAAACGCGGTGAAGACGGATCGGTGGGCGCAGGCCGCGGAGCGAGCGCGAGTCTTATCGGCCGCTCAGACGTTGAATCTGAAGTAGATGACGTCGCCCTCCTGCACGACGTACTCCCTGCCTTCGAGCCGCATCTTGCCGGCCTCCTTGGCGCCGGCCTCCCCTTTGGCGGCAATATAGTCGGCGAAACCGATGACTTCAGCGCGAATGAAGCCGCGCTCGAAGTCGGTATGGATCGCGCCCGCCGCCTGCGCCGCCGTGGCGCCGCGGCGCACGGTCCAGGCGCGCACCTCCTTCGGGCCGGCGGTGAAGAAGGTCTGGAGGCCGAGCAGACGGTACGCGGCGCGGATCACGCGGTTCAGCCCCGGCTCGGCAAGCCCCAGCTCGGCGAGGAACTCGACGCGCTCGGCCTCGTCGAGCTGCGCAATCTCGGCTTCGATCGCCGCGCACACGGGGACCACCTCGCTATCCTCGGCCGCGGCGCGCTGCTCGACGGCTGTCAGGTACGGATTATTGACGAAGCCTCCTTCGGCGACATTCGCAACATACATCACCGGCTTGGCGGTGAGCAGCTGCAGCTCGCGCACATCGCGTCGCTCTTCCTCGCTGAGAGTCAGTGCGCGCACCGGCTGCCCCGCATCGAGCTGCAGCTTGACACGCTCCAGGACGCTCTGGCGGCGGAGCGCCTCCTTGTCACCGCTCTTGGCGGCGCGCGTCGCGCGCTCGAGCCCCTTTTCGAGCGTCGCAAGATCGGCGAGAGCCAGCTCGGTGTCGATGGTCTCGATGTCGGCGATCGGATCGATCTTGCCGGACACGTGGATGAGGTCGTCGCTCGCGAAGCAGCGCACCACGTGCGCCACGGCATCCACCTCGCGGATGTGGGACAGAAACTGGTTGCCGAGCCCCTCGCCCTGTGAGGCACCGGCGACCAGACCTGCGATATCGACGAACTCGACCGTCGTCGGCACGATCTTCTGCGGCCGCGCGATTGCGGCGAGCTGCTCGAGTCGCGGGTCGGGCACGGCGACCACCCCGACGTTCGGGTCGATGGTGCAGAAGGGATAGTTCTCGGCGGCCACCCGTGCGCGCGTGAGCGCGTTGAACAGGGTCGACTTGCCGACGTTCGGCAGTCCGACGATGCCACTGCGGATGGGCATGCGAAGTCCGTATCAGATATCGGCAGGTGGCGCTGCGCCGCCGGGGAACGGGTCGCGACTGTGCAGCCGATTCATCGCGATCTGCGCGCCTTCGGTGAGAAGTGCCGGCACGGCGTCGACGCCAGCCAGAACCGCCTCGCGCAAGAGCTGCGCGTCGGCCGCCGACGGGCGCCCGAGCACGTAGTCGAGCACCTGGCTACGGTCGCCCGGATGGCCGATGCCGATGCGCAGCCGCCAGAAGGCATCGCCCATCTGCGCGATCACATCGCGCAGGCCGTTGTGACCGGCCGCACCACCACCCTGGCGGAGCCGCACCACGCCCGCCGGGAAGTCGAGCTCGTCGTAAGCGACCAGGATCGATTCCAGCGGCACCTTATAAAAGGAGGCGACGCTGCGCACCGGGTCGCCGCTATGGTTCATGTAGCTCATGGGTTTCAGCAGCCACAGCTCGTTGTCGGCGATGCGCGCACGTGCGAGCTCCGCACGGTGGCGTGGCTCACTGCGGAACAGCGCGGCGTGCCGTTCGGCAAGCTCGTCGACGAACTGGAAGCCCGCGTTGTGCCGCGTGCGGGCGTACTCGGTGCCCGGATTACCGAGCCCGACGATCAGCTTGAGCGGCTCACCTGCCATGTCGTATCGCCGGCACCGAAAACGCCGCCGGCCGCCTGCGGCAACATCCGCAGCGGCCGGCGAGCGCTCGCTTCCGCGCCGTGCTCGCGGCTACTTCTTGCCGCCCTCCTTCCTGGTAGCGGCAGGCTCCTTCCTTGCAGCGGCAGGCTCCTTCCTCTCTTCGCCCTTCTCGCCTTTCTTGGCATCGGCGGCCGGCGCCGGTGCGCCGGGAGCGCCGGGAGCTCCGGCGGCCGGGGCAGCGCCCGGTGCGCCCGGCGCAGCTGCGGCACCCGCCGGCACGGCACCCTCGGCGAGGACGGCAGCGGCAGCCTCGGCGGCGACCGGCTCGGGCTCCTCGGCGCGCGGCGCGTGGATCGACACCACCGGCGCGTTGCGGCGGGTGAGCTCCGGAATCGCCACTCCGGCCGGCAGCGGAATGTCGGCCAGGAACTTGGTGTCGTTGAGCTCCATCCCGGCGAGATCGAGCTCGAGGAACTCCGGCAGATCCTTCGGCAGGCAGCTCACCTCGACGTCCGCACGCATGTGCGAGACCACGCCGCCCTGAGTCTTCACACCCGGCGCGATGCTCTCGCCCTTGAAGTGAATCGGAATGCGCAGCCGAATCTTCTCGCTCGGGACGACGCGCTGCAGGTCGATGTGCACGACGAGCCGCTTCGCCGGATGCATCTGCACGTCCTTGATGATGGCTTCCTGGGTGCGATCGCCGATCTTGACTCCCACGATCGAGGAATAGAAACGCTCATCGTCGATCATGGTGAGCAGGTGCTGCTGATCGAGCACCAGGGCCTGGGCGTCCTGGTGAGCGCCGTAGAGGATGGCAGGAACCTTGCCGCTGTGACGCAGGCGGCGGCTCGCACCCTTGCCTTGCATCTCGCGCAGATCCGCGCCGAAGGTGAACGAAATACGCATGACAAAATCTCCGTTGCTGACTCTCAACAGCGCCGGCTCGCGACCAAACCGGCGCACCCGAAAAACTCCCGCGGCAGCGGCGCGCTACGGGCGCCGCGCGCGCCGCGGCTCAGTCGACGTACAGCGAGCTCACCGAGCCCTCATCGAGGATGCGGCGGATGGTTTCCGCCAGCAGCTCCGCCACGGACAGCTGCCGGATGCGGCGCGCACTCTTGGCCGCGGCGCTCAACGGGATCGTGTCCGTCACGACCAGCTCATCGAGCGCCGACTGCGAAATCCGCTCCACCGCGCCCCCGGACAGCACCGGGTGCGTGATGTAGGCCACCACCTTGGCGGCTCCCTCGTCCTTCAGCGCCTGCGCTGCCTGACAGAGCGTGCCGGCGGTGTCGACCATGTCATCGACCAGCATGCAGGTCCTGCCCTCGACCTCGCCGATGATGTTCATCACCTTCGACTCGTTCGGCCGCGGGCGGCGCTTGTCGATGATCGCCAGGTCGGCGTCGTCGAGCCGCTTGGCGAAGGCCCGCGCCCGTGCCACGCCGCCGACGTCCGGCGATACCACGATGACGTTAGGGTACGCCTGCTTCCACGCCTCGCCGAGCAGCACCGGCGAGGCATACACGTTGTCGACCGGAATGTCGAAGAAGCCCTGGATCTGATCCGAGTGCAGATCGATCGTCAGCAACCGATTCACTCCGGCGCTCGACAACATGTTGGCGACCAGCTTGGCGGTGATCGCCGAGCGCGTCGCGCGCGGGCGCCGGTCCTGGCGCGAATAGCCAAAGTACGGCATTACCGCGGTGATGCGCGCCGCCGAGGCGCGCCGCGCGGCGTCCACCATCACCAGCAGCTCCATCAGGTTGTCGTTCGCCGGCGGGCAGGTAGACTGCACGATGAACAGGTCGCGTCCGCGCACGTTCTCCATCAGCTCGATGTTCATCTCGCCGTCGCTGAAGCGCCCGACGTAAGCCCGCCCGAGCGGTACCTGGAGACTGCGCGCGATATCGTGCGCCAACGCCGGAACGGCATTGCCGGCAAACAGCGCCAGTGTGTCGCTCGTGCTCATAAGATCGTGTGCCGCGCCCTGTTGGTCACCCGCGCCCCCGGGCCCACGCCCGCGCCACCCGCGCTGGCGCGAGTCGCCACGCGCGAACTGGCTGGGGTGGAAGGATTCGAACCTCCGAATGGCGGGATCAAAACCCGCTGCCTTACCACTTGGCGACACCCCAGCATCGCGCTGCCCGCGCGCGAGGCAATGCGGCGCGCATCTTACAGCCGCCTCAGGCCTCGCGCCGCACCCGCAGCTGCCCGTGCAGCGGCGAGGTGTTCAGTCCGCGTGCGACGAAGCTCTGCCAGCGATCCGGCACGCGTCCGGCGAGTCGCTCGGCCTCCGCCGCGTTGGCGAACCCCGCAAACACACTCGAGCCGGTGCCGGTGAGACGCGCCGGCGCCCACCGTGAGAGCCAGTCGAGGGCCGCCGCCACCTCGGCCGAGCGCGCGCGCACCACCGGCTCGCAGTCGTTACGTCCACCCGAGTGAAAAAAGCCGCGTATTGTGATGAGCGGGGAATTTCGTGTCAATTCAGGGCTCTGGAACACCTCGCGGGTGCTCATCGCGACGCCCGGGTAGATGATGACGTACCACTGGGGCGGCAATTCCACCGGAGTGAGGCGATCTCCGATCCCCTCCCCCCACGCTGAGGAACCTTCAATAAAAACAGGCACATCCGCACCGAGCGGCCGGCCGAGCGCCGCCAGCTCCGCGAGCGGCAGCCGGCATTGCCAGAGCTCATTCAGCGCAAGCAGCGCCGTGGCGGCATCCGAGCTGCCTCCCCCGAGGCCGGCGCCGCGCGGAATGCGCTTGCGCACGCCGATGCTCGCGCCGTGGCGTGCGCCGGTCGCGAGCTTGAGCGCCCGCGCCGCCTGCAGCGTGAGATCGACTTCCGGCGGCACGTCCTCGGGTCCTGCCGTGCGCTCGATCCGCCCGTCCTCGCGGACACGAATCGAGATGGTGTCGGTGAGGTCGATGAGCTGAAAGAGGGTTTGCAGCTCGTGGTAGCCGTCGGCGCGCCGACCGGTCACGTGGAGAAAGAGATTGAGCTTGGCGGGCGCCGGCCACTGCGTGGTTGTCGCTGGCTGCGCCGGCGCCTCACCCGCCGCGCTCATTTTCGCCAGTCATCGACCAGCAGCCGCACGCGCACGGCGTCGCGCTGGAGCGTGAGGCGCGCAGGCAGCGCCTCGCCGCCCGCGGACATGTAGCGCAGGTATTCGACCTGCCAGCCATCCTGCCTGAGGCCGGCGAGGCGTTGTTGGGCGACGTCGAGCGTCTCGCTGGCCGGCGCGTTCGGGTCGGGAACTCCGAGCAGCCAGTAGCGGAACGACGCCAGCGGCGGATCAAAGCCAAGGCGGGCGGCGAGCTCCGCGTGTGCCGCCGCGCTCTCGACGTGCTCACCATGGGAGGTGACGAGTGTCAGATCGTCTCCGGAGGCAGTGATCTCGGCGCCGCCAACGCCGAATGGCCCCGCGAGTGTCAGCTGCGAGCGTGCGCCGTCTTGCGTCCAGCGCACCCTGGCGTTGAACCCCTCGCCGCCGGCCGCCACCGCGACGCGGCCACTCAACTCGAAATGCTCGCGCGCCTGCAGTTGCGGTCGCCGCTCCTGCCACGACATCGCCGGCGGCGGGGCCGGCGGCACGGTGCGGCAAGCGGTCAGCATCGCCAGTGCCGCCGCGGCTCCGAGCCGCAGCCAGCTACTGCGCATCGGGCAGGAACCGCTTGATGGTCGCCTTGAGCGGCTTCGAATCGGGCTCGCGTGCCAGCGCCGCCGCCCACACTCGGCGCGCTTGGGCTTTATCGCCGTTCGCCCACAGTGCCTCGCCCCAGTGAGCGGCAATCTCACCGTCGTGGCCGAGCGAGTAGGCGCGCTCGAGCATGAGCGCAGCCGCGCGCGGATCGCCCTGGCGGAACAACACCCACCCGAGGCTGTCGAGCGCTGCGGGATTGTCGGGCATCACGACGAGCGCGCGCCGAATCAACGACTCGGCCTGCCCGAGCTCGAGCTGATGATCGGCGAGCGTGTAGCCGAGCGCGTTCAACAGGGTCGGGTCCCCCGGCCGGGCGGCGAGCATCTGCTCGAACGCCTCGACCGACTCGTGCACCTGCCCGGACTGCTCGAGGATCACCGCCCGGTCGTATTGGATCGAGGGGTGCTGCGGGTGACGCTCGAGCGCGGCCGACAGCAGAGCGAGCCCGGTGTCCGGCTCGCCGTGATCGGCCAGCAGCCGCGCCTTGGCGAGCGTCAGATCGAGCTCGACCTCCGGATGATCGGCGGCGTAGTCATCGAGCAACGCCAGCGCTTCGGCGCGCGCGTTGCGGTCGAACAGCAACGCGGCCGCGCGCGAGCGCGCCGGCAGCGCCACCGAGGAGTCGTACAGCCGCCGATATTCGGCGATCGCGCCCTCGGGATCGCCGGCGCGCGCCTCGATGTCGGCCAGGTAGAGCTGCGCGGCGTCGTTCCCCTCGCCGCTCGACAGCAGCTCGGTGAAGCGCTGCCGGGCTTCCTTCAGGTCGCCGGAATTGAAGGCGAGCAGCGCGAGCCGCCGGTCGACCTCGGCTGGTGCGGCGCCCGCGGCACGCAGATGCTCGAGCTGCTGATGGGCCTCCTCGCTGCGATCGAGCGAGGCGAGAACCTCGGCGAGCTCGAAGCCGCCGCGGGTCGCATCGTCCGCCTGTGCACGGCGCGCCGTGGCGACCGCCTCAGGGGCGTCCCCGCGCATGACGTAGGCGCGTGCCAGCACGCGCAGCGCCGCCAGATCCTTCGGGTCCTGATCGAGCGCGCGCTGCGCGTAGACCTGCGCCCGCTTCCCGTCGTAGCCCGCGAGTGCCAGCTCGCCGAGCAGCGTCAACGTCTCGGGCGAGTTGGCGGCCGGCTCGAGCGCGCCGCTCATTGCCAGGAACACCGCGGGCGACCCGCCGGGCGAGTCCGATTCCTCGAGCAGCAGCGCGGTGAGCTCGGTGATGCTCTTGCTCGCCGGCTCGGGCGCACGCCCGCTGCCAGGGGACGGCAGCCGTGGCACGCTCTGCCGGCGGGAGCCCGGCGCGGGCGTCGGCGTGGGGCTCGCCGCCTGCTGCTCGGTGATGCGCCAGAAATCGCGGATCGCGCCGCGCGCTGCGTCGGTGTGGTAGAGCTTGAGGGCCACGGCCGCGTACAGCGCAGCCGCCTCACGATCGTCGGGAGCGAGCGCGCGCCAGCGCGTGGCAGCCTGCCAGGCGGCCGGCAGATGCTCGCAGGCCATCGCGACCTGCGTGGCGCGGCGCGCGAGTGGCGCCGCACCGCCCGCGGCCGCTTTGGCGTAATTCTCCGACGCCCCGCGGCAGTCGCCGCGCTTCAGATCCGCCTCCGCCATCATGGTGAGCGCGGTGATATCGGTCTGCGCGGGCGCCGGCGTGGGCTTGGTCGCATGCATCCCGGCGCAGCCAGCCAACAGCAGCAGCGCCAGTACCGACCCGCCGCGCAGGGGGGTCAACCTGGTCACAGCATCGATGATACTCACCCGGTCACTATAGAGGCTGGTAAAGCGGCGCGCACTGCGCAACTTGTCACAATGTGCAGACATCCCGGAGAATGCGCGCCCTTGGAATGGCGCGGCCCGCAGCGGCCCGGCGCCTGCGCCCGAGCGATGCGGCCGCGTACGCCACATAACGTCCATGAATGACTCCCTGCGCCAGCGCCTGCAGAAGCTCGCCGACCGCTTCGAGGAGGTCGGCCGACTGCTCTCGAGCGAGGAGATCGCGGGCGGTTCGCAGCGCTTCCGCGAGCTGTCAGTCGAATACGCGCGGCTGCAGCCGCTCGCCGAGCGGCTCGAGCACTACCAGCGCCTCGAGAGCGAGCTGGACGCGGCACGGAGCCTCGAGGCGGAGGCAGATGCCGCCACGCGCGCCTTCGGGAGCGAGGAGGCCGCGCGCCTCGCACGCGAGCTCGATTCCGAGGAGGGCGAGCTGCACCGACTGCTGCTGCCGAAGGACCCGCGCGATGAGCGCAACATCTTTCTCGAGGTGCGCGCCGGGACGGGCGGCGACGAGGCGGCGATCTTCGCGGGCGATCTGTACCGCATGTACGCGCGCTACGCCGAGTCGAAGGGGCTCACGGCGGAGGTGCTGAGCGAGACCCCCGGTGAGCACGGCGGCTATAAGGAGATCGTCAGCCGCATCGCCGGCAAGGGTGCATTCTCGCTCCTCAAGTTCGAATCCGGCACGCATCGCGTGCAGCGCGTCCCGAGCACCGAGGCGCAGGGCCGCATTCACACCTCGGCCGTTACGGTCGCGATCCTGCCCGAGCTCGATGAAGTCGAGGACATCGAGATCAACCCGGCGGAGCTGCGCATCGACACCTACCGCTCCTCGGGTGCCGGCGGCCAGCACGTCAACAAGACCGACTCGGCCGTGCGCATCACTCACCTGCCGAGCGGCATCGTGGTGGAATGCCAGGACGAGCGTTCGCAGCACAAGAACCGTGCACGCGCCCTCGCGCTGCTCAAAGCGCGCCTGCTGGCGACCGAACAGCAGAAGCAACAGGACGCGCAGGCACGCTCGCGGCGGTTGCAAGTGGGCAGCGGCGACCGCTCGCAGCGCATCCGCACCTACAACTTCCCGCAGGGGAGAGTCACCGATCATCGCATCAATCTGACGCTCTACAAGCTGCCGCAGATCATGGACGGCGCGCTCGATGAGCTGATCGAGCCGCTACAGCAGGAGTACCAGGCCGAGTTACTGGCCGAGGAAGCATGAGCGATCCGCCTCCCGGGGTGAGTATCGACAGCGTTACCGGCATCGACGTCTCACTGTCGGTGGCAGGTCCCGGAGCGCGCTCGTACGCCTTCATCATCGACTGGCACATCCGGCTCATCCTCGCCCTCGCCTGGTTTGTGCTGGCAACTCTGCTCTATAACGGCAGCTTCTCGCTGCAACCGGCGTACGCGCCGAGCTGGTTCGTGCTCGCCCTGGTACCGAGTACGGCAATCTATCTCCTCTACCACCCGGTGTTGGAGCTGGCGATGCGCGGGCGCACTCCGGGCAAGCGCAGCGCGGGCATTCGCATCGTGACGCGCGCCGGAGGGCCACCGGGGGCCGGTGCTCTGCTGGTGCGAAACGTCTTCCGGCTGATCGACTCCCTGCCGCTCATGTACGGCGTCGGCCTCACGCTGATGGTGCTGACACGCGAGTGCCTGCGCTGCGGCGATATGGCGGCGGGTACTCTGGTCGTCTACGAGCGCAGCGCGGCCGATACCGAGCTGCTGCAGAATGCCGCGCGACGGGTCGGCAAGCTCGACACCGTGGGGGCCGAAATCGCCGCCGACCTGTTGGAACGCTGGACGAGCCTGATGCCCGCGGCACGCATCCGTCTCGCCCGCCAGCTCCTCGAGCGTTACCTGGGAGCCGAGGCCGACTTGAGTGACGGCGATGAGCTCGAGTGGCGCTCCCGCCTGGAGCGCCTGGCACGTCCCGAATGACTCGCGGCGCGAACAACAACGGCGCACGCCAGAAGGCGCTTGCCGCCGCGCTGCTCGGGCGCACACAGGCGTGGCAGGAAGCCGACCGACGCGCCGCCAGGCTGGCGCACGGCCGCACGGACGACACGGCCGATGCCACGCGGCTGGCGGACGACTATCGATTGCTGGCGCACGACCTGGCGCGCGCGCGCGCCCTGATGCCAGCAAGCCGCACGCGCGAGTACCTCGAAAGCGCCTACGCCCGCGTGCACGCGACGCTTCACCACGGAGCCTGGGACGTCGGCAGTGCGCTGCGCCAGCTGTTCCTCATCGACACGCCCGCCGCCGTACGCTGGCTGTTGCCGTACCTCGCATGGGCCACGCTGATCTTCGTCCTGGCGGCCGCTGCGGGGTTTGCGCTCGTGCACCGCTATCCGGAGTTGATTGCGCTGTTTGCATCGCCGGACATGATCGCGAACGTCGAGAGCGGCAAGCTCTGGACGCAGGGTCTGCTGAACGTCGTGCCCTCCTCCATCCTGTCGGTGCAGATACTCAGCAAGAACATCGTGGTGAGCCTGTTTGCCTACTGCCTCGGATTTCTGTTCGGGCTCGGCACGTTGTACATCCTGGGCCTCAACGGGCTGATGCTCGGTGCCATCTTCGCCTTCGTGGGTGCGCACGGCCTGGCAGGCGAGCTGTTCCGCTTCATAATCGCGCACGGCTGCGTGGAGCTCTCGGTACTGTGTCTGTCCGGCGCCGCAGGGGCCGCGATCGGAGAGGCTCTCATCCGTCCGGGGGCCGGCGGGCGCCTCGACTCGTTCCGGACCGCAGCGCTGCGCACCGGGCCGGTGTTGATCGCGTGCGCGCTGTTGCTGGTGGGTACCGGGCTGATCGAGGGCTTCATCTCGCCGGATCCGCGCTTTTCGCTCCCCACCCGTATCCTGATCGGCGTGGGGTACTGGTTGCTGATGGTGGCGTTCCTGTCCGGGCGGCTGTTCGCGTGGCACGCGCGGCGGGCGGCAGTCGCGGGCGCCTAAACGCGCCGCGAGCGCCGCAGCGCCTCGTAGCGCTCGAACAAGGTCTGCTCGAGGCGCTCTGCGGAGGCGGCCACTACCGGCGCACCGAGTCGCTGCAGCAGCGTGCGCTGCCGCGCGGCGCGTTCCTCGTGCTCAGCCGCCGCCAGCGCAATCCATGGATCCTGCCAGGCGCGCGCCTCGGCGCGTGCCAGCGCCTCGATCTCGCTGCTGTGCACGCCTGCGACCAGTACCAGGTGTGGTGGGGCCAGCAGGCGCACCGCGCGCGTCAGCGAGGCTGCGATGTTGGCATCGTCGAGATCGGTCAGCAGCACGATGAGCGCGCGCTGCCGCAGCAGATGACGGATGCTCACCGCGGCCGCCACGGGATCCGACTCGGCGGGCTGCACCGACAGTTGCGCGAGTGCGCCGCGTAGCCGCGCCACCGCCGGCAGCCCGCGCGCGGGCGGACAGCTCACTAACACACGCTCGGCATAGACGACGAGCCCGACACGATCGTCGTTATGCGCGACAATCTCGGCAAAACGCGCCGCTGCGTTGCTGTACAGGCCCAGCCGATTGAGTGCGCCGGCGCGCACGCGGCTCAAGCGCCCGGCGTCGATCGCCACCAGGATATCGAGATGCTGGTCCTCGCTGTAGTCGCGGCTGATCAGCTCAGCGGTGCGCGCGCTGGCTTTCCAGTCGATACGGGTGAGCGGATCGCCGCGCGCGTAGGCGCGCAGCTGGTACAGCTCCCGTCCGGCACCGGCGAGGCGGCGCGCACGCGTGCCGGCAGCGAGCCCACGCGCGCGCGCACTGCCGCGTAAGGTGTCAGGCGCGACCACGCAGCTCGCGCGCGGCTCGAGGCTCGCGCTCCACCACGCCAGCGCCAGCGGACCGCGCAGCCGTGCCGGCAGCGGCGGCCAGGGCTGCGGGCCGAGCCCCACGGGCAGCAGCGGCAGAGAATCCTCGAGCGCCGCCTGCGCCGGTACGGTGAGCCGGCGCACCTGCGGCGCTGCCTCGAAACCTGGCGGAGTCGCCGGCGCGTATTCGAGGATGAGCGGCCGGGCAGAGCGGTTTGCGAACACGAACGTGCCCCGCTGCGGCCGACCCAGGAAGGCCGGCGTCGTCGTTTCGATCCGTACCCCCGGCTGCCGTCGCCGCACCCAGTACCCCTCGATCGCCAGACCGAGTAGCAGCACTCCCGCCGGTACTCGCCACAGCGGCGCGAGTTGGCGATCACTCGACCAGATGCCGGCAATCGCGATCACCGCCATGAGCGCCACCAGGATGTAGCTGCGCGTCGCGAGGTGCACCTGCCTCTCCTAGCGCGGCACCGGAGTCGTCGCGAGAAGTCCCTGTACCACCTCGGTATCGGTGGCTCCTTCCAGGGTGGCCTCCGGCGTGAGCACCAGGCGATGCGCCAGGACCCAGGGGGCCACCTGCTTGACATCGTCCGGTGTGGCGAAATCGCTCGCGCGCAGCGCCGCGACAATGCGCGCCGCCTTGAGGAGCGCCAGCACGCCGCGGGTCGACAACCCGAGCGCGAGCCGCGGGTACTCGCGTGTGGCGGTGGCGAGATCGAGCACATAAGCGCTCAGCGCCTCGGACACGTGAACGCGCTCGGCGGCGCTGCGTGCCTCGCCGAGCAGGCGACGGTCGATGACCGCGACCGAGTCGAGCGCCGCATGCGCGGCAGCCAGCACGCCGCCATAACGCGTGAGGATCTCGCCCTCGACCGCGCGCGCCGGATAGCCCATGTCCACGCGCAGCATGAAGCGATCGAGCTGCGACTCCGGGAGCGGGAACGTGCCTTCGAATTCGCGCGGATTCTGGGTCGCGATCACGATGAACTCCGGCGGCAGCGGCAGCACGGTGCGCTCGACGCTCACCTGGCGCTCCTCCATGGCTTCGAGCAGCGCAGACTGAGTCTTGGGACCGGCGCGATTGATCTCGTCCACCAGCACGACGTCTGCGAACAGCGGGCCCGGGCGGAAAGCGAAGTTGCGCGCCGCCTCGTCGAACACGTGCACCCCGATGATGTCGCTCGGCATCAGGTCGGCCGTGCCCTGGATGCGCTTGAACTCCCCGCCGAGTGCCCGCGCCAGCGCTTTGGCAAACAGCGTCTTGCCGAGACCGGGCACGCCCTGCACGAGCACGTGCCCGCGCGCGATCAGGGCGATGACCAGTGCGTCCACCGAAGCTTCGACGCCGATGACGACGCGGCCGAGCTCCTGTGCGAGCAGATCCCGAAGCTGCTGAGTCGTAGTGCTCATTGGGCGAGGCACCTTTCAGCACGGCTGAGTAGGTTATGCAGGCGGATCAGCGGCACGCGCCGGTTCGCGCTGGCGGCGGCGTACCAGACACGCAGCTGACTCACCTCGGCGCGTGCCAGGCGCGGATGATTCTCGAGCCAGTCCCACAGGGCGGCGACGTCGGCGGCGTTGCGGCCCGCCGCGGCGCCCGCGCGCCGCAGAAACTGATCGAACATGCGGCGTGCCGCGGCGGCCGGGCGCAGTACGCGCGCCAGGAACAGTCCGGTCGTGCGCACCAGCTCCGCCTGACGTGGCGCCGCCGGACGGCTGCGCGGCGCGCGCAGCTGCGTGCCGCCGAGCACCCATATCAACCAGACCGTGCCAATCACGCCCAGCGTGGCATACAGGCGGGGGTCGCGGTAGAACCTGGCGGGATCGTAGGCCTCGCTCAGACCCTGGTGCTCATCGTCAAACACGACCGCGCCGTCGGCAGCCACACTGGCGCTGATCAGATTGGCGAGCAATCGGGCGTTGTCGGCCCGCCCGAGCGCACGGTTGCTGAACAACGAGCCGAAGCCGCTCACCATGATCGCGCCGTCGCCGACCGTGCGGACCCAGAATGCATCCCCGTCGTTGCCGCCGTCGTGAGCGAGTGACAGCGCGAAGCCCGTGGGTGGCAGGGAGAGTGCGCCGCGCAAGGGAGCGTAGTCCGACAACGCCTCCGCCCGCATCACACCGTTGAAATAAGGATGCGGGCGGTTCGGTACGAGCGTACCGAGCTCAGGACTCGGGAGCTGACTCATGAAGCGCAGCGGTACGGGACCGCCGTCACCGTCATGTTTCACCTCTGGCGTGCGTCCAGCGCGTGCGTCGCGCCCGGCGGCCGGCGTCGGCCGGCTCGGCCGCCCCACGGCGACGGCGCGGCGCGGTCGCGCCGCCGCCAGGCTGAGCTCGGTCAGCAGCTGCAGGTCGTTAGACATCGTCATTGGGAACTGCGCCCAGCCCGGGCGATCGCGCAGCGCCGCCATGACCAACAGGGTGTTGCCATTGCGGATCCAGCGATCGAGAGTCACCGCCTCGTCGGTGCGGAAGTTGGTGACCGCCGGCAGGCTGACGATCAGGAGATTGCCGCTGGCGGCGAGCTCGCTGTGTCGTGGCAGCGAGTCGAAGCGCTCGCGCAGGGAAACCGTACGCACTCCCTCAGCCGTGAGCCAGTTGCGGGCAGCCGCCAGGCCATTAGCGGCGCGCTCCACGCTGGTCGGCGGCGAAGCGCGCCGCGCCACGAGCGTATCGCCGCGAAAGAACAGTGTGGCGAACAGAAACAAAGCGCCGAGCGCGCACGCGAGTGTCGTGAGGCGCTCGCGCATCACTCTACCGACAGCGCACTGACCGCCGCCGGCTCGAGCGCGGCCAGCAGCATGCGGCCGCTGCGCAGCGCGGCCGCGAGGCTCGCGGCGCTCACCTGCTCGCCGGAGAAGCGCACGCGCTCACACACCCGTACGAGCTCGACCAGGCGAATACGCCCGGACTCGTCCGGCAGGCGCGCGCGCCGCTCGAGCTCACGCGCGGTCAGCGCCCGCGCGGGCGGCAGGCGCTCCTGTTCTGCGAGCCGCAGCGCGATCAGCTCGAGCAGCAGGGCGGGCTGCGCCTCGGGTGCGGCGCGCTCGATCTCGGCAAGGGCGAACGCCCGGCTCGGGCCCGCGAGATGTGCGGCGCGCATTTCCCGCCGGCGGCCGCGCAGACCGAGCAGTCCGGCGAGCCGCAGCTCGTTGAGCACGATGCCGGCGGCCAGTGCGACCACCAGCGTGAGCGCGCCCCACACGATGAGTTGTGCAGCGCTGCTCGAGAGCTTGTTTTGCTCGAGCCAGCGTACCAGCCAGCGATTATCGGTCGGTGCACGCGTCGTCACGATCGTGTGCAGCCAGTCACGCAGGCGCTGCCACCAGCTCGCCCCGACCGGCGCGCTGCGCGCGAGCTCAGCAAGCGCAGCGCCAACGCGCTCCGGGCGCGGCGGCGTACGCCGGCTCACGGCGGGCGCACTCGCGCGTGCCAGCAGCGTGCGCAGCTCCGACAGACTGCCTGCAGAGAGCTGGTTGTCCGCCCGGTTCCAGTCGGCTGGCAGCCACGCCGTCCAGGATCCCTGGCCGAGCGCAGCAGTCAGATCGGGACAGCGCGCGGCGATGCGGGCGTAGCCGACATCGAGCTCCCGGTCGAGCTTGGCGACGCAGTCATCGATCACCGCCAGCGCATCGTGGGCAGGGGCATCCGGCACACCGGCTGCCGCCAGCAGCAGCAGGGCCAGCGCGCCCATCACGCCGTCAGGCCGTCGCCGAGATGCGCTGCTCGAGATCGGCGCCCTCTTTGCGTACTTTGAGATCGGCGAGCACGGCGAGCGCCAGCGCACCATAGAAGGGAGTTACCAGCGCACCGAGGGCGACCGCCAGCACCTCCGTCAATGCCGTGAACATCGCCACGTCACCACGGCCCAGCACGGCGCCCAGAACTCCCGCAATGGTCCCGAGGACAACATATAACACGACGAGGATGATCAGAGCGACGGTGTAGATGCCGGTCAGTCGCCAGAAGCCCCCGGAGGTCAGGCGCCAGCTGCGCGTCAGGCTGTCGATGGGTCCGGCATCGTCGACCAGCAGAATGGTCTGGGCGCAGGAAACCGCCACGAAGGCATAGCACAGCACGATCACCGCCGCCAGACTGAGCAGCGCGCGCACTCCCCCGCGGGTCACCATCGCCGGCACGAACAAGGCCAGCATGCCCGCCCCGATCAGGATGAACAGCGCGATGATCGCCGCGACACGACGCACCGCGGTTGCGACTTCGCCACCGGCGGAGCCGCCGCTGCTGATGTGGTGCTCACGCAGCAGCACGGCGGCGTAGAAGACGGCCGTCAGTATGAGGCCGACGATCAACAGCGTGATCATCACGGGGTCGGCAAACTGCGCCATCACCGCCGGCCAGGCGCCCTGCCCCTGCTGCAGCACCGGGCGGCTCTTGATCGCCGCGTAGATGTTACCCAGCTGACCGGCGAGCACGCCGAGGGCGGCGAGCAGCAGGACCCTCCCCACCGTGGCCCGATAGATGCGAAAGCTCAGATCCAGCACCTCGCCGACCGACAGTTGTCGCTGGGGAGGGTACGCTAATGTGGCCATTCAAATATCATACCGCCACGGCGTCAGACAGCGCACATGTTATATGAGTGTCACGATGAACGTCGGCACCGTCCTGGCGCGGGGGAGGGAGCGACTGCAAGCAGCCGCCGCGGACGGCGCTGCGGCGACCGCCGAGCTGGACGCGCAGCTGCTGCTGGCGCACGCGCTCGGCATGCCGCGCGCCCGATTGCGGTCGCATCCGGATTCGCCTGCCGACCCGCAGCAGGTGCTGCGCTACCTGGAGCTGATCGAGCGGCGCGCCGCCGGCGAGCCGCTCGCCTACCTGACGGGCTGGCGCGAGTTTTGGTCGCTGCAGCTCACCGTCAGCCCGGCGGTGTTGGTGCCACGGCCGGAGACGGAGCTCCTGGTCGAGCGCGCCCTGGTGCTGCGCGCCGCGCCGCGCGGGCGGGTCGCCGATCTCGGCACCGGCTCGGGCGCAGTGGCACTGGCACTTGCGAGCGAGCGGCCGCACTGGCAGATCACCGCCACGGACATTGCGCCCGAGGCGCTCGCGGTGGCGCGCGCCAACGCCGCGCGACTCGGGCTCGAGCGGATCGATTTCCGTCGGGGCAGCTGGTTCGAGCCGCTCGGCGGCGAACGCTTCGATCTGCTGGTGAGCAACCCACCCTACGTTGCCGCCGACGATCCGGCGCTGCAGACGCGCGGGCTGGCGCACGAGCCACGCCACGCCCTCACTCCCGGCGCGGACGCGCTCGCGTGTCTGCGCGCACTGGTGCGCGGCGCACCGCGGCAGCTCGCGCCCGGAGGATGGCTGCTGCTCGAGCATGGCGCGTCACAGGCGGACGCAGTGGCCAGCGAGCTTGTCCTGGCCGGCTTCCGTTCGGTACGCTCGCACCGCGATCTCGCCGCGCACGAGCGCGTCACGGAAGGGCAACATGGTCAAATTTGAGACCTCGCACGGGAATTTCACGGTCGACCTGTTCCCGCAGGAGGCCCCGGACACGGTCGAGAACTTCCTGCGCTACGTCGACGACGGACACTTCGACGGCACCATTTTTCACCGCATAGTTCCCGGTTTCGTCATTCAGGGCGGCGGGTTGACGGCCGATTTCTCCACCAAGCAAACACGCGCACCGATTCGCAACGAAGCGCACAACGGGCTGAAAAACACCCGCGGGAGCCTGTCGATGGCGCGCACCAGCGACATCAATAGCGCCACGTCGCAATTCTTCGTCAATCTCTCCGATAACGCCTTCCTCGATCACGGTCCGCGCGACTACGGCTACGCCGTTTTCGGCCGCGTCAGTGCCGGCATGGATGTCATCGACAAGATCGCGCGCATCGCCACCGGCAAGCGCCGGGGCTATCAGGACGCGCCGCTCGAGGACGTCGTGATCGTGTCGGCACGGCGCGTGCAGGCGGCCTGAGCGCCGGCCGCGCGCACGCGTGACAGCGGGCTCTCGGGTGCACGCGGCGCGCGGCGCGCGCCCGCCAGGCGGCATCTGCGGCGCTCGCCAGCGCGGCCGTCTCAGCGGCCGGCTGCTGAGGTACCTCGGCGTCGCGCTGCTCGCCTGGCTGCTGCTCACGGTGGCGCCGGTGGTGCTGCTGCGCTGGCTGCGGCCGCTCACCAGCGCCTTCATGCTCGAGGCGCGCCTCGGCGCCTGGAGCGCGCGCCAGCGCTCCTACCATACCGACTTCCGCTGGGTGAGCCTCGAGCAGATCTCGCCGCATGCCGCGATCGCGGTAATCGCCGCCGAGGATCAGCAGTTTCCGTTCCACGCGGGCTTCGATTTGAACTCGATCCGCGAGGCGGTGCGCGCCAGCGAGCACGGCAGGCGGCTGCGCGGCGCGAGCACCATCTCGCAGCAGGTCGCGAAGAACCTGTTCCTGTGGCAGGGACGCAGTTTCGTGCGCAAGGGGCTCGAAGCGTACTTCACCGTGCTGATCGAGGTGCTCTGGCCGAAGGAGCGCATCCTCGAGATGTATCTGAACGTCGCGCAGTTCGGCGATGGCATCTACGGCGTGCAGGCCGCGGCCGGGCGCTTCTGGCAAAAACCGGCGCTGCGGCTGAGCTCGGCCGAAGCGGCGCTGCTGGCGGCGGTGCTGCCGAGCCCGCTGCGCCTGCATGCCGATCGCCCCTCGCATTACCTGCTCGAGCGGCGCGACTGGATCCTCGGACAGATGCGCGACCTCGGCGGCGACGCCTACCTGCGCTCGCTCGAGAGTGAGCGGCGTGGCGCGCGTTGAGAGGTCGGCGCGCCGACGGAAGGCGGCCGAGGCTTGCGCCCCGCGCCGCTTGCGGCGACGCTCTCTTTGGGGCGATGTCACGCCGACCTCCCTGAGGTAGCATTCGCCCCATGACATGGATGCTCTTTCATGGCTGAGCGCGAGCTCATCGCGGCTGATTGGCGTGCCTACGGCGCGGAGCAGTTCCCCTCAGCGGCGTGGAGCGTCGACGAGAAGGTGCTGCACGCGGTGGCCACCGCGGTGCCGATCGACCTCATCACGCGGGTGCCCTTCACCGACTGCGCGCTGCTGTTCGACTGGCGTCTGCCGCGCGCCGGCAGCGCCGCGGTGCTGTGCCGCGTGCGCGAAGACGCCGGGCCGGCTGCCCACACTGGCCCGGCCATGCAGCTGCTCGACGACGAGCACAATCCGGAGGGCGCCGACGCGCTGACCTCGTGCGGCTCGCTCTATGGCGTGCTCGCACCCTGGCGCGACCAGCGCCACATCGCCAACACTTATCACAGCGCGCGCATCGTCATGAGCGGCAGCACGCTCGAGTACTGGATCGATGACTACCAGGTGGTCGGCTGCGACCTGGCGAGCGAGGAACTGCAGGCGCGCATCGCGCGCAGTCGTTTCCGCGACTACCCGCTGTTCGGGCGCCTGAGCACGGGACACATCGTGCTGCAGCACCGCGGCACCGAGGCCTGGTTCCGCCGGCTGCGCATCGCCGACTAAGCTTCGTAGCCGAGGCTCGGCGCCAGCCAGCGCTGTGCCTCCGTGAGCGCCATCCCCTTGCGTCGCGCGTAGTCCTCGACCTGGTCGCGATCGATCTTGCCGAGCGCGAAGTAATGCGCCTGCGGATGGGCGATGTACCAGCCGCTCACCGAGGCGGTCGGGTACATGGCGTACGAATCGGTGAGCAGGATGCCCGTGTTCGGCTCGACCTCGAGCAAGCGCCACAGCTTCGCCTTCTCGGTGTGATCCGGACAGGCCGGGTAGCCGGGAGCCGGGCGGATGCCGCGATACTCCTCGCGTACCAGCTGTTGGTTGGTGAGACTCTCGGCGGCAGCGTAACCCCACAGCTCGCGACGCACGCGCTCGTGGAAGTGCTCGGCGGCAGCTTCGGCCAGGCGATCGGCGAGCGCCTTCAACATGATGGCGGAGTAGTCGTCGTGCGCCCGCTCGAAGCGCGCGACGTGCTCCTCGATGCCGACACCGGCGGTCACGGCGAACGCGCCGAGGTAATCGCGCACCCCGCTGTCCTCGGGGGCGACGTAGTCCGCCAGGCATTCGTGCGGCTGACCGGCGGGTTTGCCCTTCTGCTGGCGCAGGAAAGTGAGTGTGGCCGCAACCTGCGTGCGCGCCTCGCTCGCATAGATCGCGACATCGTCGCCGATCGCGTTGGCGGGAAACAGCCCGAGCACGGCGCGCACGCGCAGCCACTTCTCCGCGATCAGCGTCTTGAGCATCCGGCGCGCGTCGGCATACAGGTTGCTCGCGGCATCGCCCACCACCGCATCGCTCAGAATGTCGGGGAATTTGCCGCTGAACTCCCAGGCGTTGAAGAACGGCATCCAGTCGATGTAGCCGAGCAGCTCGGCGAGCGGATAGTCATCGAAGCGCTGCACGCCCGGCACGCGCGGCGCCGGCGCGCGATAGGCGCTCCAGTCGAGGCGGCGGCCGTTGGCGCGCGCCGCGGCCAGAGTGACCTCCGGCAGCTTGACCTTCTTGGCGGCATGCTGCTCGCGGCGCCGCTCGTGCTCCTCGTTCACCCGGGCGATGAAGCCCGCGCGCTGCCCCGGCTGCGTCAATGTCTGGCATACGCCGACCGCGCGCGAGGCATCCTTGACGTACACGACCGGCGAGCGGTACTGCAGCGCGATCTTCACCGAGGTATGGGCCGGTGAGGTGGTGGCGCCGCCGATCAGCAGCGGCACCTCGAACTGCTGGCGCTGCATCTCCTTCGCCACGTGCACCATCTCATCGAGCGAGGGCGTGATGAGGCCGGACAGGCCGATGAAGTCGACCTGCTCGCGCCGTGCCGTGTCGAGGATTTTCTCGCACGACACCATGACGCCGAGGTCGATCACTTCGAAGTTGTTACATTGCAACACCACGCCGACGATGTTCTTGCCGATGTCGTGCACGTCGCCCTTGACGGTCGCGAGCACGATGCGCCCCCGGGAGCGCGGCGCGGCGGCGTCCATACCCTGCTCGAGGAACGGCACCAGGTGGGCGACCGCGCGCTTCATCACCCGCGCGCTCTTGACGACCTGGGGGAGAAACATCTTGCCGGCGCCGAACAGGTCGCCGACTACGTTCATGCCGTCCATCAGCGGACCTTCGATCACCTGCAGCGGTCGCGCGCTCGCAAGCCGTGCCTCTTCGGTGTCCTCGACGATGTAGTCGTCGATGCCCTTGACGAGCGCGTGCTCGAGCCGCCTGGTCACGGGGAGCTTGCGCCACTCGAGGTCCTCGGTGCGGCGCATGCCGGCGCCGCCCTTGTAGCGTGCGGCGATCTGCAGCAGCCGCTCGGTGGCATCGGCGTGGCGGTTGAGCACCACGTCCTCGCAGGCGGCGCGCAGTTCCGGATCGAGCTGCTCGTAGACGCCGAGCTGCCCGGCGTTGACGATGCCCAAGTCCATGCCGGCGTTGATGGCGTGATAGAGAAACACCGAGTGCATCGCTTCACGCACCGGGTCGTTGCCGCGGAACGAGAACGACACGTTGCTCACCCCGCCGCTGATGAGCGCGTGCGGCAGCGTCTGCTTGATGCGGCGGGTCGCCTCGATGAAGGCCAGCCCATAGCCGTTGTGCTCCTCGATGCCGGTGGCGACCGCGAAGATGTTGGGATCGAAAATGATATCCTCGGGCGCAAAGCCGACGCGCTCGGTGAGAATTCGCCAGGCGCGCTCGCAGATGCCCAAGCGCCGCTCGACCGTGTCGGCCTGACCGCGCTCGTCGAAAGCCATGATGACTGCCGCCGCGCCGTAGCGGCGCACCTCGCGAGCGTGGGCGATGAAAGTCTCCTCACCCTCCTTGAGACTCAGGGAATTGACGACCGGCTTGCCCTGCACGCACTTCAGCCCGGCCTCGATGACCGACCACTTCGAGGAGTCGATCATCAGCGGCACGCGCGCGATGTCCGGCTCGGCCGCCACCAGATTGAGGAAGCGCGCCATGGCGCTCTCGGATTCGAGCATGCCTTCGTCCATGTTGACGTCGATCATCTGCGCGCCGCTCGCGACCTGCTGGCGCGCCACTTCGAGTGCGGCGGCGTAGTCGCCGGCTTCGATGAGCTTGCGGAACTTCGCCGAGCCGGTGACGTTGGTGCGCTCGCCGACATTGACGAACAGGCTGGTCTCGTCGATGTTGAGTGGCTCGAGACCGGCGAGCCGGCACTTCACCGGCAGCGGGTGCAGCCGCCGCGGCGTGCCCGCGGCGAGCGCCACCTGCAATAGCCGGATATGCTCGGGAGTGGTGCCGCAGCAGCCGCCGACGACGTTCACCAGGCCGGAGGCGGCGAATTCCTGCAGGATCTCTGCGGTTTGCTCCGGCGTCTCCTCGTACTCGCCGAACGCGTTGGGAAGTCCGGCATTCGGGTAGGCGCACACGTAGGTATCGGCGGCGACGGCGGCCAGCTCCTCGATGTAGGGTCGCAACTGTCGCCCGCCGAGCGCGCAGTTCAACCCGACGAACAGCGGCCGCGCGTGCCGGATCGAATTCCAGAAGGCTTCGGTCGTCTGACCGGAGAGTAGCCGCCCGGAGGCGTCGGTGATCGTGCCCGAGACGGCCAGCGGCAACTCGATGCCGCTCTCCTCGAACAGCTTGCTGGCGGCATAGATTGCGGCCTTGGCATTGAGCGTATCGAAGATCGTCTCGATGAGCAGCAGGTCGACGCCGCCGCGCAGCAGTCCGCGGGCGGCCTCGAGGTAGGCAGCGGTGAGCTCATCGAAGCTCACGCTGCGGTAGCCGGGGTCGCTGACGTCGGGTGACAGGGAGGCCATGCGGTTGGTCGGGCCGAGTGCGCCGGCGACGAACCGCAGGCCCCCATCGCGCTGCGCGCACTCGTCGGCCGCCAGGCGGGCCAGGCGGGCGGCGCGGTAGTTGAGCTCGGGCACCAGCGCGGCAGTCGCATAGTCCGCCTGCGAGATGCTGTTGGAATTGAAGGTGTTGGTTTCTATGATGTCGGCACCGGCGCTCAGGTAGGCGCGGTGGATGTCGCTGACCGCCTGCGGGCGAGTCAGGTTGAGGATGTCGTTGTTGCCCTTGAGGTCATGGCCGTGTGCCTGGAGCCGCTCGCCCCGGTAGCCGGCCTCATCGAGCTTCAAGCGCTGGATCATCGTGCCCATGGCGCCATCGAGCAGCACGATGCGCTCGGCGAGCAGCTCGCGCAGACGCTCGCTGCGGGTGCGACGCGCGCGCTCATCGAGCGGCTCGATGACGAACGGCGTCGCGACCGCCGGGCGCGCCGGTTCAGGCGTGCGCGGCGCGTCGCGGTCGGCCCGGTCGGCCCGGTCGGCCCGGTCGGCCCGGTCGGCCCGGTCGGCCCGCAGCGTCGCGCAGCCGGTTCCCCCCGGGCACACAGCGGCGTGGTAGCCGCTCACGCGGGCGCGGCCTCGCAGGCGGGCGCTGGCGCAACGGGTTGCAGGCCGAGCGCGTGGCAGATTGCATAGGTCAGCGCGGCGCGGTTCAGGGTGTAGAAGTGAAATTCGTTCACGCCGTGCCGCCGCAGTGTCTGCACCTGCTCGATGGCGACGCTCGCGGCGAGCGCGAGACGCGTCTCGTCGTCGTCATCGAGGCCGGCAAAGCGCTCGCGCAGCCAGGGCGGAATGCTCGCGCCGCAGGAGCGCGCGAAGCGCACCACCTTGTCGAAGCGCGTGATCGGCAGGATGCCGGGCACGATCGGCGCGCGAACGTCCGCTGCCGCGCAGCGATCGCGGAAGCGCAGAAACGCGTCGCTGTCGTAGAAGAACTGCGTGATGGCGCGCGTCGCGCCCGCGTCGACCTTGCGCTTGAGGTTCGCGAGATCGGCGGCCGCCGAGTGTGCCTCGGGATGCACCTCCGGGTAGGCCGCGACCGAGATCTCGAACGGCGCGAGTGACCGCAGCCCCGCGACCAGATCCGCGGCGTGCGCGAATCCCTGGCTGTGCGGGCGATAAGCGCCCTGTCCCTGCGGCGGGTCGCCGCGCAATGCCACCACGTGTCGGATGCCTTGGCTCCAATAGCTGCGCGCGATGTCGAGAATCTCGTCGCGCGCCGCGCCGATACAGGTGAGATGCGGCGCGCCCGTCAGGTGGGTGTGCTGCCGGATGCGCGTCACGAGCGCATGGGTGCGTCCACGCGTCGTGCCATCGGCACCGTAGGTCACCGAGACGAATCGCGGCGCGAGTGGCGCGAGCCGCTCGAGCGCGCGCCACAGGGTCGCCTCCATGGCCGCATCGCCGGGCGGAAAGAACTCGAACGACACCGAGATCGCGGCGGCGCTCACGGCTTTTCCCGTGCGTGCAGAGCCTGTCCCGACTCGAGCGGAGCGGCGCGTGCCGCGGCCGCCAGCACGTGCTCGCCATCGGCGTCGAGCGGACTCAGGCGCTCGCACACGAGTCCGACCGCACCCAACAGGCGGCGCAGCCGTGCGAGCGGGTGCTCGACGACCCGACCGCGCGTGCCCTCGAACGATTCATACGGCTCGAAGATCCACATCCGCCCGCCAGGCGCGAGTACTGCTCGCAGGTCCTCGAGCAGGCGGGCCAGCCCGCTCGCGCTCAGCGGCAGATGATCGAGCAGCACTGCGTCGAAGGGCGCGCCAGCGCGCACGAGCTCCGCCGGGCTCGGGCCGTGGGCGTGCGCGACCTGCAGGACGCGGCACGCGAATCCGCGCCGCTCGGCGAAAGCACGTGCGCCCTGTGCGGCGCGGCGCGAGGACGCGAGCGCCGTGCACTGACGTGAGGCCGCTGCGGCGCATTCGAGCAGCTCCGGGTGAATCGCGCCGATCACCAGCATGGAGGCGAACGGGCTCTCGAGCCCACCGGCAGCGACGAAGGCGGCCAGTGACCGGCCGAGACGAGACTCGACGCCATCCGCTATCGTCGCGGCGCCGGGCGCGCTCGCGGCATGTGCTCCCCTGCGATCACGCTGCAGCTGTGGATCCCGGCGGTCGACCTGTCCGAGAAGACCCCGCACGAAGCTCGCTGCGCGGTCGTCCTCCGCCACGCGGTAGTCAACCCACTGGCCGTGCCGCAACCGCTCGAGCAGACCCGCCTCGCAGAGAATCCTGAGGTGGCGCGACACCCGCGGCTCGCTCTGCCCGAGCGCCTGCGCGAGGTCCGATACGCTGAACGCGGATTCGGCGCACAGCGCAAGCAGGCGCAGCCGGCTCGGCTCGCCCGCTGCCCGCAGCCAGTCGACGAGTTCTGTCGCGGTAGGCACTTAAAGAATTCTACAATAGTTTATGGACAAGCGGCGAGTCTGGCTGCCCATCAGATTCGGGCCCCTACCGGGTCTTTTGTTTCTCCCGTGAGTCGAAGCGACGGACAATCGTCGTCACTGAATCTTTTGAGATTCAGTGTGTGACGAGGACGACGCGGAGGGACAGGCGGGCGTCAGTGAAAAGCGTGTGGCTCGGCCGAGCCGCCAGAGAACACGGCATCGATGTCCTGCGCGTCGAAGCGGTAAGGGCGGTGACAGAACTCGCACGTCACCGTCACCGCGCCTTGCTCCCTGAGAATATCGTGAACCTCCCCGGCTCCGAGGGCGCGCAGGAGTCCGGTGACGCGGCGCGGGCTGCAGCGGCACTCGAAGCGCACGGGCGCGCCGCGGAAGAGCCGCAGGTCGTGATCGGGAAAGCCCCGCGCGAGCAGCTCCTCCGCGCTCGCGCCGAGCAGCTCGGCGGCGCCGAGCCGCGCGACGCCACGCTCGGCTCCCTGCTAGGCGGCGGCCAGCTCGTCCGGCTCCCCGGCCGGCGCGTCGGGTAGTTTCTGCACCAGCACACCGGCGCCGTGCCGCTCGTCCGCGGCGAGCCGCACCCGGGTCGGCAGCTGCTCCGAGCTCGCGAAATAGGCCTCGAGCGATTCGGCGAGGGAGCTGCCGCCGAGCGGCACCACCCCCTGGTAGCGCAGGCTCTGCTCATCAGCCTCCACGGTCACCGCGACTCGCCCCTCGCTGCCGACCAGGCGACGGAAGGGCGCAGCGCGCGCCTCGCCGCAGACTCGACGCACTTCCGCCGGCTCGCAACGGGCCACCGCTCGCAGGCGGAAATCGTGGGTGCATTGCGCGACCAGCAGCTGCACGGCACCGTTCCCCTGCAGCTGAAAGGTGAGCGTGCCGCGGAACTTGAGGGTGGCCGCGAGCAGCACGGCAGCGACGACCGCCTCGCCGACGAGTCCGGTGACGGGCGGCGGGTACGTCGTATGCGCGCGCAGATCGCGCCAGGCATCTGCCAGCCCCACCCAGTGTCCGCGCACCGGATGCTGCTCGAAAATGAAGCGACGCACCCGGTCGGACTGCGTCGGGCCCGGCGTGTCCATCGGCGCACAATGCGGCAGCCGCCGGCGCAACTCAACCCCGCGTCGATCGCCGCGGCAGGCTGCGCGAGCGCGGCGCGCGCGGCGCGGCTCAGCCGCGCAGCTTGCGCAGCAACAGCTCGTTGAGTTGCGTCGGGTTCGCCTTGCCGGCCGTCGCCTTCATGACCTGACCGACGAAGAACCCGAACAGCTTCTCCTTGCCCGCGCGGTACTCGGCGAGCTGGGCCGGATTCTTCGCCATGACCTCGTCGATCGCACGCTCGATGGCGGCGCTGTCGGTGATCTGCCGCAGCCCGCGCGAGTCGATCACCTCATCCGCGGTCGTACCGCCCGACCACATGGCCTCGAACACTTCCTTGGCGATCTTGCCGGAAATGGTGCGGTCGGCAATGCGCACCAGCAGACCGCCCAGGCGCTCGGCGGGCAGCCGCCCGCAGTCGATCTCGAGATTCTCCTTGTTGAGCGCCGCGGCGAGCTCGCCCATCACCCAGTTGGCCGCGAGCTTCGGGTCGTGCGGCGCCGCGCGCACCACGTCCTCGTAGTACGCCGCGAGCTCACGGCTCACGGTCAGGACGCCCGCATCGTAGGGCGACAGGCGGTACTGCGAGCTGAAGCGCGCCGCCTTCTCGTCGGGCAGCTCGGGGAGCGTCGCACGCACCGCTTCGATCAGCGCCGCCTCGAGCTGCACCGGCAGCAGATCCGGGTCCGGGAAGTAGCGGTAGTCGTTGGCCTCCTCCTTGACGCGCAGCGAGCGCGTCTCGCCCTTGTCGGGGTCGTAGAGGCGCGTCTCCTGCACCACCTTGCCGCCGGATTCGAGCAGCTCGATCTGGCGGGCGATCTCGTAGGTGATGGCGCGCTCGACGAAGCGGAACGAGTTGAGGTTCTTGATCTCCGCGCGCGTGCCGAGCCGCTCCTCACCCGCGCGGCGCACCGAGACATTCGCATCGCAGCGGAACGAGCCCTCCTGCATGTTGCCATCGCTGATCTCGAGATAGCGCACCAGCGTGTGCATCTTCTTCATGTAGGCGACCGCTTCCTTCGCAGTGCGCAGCTCCGGCTCAGACACGATCTCGACCAGCGGCGTGCCGGCGCGGTTGAGGTCGATGCCGGTCAACCCCGCGATCCCCTCGTGCAGCGACTTGCCCGCGTCCTCCTCGAGGTGCGCGCGGGTGACGCCGATGCGCTTGCGGCTGCCGTCGTCGAGCACGATCTCGAGCGAGCCCTGGGCGACGATCGGCAGCTCGTACTGGCTGATCTGGTAGCCCTTCGGCAGGTCCGGATAGAAGTAGTTCTTGCGCGCGAACACCGAATGCGCGGCGATGCGGGCATGCAGTGCGAGCCCGAGCTTCACCGCCATGCGCACGACTTCGGCGTTGAGCACCGGCAGCACGCCGGGGTAGCCGAGGTCGACCAGGCTCGCCTGCGTGTTGGGCGGCGCGCCGTAGGCGGTCGCCGCGCCGGAAAAAATCTTCGAGCGCGTCGCGAGCTGCGCGTGGATCTCGAGCCCGATGACGCTCTCCCAGGCGCTCATGCGTAGTCTGCCGGGATGCGGGTGTGCCAGTCGCTCTCACGCTGGAAGGCGTGCGCGGCGGCGAGCACGCGCTCCTCGTGGAAGTGCGGGCCGACGATCTGCAGCCCGACCGGCAGCTCACCCACGAAGCCACACGGCACCGAGATCGCGGGCAGCCCCGCGAGATTGGCGCCGATGGTGTAGATATCGTTGAGATACATGGTGATCGGATCGGCGGTCTTGGCACCGATCGCAAAGGCGGGTGTCGGCGTGGTCGGACCCATGAGCACGTCGACGTCGCGGAACGCGCGGATGAAATCCGCGTTGATGAGCGAGCGCACCCGCTGGGCTTTGAGGTAATAGGCGTCGTAATAGCCTGCCGACAGCACGTAGGTGCCGGTCATGATGCGGCGCTTGACCTCGGCGCCAAAACCCTCGCCGCGCGTGCGGCGGTACAGGTCGTCGAGATCGCGCGGCCGCTCGCAGCGGTAGCCGAAGCGCACGCCGTCATAGCGTGCGAGGTTCGACGAGGCTTCCGCGGGCGCCACCACGTAGTAAACCGGCACCGACAGCGGCAGGTGCGGCAGGCTCACCTCGCTGAGCCGGGCGCCGAGTGTCTCGAACACCCTGAGTGCCGCGCGCACGCAGCGCTCGTTCGCCGGCTCCAGGCCCTGCTCGAAGAACTCGCGCAGCAGCCCGATCTTCAGTCCCGCGAGCGGCTGCTCGAGTGCGGCAACGTAGTCCGGCACCGCGCGCTCGACGCTGGTCGAGTCGCGGGCATCGAAGCCGGCCATCTCCCGCAGCAGCAGCGCCGCATCCGCCGCGCTGGCCGCGAGCACCCCGCCCTGATCGAGGCTCGAGGCGAAGGCGATCATGCCGTAGCGCGACACCCGGCCGTAAGTTGGCTTGATCCCGGTGATGCCGCACAGCGCGGCGGGCTGGCGGATCGAGCCGCCGGTGTCGGTGCCGGTGGCGGCCGGCACGAGCCGCGCGGCCACCGCTGCCGCCGAGCCGCCGGAGGAGCCGCCGGGCACGAGCTGCGGATTCCAGGGGTTGCGCGCCGGCCCGTAGTAGCTGTGCTCGGTGGATGAGCCCATGGCGAACTCGTCCATGTTGGTCTTGCCGAGCGTGATCGCACCGGCCGCTTTGAGCCTGGCGACCACGGTGGCGTCGTACGGCGAGACGAAGTTGTCGAGCATGCGCGAGCCGCAGGTGGTGCGTACGCCGCGCGTGCAGAAGATATCCTTGTGTGCGATCGGCAGCCCGGTGAGCGCGCCACCGCCGCCACCGGCGAGCGTCTGGTCGGCAGCCCGCGCGGCGGCGAGCGCCTCCGCCGCCGTCACGCTGATGAATGCGTTCAGTGCGCCCTGGCTGCGCTCGATGCGCTTCAGGCACTCACCCACCAGCTCGACGCTGGAGAAGCGGCGGGCGCGCAGGCCCGCGGCGAGCTGCGTGAGCGTGCTGCGATACAGTTCGCTCACGTCGCTACTCGATCACCTTGGGCACGAGGTACAGCCCGCCCGCGGTCTGCGGCGCGTTCGCCTGGTACTCCTCGTGATGGTCCTCCTCGGTGACCACGTCCGGCCGCAGCCGCTGCGACAGCCCCGCGAGCGGGTGCGCCATGGGAGCGACGTCGGCGGTGTCGCATGCGTCCAGGGCGCCGACGAAGTCGATGATCCGCGACAGGCTCTGCTGGTAGACCGGGATCTCGGTGGCGCCGAGGTCGAGGCGCGCCAGGGTGGCGATGCTCGCGAGCTGCTCGCGTGTGAGGCTCATGGGAGTTGCGCGGTTGCGTGAGGAACTGCGAAAAGTGAGCTGAAAATCATACATGTTGCCTTGCTGAATGTCCTGTCGGTTGCTAGATTACGCGCCACTTTTCGGCTCGCCGCTGCCTGGTCCCGGTCGCTTCATGCTCAAACGCCTGCGCGGTTATTTCTCCAGCGATCTGTCGATCGATCTGGGTACGGCCAACACGCTCATTTATGTCCGCGACAAGGGCATCGTGCTGAACGAGCCCTCGGTAGTGGCGGTGCAGGATGAGCCCGCGCGCGGTGGCAAGGTGATCGTCGCGGTGGGCTCCGAGGCGAAGAGCATGATCGGCCGCACGCCCGGTCACATCACCGCCGTGCGCCCCATGAAGGACGGCGTGATCGCCGACTTCACCTACACCGAGAAGATGCTGCAGTTCTTCATCAACAAGGTGCACGGCAACCGCACGCTCCGCCCCTCGCCGCGCGTGCTGGTGTGCGTGCCCTTCGGCTCGACGCAGGTCGAGCGACGCGCGATCCGCGAGTCGGCCGAAGGGGCCGGGGCGCGCAGCGTGGCGATCGTCAGCGAGCCGATGGCGGCGGCGGTCGGCGCGGGCCTGCCGGTGCACGAGGCGCGCGGCTCGATGGTGCTCGACATCGGCGGCGGCACCTCCGAGGTCGCGGTGCTGTCGCTCAACGGCGTCGTGTACGCCAGCTCCGCACGCATCGGCGGCGATCGCTTCGACGAGGCGATCGCGAACTACGTGCGGCGCAACTACGGCATCCTGATTGGCGAGGCGACCTCGGAGCGCATCAAGATCGAGATCGGCTCGGCCTACCCAGGCCAGCAGGTACGTGAGCTGTCGGTCAAGGGACGCAATCTCTCCGAGGGCGTGCCGCGCAGCTTCACGCTCAACAGCAACGAGATCCTCGAGGCGCTGCAGGAGCCGCTGCAGGCCATCGTGAGCGCCGTCAAGCAGGCTCTCGAGCAGACCCCGCCGGAGCTCGGCGCCGACGTCGCTGAGCGCGGCATCGTGCTGACCGGCGGCGGCGCGCTGCTGCGTGACATCGACAAGCTGCTGACCGAGGAAACGGGGCTGCCGGTCGTCGTGGCCGACGATCCCCTGACGTGCGTCGCGCGCGGCGGTGGACGCATTCTCGAACTGATGGACGAGCTCGGCCCGGGTCACTTCGGCCTCGAATAGCGCTCGCCACGCGCCGATCATCAGTGGCAGCCTTCGGGACAGCAGCCGGCAGACCCCTGGCGGGGCGGGGCGGCTCGCCGGGCTTTCGCTTCACGCTGTACGCGGTACTGTCGGTGGTGCTCATGTACCTCGATCAGCGCCAGCATTACCTCGAGCAGCTGCGCTATCTGCTGCAGGCCGCAGTCTATCCGGTGCAGCTCGCGGTGAACTCGCCGCCCGCCGCGTGGCACTGGTTGCGGGAGAGCATGGCGAGCCGCGCCACGCTGCGCGCCGAGAACGCGCGCCTGCGCAGCGCGCAACGCGATCTCGAGCTGCGCGCGATGCGTTACGAAGCGCTGGCGCGTGAGAACGGCGAATTGCGCGGGCTGCGCGCGGCACTGCCCCCGGTCGCCGATCGCTGGTTGCCGGCCGAGATCGTCAACATCCAGCTGAGCAGCCTCCGGCAGCGTTTGCTCATCGATCGCGGCGTCGTCAACGGTGTCTTCAAGGGACAGGCGGTGCTCGACGACCGGGGTCTGATCGGTCAGACGACCCACGTCGGCCCGTGGAGCGCCGAGGTCATCCTGATCACCGACCCGGAGCACGCGGTGCCGGTGCGCATCGAGCGCACGGGACTGCGCACCATCGCGGTCGGCGCGGGCGACTCGAGCTCGCTCGCTCTGCCCTATCTACCCGGCAACGCCGATATCCGCAGCGGTGATCTGCTGGTCACCTCGGGGCTCGGTGGCGTATTTCCCGAAGGCTACCCGGTGGCGCACGTCACCGAAGTGCATCGCGATGCGGTGCAGCCGCTCGCCCAGGTACGCGCCGCGCCGCTCGCGCACCTCGACAGCGATACCGAGGTGATGCTGGTGTGGTTCCGCACGGATCACCCGTCGGCACCCACCGCGGCAGCGAACACCTCCGGCGAGCTGACGCGCGGCAACGCGGCGATGCAGCCGCAGGCCGCCCCGCCGAAACCGCGACCCGCGCCGCCGGCGCCGCGACCGGCGCCGCCGGCGGGCGAAGCCTCGGCCGGCGCGAACCTCGCGGCTCCGGCGCCGGCGCCGGGCGCCGCAGCCGTGGCCGCAAAGCCCTCCGCTGCGGCAGCGCCGGCGGCGGTATCGCCGGCTACGGTGCCGCCCGCCGCCGCGGCACCCGCCGAAGCCCCGAGCGAGGAGAACGCGCCGCCTGCGGATGCGGTGCCGGCTGAGACGCAGACACCGGACAAGGTGCAGCCGTGACGGTCGACTCACGCAGCCGGCTGCTCCTCGGCGCGCTCGTCGCGCTGGTTCTCACGGTGCTGCCGCTGCCTGCCTGGCTCGATGTGCTGCGGCCGGCGTTCCTGGTGCTGACGGTGCTCTACTGGTCGGTGAACGCGCCGCGCACCGGCGGCATCGCCTTCGGCTTCTTCGCCGGTCTGATGCTCGATGTGTTTCAGGGGCCGGTGCTCGGGGAGCATGCGCTGGCGCTCTCGCTGATCACCTACATCGTGGTGCGCGAGCATCCGCGGATCCGCTCCAAGCCGCCGATCCAGCAGGCGCTGATCATGTTCGCCGCGCTGATCGTTTATGAGATCGTGCTGTTCACGATCGACGGCTGGACCGGCCACCCGGTGACGAGCCCGCTGCGCTGGGTGCACACGCTCACCGGCGCGCTCATCTGGCCGCCGGCCGCATCGCTGCTCGCGTACAGCGCCGGTCGCCTGCCGTAGGCTCAGCATGCCGGCAGTGCGCATCAAGGACCAGTGGCGCGAACAGCGCCTGTTCGACCAGCGCACGCTGGTGTGCGCGGCGATCGTGGCGCTCGCCACGCTGGTGCTGATCGCGCGGTTGTTCCTGTTGCAGGTCGCGCGGCACGACTACTACACCGGGCTGTCGCAGGGCAACCGCGTGCGCACCGAGCCGATTCCGGCGGCCCGCGGGTTGATTCTCGACCGCCACGGCGAGGTGATCGCCGGCAACCAGCCTGCCTACCAGCTGGAGCTGGTTCCCGAGGAGGTGCCGGACATCGACCAGACGCTGGCGAGCCTGGTGCAGCTCGGTCTGATCCGCTCCGACGACGTCGACGAGATCGAGCGCACCATCGATTCGAGTCGCACCTTCGACAGCGTGCCGATTCGGCTGCGCATGTCGGACGAGGACGTAGCACGCTTCGCGGTGCGGCGCTTCGAGTTTCCCGGCCTCGACATCAAGACGCGCCAGACCCGCTGGTATCCGAACGGCAGCCTCGCGGTGCACGCGCTCGGCTACGTCGGCGCCATCAGCGAGCAGGACCTCAAGCACATCGACCGCGCCGCCTATGCCGGCACCTCGCTCATCGGCAAGCTCGGCGTCGAGAGCACCTTCGAGAGCGAGCTGCACGGCAGCAACGGCTTCCGTGAGGTGCTGGTCAACGCGCAGGGGCGCTCGGTCGAGCGCCAGGGTGCGTTCGTGCCCGAGCTGCGCACCAAGCCGCCGAAGCCCGGCGAGGACCTGCTGCTCTCGATCGACCTCAACGTGCAGCGCGCCGCCGAGGACGCGCTCGCCGGCCACCGCGGCGCGGTGGTCGCGCTCGATCCCAATAACGGCGACGTGCTCGCGCTGGTGAGCCTGCCGGGGTTCGATCCGACGCTGTTCGGCCGGGGCATCACTGCGGCCGAGTACGGCGCGCTGCAGAGTGACATCGATCGCCCGCTGTTCAACCGCGCGCTGCGCGGCACCTACCCGCCCGGCTCGACCGTGAAGCCGGCGATCGCCCTCGCCGCGCTGACCTATCATGCGGTCGACCCGGCCGCGCATCGCTACTGCGCCGGCGCCTTTCACCTGCCGGGCAGCGTGCACGTGTTCCGCGAATACCACAATGAGCATCACGGCTACGTCGACCTCGACACTGCCATCGTGGTCTCGTGTGACGTCTACTTCTACGGCCTCGCCGACGTCCTCGGCATCGATCGTATCTCCGCGTTCCTCGCGCCGCTCGGCTTCGGCCGCGCCACCGGGATCGACATCGGCGGCGAGAAGCCGGGGATCCTGCCCTCGCGCGAGTGGAAAGCGAAGACCTTCGCGCGCGCCGCCGAGCAGGTGTGGTTCCCGGGCGAGACGGTCAATTTCGGCGTCGGCCAGGGGTACCTCAGCGTGACGCCGCTGCAGCTGGCGCACTACGCCAGCATCATCGCGATGCGCGGCAGGATCTGGCGGCCACGCCTGGTGGCCGCCTATCGCAACGCCCGCAGCGGCGAGATCCGGCGCGTCGCGCCGGTGTCCGAGGGCGAGGTGCCGGGGATCGACCCGAACGACTGGCAGCGCGTGGTGCGCGACATGATCGGCGTCACCACCCGCGGCACCGCCGCCGCGATCGGCGCACACGCCCCGTACAGCTTCGCCGGCAAGACCGGCACGGCCCAGGTGTTCACCGTCGGGCAGAACGAGAAATACGAGGCCAGCAAGCTCAACGAGCGGCTGCGCGACCACTCCTGGTTCATCGCCTTCGCGCCCGCCGACTCGCCGCGCATTGCGATAGCGGTGCTGCAGGAGAACGGCGGCGCCGGCGCGCATGCCGCCGCGCCGATCGCACGCAAGGTGATCGACGCGTACCTGCTGGGCTCTGACGGCAAGCTCAAGCAATCGCCATGATGGGTACTCGACCGCAATGATCTACGAGGACATCAGCTCCAGCTCGCGCGCGCGCCGCACGCTGAGCGGCGCCGCGCGCGTGCTGCTCGAGCTGCGCATCGACGGCCCGCTGGTCGTCGGGCTGTCGCTGATCGCCGCTTATGGGCTGGTGGTGCTCTACAGCGCCTCCGGGCAGAGCACCGGCACGGTGCTGCGCACCGTGGCGCGGCTGTTGCTCGGCACCATCGTCATGCTGCTGCTGGCACGCGTCAATCCCAACTTCCTGCGCCGCTCGGCGCCCTGGCTGTATGCCGCCGGCTGCCTGCTGCTCGTGTTGGTCGCACTGATCGGGCGCAGCGGCCTCGGGGCGCAGCGCTGGCTCGACCTGCGGCTGTTCCGCTTCCAGCCCTCCGAGCTCATGAAGCTCGCCGTGCCGATGATGTGCGCCTGGTATCTGCACGAGCGGCCGCTGCCGCCGGGCGGGCTGGCGCTCATGACACTCGGCGGCGTGATCCTGCTGCCGGTGGGGCTGGTTGCCGCTCAGCCCGACCTCGGCACCGCGGCGCTGATCGTCGTGGCCGGCGCCCTGGTCATCGTGCTTGCAGGGCTGCGCGTGCGCGTGATGCTGGCGCTGCTCGCGCTCGCCCTCGTCACCGTCTGGTTCGGCTGGAGCTTCATGCACGACTACCAGCGCAAGCGCGTGCTCACCTTCCTCAACCCGCAGACCGATCCGCTCGGCGCCGGCTATCACATTATCCAGTCACAGATCGCGATCGGCTCGGGCGGCGTGTTCGGCAAGGGATGGATGAACGGCAGCCAGGCGCAGCTCGAGTTCCTGCCCGAGCGCTCGACCGATTTCATTTTCGCGGTGGTCGGCGAGGAGTTTGGACTCCTCGGACTGCTGCTGCTGCTGCTGCTCTATCTGTTCGTCTGCGGGCGCGCCATCTATCTCGCCGCCCAGACACAGGACACTTTCGCGCGCCTGCTCGCCGGCAGCCTCGCGCTCACCTTTTTCGTCTATGTGTTCATCAATGCCGGCATGGTCACGGGGCTGCTGCCGGTGGTCGGCGTGCCACTGCCACTGGTGAGTTACGGCGGCAGCTCGGTCGTGACGCTGCTCGCCGGCTTCGGTATTCTCATGGCGCTGTATTCACGGCGAAAACTCGTCGGATCATAGTTGAAAGCGTGCCGTTTCTTGCTGTTCGCTGCGCTCGCGTGCGCGCCGGGAGCGCAGCCGGCGGGAGCGCAGCCGGCCGGGGCGCAGCCGGCCGGGGCGCCGGTGGCGGAGCTGCCGCCGACCTTCGACCTCGAGCGTCCGCAGATCGCGGCGTTCGTCGACGAGGTCACGCGGCGTGACGGCCTCAAGCGCGGCGAGGTCCAGCGGCTGCTGCACGCGGCGCAGCCGCAGCCCAAGATCATCGACATCATGAACCGGCCGATCGAGAAGATCGTGCCATGGTGGGCCTACCGCCAGCGCTTCCTGACGCCCGAGCGCATCAGCGACGGCGTGCAGTTCTGGGCCGATCACCGCCTGACGCTCGAGCGCGTGGCCGCCGACTACCAGGTGGCGCCCGAGTACATCGTGGCGATTCTCGGCGTCGAGACGCACTACGGACGCAACACCGGCTCCTATCGCGCGCTCGATGCGCTGGCGACACTCGCGTTCGACTATCCGCCGCGCGAGAAATTCTTCCGCACCGAGCTCGAGGAGTTCCTGCTGCTCACCAGGGAGAACCAGCTCGATCCGCTCACCGTGCGCGGCTCCTATGCCGGCGCCCTCGGCGCGCCGCAGTTCATGCCGTCACAGTACCGGCGCTATGCGGTATCGGGCGACAGCGACAAGGTGCGCGACCTGTGGCACGACTGGGACGATATTCTGGCGAGCGTGGCCAACTACCTGCACGAGCATGGCTGGACGCCCGGCGGGCCGGTGCTGGCCGAGACACGACTCGAGCCCGCGCCGAGCTTTCAGATCGAGCCGCACGGTCTCGAGCTGAACGCCACGGTTGACTCTCTGAGTGCGCGCGGCGTCAAGGTGGAGGCGGACGTGCCGCCCGAGACGCCGGTCGTGCTGCTGTCCGCCGAGCAGCGCGACGGTCCGGTCTACCGCGTCGGCTTCCATAACTTCTACGTGATCACGCGCTATAACTCGAGTCCGCGTTACGCCATGGCGGTGTGCGACCTGGCGCAGTCGATCGCGCAGCGCGTGCACGCGGCAGCCGCCGCAGCCGCGCCGTGAGGCGGACGCGCCGCACGCCGGGAAGCGGGGCGCTCAACCCGGCGCTCGCACTGCCCGCCCTGGCACTCGCCGCCTGCGTCTCGCGGCCGCCGCACCCGCATCCGCCGCCCGCGCCGGCGGCGGTGCCGCCTCCCCCGGCTCACCTCGACGCCATTCCCGATGCCGTGCCGCGCCCCGAGCCGCGCAGCGCCCACGGCAATCCGCCCTTCTACGACGCACTCGGGCAGCGCTACCACGTGCTGGCCGTGGCCGACGGCTACGTCGAGCGCGGTGTTGCCTCGTGGTACGGCCCGAGCTTCCACGGCGGCAGCACCTCGAGCGGTGAGCCGTACAACATGTACGGTATGACGGCGGCGCACAAGACGCTGCCGCTGCCGACCTATGCGCGCGTCACCAACTTAAGGAACGGCAGGAGCGTGGTGGTGCGCATCAACGACCGCGGCCCGTTCATCGCCAACCGCCTCATCGATCTCTCCTACACGGCCGCCGCCAGGCTCGACATGCTGCGCGAGGGCACCACGCTAGTGGAGGTCCGGGCGCTGACGCCCGGAGTGCCCGACAGCCTCACGCGCGCCGCCGCCGCGCCGCCGCCCGCGCTTTACCTGCAGGCGGGTGCGTTCGCCGACGAGCGCAACGCGCAGCGCCTGCTCGCGCGGCTGCAGGGCGCGGGCCTCGCGAGCGCCTTCGTGGTGTCGCCGCTCGCAGGCCAGACGCGCCTGTACCGCGTACGTCTGGGTCCGGTCGGCAGCGTGGCGGAATACGATGATCTCGCCGCCCGCCTCGCGGCCCTCGGCATCACCGACATGCGCCTCGCGCTCGACTGAGGACCACGTGACCCGAGCCGCCGCAGTGATTGGCCTATGGGCTGCCGCCGTACTCGCGCTCACTGCGGCGGTCAGCCGAGCGGCCGCTGCCGCGCCGCCGTTTCCCGCGCCGCCGTCGATCGCTGCGCGCTCGTACATCCTGCTCGATCACTTCAGCGGCCGCACCCTGGCGCATTATCACGCCGATGAGCGCGCCGAGCCGGCGAGCCTCACCAAGCTCATGACTGCGTACCTGGTGTTCGACGCACTCGCCAGCGGGCGCTTGAAGCTCGCCGACGAGGTGACCATCAGTAAGCGCGCCTGGCGCGCCGAAGGCTCACGCACCTTCCTGCAAGTCGGCTCGCAGGTCCCGGTCGACATCCTCCTCAAGGGGATGATCGTGCAGTCGGGCAACGATGCCACCATCGCGCTGGCCGAGCGGCTCGGCGGCACCGAAGCCGCGTTCGCCGGCACGATGAACGAGTACGCCCGGCGGCTGGGCATGAAGTCGAGCCACTTTGAGAACAGCGCCGGGCTCCCCGCGCCCGATCACTACACCACCGCACGCGACATCGCAACGCTCTCGAGCGCCCTGATCCGCGACTTCCCGCAGTACTACCCGCTGTTCCGCCTGCGTGAGTTCCGCTGGAACAACATCCGCCAGGGCAACCGCAACACGCTGCTCGACAGCGACCCGTCGGTCGACGGCCTGAAGACCGGGCACACCGAAGAGGCGGGCTTCTGTCTGGCGGCGTCCGCCGACCGCAGCGGCATGCGGCTCGTATCGGTCGTGATGGGCGCACCGAGCGAGCGCGCGCGCGCCGCGGGCAGCGAGGCGCTGCTCTCCTACGGCTACGGCTTCTTCGAGACCGTGCGCGTCAAGGCCGCGCGCCAGGTAGTGCTCAAGCCGCGCGTTTACAAGTCGGCGAGCGAGTTCGCCGCCGTCGGCGTTCCCTACGACGTCTATGCGACCGTCGCCCGCGGCCAGGCGGCCTCGCTCAGCACCAGCGCGCACCTCAGCCGCGAGCCGCTCACGGCGCCGCTCGCAGCCGGCGAGCCGCTCGGTGAGTACACGGTGGCAGATGCCAGCGGCGAGGTGATCGCGCGCGCACCGCTCGTGCCGCTCGCGCCGGTGCCGGCAGGGAGCCTGTGGACGCGCGTGCTCGACAGTCTGTTGCTGATGTTCCACTGAGGAGCCGTCCATGGCCGAGCCGCTGCCGCTGTGCTACCTGAACGGGGCCTATCTGCCGCTCGCCGAGGCGCGCATCTCACCGCTCGACCGCGGCTTTCTGTACGCCGACGCGGTCTATGAGGTGATGCCGGTGTACGGCGGCCGCCCGTTCCGCTTCGCCGCGCACAGCGAGCGCCTGGCACGCAGTCTCGCGGGCATCAGCATGGCGGATCCACACACGCACCAGGAGTGGCGCACCATCCTCGGCACGCTCATCGAGCGCAACGGCGGCGGTGAGCAATACGTCTACTGGCAGGTGACGCGCGGCGCGCAGCTCGGCCGCACGCACGCGCCACTGCCGAACATTCCGCGCACCGTGTTCGCCTTCTGTGCGCCGTGGCCGGCGCTGAGTCCGGCGACACTCGAGCACGGCATCAGCTGCGTGACCGCCGCCGACACGCGCTGGGCGCGCTGCGACATCAAGTCGACGGCGCTGCTCGCCAACGTGCTGTTGCGGCAACTGTCGGTGGATGCCGGCGCGGCGGAGACCATCCTGTTGCGCGACGGCGAGCTGACCGAGGCGTCGGCCTCCGCGGTGCACGTGGTGAGCGGCGGCGAGGTGCTCACTCCACCGTACTCGCGCCGCATCCTCACCAGTACCACCCGCGGGGCGGTCGAGGAACTCGCGGCGCGCATCGCGATTCACTGCCGCGTGGTGCCGATCAGCGAGGCGCAGCTGCGCGCCGCCGACGAAGTGTGGCTCTCGGCGGCGACTCGTGAGGTGCAGCCGGTGACCTCGATCGACGGCCGCGCCGTCGGCTCCGGCCGCCCGGGTCCGCTGTGGCGGCGCGTGTACGAGGAGCTGCAGCGCTACAAGCGCGAGCTCGCCGGCACTGCCTGGTGAAGGGCAGCCGCCGGCCTCAACCGCCCGACTGCCGCGCCGCGTCCGTCACCGCTTTGTCACCGGCCGGTGACCCGGGCAAAACCGCTGCGGCCGCTTTGCTGACTCGTCGGCTGACTCCCGCTCGGCATCCCCGGTAGGATCGCGCGCATGTCGATTACCCTCGACCAGGTCACCAAGCACTACGGCGGCGCGCCGGTCGTCAACGACGTCTCGCTCGAGATCGGCGACGGCGAGTTCTTCGTGCTGCTCGGCCCGAGCGGCAGCGGCAAGAGCACGCTGCTGCGCGCCATCGCCGGCCTGTCGGGCGTCGACCACGGACGCATCGCGCTGCACGGGCGCGACGTCACCCACATCGCCGCGCGCAAGCGCGGCGTCGGCCTGGTGTTCCAGAACTACGCGCTGTTCGACCACATGACGGTGGCCGACAACATCGAGTTTGCGCTGCGTGTACGCCACGTGCGCGCGCGCGCGCGCCGACAGCGCCGCCAGGAGCTGTTGCGACTCGTGGCGCTCGAGGGGATGGACCATCGCCTGCCGGCGCAGCTGTCCGGCGGGCAGCAGCAGCGGGTCGCCGTGGCGCGCGCGCTCGCACACCAGCCCGAAGTGCTGCTGCTCGATGAGCCCTTCGGCGCGCTCGACGCCAAGATTCGCGAGGAGCTGCGGCGCACGATACGCCAGGTGCAACGCGAGCTCGGCATCACCACGGTGCTGGTGACGCACGACCAGGACGAAGCGTTCGCCATGGCCGATCGCATCGGCATCATGAATCTCGGGCGGCTGCTCGAGGTCGGAGCCCCGCACGATCTGTACGTGCGCCCTGCGACGCGCTTCGTGGCGACGTTCCTCGGCGCCGCCAACCTGCTGCTGGCGCGCAGCACGCCCGACGGCATCCAGCTCGGTGCCAGCGTCGTCGCCCCGGCCGGCCACGTGGCCGGCGCGCCCGAGCACGAGGTGGTCGCGGTCGTGCGTCCCGAGGAAGTGGAGCTCGCACCGACGCGCGCCGCACTCGCGGCGCGCTACGTCGCCGAGGGCGTCATCGAAGAAGTGGTGTTCACCGGCGCACTCGAGAGACTGCGTGTGCGGCTCACCGACGGTGCCGCCGAGCCGCTGCCGGCGTTCGCCGAGGGCGACGCGAACACTGCGCTGCAGGTCACGCGCAGCCGCCACGCGCAGCGCGGCTTCGAGGTGCATGCCGGACAGGCCGTGGCGATCGGCGTGCGGCGCGTGCACGTGCTATCGACTCCGCTCTCGAGCTTTACCGCCTGCGCCGCCAGCGCGCCGCTCGCCGAGGCCTTGAGCCGCCAGCCGCTGCTCGCCGAGCTGGTGGCGCGCATGAAGACCCGCGTCGGCATGCGCGTCGAGCCGCAGCTCGGCGTGCCCAACGCCGCGTGCGAGACAGCCGCGGCGTTCGTCGGCACCACCGTGATCGCCGCGCGGCCGGAGGGTGCGCAGCGTGCCGAGTGGCTGTTGCGCCGCGGCGCGCAGGATCTGCTGATCCTGCCCGAGCAGGCTAGCGCTCCGCAGCGGGTGCTCATCCACTGGATGGGGGAAGCCGCCCGCAGCGCCACTCTGGCGGTCTCGGCGAGCGTGCTGCGGCACGTGCCGGCCGAGGCGGTGTATGTCGGGATTTTTCCGGGGGACGCCGACAGCGCCCGCCATCCGCCGGGCATGCGTGAGCTGCTCGATGCGCGCTCGGAGGCGCAGGCCGCGCACGGGCTGGAGATGCGCACCGAGCTGCGCTTCGGCGAGGCCACGCAGGAGCTCAGCGCGCGTCTGGCGGATGCGCCCGCCCAGATGCTGATCGTCGGCGTCACCGACCTCGCGCGCTTCGGCGCGCGCTTCGGCGCGCTGCTCGACGGCGGCAGCTGGCCGGTACTGATCGTGCAGCGCGACGCCGCATGAGTTTCGCGAAGCCCAGCGTCCTGCCCGGCTTCGGCCTGACTTTCGGCTTCACGACGCTGTTTCTTTCGGCGATCGTCCTGCTGCCGCTCGCGGCGCTCACTCTGGCGGCGGCCTCGATGCAGTGGAGCGATTTTCTCGCGGTGGTGCTGAGTGCGCGCGCGCTCGGCTCCTACCGGCTGTCATTCGGCGCTTCGCTCCTGGCCGCCTCGATCAACCTGGTGTTCGGCTCGATCATCGCCTGGACGCTGGTGCGCTACGAGTTTCCCGGCCGCAAGATCATCGACGCGCTGATCGACATGCCGTTTGCGATGCCGACCGCCGTCTCGGGCATCGCGCTCACCACGGTATTCGCGCCGACCGGCTGGATCGGCGGCCTGCTGCAGCCGCTCGGCGTGCAGGTCACCTACACCTGGCTCGGCGTGACGCTCGCGCTGACCCTCATCAGCATGCCGTTCGCGGTGCGCACCTTGCAGCCGGCGCTGCTCGAGGTGCAGGGCGAGCTCGAAGAGGCGGCGGAGACCCTCGGAGCACGGCGCTTTTACGTTTTCCGCCGCATCATCCTGCCGACGGTGCTGCCGGCGCTGCTCACCGGCTTCACGCTGTGCTTCGCACGCGCGGTCGGCGAATACGGCTCGGTCATCTTCATCGCCGGCAACCTGCCGATGAAGACCGAGATCACCCCGCTGCTGATCGTCATTCACCTCGAGGAGTTCGACTACCAGGGAGCAGCGGCGCTCGGCGTCGTAATGCTCGCGATTTCCTTCGTGGTGCTGCTCACCCTCAACCTGCTGCAGGCGTGGCGCCGGCGCCGCCACGTGCGGGCGGCGCACTGATGGCTGCCGCTACTCCTCCCGGGACGCTCGCCGGCGAAACCGCCCGGCCCGGGCAGCACACCTGGACGCACCGCCTGGTGCGCTGGCTGTTCATCGCCGTGACACTTGCTTTCCTCGCCGCTCTGCTGCTCGCGCCGCTCGCCACCATATTCGCGATGGCGCTGCTGCGCGGCTTGCCCGCTTACCTGCGCAGCCTCGCCGATCCCGACACCCTGTCCGCCATCCGTCTGACTCTGACCACGGCGGCGATAGTGGTGCCGATCAACACGGTGTTCGGGCTGGCGGCCGCCTGGGCGATCGCCAAGTTCGAGTTCCGTGGCAAGAGCATCCTGATCACGCTCATCGACCTGCCGCTGGCGATCTCGCCGGTGATCGCCGGCATGGTCTTCGTGCTGCTGTTCGGCCTGCAGGGCTGGTTCGGCGCGTGGCTGCAGGAGCACGATATCTCCATCGTGTTCGCGTTCCCGGGGATCGTGCTCGCCACCATGTTCGTCACCTTTCCGTACGTGGCGCGCGAGCTCATCCCGCTCATGCAGCAGCTCGGCAACGACGAGGAGGAGGCCGCCATCACCCTCGGTGCCGGCGGCTGGCTGACCTTCTTTCGCGTCACCCTGCCGAAGGTACGCTGGGGACTGCTGTACGGCATGGTACTGTGCAACGCGCGCGCCATGGGTGAGTTCGGTGCGGTGTCGGTGGTCTCCGGCCACATCCGCGGAGTCACCAACACCATGCCGCTGCACATCGAGATTCTCTATAACGAATACAACTTCGTCGGTGCGTTCGCCGTCGCCTCGGTCCTCACCTTGCTCGCCGCGCTGACGCTGGTGGTCAAGACGCTGGTCGAGCGCACCGGCTACCGCAGGCGCTGAGGGGCATGTTCGAGCGTCTCACGCGCCTCGCGAGCTTGAGCTGGCCGGACCCGGCGCGCACCAGCCTCAGCTGGTGGCTGGTCGGCATACACCTCAGCCTGGTGCTGCTGGTCGCCGGCGGCATGAGCTTCACGGCGAGCCGCATGCTGCAGCGCCAGGCCGACGAGCAGGGCAAGGCGCGCGTGCAACTCGCCGCCACCATGGCGCGCGAGAACCTGCGGCGCCTCGCCGAAGACGCGCATGCCGCGGCGCGCGCCCTGGCCGAGCGGCCGACGCTGCAGCGCCTGGTGGCCGAAGGCCGCAATGAGGCGGTGCCGCCGCTGCTGCGGCGCGCCTGCCAGGCCGCGAGCCTCGATGCCTGCGCAGTGCTCGCCGATCGAACCGTGCTCGCGGTGTGGGGACCGCCGCTCGACTGGCAGCAGGCGGTCACCGCCGCCAGCGAGCAGGGTGCGACCTTCATGGCGCTGCCCTCGACCGAGCGCCTGCCGCTGCTCGGCGCGCGCGCGCCGCTCGCCGACACGCGCCTGGCTGCCTACGTGGTGCGCCGCCTCGACGACAAGCTGGCGGAGATGCTCAGCCGGCAGGTGGGCGCGCAGGTGCGGCTGATCGACTATCGCACCTACAGCAGCGGCCCGGTCGGCGCTTTCACGCCGCTCTACTCCGCGGCGCTCGCCGACGGTCACTCGGCGGTGCAACGCATCGACTCGCAGGACGCCTACGTGTGCGCCGTGCCGGTGTTCGCCGCGAGCGGCGAGGCGATCGCGCTGATCGAAGCGCTCCTGCCGACCGGCGCGGTCGACACCTTCGCCCGTCATCTGCTTCATCAGCTGCTGCTCACGGCGCTCATCCTCGCGGTGCTCGCGGTCGTCGCCGGCATCGTGCTCGGCGAGCGCGTGGCCGGTCCGGTGCGGGCACTCACCGCCGCCGCCACACGCCTCGCGAATGGCGACTTCTCGGCCTCGATCCCGCCCGGAGGACCTGCGGAGGTCGGCGCGCTGGCGCGTACCATGGAGGACATGCGGCGCAATCTCATCGATCTCACCAGCACCCTGCGGCGCCGCGAGGCGGAGGCACGCGCGGTGCTCGGCGGCATCGTCGAGGGCGTGTACGCGGTCGACAAGGGTCGCGCGATCCGCTACCTCAATCCGCAGGCGGCGCGGCTCCTCGGCGTAACGCCGGAAGAGGCGCTCGGACGCTTCTGCGGTGACGTGCTCAAGCCGCGCGACGTCGACGGCCGCCGGCCGTGCGATTTCCAATGCCCGATCCTGCGGGCGCGCGGCGAAGGCCGCGCCACGGCGGTCGAGCGGCTCGGCGCGGCGCCCGGTGAAGCGCGCACCACGGTGATCACCAGCGCCTCAGCGGTCGAGGGTCTGCAGGTACAGGTGATGCGTGATGAGACCGAGCTCGAGGCGGTGCGCCGCGCGCGCGATTCGGTGCTCGCCAACATCTCGCACGAGTTCAGGACACCGCTCGCCGCGCAGCTGGCCTCGATCGAGCTGCTGCGCGCCGGCCTCGAGGAGCTGCCGCGCGCCCAGCAACTGGAGCTGGTCACCTCGCTCGAGCGCGGGACGCTGCGCCTCACGCAGCTGATCGACAATCTGCTCGAGAGCGTGCGCATCGAGTCGGGGCAACTCTCGATCCGCCGCCAGAGCGTCGAGCTGGCCGAGGTGGTGGCGGAAGCGCGCGCTCTGGTCGGCGCGCTGCTCGCACAGCGCCGACAGACACTGCGGGTGAGCCTGCCGCCGGAGCTGCCGCGCGTGAGCGGCGATCAGACACGCCTCGTCCAGGTGTTCGTCAATCTGCTCGCGAACGCCAACAAGTTCGCGCCCGAGGACAGCGTCATCCGTATCGGGGCCGGGCGCGAGCCCGGCGCGGTGCGTGTTTGGGTGGAGGATGAGGGCGCAGGTCCTGCGGACGCAGGCGCGGAGCTGTTCGCGCGCTTTCGCCGCGGGGGCGAGGAGCCCGAGCCGGCGGGGCTCGGGCTCGGCCTGTGGCTGGTCAAGTCGATCGTCGAGCGTCACGGGGGCAGCGTCGCCTGCGAGCGTACGGCCGACGGCCGCACCCGCTTCAGCCTGACGCTGCCCGCGGAGACGGCCACATGAAGGTGCTGCTGGCAGACGATGACGCCGACCTGCGCGAGCTGATCGGCTTCACGCTGGCCCAGGCCGGTTACCTGGTGGTGAGCGCAGCCGACGGCCCGGGCGCGCTGCGGCGCTTCGCGCAGGAATCCGCCGACCTGGTGCTGCTCGATGTCAACATGCCTGGCCTGTCGGGATTCGAGGTCTGCGAGGCGATCCGCGCCCGTTCGCGCGTGCCGGTGATGATGCTGACGGTGCGCGGCGAAGAGGAGGACCTGGTGCGCGCACTCGGCCTCGGCGCCGATGACTATCTCACCAAGCCCTTCAGCCCGCGCACTCTCCTGGCGCGCATTCGCGCGCTGTTGCGCCGCGCGGGCATGGAGAGCACGGCGCCGCTCACCGCCGGCCGGGTCGCGCTGGATGTCGCCGAGCACAGCGTGTGTATCGGCGAGGCGCCGGCCGTGCAGCTCACCAAGCTCGAGCTGCGGCTGCTGCAGATGCTGCTCGCCAACGCCGGACACAGCGTCAGCTCGGAGCGGCTGCTGCAGCACGTGTGGGGGCACGGCAGCGGCGGCGACCGCCAGCTGCTCAAGCAGCTCGTGCACCGGCTGCGCCAGAAGATCGAGCCGGATCCGGCAACGCCGACGCTGCTGCGCACCGCGGCAGCGGGCTACAAGCTGGTGGTGCAATAACGTGCGCCGCGCCGCGCGGCGGGCGCGCGCACCATGCGTGCGCCGTGCGCGCGACCGCGCTACGGCCCGTCGCCTAACGCGTCATGATCTGATCGAACACGCCGCCGTTGCCGAAGTGCGT
>Ga0307477_10000325_pt1 | contig 56900 bp, 60 predicted proteins | sample atmos_gasesECM2C_FD_203316 | JGI IMG/M metagenome (GOLD analysis project Ga0307477, IMG submission 203316) | Hardwood forest soil microbial communities from Morgan-Monroe State Forest, Indiana, United States - atmos_gasesECM2C_515 | ecosystem: Environmental > Terrestrial > Soil > Temperate...
CTGCTCGCGTCCGGTCGCCGTCCGGAAGGGAATCAAGTTGTCGATATTCATGGTCCAAGCCGAATAGGCACGACCGTTGTTGATCTCTCCCGACCAGCAGGGGCTGGTGAGCAGGCGCCTGGTTTGCCTGGTGAGATCGAAAAACGTCATGCGCACGCCGCGGGTATCTTCAGCGAGCTTGGTAAGCGGCAGGCCCGTATGCTCGGCCTCGTGCTCGAAAGCGACGTACGATACTTCCCCGTTCGTTTCGGGCGAAAAGTAGAGGATCGAGTTGCAGGCGTCGAGCGCGTCCTCGAGGCTCGGGTACCTCTGTCCGTTCCACTCCACGCAGCGCATGTGGCGCGGGTCGGGCGAGACGGCTATCGGATTCTTGAGGAGCTCGTCGTAGAACTTTTCCGTCTTGACCTGGACGCCGTTGGCGCTCATGCCGTCGGACCGGGCGTTCGGCCCCAGCGTAATGTATCGATTGTAGACGTTGGCGTAATCCCGCGTTGCGATGCGCAGATGCGGCATCGTCTTGCCGGGGATCGCCTCGCACTCGTTTGCCGTCCAGTCGAGCACCTGCGCCTGAGCGATTTCGTCGGGTGTGTCGTGCATGAGCGGGAACGCAACGAGGTCCTTCACCGGTTCGGGGAAGGCCTGCGGCGCCATGTCGCTGACCGCCTTGGCGAACGCCTTGAAGATGTCCCAATCGCTTCTGGATTCCCAAACCGGCGGCACCGCCGCGCCGAGTACGTGGATGAACGAGTGAAGGTCGGTCGAGTTGAGATCGTTCTTCTCGTACCACATCGCCGTCGGCAGGACGATGTCCGAGTACAGAGCGGAGGTATCCATGCGGAAGTTGATGTCGATGACCAAATCCATCTTGCCGCGGGGCGCCGGCTCTCGGAACGTCACCTTCTTGGTCTTGCCTTGGGCACGCTCTTCGGCGACGGCGTTGTCGTGCGTCCCCAAATAGTGGCGCAGGAAAAACTCGTGGCCCTTCGCGCTGGACATGATCGCGTTGCCGCGCCAGATGATCCAAAGGCGCGGCCAGTTTTGTTCAGCGTCCGGGTCGTCGACGGAAAACTTCAGTTTGCCCGATTTGAGTTGATCGACGGCACTCTTGATGATCGCCGCATCGTCCTTCGCGCCGGCGGCCTGTGCTTCGCGCACGATCTCCAACGGGTTGCGGTCGAACTGAGGATAATGCGGCATCCAGCCGCGGGTGACCGCGTCGCGTTCGATATCCATCGCGTGGCCTTTAGCCCATTTCGCGTTGGGTGGAACCGCCGCGTACTCGGTGAAGTCCCCCTCGTAATGCCACTGGCTGCTGTTGACGTAGTGCCAGGTCGGCGACTGCTGCCGGCGCGGCGGCTTCGTCCAGTCCAGCGCAAACGTAATGGTAGCCCAGGGAGCCTGCGGCGCAAGCTTCTCCTGGCCGACGTAGTGATTCATACCGCCGCCGTTGCGTCCACAGCAACCGGTGAACAGCATGGCGTTGATCGGCCCGCGGTAGGCGAGGCCGTTCTCGTACCAGTGATTGAGGCTCGCACCGGTGATGCACATCGACCGGCCTTCGGTCAACTCGGCGTTGCGCGCGAACTCACGCGCGAAGCGCGTCACCGTCGTACGGCCGATCCCGGTGTATTGCTCCTGCCAGGCCGGCGTGAAGGCGCCGACTTCGTCGAAACTCTTCGGGTAGTCCCCCGGCAAGCCGCGGTCGACGCCGTAGTGAGCCATATACAAATCGAAGACGGTCGCTACCGGGACGCGCCCTTTGGCGGTTTCCAAATAACGGACCGGTACGCCGCGCAACATGCGCTGCTTCGAAGCATACTCGTAGAACTCGACGTTGAGCACTCCGTCATTCTTGTCGAGGAACGTTAGCACCGGATCGATGGGGCTGTCGTCGAGGCCGTCCTCCAATTTGAGGTTCCACTTGCCGTTTTCACCCCATCGGAAACCGACCGTGCCTTTCGGCATCTTCGGCGCGCCGGATTGCTGATCGATCATCAGCATTTTCCACTCGCCGTTCTCCACGTCGGCGTACTTGCCGAGCCTGTTGGCCCGCAAGAGTTGACCCGCAACGTACCCGTTGGTCGCGTCGCCCGAAAGTTCCACGAGCATCGGGGCGTCGGTGTATTGCTTCACGTAATGGTCGAAGTACGGGACCTTCCGATCGTGGTGGAACTCCTTGAGGATGACGTGATTGACCGCCATCCAGAGCGCCGTGTCCTGGCCGGCCTTGACCGGGATCCACATGTCGGAGAATTTGGCGACTTGCGAAAAGTCGGGCGAGATCACCACGAACTTGGCGCCCTCGGTCCGCGCCTCGGAGATGAAGTGCACGTCGGGCGTCCGCGTCATGTTGAGGTTCGCGGCGATCGAAACGATATATTTGGAATTGTACCAGTCGGCGCCCTCGCAGACGTCGGTCTGATCGCCCCACACTTCGGGGAAAGCGTTGGGTAGGTCGGCGTACCAATCGTAGAAGCTCATGTTGACGCCGCCGATCAGCTGCAAGAAGCGCGCGCCTCCCGCGTATGACACGAACGACATCGCCGGAATCGGCGCGAAGCCGAAGATGCGGTCCGGCCCCCACTTTTTCGCGGTGTAGAGCGCCGACGCCGCAACGAGTTCCAGCACTTCTTCCCAGGTCGTGCGGCGGAAGCCGCCCTTGCCGCGCGCACGCTGCCAGCGCTTTCGCTTCTGCTCGTCTTGCACGAGCGAGCCCCAGGCTTCGACCGGATTGGAATGCTGGGCTTTGGCTTTACGCCAGAAATCGAGGAGCGGGCCACGGATGTACGGATATTTGACGCGGATCGGACTGTAGACGTACCACGAAGCCGAGATGCCGCGTTGGCATCCGCGGGGCTCGTACGGCGGTATCCCCTTTTCGAGCAGCGGGTAATCCGTCTGCTGCATCTCCCACGTGACGATGCCGTCTTTCACGTACACTGCCCACGAGCAGCCACCGGTGCAATTGACGCCGTGCGTGCTGCGCACGACCGTGTCATGTTGCCAGCGATTACGGTAAAACTCTTCCCAGCGGCGGGATTTCGGGTCGACCAGGTCTTGAATCCATCCCATGTCTTACGGCCTCCGCTCAAGTCTACGTGTGAAGTCCATGCTGCTACCGCCCCCGTTCGCGCGGAAGACCAACGGAATGCGAACGCCGAGCAGACGGCGCCGCCAGTAGAATCCCGCGATCAGGACCAGGATGATCAAAGCGACCCCGCCCGTCAGAGCGAGCTTGCCGATGGCATCTAGGGGCCGCTCGGCAACCGCGCCTTCTTTGATGAATGCGGCGAGATTCGCGACCTCTTGCGGCGTCAGCGGATTCTTCGTCCAAACCGCGCTCATCGTCGGAGTCGGCACGCTCGTCAGAAAGGACTCCAGTCCCGCTTCGCCACCATATTTGGTGAAGGCGTTGGTGAGATCGGGCCCGAGCGTGCCGCCGCCCAGCGCGCCGATTCCGGAAATACTGTGGCACGCCATGCAGGCCGGTCCGCCATTCTGGAGACGGACGCCGCCGACGAAGATCTCTCGGCCTACGGCCGCATCACCCGCAGGCAGCGCCGCGACTGGCGCGCCCGCCGTCGTTTTGGCGGCGCCGCCGGATTGCTGGGCGATATAGGCCAGCACGGCGTCGACGTCACCCGAAGAGAGCCCGAGATCCGGCATTTGCAAGGGGTATTGCTTGACCAGCTTGGTCGCCGTCGGGTCGCCGGCTTTGATCAGGGCGCTCGGGGCGGCAACCCATTTCGCGAGAAACGCGTGATCCTCGGTGCTCGTGATACCTTTGAGATCGGGGCCGACGGACTTGCCTTTCCCGATCGTATGGCAAGCGGCGCACTTCGTCGCAAAAATCGTGGCGCCGTCGTCGGCTCGCGCAGCGGCCGTCGCGGACACCTGGATTAGCGCAAATGCCGCCGCCGCAAGAAAATATACGAGCGAGAGACGCCCGAAGGGGATTCGTATGGGCCGCGTTTTTCTCAAACGCCCTGAGGACTGATCACCGGTCATCGTGCCCCCCTCTCCCCGACAATAAAGTGTGGACTAGGTCAGCCGTGATCTTGCGCGATCATCATGCACGCGCCGGGCCGAAAATGGCCTGACGCCCCCGAATTGCCGGGACCAAAACGGCGCACGATCCCATCGCTCTAAAGCTAGTCCCGCCCGGTTCCGTTTTGGTTTCGCGAACAACCGAGGACACGTCAGACCGAGAGGCGACCCAGGATGCTGCGGTAGAGGGCTTCGGTCTCGATCACGGGAGCTACGCCGAACTCTTCCTTGAGGACTTGACGGCACGCCTCGTACTGGCGCAGCGCTTGCGTGCGCCTCCCGCAGCGGCAGAGCACGTCCATGAGATCGCGATGCACCTCTTCCAGGCACGGATCGAGTTCCAGCATGCGGCGATAGCAGCTGATCGTGGCGTCGTAATCGCCGTCGCTGCGAAGTAGACGAGCGCTGGCAAGCAGCACGTCGAACAGCTTCTCTCTGAGCTGCCGGCGACGCCTCACGCACCAGTCGCTATATGGCTCGTCCTCGAGGTAGTCCCCGCGATACATTTCCGCCGCAGCGCGCAAGGCCACCAATGCTTCTCTCCAGCGGCCCCGGCGTTCGAAATCGAGACCTTTCCGGGCCATGGCCTCGAACTCCAATGCGTCGAGCCTATGAAAGGAAGCAGGATTGAAGGCGTATCCGTTCGGCTGCGTCGAGATGAAGGACCCCTCGGTTTTTGCGTTCTCCGCTTCGCCCAACCCGCGGCGGAGGTAGTGCGCCGCGACCTGCAAGAGCTTCGCGGCGTCTTTCGGCGCATCGGAAGGCCAGAGCAGCTCGATCAATTCGTCTCGTACGACAACCCTGCCATAGTTCGTCACGAGAATTTTGAGCAGCGTGACCGCCCGCCTCCGGGCGAAGGAGTCGATGCTGATGCGGGTGCTGCCCCTCCAAGCCTCAAAGCGACCGAGAACGTTCAGGTCAAGCCACCGCTCGGCAGGCGGAATCTCGGCGGACAGGTGCGAGGCACTCTCGGACCTATGACGGCCGTTGCCTTGCTCGAGCATCAGAGCAAGCCGCTCCGCGTCGCGAGAAAGCGTCAAGCAGTGAGAGAGCAGCGTCTCCGAGCCGCGTCGCCACGCAACGTCGAGGCTGCCGACCGGGCGCTCCGGCCCCGGTACGGGGACGCAGAGAAAGCAATGGAAGCCCAATTCCTTCACTTCTTTACGAAGGAAGCGCTCGTCGCTCGAGGCGTCGGTAGTTCCGAGCGGCCGCCCTTGACGCACCACGAGACCCGGGTACCCTTGTCCCTCCTCGAAGCGGGTGATCTGCTTGAATGCCTCGGGGTACGGGCCGCGAAAGCCGGCCAGCGAAACGCCGGAAGCGCCGTCCTCGCGTAGGAATATCTCAGCTACCTCGGCGCCGGTCGTGGTCAGCGCCGCATCGAGCACGTCATCGATCGCCCAGGCGCGGATTTCGTCGTCGCTCAGCTTGGTTTGGGACTCGTCCTCAGCGCCGGCTCGCTCTCGCTTCAACTGGATCAAGCGACGTACCTTAAATAATAGGCCGTGACAAAAAGAACTGCGGCGAAACCGCCCCTGGTGCTCTGAGCAGTGTTAGGAGGCATTCTCGACTCCCAAAGCTCCTGTGCTGAGGGTAAGGGACTCTCCTGCAGGCGGGCGAGCTCGGTACCCCGGAGCCCAATGTAATTCTCGGCGGAGTGGCGATTAAGCTCCTTCCCACGGCAAATTCACCGGGATCTGAGGATCGGGGCTGGGGCGCTCGCTATAAACCGGATGCAGCCTCCCAGACAGATAGTTTAGGATCCCGCTCTGACAATCTTCCGGCACGGTCGCCCAAGTAACCAAGAGGCTTGGGCGTCGAAGGATCGGTTCGAACTGGCGCGCCCATTTCAAGTTTTTGGCGATTCCACCTTGCCCGATGTACGTGACGTCTTCGACATCCAACCAGATGAGAAGGATCCCGGAAGCGTTGGGGTCGGGCAGGACGGCGGTCTCGAACGCGCACCAGGTATCATTGGCGCACTTCCTCCAATGGAGCTGCACGTTAGTGTCCTCGGTTACGGGCCACTGGCGCTTTGCCCGCACGGGCCGGGAAGGCGTTCATTCCGATCTTTCGATAAGGTCGTCGAGCCTGATCACTCCGGGGTCAGCCTTCGCCTCGATTTCGCGCTCCGATCGAAGTGCTTCGGAGATACGACTGCGCATGCGCGCATCTACGCGCGATCGCAAGAAGATGGGTCCGTCGCAATCCGGCAGCGCGGGCGCGATGCGAAATAGCGCTGTATCGCCTTCGACATGAGCCGGCCCCGCGGGACCGGAGCTGCGATGTTGGGGCCCGGCATCTTCCCATCGAAACCAAGCCGTCAGGAACCAGCGATGGTCGGCTCGATTCAAATTCCACTCCACGCCCGGATAGAACGTGCGAAACGCTGGGGCTGCCGCTCGGCCCGCTACGAAAGTATTGAGTTGAATGCGCCACTTCAGCCGCCCCCATTCGGGTGGATACGCGTCTACGCTCTGAAAAAAACGTGTCGGCACGCCGCTCTCGAGTTCGACCCCATCGACGAGAATGGGTCGATCGTCCGGCCCCTGCCAAAAGCCGGGCGGCGCATCTTCGGGCTGCATCGAACAGCGTCCAACTTTCACGGCGAACGCGACCTCCGCTGCTCGAGTTTTCGCTTGTCGTGCCGCGCGTTTCCCGCTTTCTTTTTATGGAAGAGGGCCGAGTTCGCTTCGCGAACGAGCAAACATGATTGTCGTCATCGGCGCCGGCTTGATCGGGCTTTCCATCGCTTACGAACTCGCCAAACGAGGCGCCGACGTTCACGTCGTTGAGGCGTACGATTCCGCGGCATCGGCCTCATGGGCGGGCGCCGGCAGGCTTGCTCCGTTCACCGATTCGGAAGGCGAGGACGAGCAAGAGGAGTTCTTGGCATCGGCGCTCGGTACGTATCAAATCTTCGTGAAGGAGTTGCACAAGCGCACCGGGATCGACCCGTATCTGCGCATCGACGGCATCATCGAGGTTGCGCAAGATGAGTTTGCCGTCGTCCGCTTGCGCGACCGGGCCGCCTCGCTCGTGGCGCGCGGAATACACGCGCATTGGCTTGACCAGGACGAAGTACGCCGGCTCGAACCCTCGCTCGGCCCGCAGACGCTGGGCGCTTCGCTGATCGAAGACGAGGGACAAATCGACACGCGGCAACTGGGAGGCGCTCTGCGCGCCGCCTGCGTGGACGTAGGCGTGCGGCTGGAAGAGCAGACCGGCCCGGTCGCACTCGAGAGCGACGCACAGCACGTGCTCGGCGTCCGCGCAGGTGAAAGTTTCGTGGCTGCAGAGAGCGTCGTCAACGCGGCCGGCCCATGGGCCGGCGAGTTGCAAGGGGTCCCGCCGCACGTTCGGATTCCGATCGTTCCGGTAAAGGGCCAGCTGCTGACGTTGGCGATGCCACAACGCCTGGTGACGCGTCTGGTTTGCGTTCCCGGTGCGTACTTGATTCCGCGAACCGATGGAACGCTCTTGGTCGGCGAAACCGTCGAGGAAGCGGGATTCGACGTCGAGACCGATCCGGCTGCGACGCAGCGCCTGCGCGACGCTGCAGTGCGCGCGATGCCCCCGCTCGGCGACCTTGCAATCAGCGAGACGTGGGCCGGGTTACGGGCACGTTCGCCGAACGGCCGACCGTTCATCGGAGCAACGGCGCTCGAGGGCTACTTTGTGGCGGCAGGGCATTATCGCAACGCGATCTTATTGGCGCCGGCGACGGCATTCGCCGTCGCTAACGTGATCGAGGGAAAAACTTCCTAAGGCGTAGCAGTAGCCCGCATGCTCGAACCGGGTGCCCCGCTGCCTGTGTTGACCGTTCGCGACGATACCGGCGCCGAGATTTCTACCGGAGATCTGCTCGGCAGACAGCTCGTGCTGTACTTCTACCCGAAGGACGACACGTGGGGTTGTACCAAAGAAGCGACGCAGTTTCGCGAACTGTACGAAGGCTTTCGCCGCAAAGACACCCAGCTCGTCGGCGTCAGCCGTGACTCCGTCGAGTCGCATCGTCTATTCAAAGAAAAATATCTGATCCCGTTCCGGCTCCTGGCAGACGTTGAGTCGCGACTCTGCGACGCATTCGGGGTGATCGTCGACGAGAATATCTACGGCAAGAATGCCATACAGCGCTCGACGTTTCTCTTCGACCCGATGGGAAATCTCATTCGCGTTTGGCCGAAAGTCACGGTGATGGGCCACGCCGACGAAGTCTTAAGAGCACTCTAGCAAGTGTACGCCCCGCCGGGCGCCGCTTCAGTGTTATGAGAAAGTAAACCACGATGACGGGCGAAAACAGTTTGCCGACGAGCGAAAACAAGTTACCGCCGTGCGAGCTTTTTTCGGTGCTCGATTGGCGCAAAAGCCAGACGCGGTTGCAGTGCGACGTGTGTGACCGGCCGGAGGCCGAACATCAAACCCCCGGCCGTCGTACCTTGTCGGGCGCAGAGATCGAGGACCGGCGCAGGCGCATGCTCGTTGCAATGTACGAGAAGCTCGAAGAAGAACGCCGGAGCGTTCCAAGCAACGGAAAAGCAACCGACGCCGGCGGTAGCGAGCCGTCGTGACACCCGCGCGGACGATAATGCGGGCTCGACTTGCGTGCTACGTGTCCGCGGCCGTCTCCTGAGGATTGCGCGCCAGCAAGATCGCGAGGCAGAACGCTGCTAAGGTTGCGAGAAGGGTGTTTCTTTTGGCTGTCCTCGCTCAGCGCAAGAAATTAACTCGCCGCAATCACGAACGTCAGTTTCTCAATATTGTGAAGACGGGCCCCAATCAGCAAAACGTTTTGAACAAGTGCCCGCGTCTGAATATTCGGCGTCTATTGCTCCGCACAGTGGCGCTTAGGAGCGGCGGGAGTAACCAGGGAAGCGGCCATGCGGCAATTAAGATTTATCCCGCAAGAGATATTAAATTATCGTAGGAGGAAGCCATGGAAAATCCGGTTGTCGCGGTTGATCCTATGGCCGATCCGCCGGGCAATCCCAGGGTTTTGTTTATATCGTTCCTGGCGTTTTCGCTCGGTTTTGCGGTTTGGGGAATGTTTTCCGCGCTCGCCCCATTTTTGATTAAGTGGTACAACTTCAGCGCCACTCAGGTGCTCCTCCTGGCCGCGATGGAGCCCCTTTGCGCGGCCGCGGTCAGCATCCCGCTCGGCATCATGACGGACAAGTTCGGCGGCCGCACGGTTTTTACGCTCTTGCTTCTGATCCTCACCGTTCCGCTAGTTTTCGGGCCCTTCGCCCATGGCTACTACTCCTTGCTGCTGATCGGGTCGCTGCTGGGACTCGGGGGCGCGAGCTTCGTGGTCGGCAACGCTCATGTCGCGACCTGGTATCCCAAATCGAAGCAGGGTACTGCCCTTGGCATCTTTGCTGTGGGCAATATTGGAATCACCGTCGGCATGATGTCCGTCACGTTCCTGGTTACCCACGTCCTGAACGCCCGCGGCCCGGAGGGCTGGCGCCTGATATTTCCAATGTTCGCCATCTGCACGCTGTTGATGGCGCTGGTCTACTGGTTTTTTACGTCCGATTCGCCATACGGGCGACACAACGGAGGTTCGCTGCGCGAAATCATTGCCGTGTACCGTTCGGGCGCAAGGGTATGGCTGGTGGCCTACCTTTACTGGGTGTCCTTCGGCACGCTCACCTTCTTTGCGTCGGCGATGCCGACATATCTGGTCGACCGGTGGCATGTGGATGCCGTCCAGGCATCCATGATGTACACCCCGCTGATCGTGGTCTGCGTCGCCATCACCCGGCCGCTCGGCGGCTGGCTATCCGACCGTTTCGATGCATTGAAACTCCTACGCTGGTTGTTTGGTATTATGGCCGTTCTGGCCGTCATCATGACCGCGCAGTTCTCATTGCACGTCGAGCTGTTCGCCGTTTATGGGCTTGGGCTGCTGGCCGGCACGGCCGCGGCGGCGGTCGTCAAGCTGATCCCGCTCTACTTCCGGCAGGTGGGCGCGGTCAGCGGGCTGGCAAAGGCCGCCGGCGCCGCCTGCGGCTTCACCATGACGCTAATCCTTGCGGCCAGCAAGAATCTTCTAGGCGCCTACACGTTCGGCTTTGAGATCTGGGGGCTGATGAACGTCGCCGCGTTCTACATCGCGCTTTCGCGTGTCGGCTTCAGGCATGCAATACCGGTCGCCGCCGATACAATATCGGCCGCCACCGATGCGATATCGGTTCCTTCAAACATCGGCGTTGAGGTTCAGGTTCATGGACAGGCGTGAACGCCGCCGTCTAGTGCGCGGTACACTAACATCGCTCGTTGGGCTGTGCGTGCTTGGCGGCGCAATCGTATGGCTTACGATGCCGGCAGCGTCCGCTGCGTCGACTCAGGTTGCGCCGCTATCGCCGATGCAGGAAAAGGCGCTGAAGACGCACGACACGTTTAAGGAATGTGCGAATTGCCCGGAGATGGTGGTGGTGCCCGCCGGGAGTTTCAGGATGGGATCGCCGGCAAGCGAGCCGGGGCATTCTGCCGACGAAGGCCCACAACATAGGGTCACGATCGCGCGACGATTTGCAGTCGGCCGGTTTGAGGTCACCTTCAACGAATGGGATGCGTGCGTGGATGGTGGCGGCTGCAACGACTACATGCCCTCCGACGAAGGCTGGGGCCGCGGCCGCAGACCCGTGATCAACGTTTCCTGGGATGACGCCGAAACGTACGTCGCTTGGCTGTCGAAAAAGACCGGCAAGTCGTATCGGCTGCTCTCGGGGTCCGAATACGAGTATGCGACGCGCGCCGGGACGCAGAAAGCCTATCCCTGGGGCAATGCCGTCGGCAGGAACAATGCCAACTGCCACGACTGTGGGAGCCAATGGGACGCCAGGGAAACCGCGCCGGTCGGCTCATTTGCCGCGAACAGATTCGGTCTCTACGATATGGTAGGCAATGTCCGGGAGTGGACGGAGGATTGCTACCACGATAATTACAGCGGCGCTCCGGCGAACGGCTCGGCTTGGATCGAGGGCGCTAACTGTTATAACCGTGTCGTGCGCGGCGGGTCGTTTCTCCTCGCTCCTGCCTTCCTCCGCTCAGCGAGCCGCTACTGGTTCACCGCCGACTACCGGCTCCGCTACCTTGGTTTTCGGGTCGCTCGGACGCTTGCACCCTAAATCTTTTTTCCTTTCGCTGCACCGTGACGGAAGCGGCCAATGAGACCCTCTTTACAGGAAAGCGATGCTCATTGGCGTCCCTTGCAGAACTCACGTTCGGCCTACATCCAACTCACGCTGGCGACACTTGCCTTTGCGGTGGCGTTCGCCGCGTGGAGCATCATCTCGCCGCTTTCCAGACTGATCCAGTCCGATCTGAACCTGGACAATGCGGCGATCGGTCTCTTGATCGCAGTCCCGGCCGCGCTCGGAGTGCTGATGCGCATTCCGATGGGCATCTTAGCCGACCGTTTCGGCGGACGCAAGGTGATGACGGGACTCCTGCTCTTCCTCTTGGTTCCCATCGGTTTCTTGGGCTTCGCCACCTCGTTTTGGACGTATGTCCTCGACGGATTCTTCCTGGGCGCGGCCGGCGCGAGCTTCGCGGTGGGGATCCCGTTCGTCAGCCGCTGGTTTACCGCCGACAGGCAGGGGACGGCGCTCGGCATCTACGGCGTCGGCAACGTCGGCACCGCGGTGTCGGTCATGCTAATAGGCCCGCCGTGTTCTTGTGTGGGACGGCAGGGCGCATTCTGGACCTTCCTCATTCCGGTGGCGCTCATGGCCGCGCTCTTCTGGCTGTTCGCGCGGGACGCACCCGGCTTGACCAAGCCGCCCCCCCTTGGCGCAAGCATGAGAGTCCTCGTGTGCGATCCGCGGGCCTGGCACCTCGCGATGTTCTATTTCGTCACGTTCGGCGGCTTTGTTTTCTTCGCAAACTACTTGCCCCAACTGTTGAGCGACTGGTTCCCGCAAGACAGACACGATGCGACGTTGCAGGCGGCGATCTTGACCGTGGCGGCAACGCTCGCGCGACCTATCGGAGGTTGGCTCGCCGATCTCAAAGGCGGCGAGAAAGTGCTGCTGTGGGTGTTCGCATTCGTCGTAGTAACGCGGCTGCTCTTGGCCTGGCAGGGACTGGGCCACAACATCGTGATCGTGACTGGTTTGTTGCTGGTCGTCGGCGTCTGTTTCGGCTTTGGCAATGGAGCCATCTTCAAGCTGGTGGCGCAGTATTTTCCGAAGGAAACGGGCCTCATCAGCGGTCTGGTGGGTTGCGCGGGCGGCCTCGGGGGCTTCTTGCCGCCGCTTATGCTGGGCACCGTCCGCAACCAGACCGGAAATTACGCGCTCGGTTTCGTGTTGCTCTCGACCTTGGCGGCCTTCTGCTTGGCACTACTCTTGGCAAATGCGTCTGCGGTCCGAGTGCCGACTGCGACATTCGGAACAGCCGGACGGTCCGAGGCCGATCTCGGGCCGTAGCGCGTCTTCTGATCTTTACTGAGCTGACGCTTGACGTGCGCTCGGAATCACGACAAGCGCGCGCACTCCTGCGCTGCCACGTGTGCGGACCGACCTGAAGCCGAACACGAAACACCCGGCCGCCGTACATTGTTGTTAAGGCGCGGCCGCGTACTCGCGAGGGCTGGCGAGCAAGAGCGCCAGGCAGAAGGCCGCCAAGGTCGAGAGCATCACGAAACCGAGCGCGTAGTTCCCGGTCGCGTCGCGTACTGCACCCATGACGATGGGAGGGAAGAAACCCCCGAGGCCGCCGGCGGCCCCCACGATGCCGCTGATGAGCCCCGTGCCCTTTGGGAAGCGCTGCGCTACGAGCTTGAAGACGGCCCCGTTGCCGAATCCAAAAGCCACGCCGAGAGCGAGAAGCAGATCGGTGACGATCACGATGTTTGCGTTCCCCTCCGTTGACTGCCAAGCCAGGATCAACCTCGTTACTACGACGAACGCGAAGACCCACGTCAGCACCTTCGCGCCACCGATCTGATCGGCGAGCCAGCCGCCGGCCGGACGAGCCAGGGTCGCCGCTACGGTGAAGATCGTCGCCTGCAACCCGACGTCGCGCCGGTCCAACGGGAACCAATCGCCGAGCAGTTGGGGCAGGTAGTTTGCGAAGAAGACGAAGCCGCCGAAGGTCACGAAGTAGAAGAGACTGAGGTGCCAGGCGGACGGCTCGCGACCTAGCGCAACCAGGCTGGCGACGAGCGGTTGCGGTTCGACGCGTCCGGGCGCGTCGCGGGCGAACAGCCAGAAGACGATCGCCATGATCGTCACCGGGATGAGGTAGAACAAAAAGGCGCCCTGCCGCCCACCGAATGCATGGAGCAAGGAGGGCATCGAAAAGACCGTTACCGCGGTGCCGATGTTGCCGATGCCGTAAAGGCCCAGCGCCGTTCCCTGCCTATCGGCCGTAAACCAGCGCGAGACGAACGGTATCCCCACCGAAAAACTGGCCCCCGCCGTGCCGAGGAAAAACGCGCCGAGCAAGTAGGGCGAGTAGGCGTTGGTGATGCCGACGAACGCGATCGGGAGCAGGATGAAGAGCAGGAGGCCGGTCATGATCGCGCGCCCCCCGAAGCGGTCGGTGAGAATCCCCATCGGGATACGCAGCAGGGCGCCGAGCAGCGTCGGCACGGCGATCAGCAGACCGATCGAAGTGTTGTCGAGTTTGAAGTCCGCCTGAATCTGCTTTGAATTCGGCGAGATTAAGCTCCAGGCGGCGAACGCGACCGTGAACGCCGCCGTTGCCAGCACGAGATTGATGTAAGCCTGACGTGAGTTCTGGATGGTGCCTCCTGAGATCTTTCATCCGCTCAGACCAAAGCGTTCTTTCGGAACCGAATGGGAACCAGATGGTAACCAAATGGGAACCGGGTCGTAACCTTCCGCTTGTTGTGGATAAACGCGTTGTACGACGTGACGATGGTGCCGTCTCGCTTACCCTTTATCGAAAAACCTATTCTCTCCGGTTTGCGTCATCCCGCTCAGTCTATCAAAGCAACGCAACGTGCGCGCAAAGTGCGGCCCGTTTTTGCATTCTGCGGGATGGGAACGTCCGAAGAAAAATCAACAAACGCCACGGCGCTTCAACGTTCTCGAATCATCGCGGACGGAAAGCGCCACCGGAGGTCGTTCCGGATCACTCCCGAAGCCGCCGGGTCGGAGATAGAACCGAATGCAACCACCTCAAGGTTACTGCGTTACGTGCAAAACGACGCGTGAGATAAGCGACGCCAAACGGATCGAAAGGAGCGGGCAGCCTGCGATCGAGGGCAAATGCGCGGTTTGCGGCAGTAAGATATTCGTCCTCGGCGCCGTCTAGTGGCCACTAGCTTCAGCGCGCCGCTTCGTCCGAAATCGACTTCACGTGATCGAAGGCAGCCGTGACGGCTTCTTTTAGTTGCGCTCGGTGCGTCTCGTCCGAGACGCTCGGGTCACGCAACGACAACCCGTTTTCCTCGACGATCGACGCCAAGTCGTCAAGGTCGCGAGGCATGATTTCGCCCATCATGACGAGCGGGATGATGGTCGCAATCCCTTCGCGCGCGGCGGCGCTCCCGGGATGATCCGAGACCATGAGCCAATCGGTGGCCGCGCGCAAAGCTTCCTTAGACGCGAATTCGCTGAGCGGCATGCTTCAACTTGCCTCCATTGTCTCGCTTCATTTCGATGAGGGCGCGTGCTGCACCCACATCGGAAATGAGGCCAGCACGTCATCTCGATTCGCGACGAACTTGATCAAGTAGTGGCCCGGGTAAGGCCAAGCGAAGCCCTGAAAAGCCACCGCGTTACGTGCGATCTGATGGGTCGGAGTGAACGTCATGTCTTTCAGCGTCTTTTGTGCGATGATTTCTCCCCGCTGATTTTCGATGCTGACGCGGCAATTCGAAATGGTCATCTCGACCTGGCTAAAAAAGCAAAATATGGCAAACCAGCGCCCGGTCGGTGCCGGGAAGTCGGGCGATGCGATGCCGTCCATGACATTTTGGAACGAAACCGGACCTCCGCCGGGATCGCTCGCGACGTTTTCGCACGCGAACGCCATCTGCACGCTTGGTTGTTGAGGTACGCCTGCGCTTCTAGGCATGTGGCTGCCGGCGCACGGTCACGCGCTCGTTCGCGTCGCGACGCCCCGGCGGCCGGCGCCGGGCCACGCGGCCTGGGCTCCCGAGGGCTCGAGCGAAGCGAGCACCGCGGCGACGATGAAGGCGAGGAACGTCGCACCCGCGTTGGCCGCGTGCGCTTCGCGCAGAGCCGGCGGTAACGCGAAGAGCACGTTGAGGACGCCGAGCACGATCTGAAGAGCCAGTAGGGCGAGGCCAACCCGAACCGCGACCGTCGCACGGCGCGCCGACGACGGCAGCGTCGCTGCCGCGACGAGCGCGAACGCAACGAATCCTGCGGCGAGCAAACGATGCGTCATTTGCAACGCCTGTGGTCCGGTTCGTCCGAAGAACGTTTCCCCGCAACCCGGGAGGCCGGTGCAGGCAAGACCGGCGCCGCTCGAACTGACATATGCGCCGGCGCACATCGCGGCGAAGGCCCACGCGCTCGCGATCAGCAGCGACCACGTCCCGGCGCGCATGCCGAACGGCGCACCGTCGGCGTTTGCGAACGAGATGACCGCGAGTGAAGTCAGTGCCGCCAGCAGCAGCATGGCAGCTCCCCAGTGCAACGCGACCGACGGGGGGCTGTTCGCGGCAAAGATGGTCACGCCGCCGAGCAGCACCTGAACGGCCATCGCGGAGCCGAGCACGATCAGCATCGGCACCAGAGCCGGGATCCGCTTTCTCACCCGCAGACCGGCGACGATAACGGCGATGACGACGAGCGAGACGATAAGCGCGAGCGCTCGGTGCAGCCACTCGAGCACGATTGCGCCCTGCAGGACGGGGACGACCGCTCCGTGACACAGCGGCCAGTCGGGACACGTCATCCCGGCGGCGTTGATGCGCGTCCAACTTCCGAGCGTCGCAAGGGCGTAGGCCAGCACTGCGCCGATGACGGTTAGCGCGCGGAACGCTTTCACGAAGCTACGCCACGATGCGGTCGAAGACCATGACGAGACACATCAGCGCGAGATACAGGATGGAGAACTTGAACAGCGTTCGCGCGTAGGTCTTCGTCGGGCCGCCCAACAGGCGCAGCGCGTCGACGAGGAAGATCGCCCCGAGAACCGCAGCCGGCACCAAATACCAGACGCTCATCACGTGCAGCGGCACCAGGACCAGCGACATCGCGACCATGACGACGGCGTACAGCGTGATCTCGAGCTTCGTACGCGGAACGCCGCGTACGTTCGGCAGCATGGGAACTTTCGCGCGCGCGTAATCGGTTTCGGTCATCAACGCCAGCGCCCAGAAGTGCGGCGGCGTCCAGAGGAACACGAGCGCGAACAGGGCCAGAGCCGGGGCGCCCAACGTGTGCGTGACCGCCGCCCAGCCGACGAGCGGCGGGACTGCACCCGCCGCGCCGCCGATCACGATATTGAGCGTGGTGCGGCGCTTCAACCACAGCGTGTAGACGACGACGTAGAACAAGTTGCCGGCGAGTGAAAGCCAAGCTGCGAGCGGATTCACCAAAAGGTAGAAGATCGCGAACGAAGCCCCCCCGAGAGCGCTCGCGAAGATCAGCGCGTACGCGGGCTCGACGCGGCCGGTCGCGAGCGGGCGCATCATCGTGCGGCGCATGACGCGGTCGATGTCGCGATCGATAACGCAGTTGAACGCGCCCGCGGAGCCGGCGGCGAACGCCCCGGCGAGCAGCGTCAGGAGGGTCAGCCCGACTGGAGGCAAACCTCGCGCCGCCATGATCATTGCCGCCAGCGTCGTGACGAGCAGCAACGCGATGATACGGGGTTTCGTGAGGTCGAAATAATCGGCCAGAACGCCGCGCCAGCCCGTTGCTTCCGACCCCGCTAAGCCGTCCAAGCGAACGAGAGTCGAATTCATAGTAGGCCGCCCGATCTGCTCTGGGCCGTCATACGAAGGAATGTCACGACCCCCGCTAGTGTACGATTGAGGTCTCTCCTTCCTCTTGCGCATCCATTGGAAACCATTGCGAAACCTGCGCGGAACCACGCGGATGCACCATCTGATGACGCCCTCATGCAGAACTCGCGTCGAGCCCACGCGCACATCCCCGCCAAGCGGCTCGCGATCGTAACGTGCATGGATACGCGGATCAACGCCTACCGGATCTTCGGGCTCGATTCGGGCGAAGCGCACATCCTGCGCAACGCGGGCGGCCTCGTCACAGAGGACGTACTGCGTTCGCTGGTCCTTTCACAGCGGCTCCTCGGAACGCGTGAGGTGATTCTCATGCATCACACCGATTGCGGATTGCACGGTCGGGACGAGGCGGCTCTGCACGCCGAGATTGCGGCCGAGACCGGCAGCCGGCCGCCGTACGCCTTCGGCGCCTTCAGCGACCTCGATGAGGCCGTGCGCGCCGCAACGGCGCGCGTCCGCGAACACCCGTTTCTGCCGCATCGCGACCGCGTGCGCGGCTTCGTCTACGACGTCGAGACCGCTCATTTGCGGGAAGTGATCGGCTGAGCTCTACGACGTAGCGCGACTCGCGCGCGGATTACGTTTGCGTCGCGTTGGCGACGATCATCTCGCGCGGCGCCCGCATCCCGTGATTTTCGTCGCCGTGCGCGTCGGCGGCTGCCACGAGCGCGTCTTCGTCGTCGCCCGTGAGGACTTGACCGCAAAGTGGGCAGGTGACTTGTAGCGCCATCGTGGTGTTTCTCCTTTTGGCATGCAGGCTTTTGCAGCGCGCCGCTCCAACCTGCCGAGCCGATGAAACGCGCAGATTCGAGCGGCGACGGGCTCGTCGGCTGGCCGGAAAGCCACTTCAGCGGCTACAAGGAACATTTCAGCGAGTTCGATCCCGGCGCGTTGCGCACGCTGTTGATTCTTCGTGCCGTCTCCCAATACGTCGAGAACGTGCTCAGCGGCTGGTTTGCCGAAAGCGGTCTGACGCCGCAGAAATTCGGCGTCCTCATGCTGCTCTTCGCCGAAGAAAAACCGATCACGCTTTCCCATTTGCGCAGCCTCCTGCTTACGACGCAAGCGAACGTCACCGGATTAACTACGGGACTGGAACGCGACGGCCTCATCGAGCGCCGCGTCAGCCGCGAGGATCAGCGCGTGTCCTTCGTCAGCCTCTCACGCCGCGGAAAACGCGCTTTGCGCTCGACGCTTCCCGCATATTTCGCGTTGAGCCGTGATGCGCTCGGGGGGATGAGCGGCGCCGAAAAGAAGTCCCTGATCGCACTCCTGGCGCGCGTGGCCAAAGGTTTCGAGCACGTCCGAACCTAGCGGAGCAGAAGTGTACTAGTTCGCCGCGATCGCTTCGATCTCGAGCGTGATCGAGACGTCGGTCGCCGCGACCAAGGCGCCGCCGCTGGTGGACATCGTGGTCAAACCGAAATCCCGCCGGTCGATGGTGGTCGTGGCTTCGTATCCGGCATGAACGCGGCCTCGGCTATCCGTCGTCGTTCCGAGCATTTTGGTAGCCAAGGTCGCGCTCTTGGTCACGCCGTGAATCGTCAGGTTGCCGACGATCGTGAACGCATCGAGCGTACCGCTGATTTGCGTGCTGGAAAAGGTGATCGTCGGAAAATTCGCGACGTCGAACCAATCCTTTCCGCGCAAATCCGAGTCGCGATTGTCGTTTCCGGTGTTGAGCTTGCCCGGATCGAGCGTAGCCGAGATCGACTGCGGCAGGGTCGATCCGGGCGCCGTTTGGATCGTGGCTTGCTGGATCGGAATCGTTCCCTTGACATTGGTGATAACCAAATGCCGGACGGTAAATTCGGCGTTGGAATGGCCAGGATCGACCCTCCACGAGGTTCCGGTGGCGCCGGGTGCCGGCGCCGCGCAGAACAGTACGACTCCCAGAAACAAAGCGAAGCGGCGACTCGGCATGCTACCTCCTGTTTCTCTCCCAACGCTTCGTTTCTTTGGGCAGTTTCAGCGTGCGGGACGCCCCACGTCCCGGGGAGAACCGAAGGCAGCCACCCGAGCGGGTGTGATGTAATGGTAGCCTGTGACCTTCCCAAGGTCGACGCGCGGGTTCGATTCCCGCCACCCGCTCGCTAAGGCGACGTAGCCAAGTGGTAAGGCGGAGCTCTGCAAAAGCTCTATTCCCCAGTTCGAATCTGGGCGTCGCCTCGCTCCCCCTTTACTTCAATGTTCGATCGTCACGGCGCGCCTCAAGAATTTTCGAACGCGCGCGGAGCGTTATTGCTCGGCGCACTATTGACGTTGACGCTCTTATCCTTCGTGCTGATTTCGCTCCACGTCTACACTCAGCTTGGTGAGACGAGGCGCATCGGTCGCACGTTGGTCAATGCGGAACGTCAGCTCGATGTGGTTCTGCAAGCGCAGATCGATCAAGAAACCGGACTCCGCGGTTTCGTCGCGACCGGAGAACGATTCTTTCTCGAACCCTACAGCGAAACGTCGCGCCGCTTCGATGGGCAATTTCGAGCCCTCTCAGAGCTAACCCGTCAACTCGGCTCTTCCGACGTCGACGCGACCGTCGCCGACGTTCGCAGCCTCCACCGGCGCTGGCTGCAGGATGTGGCCCGTCCGCTGCTCGCCGAGCCGCGCCGGACCGATGCCGCGCAACGTCTCAAACTCGGTAAAAGGTTGATGGACCAAGTGCGCGCCGACGCCGGCCGCATCAACGACCTGCTGCAAGAGCGGCTCGCCGTCGTTCAGTCCGACGTCCAGCGAAGCATCGATACAACGCTTGCAAGCGCGGTGGCGCTCATCGTGGTGTGCGGCGCCTTGGGATTGGTCTTCGTGTTCACGCGAGTCCGCCTCGAGGAGCGAATTGCGCGCGGACGCGCGCTGGTCGAGGGCTTGCAGCGCACCTATTTGAGCGGGATCAACGCCTTCGAGGGTGCTCGCGTCGGTGCGGCATATTCCTCGGCGACGCGCCATGCGGGCGTCGGCGGAGATCTTTTCGACGTCCTGCGGCTCGATCGAGGACGCGCGCTCGTGACGCTCGCCGACATCAGCGGAAAGGGAATCGACGCGGCCGTCAATACCGCCCTGGTCAAATACTCCATCCGAACGCTTTCCTTCGAGGGTGAGAATCCGGGGAAGATCCTCGGGCGATTCAACGAGATCTTCCTGACGACGATCGACGACCCGAGCTTGTTCGTCGCCGTTTTCGTCGGCATCATCGACACGCGGGCTATGCAAATCTCCTACGGGAGCGCCGGAATCGCGGGCGCCTACCTGCGCCGGCGCGGCGCAGTGGCGCAGTTGGAGGTGACGGGACCCGTGGTCGGACTCGAGCGCTCGATGACCTTCGCGACTCGGACGATTGCTCTCGCGGCCGACGATCTCTTGGTGCTCGCAACCGACGGGCTGAGCGAGGCTCGCGACCGCCGCCGCGAGATCCTCGGAAGCGAGGGCGCCATGGAACTGGTGCGCGACGCGCCGTCCGATCCGCAGCGTTGTGCCGATTCCCTTGCCGATGCGGTGCGCGCCCGAACGAGCCGTCAGTTGCGTGATGATTTGGCGGTCCTCGCGATCGCCATCGACGGCCGCGCGGCTTGATGCTCGCGCGGCGCATCATCCCGTGCCTCGACGTTCGAGCGGGACGCGTCGTCAAAGGCGTCCGCTTCGTCGAATTGGGCGACGCCGGCGATCCGGTCGAACTTGCCCGACTCTACGAGGCGCGCGGCGCGGATGAACTCGTCTTCCTCGATATTACCGCGACCGTCGAAGGCCGCAAGGCGATGCGCGACGTGGTCTGTGCGGTCGCCGCCGAACTAACGATTCCCTTCGCCGTCGGGGGAGGAGTCGACGGCGTCGCAGACGTGCGCGATCTGTTGCGAGCCGGCTGCGACAAGGTTTCGCTCAACAGCGCGGCGGTTCGCGATCCGAATATCTTGCGCGCAGCCGCCGACGAGTTCGGAAGCCAATGCGTCGTCTTGGCGATCGACGCACGTCGCACCGCGCCCGAAGCTTGGGAGGTCGTCATCGACGGCGGCCGGACGCCGACGGGAAAGGATGTGGTCGGCTGGGCATCGCAGGCGGCGCGGCTCGGCGTCGGCGAGATTCTTCTGACGAGCATCGACCGCGACGGGACGAAGAGCGGCTTCGATCTCGAGTTGAGCGGCGCGGTGCGCAACGCCGTCGCGGTTCCGCTGATTGCGTCGGGGGGCGCCGGGACGATCGAGCACTTCGCAGACGTCTTCGAAATCGCCGGAGCAGATGCGGCGCTGGCTGCCTCGCTGTTCCACTACGGCGAACTCGACATCGGCGTCCTCAAAGCGGCGTTGGCGGAACGCGGAATACCAATCCGGCCTCTCGTACAATGGAGAGGTGGAACTCGATGAGTTGGCTTGGAACGAAGACGGGCTGCTGCCCGTCATCGTGCAGGACGCGAACAGCGGCGTCGTCCTCACGCTGGCGTACGCCGATCGCACGGCACTAGAACGAACGCTGGCGGAACGCACGACGTACTTTTTCAGCCGTTCGCGAAACGCGCTATGGCGAAAGGGCGAAACCTCTGGGAACGTTCAGGCGGTCCTCGGCGTCGACTACGACTGCGATGCCGACGCGCTATTATATCGCGTCGTGCCGAGCGGCCCGGCGTGTCACACGGGGTCGGAGTCGTGCTTCTCCGATCGCTTGCTGAGCGGCGAACCTCAGACGCGGCGCGGTGCGTTCCAGCGCGCCGTCGCTTACCTGCGCGCCGTGATCGACGAACGCCGGTCGGCGTCGCCGGAAAGCAGTTACACGGCGAAGCTCTTCGCCGGCGGCGTCGATAGAATAGGAAAGAAGATCGGCGAGGAAGCCACCGAGGTCGTCATCGCCGCAAAGAACGGTTCGTCCGACGAGCTTCGCGCTGAATCCGCAGACTTGCTCTACCATCTGTTCGTGTTGCTGGCGGAACGTGGCGTCGATCTCGACGAGGTCGGCGAGGAGCTATTACGGCGCGCCAAATAGTCGAGAGTGCGCCGCGCTCGCTGCTCGACCTGCGCGGCGTCGGCCCCGAACTGGCGCGGCGGCTGGCGACGCTCGACATTCGCACGCCGCGCGATTTGGCGGCGACGTATCCACGAGACTATAAGGATTGGCGCCACCCGCGACCCATTGCCGAGATCGTGCGGGCCGCGCTGGCGCGTTACGGCCGGGCCGAAGAACCCGAGTCGAGCGAAGAGATCGCCGTGGCCCGCGTCACGCGGGTCAACGAACTGCGCGCGCGCATCCCCATCGTCAGCGCCGACTTGGAGGATGCGACGGGCCGGCTCAAGGCGACCTGGTTCGGACGACACCGGTTTACCGGAAAGCTCCGCGCCGGCGGGCGTGTTTTCGTTCACGGCCGAGCCCAGGCGAAGCGCATGCGCGGCGCCGTCAGCGTCGAGCTGAACGTGCTGCACCACCGCATCCTCTCCGACGACGAAGAATACGAAGGTTCGATCGTTCCGATCTACCGAGCGACGAAGGAACTTTCGTCGCGCACGATCGGCACGATCATCGAACGAAACTTCGGCGCGCTGCAATCGTTCGTGCGGGAGGTCCTCCCGCCGGCGATTCTCAGGCGCCACGGCTTCGCTCCGCTGAGCGAAGCGTGGCACGAACTGCATCGGCCTTCGACGCCCGAAAGCGCGCTAGCGGCGCGCGAGCGCGTCGTTTACGAGGAGTTCTTCGGAATCGCCTTGGCGGGGGCGCTCAAGCGCGCGCGCCGAACGGCCGAGGGCGGGGCGAGACGGCTGCATCACGCGCCGGGTTTGCTCGACGAGTTCGAACGCGAGGTCGGCCTTAGGCTCACCGGCGCACAACGGCGCGTCATCGAACAGATCTGGAGCGACATGGGGCGGCCCGCTGCGATGAATCGGCTATTGCAGGGCGACGTGGGCAGCGGCAAGACGCTGGTCGCAGCCGCCGCGATCGTCCTCGCCGCGCGCAACGGCGTACAAAGCGCGCTCATGGCGCCGACCGAAATCCTCGCCACGCAGCACGCTCATAAATTGGCACCCCTTCTCTTGCCCTTCGGCGTCCGCGTCGACGTGCTCTTGGGAAGCCTGAGCGCACGGGATCGCGAGCGGACCCGGGCACGACTCGCGAGCGGCGAGTGCGATCTGGCCATCGGAACGCACGCGCTCATCGTCGAAGGCGTAGAATTCGCGAACTTGGGACTCGCCGTGATCGACGAACAGCATCGTTTCGGCGTCGCGCAGCGCGCGGCGTTACGCTCGAAGAGCCGGGCGCCGCACACGTTGCACATGACGGCGACGCCGATTCCGAGGACGCTCGCGCAGACCAAGTATGCCGATCTCGACCTGTCGGTCCTCGACGAGATGCCGCCGGGACGAACGCCGGTCGAAACCTACGTCCTGCGCGAGAGCCGCAAGAATATGGCCTACGATTTCGTTCGTAAGAACGTCCTCCGCGGGCGCCAAGCTTTCGTCGTGGCCCCCGCTATCGATGAATCCGAAGCCGCACTGACGAGCGCAATCGCCGAGCTGGAAATCCTGCGCACGAAGGTTTTCCCCGACCTGCGCGTCGCTTTGGTGCACGGACGGATGCCGTTGCGGGACAAGGATTCGGTCATGCAGCGCTTCGGGCGGGGAGAAATCGACGTCTTGATGGCCACGACCGTCGTCGAAGTCGGCGTCGACATTCCGAACGCCTCGGTGATGGTGATCCTCGACGCGCACCGCTACGGCCTGGCCCAACTTCATCAATTGCGAGGCCGCGTCGGGCGAGGTGCGGAGCGCTCGTATTGCGTCTTGATCTCGCCCGACGAGCAAGGCGACGTCGCCCGGCTCGAGATTCTGGCGCGGACGAACGACGGTTTCGAAATTGCCGAAGAGGATCTGGCCTTGCGTCGTGAAGGCGAGTTTGCCGGGACGCTCCAGACCGGCGGCGCTTCAAGCTTGCTGGGCAGCATCGTCGGGGATTTCGCACTTTACATGCGCGCCAAAGCCGACGCCGATGCGCTGGTCGCGGCCGATCCCGAGCTCGCTCGGCCGGAACATCGCGCGCTCCGCGAAATTCTCGACGACGACGCGACGGCTCGTGCTATGCTTGCAAGTTCGTAACATGCAATTCGCAGTCGGCTTAGACTTCGATCATACGCTGGGCGTCGACAACAAATTGGAGCGTATCGTCGGCGTGGAAATCGCCGAACGCCTGGCCCAGGCGCGTGGCACGCCGTTCGATCGCGACGCCGCGATGCAAGCTTTCGACGACGCACTCGCCGCGACGCGGCTGGCGGGGTTGCCCATCGAGACGGCGATCGAAGGCGCGCTTTTGCGCGCCGCCGGCCCCGGGCCCGAAAACGAGGACGAGGTCGGGCGTTTTCGCGATGATGTGATCGCGCGCGCGCCGCAATTCGTCGAACCGTTGCCCGGAGCCAAAGAGTTGCTCGCAGGTCTCGACGCGCTCGGAGTACGGTATGCCATCTTGACCAACGGCTGGAGCCCGTTCCAAGAGGAGAAGGCGCGTCTCATCGGGTTTCGCGCACCGGTGTACGTGAGCGAGCGAATCGGCGCGCGCAAGCCGGACCGCGACGCCTTCGCGTTTCTGGCACGGCAGTTCGAACGTCCCCTCGACGCGATCTGGTATCTTGGCAACGACGCGATCGTCGACTGCGCCGGGGCGCGCGACGCGGGCTTGACGGCCGTGTGGTACGACTGGGAAGATCGTCCCTATCCGGCGGGCATCCCGCCTCCGTCATTCGTCATCCATGCTCTGGAGGAGTTCCCGAAGCTCGTTCAAGGGCACCTCACCAGCGCGGCGAAGCCAGAGGCTCCTTGATGAGAATAAGCGGTGGCGAACTGCGTAATCGCCCCGTCGCCGCCCCACGCGGGACGGCGACGCGGCCGACGCCGGGAAGGGTCAAAGAAGCGCTCTTCTCGATCGTCGGGCAGCGCATCGACGGCGCTCGCGTCCTCGATCTCTACGCCGGCAGCGGAGCGGTGGGATTCGAAGCGCTCTCGCGTGGGGCCGCGCACGTTACCTTTGTCGAGATTCACGCGCCGACGGCCGCGGCCATCAAGCGCACGGCCGAGCGTTTCGGCGTCGGCAAATCGGTTAGCGTCATGTGCGCCGCGGCCGAGACCGCAGCCAAGCGAGTCGCCGGCCGCTTCGATTTCGTCTATGCGGACCCGCCGTACGCCGTCCCACCGCCGCAACTGACCCTCGGCGTGTTGCGCACGCGGGGAGCGATCGATCCGCACAGCATTCTGGTCTACGAGCATCGCGAAGGCGGCCCGTCGTTCGCGAGCCCCGGTTTCACGACGCAGCGAGAAGCGCGCTACGGCGAAACCGTTTTGCAGTTTCTCCAGGTAACCCCGTGAACGGGCCGGTCGATCGCGTTCATGCAATCTATCCCGGTTCGTTCGATCCGCCGACCAACGGCCACCTCGACGTCATCGCGCGCGCCGCGAAGATCTTTCCGATCGTGACGGTAGCGGTCGTCGTAAATCCGCAGAAGCGCGATCCGTTCTTCAGACTCGACGATCGCGAGGAGATGCTACGCAGTTGCACCGCGGAGTTTTCCAACGTCCGGGTCGCGCACTTTCGTGGGCTTCTGGCGGATTTCGTGAAGAGCGTCGACGCCGACGTTATCGTGAAGGGTCTGCGCGTCGTCTCCGACTTCGAAAGCGAGATGGCCTTCGCGCACATGAACCGCGCGCTGTCGGGCGTCGACACGATGTTCCTGATGTCGGATTCCGCCTATTCGTTCGTTAGCTCGAGTCTCATCAAGGAAGTGTTTTTGCAAGGGGGCGACGTGAGCAAATACGTGCCGCCCGCCGTTCTCGAATTCATGGAAGCCAAACGCCACGTCACCGGGAGGAAATGACCTTGTCGATCTATCGCGTCATCGATAAACTCGAAACGTACGTCCGCGAAGGGACGTGGTTGCCGTTCGGTATGCGCATCCTCAGCCAAGAGCGCTTGGTCGAATACATCGAAAAATTGCGCGCGACCCTCCCCGAAGAAGTCGGGCGCGCGAAGGTTATCGCGACCAACAAAGATCGCGTGATACGCGACGCTCAGGAGAAGGCACAGCAGATCGTCACCGAGGCGGCCAGCGCGCAAGCTCAACTCGTCGATCAAACCGATATCGTTCGTCAGGCGCGAACGACGGCCGAGATCGTCCTGCGAGAGGCCGAGGAACGCGCGCGGAAGATTCGCGAAGGCGCCGACGTCTACGCCGCGCAGATGCTGGGAGAACTCGAGCAACGCCTGGCCGGCGCGCTCGGCTCGATTCGGAAGGGACAGGATACGCTCGCGCCGCGTCCGGCGCCGGCGGCAGGCGAGCCGCTTGCGGAAGCGGCTGCGAAGAGCAAACGTGCTGCCTTCGACGCACAGTCGGACACGACGCAGCTCGAGTCGGTCGAGGCTGGAAAGTAGTCTCTTCGGGAGCCCATTGACGAAGACTTTCGGTCGCTGGACGTACGCGCTCGCGCTAGCGGGCGGGATTGCGATTGCGGCTTCGGCCGCAGTCCCAACATCGTATTGGATCATCGCACCCGGTTCTGCGGTCGACCTCAGCCGTACGATCGCCGTCGAGGGACATGCGCCGTCGAGCGACCGGTTCTATCTGACCGACGTGACCGTCACGCGGGCCTCCGCGCTCATGCTCGCGGCTCGCGTTCTGCCCGGCGTCCGGCTCGTGCGGCGGGATGCGGTGATCCCCGACGGGGAGAGTTCGCGGCAGTACGATCGGCTGATGTTGGACTCGATGACGCAAAGCCAGGGCATCGCCGCGCTCGTAGCGGAACGCGCCGCCGGTTTACGCGTGCAGGATCCGTCCCAAAGCGTCATCATTCGTGAGATCGTCACCGGTTCGAAGGCTGCGGGATATCTGGCGGTCGGCGACGCCCTCGTCAGGGTCGCCGGCCGGCGCGTTTGGGATTCGGGCGACGTCGCGCGCATCGTTGGGAAGCTGCGCGCCGGGACGCAGGTGAACGTCGTCGTGAGGCGCGGCGAGCGGGTGATCGGCTTGGCCGTGCCGACGATTGCGACCGCTTCAGGAACGCGCTTCGGCATTCGCATCACGCGCCAGATGCAAAGGCCCGATCTTCCCGTCCCCGTCCGCTTTACGATCGGCAACATCGCCGGAAGTTCGGGCGGTCTGATGTTCGCGCTGCAGATCTACGGCGCGTTGCAGCCCGACCGTCACCGCCCAGGCGTCGCCATCGCCGGAACCGGAGTGCTGGCGGCCGACGGCACGGTTCGCCCGATCGAGGGGACTCTGCAGAAGTTGATCGCCGCCAAAAGGGCAGGTGCGCGCATCTTCCTGGTCCCGCGCGAGAATTACGCGGACGTCGCCGACGAGCACGAAATCCGCATCGTGCCGGTCGGCTCGTTCCGCGAAGCGCTAGCGGCACTCAAGAGCTAAGCTATCTAACGCGAAGGGTTTTTCGTCACAACGAGGAGCGACGAGCGCGGTGTGCTTCGGAACGCACATAAGCGAGGAGCGACGAAGTTGTGGCGGAAAAGACGAGCGTCAAACCGGCGGGGCTTGGACGTTGTGGGCGTATGCCTCTAGACGTTCGCGGTTGAGCGCGCGCACGCGGCCGCGGTCAAGCTCGACGGCGCCTGAGTTCTTGAGCCGCAGCAACGCGCGAGCGGCCATGTCGCGGACGGTGCCGGCGGCCGCGGCAATCTGTGCTTGCGAGAGGTTTTCGATTCCGGAGAGGCCGCGCGCCATCCCGGTCGTCGCCGGCGCATACGAAAGTAAGAACTTCGCGACACGTTGCAAGACGTGGGCGAACGCGAGATCGGCGATCGTATCGACCGAGCGGCGCCGCGCCTGCGAAGAATCCTTCAGAAAGCCGATCGCGAGCTCGCCATCGCCGTGCGCGGCTTTCATCACGGCTTCTTGCGGCAGCAGCACCAGCGTGCAATCCGTCAGCGCCTCGGCGCGCGTCGTCGCGCCGCCGCCGTCGAAGGTGCCGGTTTCGTTGAGCGAATCGTGAGCGACGCGCTCGCCGAGCGAATGCGCTTTGCCGTCGGCCGAGAGCAAGGTGAGGACGACTTTTCCGTTGCGTACGAACGCGAGATACGGCCACATCTCGCCTTCATCGAAGATCGTGTCGTTTTGTTTGTAGTGGCGCTCGCTGGCCGTTGCCGCCAGCTCGCGCACCGTTTGCGCTCGTGCGTTGGCAAACGGCGTGCTGTGGGAGAGAAAGGTCGCGACGTCGGCTTGCTCGTCGATGCGCTCGATGCGAATCGTCCAGCGGCCGGTCCCCAAATTGCGCGCGTCCCACGAGAAGCTGCCCGGCCGGTGCTGTAAGAACTCGTTGCGTAGCGCGCGCGGGTCGCTCTCGTCGGGCAACTCGAGAATTCCGCCCAACGGTAACTTGTCGAAGGCCTCGAGGATGATCAGGCTGCGGTTCGTGCTCGGCAGCGCCCGGCTGTCGAGCACGATCGCGGGGACCCGATTCGTCGTCATCGGCCGCCTACTTCAGACGGCCGGCCGACGCCGCCTTCCGACGGACTGCTCAGGAAAAGCTCGGCCCTCGAACGATGACATCGGGGTTGGTCTGCATCCAATGCCTGGTATGCGGAACCTGCCCCCGAGTTGCCGTCCTGGTCTCGACGTCGCGCGCAATGATCGTCGAAGTCCTCGGCGGCCGGCGCAGCACCGTTTGTTTTACACACTTACCGAGGCCGACGTCGAACGTCGTTCCAGGCGGACAGCATCGATAGGCAGGTACCGAGAGGGGGCACGCGGTCCACTTTGGGGCCGGCGTTAGATTGGACGTTGGGGTTGCTTTGGGAGTCGGAGTCGGCTTCGTGGTCGCAGGCTTCGGAGTGGCCGTTGGAGTCGGCGTCGGCGCTGCGGCGGGTCCGTAGCCGGGACATTTGTCTGCACGCAACGCCTCGAGCGTCGCAGCGTCGACCGTCTCGAGACTCAGCCTTGAGGATCCGGGCGCGTAGCTTTGCTCGTTATCGAGCCACGAAACGTTTCCGTTCAACTCGCGAATCGTCTCTTGCAGCGAGTTGATTTTATCGGTTAGGGTCTGTTTGGTCGCTACCGCGACGACCTGATTCCGCCGGTTTTGCAGGTCCTTTTGAACGGCTTGGAGCGTCGCGACCAAGGCCAAGGTCTGAGCTCTGACCCGGCCCATCGTAGTGAGCGCGCCGGCGACGCCGTAACCTTCGGCTCCTGCGATCGTCAATTCCAGAAACGCGCAGCGGTCGGCCTTAGTGAGCGAATATGTGAAATTGAGATACGCACCCGAGTAGGCATCTCGCAACTCGTCGACCACCACCGAGAAGTCGCTGAACGAGCGTTTATGGTTGGCGAGCCACTTCGAAAGGTCGAGCGAGAGAAGATCCGACTCCCTGGTGGATAGCGCGAGCGTCGTTTGAACCGATTTGGACTTCGTGTCGAACGCCGTTTCCAATTGCGCGACCCACGTTTTCATCTGTGGTAGGGAGGAGTGGGGTTGTGAAGGCGCCGGCCGCGGCTGCGCGATAAGCGAAGCCGCGAGCAGTATCGCGATGGACAGTTGAAGCGAGCGAATCCGCACGACGAGTACCTCCCGACGGGCCTTGGCGTCGGAACGTTCCGCCCGCTCCGAAAGGTTCCGTCGCCGGGCTTAGCGGCCGGTGAACTTCGCGGGGCGCTTTTCGAGGAAAGCTTTGGTGCCTTCTTTGAAATCGTCGGTGTCGATCAAGGTTCCGAAATGCAACGATTCGACGTCGAGCCCGGCTTGGGTCGTTAGGCCTAGACCTTCGTCGATCGCGCGTTTCGCCGCAGCGACGGCGAGCGGCCCCTTTGAAGCGATCGCACCGGCGATTCGTTTCGCTTCCGTCATCAACTCCGAGGCCGGGACGACTTTCTCGACCAGGCCGCAGCGATGCGCTTCACGCGCGTCGATGGTTTCACCCGACAGACACAGATACATCGCCATCCCGCGGCCGGCGAGCCGTGCCGCGCGTTGGGTCCCGCCGTAGCCCGGCATCAGTCCGAGGTTGACTTCGGGTTGACCGAACTTCGCGCTCTCGCTCGCGATTCGAATGTCGCAGGCGAGAGCGAGTTCGCAGCCTCCGCCGAGCGCGAACCCATTGACGGCCGCAACGACCGGAGTGCGCATACGCTCGATTTCGAGCGTTAGCGCTTGGCCGCGGCGCGCCAGCCGTACGCCCTCGGTGGCCCCCGGCAGTTGATTCAGTTCTCCGATATCGGCACCGGCGGCGAAGGCGCGCTCGCCGGCACCGGTCAAAACGACCGCGCCGACGGCGGCATCCTTGTCCAGTTGCGCGAGTGCGTCGCGCAATTCGGCAACCATCCGCCCGTTGAGTGCGTTGAGAACTTTAGGGCGATTCAGCGTGACGACGGCGGTAGCTCCGTCGAGTTCGACCGTTAAGGTTTCATAATCCACGTCGCGCCGCTTTCGGGAGCAATTGAGTCGTCCCTCGCGGTGCAGCGAAGGTTGCGCCCGCGAAAGGGAAAAGATTGATAAAAATGCGCGCTGCTTATCACGAGCAACTCCAGGGAACCCGGCTCGACGTCGTCCGTCTCGGCGCTCTCGCGGCCGATGCCGTTCATGACGCAGTCGCGGCACTCGAGAAGCGCGACACCAATCTCGCGGCGCGCGTGATCGCCGGAGACGATACCATCGACGACCTGCGCCGCAAGATCGAAGCGGCCTGCATACAACTGATTTGGAAGCAACAGCCGGTGGCGGGCGAATTACGGCACATCGCCGCAATGCTGCAGATCGTCGTCGACCTCGAACGGATCGGCGACTATGCCGTCGACATCGCAAAACACTCGATCAAACTCGCCGACGTCGCGCTGCGCCCCGCGCGCGTAGAGATCGGGCGCATGGCGGCGATCGCGAACGAGATGTTGCGCGACGTGATGCGAGCCTACACCGAGGGCGACGCGGCCGCCGCCGAGGTCGTGATCGCGCGCGACGACGAACTCGACAAGCTCTATCATCGCGGCATCGAGGCCCTGCAACAAGAGATGCAGCAGGATTCCGGGATGGTGCCGGCCGGGACGCTGATGTTGTTCGTATTGGCCGAACTGGAACGGCTGGGCGACCGCGCCCAAAACATCGCTTGGCACACCAAGGAAATGCTCGGGGCGACCTAGTGCGCCAGAGCGGCTGCTAGCCGAGACGATTTGTGGGAAAGAGTATTGAGGTCTAAAGGAGACGTGAATATGTTGCGCAGGCTGCTCGTGATCGGGCTCACGCTGGTTTGCCTCGAGGAGCTTTCGGCCAATCCGGTGCGTGCGGCGGACACGGTCTATACGGTTCAAGTCGACGGCCGTCCGCTGACGGAGGACCCGAAGGACAGCGGCGCTCTCTCGCACGGCGGGGTCGTGTACGTCGATGTCGTGAAGATCACCAAGGCTTACAGCGGGTTGCTCACATTCTCCGACGGCGGCGCGACGGTGACCGTCTCGATCGAGAAACGGACTGCGGCTTTCACCAAAGGACGGCCGATCGCTCGACTCGATACGGGGTCGATGAAACTCTCCGGTGCGCCCTTCATCTATAACGGCGACCTCTACGTCCCGATCACGGCGTTTGCGCGCTTCGCGAAGTCGAAGGTGAAGATCGACAAGGCGGCGCGAGTCGCACAACTGGTCGCACCCGGCGCGTAGGCTGCCCGCTAGCGCGCCGCTTCCGCGCGACGCGTTCGCGCACGCGGCCGATCTGGTCTACCTCAATCACGCCGCGGCCGGACTCTTGCCGCGCCGCACTGCCGATCGCCTCACCGCGCTGGTAAGAGCGCAAGCCGAACGCGGTGTCCTCGGCGTCTACGAGGTCGAACGCCGCATCCCCGAAATCCGGGAGCGCGTCGGGCGCTTCATCGGCGCGAGCGGCGCCGAGATCGCTTTTTTGCGCAACACCGGCGACGGCGCGAACGTGATCGCGCGCGGCCTCGATTGGGAACCGGGCGACGAGATCGTCTTGAACGACAACGAGTTCGGCTCGAACGCCATGCCGTGGATCGCACTGCGCGAGTACGGCGTCGTACTACGATTCGTCGACACCCCGCACCGGCGCATGACGCCGGACGTGCTACGCGGGATGATGAGCCCGCGGACCCGCCTAGTCGCGGTGTCGTGGGTGAGCTTCAGCGACGGCTACCGGCACGATCTTCCGGCGCTCGCCGAGGTCGCGCACGCCGGCGGCGCACTCTTTTGCGTCGACGCGATGCAGGCCCTCGGCGCTTTTCCACTCGACGTAAAGTCCGCTAAGATCGACGCGCTGTACGCCGGAGGAGCGAAATGGCTGCTCGCGGTCCCCGGCGTGAGTTTGCTCTACGTCGACAGCGCCTTAAACGATCGGTTGGCGGTGCGCTGGCGCGGTTGGAAAGACGTCGCCGACATCTGGGATTTTCTCGATTACGACCAGCCATTCGCGGCCGGCGCGGCGCGCTTTGAGGGCGGGACGCAAAACTTTCTCGGAATGGCCGCTCTCGAGACGTCGATGGACGTCCTCGACGAAGCCGGCGTCGAACGCATTTCGGTACACGTCATCGCGCTGACCGATCGTCTCGTCGAGGGCTTGCAACGCCTCGGCGCCGAGATCGATAGCGAGCGTGGTCCCGGAATCTCGTCGGGGATCGTGACGTTTCGCATTCCGGGCGGCGATCCGCTAGAGCTTGGCCGCGCCCTTAGCCGCGCAAACGTCGTGACGACCTATCGCAAGAACGGTATCCGCGTCTCTCCCCACGGCCACAACTCCGCCGAAGACATTGACAATCTTCTGTCCCACCTAAATTAGTAGCGGAGGTTCTGCCCACATCGTTTGAGGAGTCTCCAGCTTTTCGACGGAGCCATGGACGGCGGCAGTCGGAGTGGAGAAGTAGCGGCTTCGCTAGGATGCGAAGCCGCGGGCGTCTCCGAAACCGATGTGGGAGAACCGAAACCTGCTAATACCCATCCTCGCGAACCGCGCATGGACCCATGATCGCATCGGCCATCCCGTGGATGAGCCGCTTGTCGGCCGGCGCGATCGTGGCCAAAATCCCGCCGAGTTTCACGTCGTCGCCGATCACGAAATAGTACGGGCACAGACGAACGCGTCCGTCGAGGATCGCGATGCCGTCGCTCTTCGTGTCGTAGTAGGGAACCTTGACGCGTTTGCCTTTGTGGAAGCGCTGCAGGATATAGGGCGTCTTGTTGAACGACGCGAGCCCGTCGCGCAGCACTTTTTCCCACTCCTCGCGCGGGAGGTCGTTGGCGACCTTCACACCGCGCGAGCCCCACGCGAGCTCGGAAAATCCTGAAGGTTTCACGACGTAGTCGCGCTCGCTCTTACCGAGCGGGACGAGCTGCATCCAATCGTTGACGGGTTCGCCGGCCGCGAACAGGTCGTGGATCGCGGCTTGTGGTGGAAGCGTCCGCGGATCGAGCACCCAGGTTCGCGGGAAGAGCGTCATCAAGCGGCCGTACACCTCGCCGCCGACCTCGTTTTTCCATAATTTCGCCAGCAACGGATGCTGGAAGAGCGCGTAACACATCTTTTCTTCGAGGTGCGCTTTGAGCGGCGGCGTGATCTTGACGCGGCGGTGGCTGGCGGCATAGACGATCAGATCGGATTTTGCGACGTTGAGCAAATCGAATAATTCGAAATTGCGGTACAGTACGTCGATCTTGCGTTCTTCGCCGCCAGGGAGTCGCAGAAACAACGCCTCCTCGGTGAAGACGATGTCCTCGGGCCGGCAGACGAAGCTCTCGGCGAGTTCGCGCGCGCGGATCGCATCTGAGAGCCAACTCAACTCGGCGCGGTAATTGTTGGACTCTTGCGAGACGACGATCGCCGCCGTCGGAGTCTTCTTCGCACCAACCGCCGCCGCGAGCATCGCGGCGAGGCTCGCCGGCATGCCGTCGAGGTCCCCGATCGTTTCGTAGCCGAGCGCGTCATACGCCTCGGCCATCGCTCCGACGAATCCCATCCCGCCGGGAACGCTGTCCAGTTCCGATGCCGAGAAACCGGACTCGGTGAGGATGAGATCGGGCCGCATCACCCCGGGAATGTCGGTCTTGAAGCGATTTTGCCGTCCGAGACGCACGACCCAATCGGGTTTGCCGCGGTCGAGATAATCCGCGATAAAGGCCGGAGCCGTGCCGCGCGCGCTGCGCTGATAAAATGAGGCGAGGGCGCGGTAGAAAGCGAGGAGATCGGTTCCGAGAAGCTCGATCGCCGCGAGCGTCGCGGGCGAGAGCCTGAATGGTTCGGGGGAGAGACGCCAGGCGACCCGGTTCTCTGCGACCCCGACGCCGCCGAAAAGGCCGGCCGGCATGCGTTCGTTGAGGAAGCGCGCGGCCTCGCGCGCGGGGAGATTGAGCGCGGCACCGCGCATCAACAGCCCTCGGGGATCTTCGCGTTCGAATACGCGATGTAACGCCGGCGCATGGTCGTCCTCATGCTACCCGGAAAACTCCTCCCCTCGCTCGGGTTGCGACGCGCACGGAGGCGCTAGTGTCCGCGCAGCCACGGATGGCGAGAGCGGACCGACGCACGGATGCGACGATTACTTGAGGGCTTTGGCGCCGGGGATCAACAGTGCGTGCTCGAGCCGAATCGTGCCGGGGCGATAGGCGATCGTGAGGTGAAGCGTTCCGGCGATGCCCAGCTTGTCGAGCGGGACGTCGTCAAGCGTCCGCGCCAGCTCGGTTCCGGCGAGGAAATCGAGCGTCTCCTCGCGGTCGAAGGTCACACCGGGTGATGAAAGCGATTCGGTAATCGTGACGATGAATCGGCGGCCGTCGGCGCTCCGCTTCGGCGGGGTGTCCGGGACGCACAATGTGACGCTCACCGTCCGCTCACCGATCGTGAAGGTGTCGTTCGAGCAGACGTTGGGTCGGGGGCTCGGCGCCGCAGCGACGAGTGTGGTGGTCAGCGCCAAGACCGCAATCGGGGTGATCATCGTACTTCTTATAACTCTTTCTTTCCACAAGACGTTCCGTCCGGGCAAAAGGAGCGACCCCGGAGCAGCGATAACGTGGCCCGTTCCCGATGCGTATCGATTTAATCGCCCTCGATCTCGACGGGACGCTCCTCGGTCCGGAAGAACAAATCTCACCCCGCAATCGAGGGGCCATTCGGCGCGCTCTCGATGCCGGCGTCCGGGTGGTACTCGTGACCGGGCGCGGCGTCGATGTGCCGATCAAGATCTCGAAGGATCTCAATTTGAACCTTCCGATCATCTGCTGCCACGGAGCGCTGACCAAAGACTTCGGAGCCAACCGTACGCTGGCGCATCTTCCACTCCAGCTGCAGTATGCCAAACCGATGGTGGAATTCGCGGAACGAAATGGACTATCGCTCGCGATCTACCTCGAGGAGTTTTTTTGGCGGCTCGAAGGCTCGCGCGTCTACATGGACGACATGACCGGTCCCGGCTGGAAGGAAGCAAAGACTTTCGAGGACGTCTTACATTCGGCGCCGACGTTCGTGCGTTTTCTCGGGGAGGAGTCGGTCGATGCGATGCGCCGCGAATTCGGCGATTGGCCGCTGAATTTTCATTATGAAACGTGGGGCGAATTCGTCGAATGTGCGGTTCTCAATCGCGACGCGAGCAAGAAGCACGCGCTCGCGCGCCTATGCGCGGACTTCCAGGTTTTGCCTGAGCGCGTGCTCGCCGTCGGGGATTCGCGCAACGACGTCCCGATGTTGCGCTGGGCCGGCGTGGGCGTCGCGATGGGCAACGCGCTGGCGGAAGTGAAGGAAAACGTTCGGTACGTGACCGCTTCGAACGTCGACGACGGCGTCGCCATCGCGATCGAACGCTTCGCCCTCGGCCCGCAAGCCGCGAAGCGCCCAGCCTAGTGCTTACAGGCCGCCAGTGCGCATCCAAATCTTAGCCTTTGCGGGCGTCCGCGAGATCGTCGGCGCCGAGCGAACGCTCGAGGTCTCCGACGGCGATACTGCAGGTCGGGCGTGGGACGAGTTGGCGCGCAAATTTCCGCGACTGGTCGAGATCGAAGGCTCGATCCGTCTCGCGCGCAACGGCGCATTCGTCGACCGGGATGCGGCCTTGCGCGACGGCGATATTCTGGCGATCATGCCGCCCTTCGGCGGAGGCTGAAAAAACGCACCTCTGGAAGAAAGCAACTGCGTGAAATACGAGATCACGCGCGAGCAGCTGCAACTCGACGAGTTGATCGCGGCGGTCCAAACCGACGCCTGCGGCGCAGTGGTCGCGTTCCTCGGCGTCGTGCGCGAGCTCGGCGATGGCGACCAACCGGTCGACGGGCTCTCATACGAGGCATATCCCGAGCTGGCCTTAACCGAAATGCGCGCCGTGGGGGCCGAAGCCTCGAGCAAATTCGGTGAGGCGCGGGTGGCGATCGCGCACCGCATCGGCGATCTGAGGCTGGGAGAAGCAAGCGTCGCGGTCGCCGTCGCGGCGCCTCATCGCGGCGTCGCGTTCGATGCTTGCGAATATGCGATCGACGAGCTCAAGCGGCGCGTGCCGATTTGGAAGAAAGAGCATTTTCTCAGCGGCGAGGCGCGCTGGCGGCCGAACGCGACGCCCTCCGCGTGAAGCTCGATCTCTTGCGCCTCGAGACGCGCGCCGGAAGCGTCGCGGCACTGGACTACGAGCCGCGCAGGCCGCGCGGCATCGGGCTCGTCGTCGGCCACGGATACTCGAGTTCGAAGCACAACCTCGATTCGATGTGCGGTTTCCTCGCGAGCCACGGCTTCAACGTCTTGAGCCTCGACTTCCCCGGTCACAAGCTCGGAGCGAGCGGCGGCCGCCTCGACTCTCCGCAGAATCTGACGGATGCGTTCGATGCCGGCCTGCGATTCGTGCGCGAGCGCCACTCGCAGGACGTTTACGCGGTCGGACATAGCATGGGAGCGACGACCGCATTGCGCGCAGCAGCCGAAGATCCGGCGGTCGCCGGCGCCGTCTCGATCGCAACGGGCTGGGGACGGCCCTCGGCGCTCGCAGCATTTAGCGGCGTGGGGATCGACCTCCGTTCGGCCTACGTCGACGGTCTCGCGTTGCCGGAACTGGTGGCGCAGAGCGAGCCGCTACTCGAAGCGGCGCTTCCCCGACTCGCGGGACGGCCGGTTCTGTATGTCGCCGCGACGCGCGATATGATGGTGACGCTGCGCAGCGTCGAGGAATTGTTCGAGCGCGCCCCGGCGCCGAAAGCGTTTGTCACGGTCGACAGCGACCACACCTTCGCCGGTGAAAACGCGCGCGCCGCGATCCTTGCATGGCTCAACGAACGGCATCCACGATGAGCGCCGAGACGCGAACCTTGGGCGGGCGTCGCGAGCTGCGGCGCTATAGCCGCCACCTCTTGATCCCGGAAGTCGGGCTCGCGGGTCAAGAGAAGCTCGCGCGCGCGCGCGTGCTGGTCGTTGGTGCGGGTGGCCTCGGAACTCCGGTGCTGCAATACCTCGCTGCTGCCGGGGTCGGACGGATCGGGATCTGCGACGACGATGTCGTCGACGAGACGAACTTGCAGCGCCAGGTGATCTATGCCGACGCCGACGTCGGCCGTCAAAAGTCCACAGCGGCCGCGGAGCGCGTCGTCGCCTTGAACCCGCACGTCGCCGTCGACTCGATCCCCCGCCGGCTCGACGTCTCGAATGCCCGCGAACTCGTCCGTCTGTACGACGTGGTCGTCGACGCGACCGACTCGTTCGGCGCGCGCTACCTCATTAGCGATGCAGCCCTGCTTGAAGGGAAGCCCGACGTCTACGGTTCGATCTTTCGCTTCGACGGACAAATCTCGGTTTTCGCGCCGGGCGGCCCGTGCTATCGCTGCATCTTCCCCGAGCCGCCGCCGGAGGGTACCGTTCCGACGTGCGCCGAGGGCGGCGTCCTCGGCGTGCTCGCCGGCTTAGTCGGAACGTGGCAAGCCAATGAAGCACTCAAGCTCATCCTCGGAATCGGTCGGACGCTCGCGGGACGGCTGTTGATCGTCGATGCGCTCGAGGCACGGGTCCGCGAATTCACCCTTGCCGCCGATCCGGATTGCCCGTTGTGTGGGTCCCGGCCGACGATCTCCGACGTCGTCGACGTCGTCCCGCGACAGCAAGCGCCGCTCGGCGTCCCGGAGATCGAACCGCGCGACTTGGACGCGTTCCTCGAAGCCACGCCGAACGCGCAGTTGCTCGACGTCCGCGAACCGCACGAAGCGGTCCTGGGTGCTCCACCGGACGCGATCGCCGTCCCGGCAACCGAACTCGAAGCGCGGATGCACGAATTAGACTCGGCAAGAACCTACGTGATCGCGTGCCGCGTCGGTGCGAAATCGCGCTGGGCGGCGCAGCGTTTGCATGACGCAGGATTCCGGCGCCTCTACCACCTGCGCGGCGGTTTGCTGGCCTACGCCGTCTCGCACGACGACTTCGAAATTTTCTAGATGTTGCTGGCCACGCCGGCCGCCTTGAAGGAGCGCGTCATTGCAGCAGCGCGCGAGGCGGGAGCGAGTGCGGTTGCGATCGCAGCGGCCGAGGACGATGGGCAAGCGCGCGCGCACTTCGTTGCGTCGGTTGGCCGCGGCGATTTCGCGACGTGGCCCTACGATGACGCCTATGCCGAGCGCGCCGCATCGCCGGCCGCGTTGCTGCCGAATGCGAAGAGCCTCGTCTGCATCGCCATTCCGTACGCGACCGAGGCGCCGAAAGAACGCGCGCCGCTGACCGGACGGGTTTCCAACTACGCGTGGGCGACGGACTATCACCGTTACGCGCGAGACGTCTTGCGGAAAGTTGCCGCCATCCTCGACGAAGCAGCTACGCCGCCCGCGACGCGCACCGGCGAGATCGTTACACGCATCATCTGCGATACCGCGCCGCTGGCGGAGCGTGCGTTCGCCGAACGCGCCGGACTGGGCTGGATCGGCAAGCACACGAATCTCATTGCGCCGGGTCTCGGGTCGTACGTCTTCCTCGGTGAAATCGTCACGACGCTGGAACTTCCCCCCGACTCGCCGTCGAAGAAGACCTGCGGAACCTGCCGGCGCTGCGTCGACGTTTGTCCCACGCGCGCATTGCGCGGCGACTACACGATCGACGCGACGCGCTGCATCGCCGATCTGACCCAACGCACCGACGCGATTCCCCGCGAGCTACGTCCGCTGATCGGCGATTGGGTTTGGGGCTGCGATCTGTGCCAGCAGATTTGCCCTCCGACGCGTCGCGCAAAGCCGCGGGTCGATTCGGCGTTCGCACCGGTCGAAGCTCGCGATGCGTATCCCGATTTGTCGTCCTTGCTGCGCCTTCGCTCCGGCGAATTCAAGCGGCGATTCAGGCGGACCTCGATGGGTTGGCGCGGCGCCGCGGTGCTGCGCCGCAACGCGGCCGTCGCGCTCGGTAACTCGCTCGATCGAGCGGCGGTGCCCGCGCTCGAGGCCTCGCTTGCCGAAGAGCCGAGCGAGCTTGTGCGCGGCCACGTCGCGTGGGCGCTGGGGCGAATCGGCTCGCCGCGCGCTCGCGCGTCGCTGGTGAAACGCTCGAAAGTCGAAGCTTCGTTAAGCGTGCGTGAGGAAATCGAGGCGGCGCTGGGGCTGCGGCAACCTTCAGGTTAAGACGAAGCGTTCAAACTCGGGAGGTTGCCGTTGCAGATGAGGTCCCTGTTCACCATCCTGACCACCGGCGCGCTGGGTCTCGGCCTCGCCGTCGCGACCCTCGCCCAACCCGGCGAATCGTCGGGTGCCGCGATCGTCTCCAATCCGTCCGTTCCGAACGCCGGCGACCTCTATCGCCGAATGTTGACGGTCAACGCCAAGCTCAAGACCTATACGGCGAACGTAACGCTCGATATCAAGATGACGAGCTTTCCTTATTTAAGTCCCGAACTCACCGGAACCGCCTATTACAAACACCCCGATAAACGAGCCGTCGTCTTTGACACGGTTCCGGTTCTCGCCGAACAAGCCAAAAAAGTGTATCCGAAGGTCGAAGAGCCGGTCGACTGGCCGAACGTCTACACGATCACGCCGATCGCCGACGAGAACGGAGCGACAACGTTCCGTCTCATTCCGCGCAAAAACGGCCGGGTCGAACATCTCGACGTCAAAGTCGACGATGCCAACGGAACCATCACGTCGTACACGTGGACCTACAAAGACGGTGGGTTCGTGACGTTCGATCAAAGTTTCAAGACGATCGAGGGCAACTATCTTCCCGACAAACTGAACGGTCGCGTCGAATTGCCGGCCTACAAAGCCAACGTCACGTCGGCGCTCTCGAACTACAAGCTCAACGTCACGATCGCCGACTCGGTCTTCGTCGAGAAGTAAAAGGGCCTAGCTGGCGACGATGCCGGTCTAGCCGCCCACCCACGCGCCCTGCGGCCCTGCTAGCGACGAGGCTGGTGCAGCCGTTGCGAAGCTTCGCTCAAGCGTAGCCCACCCCAAGAATAGGCCCGCAGAGACTTGATGAGGTGGTCCGACTCGTGAGGAGTCGGCTCGACGCCGGCTCAGAGGGCGTCCGTGAGGAGCGGAGCCACGGAGGGCGGGAGCGACGAACGGTCGAGTCACAGGCCGTCGCTCGGATGCGACGGTCTTGACGTCCCGATGAGCCGATGTCGAGCCGGCGACGAACCCAAGAAAACCAAAACAAAAATCCCCAGGCCGTCACAAGCTGGGCATGCTAGACGTTAAAGGAGCAACGGCTGTATCAGCCGAGGAGCGTTTTTTGGAGAACGTCTACGTACTCGGACTCGATCGGACTCTCGACGCCGAAGCCCGCGTCGAGCGGCTTGTCCACGAGCACGAGGCGAGGCTCGCTCGCTATTTGCGGCGCTTCATCAACGACCGCGAAACCGCGCTCGACCTGACCCAGGACGTTTTCTTCGCCGCGTACCGCATGCTGCGGACCGATCCGAGCCGCCCGCTCACGGCCGGCTGGCTCTACAAGACGGCGACGAACCACGCTATATCGCTGCTGCGCCGTCAGAAACGTCGCGGCGCGACGGTTCAGCTCGAAGACGCGGGCAGCGCATTCCGTCTGGACGAGCGCTCCGCCGAGTCCCTCGACTTGCAGAAGGCGCTGAACGCTCTTCCGCACGAGCAACTCGCCTGCGTCATGCTCACGACCTACGCCGGCTACTCGTCGGCAGAGACCGGGCTGATCCTCGGTTTGAGCGCCGATGCCGTCCGGCAGCGAGTCTGCCGCGCAATGCGCTCGATGCGCGCTTCGATGGGGGTGACGGCTTGAGTGGTCACGCGCGCTTCGAGGCGCTGGCCGGCGCATTGCTCCTCAACGAAGCAGGCGAACGTGAGCGCGCCGAATTCGAAGCACACGCACGAGAATGCGCTCGGTGCGCCGGGGATGCCGCTTCGCTCGGAGCCGGTTTGCGAGAGTTCGTCGCATCCGCGGCCGCTCGCGAAACGTGGCAGCCGTCCGTCGCGCGCGACGTCTCCGTCCGCATCGCCGAATCGCGCCAAAAAAGAGTGCGGTTCGCCGTCGGATCGCTCGGTTACGCCGTCGCGGCATCGATCGTCCTAAACGTTGCGTTCGTGAGCGGATTCGGCGGCCGCGCGATCGAGGCGCTGCGCGTCGCGCCGGAGTTTCGCTACGCTACGACCCAACGGCTTACGCTCGAACGGCGGCCGCCGGCAGTCGCGGCAGCGCCGGTGTCGCAGTACGTCGATATTCGGAACGCGCCCGCCCGCGCGTTTTACGTACGCGCGAAGAGCCCGCAGAAGAAGGTTTACTTAGCGCCGCTCGCACCTTTGCAGACGCCTCCCGACATCGCCGCAACCCTCGCCCTTTGGACCGACGGCGATTCGACGAGGCGTGACGTCGCCGTTCAATTCGAGCGTCGCTGCGAGCAAGTCGTCGATGCAGGTTTCGCAACCGGCGAGCCCTGCTCGGGACCGACCGACCGCTAGAGCTCGCTGCGTCGAACGCGATCGCGCGTTTCGAGGGGTCCGGTGCGTCGCTAAGAAAGGCCCGAGCGGAGGTCGTCGTCCAGCATGCTGCGCCAAGATCGACTCATTGCGCTCGCCCTCGCGGTCACGCTTGCGAGCTTGCTCGTCTCCGCCTGCACGAAGAGTTCGCAAGGCTCGGGCCAAAGCGCCGGCGCCATGGTGACCGCCGCAGGCAATTCGATGATGATGGCCATGGGAGATGCCGCGCACGGCAAGCGCGTCTTCACGCAGTACTGTGCCAGTTGTCACGGCGCCAGCGGGCGAGAGGGCGGCATCGGGCCGAACCTGACGAACGAGAAGTCGCGCAAGAACGATAGCCAAACCATTGCCTGGATCAAGCATCCCCAACTGCCGATGCCGACGCTCTATCCGGCGACGCTCAACGATAAAGATGTCGCCGACGTCGCCGCTTACGTGCAGTCTCTGTAACGAAGCCTAGCGTCGGGACACGAACATCGCGCGGTCGCTCTTCCTTTTCTCACGTGACCTCCGGGCCGGCGATCACGCCGGCCTTGCTGAGGCCGCTCGGCACGGCGAGGTGGTGCCGGCGCTGGTCTTCGATCCGGCGACGTGCGAACGCATCGCACGTTCTCCTCGCCGGGCGGCATTTTATTGCGGCGCGGTCGCTTCGCTCGAAGCGGCCCTCAAACGTCACGGGACGCATCTCGTCGTCCGGCGCGGCGCCGCGATCTCGACGGCACGCGCGCTCGCACGTGAAGTCGGTGCGACCACGGTTGTGTGGTCGACGTCCTACGACGCGGAAAGCGTCGCTCGCGAACGTCAACTTCAATCGGCATTCGAAGAAGCGGGGCTGCGTGCGATCGCGGTTCACGACGCACCGGCGGCACCGCCGGAGGAGACGGCCGCCTTGCGCAGCGACGAAGGCGGCGTCGGATATCGCGCGCTCGCGCCATACGTCGTCGCATGGGAGGCGACGCGCCTTCCGCCGCTGACCGGCAGGATTCGTTTCCAGCGCGCGAATTTTCCGTCGGACGCTCCGCCGACGCCGGTCGAATTCGGCGTCCCGGCGGCGGCCGAAGAACCATCGGAGGTGCATGCGCTCGCGGCGCTCGATGCATTCTTAGCCGGGCCTGCGCTGCAATATCGATCGGCGCGGAACCTTCCGGCCGACGAATCAACTTCGCATCTCTCGGCCGACCTCTCGTTTGGGACGATCGCTTCAAGGTCGGTGGTCGCGCGCGTTGAGGCTCGCCTGCGCGACGCATTCTTGCTCGCCGAGGAACGCCTCTCGCTTGAAACGTTTCGCCGCGCGCTCGCGGAACGCGATTTTTTCTTACAGCTGGCCTGGTTTTTCGAGAGTCGTCCGGACGAACCGCTGCAACCGAGGATGCGCCACTTTCCATTTGCGGAGAAGCATTCGGCGCTGGATGCGTGGCGCGAGGGAAGAACCGGTTATCCTTTGGTCGACGCGGGGATGCGCCAACTTCGCGCGACCGGCTGGATGCATCCGCGAGCCCGGCTCGTCGTCGCATCGTTCTTGTGCTTCGACCTTGGGATCGATTGGCGCGTCGGCCGCGACGAATGGGATCGGCACCTCGTCGAAGACGACCCGCCGCTGGCCAACGGCAACTGGCAATGGGTCGCGGGGGTCGGCGCCGACCTCGCGCAGTTTCCACGGATCTACAATCCCCGCAAGCAGGCGCGGGCCTTCGATCCGCGCGGCACGTACGTGCGCCGCTGGCTGCCGGAGCTCGCGACGGTGCCCGATGCCGATCTGGCCGATCCGAGTTCGGCGGCGCGCCGCGCTCAGATCGCCTTACCGCTGTTTGACGACAGCGGCTATCCGGCGCCGGTCATCGACCACGAGGAGGCGGCTCGCGAATTCTTGCGGCGCTACGTCGACTTCGTCAGCACCCGAACCTGGGGCGGCTCCTAAGGCGAGCCCGCGCCGTAGCCGAGTTTACGCAGCCCGTGTCGTCCGGCGCGCGGACTCTCGTTCGTCGAGCCAATCGCTGACGATTGGGACGCGGACGTCGTCGCCGCTCCAGACTTTGAACGCGTAGACCACCGAGGCCACCAGCCAGATTGGTAAAATCATGGCGATGAGCGGGAGCGCGGAGAGCCCGAGAAGCGGGATGTGCGCGATCGCGCCGAGGCAGAGATAAAGGCCCGCTGCGCCAAAATTGAAGGCCAGCGCCTGAACCGCCTGGCGTTGGACGGCGGGCGATTTTCGAGGCGAGAGCAGAGCTAGGGCTGATAAGGGCCAGAGGGGATACCCGAGTGCCAGCAGGGCGCGCGTCTCGGGCGATATCGCAGCCAACGCCGTCGCGGTCGGCGAACGCCGCGGCGGGGGTGGGGGATACGATGGCCCGACGGCGCCGCCGATCCGCGATCGAGCGGCGGCGCCCGCCTTGATGCGCTCGTCGAGGCGACAGCTGGGGCAAAGGCCGTGAGCGTCGCGGCATGTCGCGCAAATCGTCTTCGAGCACTCCCGGCAGACGGCGACAGACGGCACGGCGGTGTGAAAATAACAGTCCACGGTGGCCTCCCGGCGAACGACAGTTACGTGGCGATGTACCGCGGGGCCGGGAAGAAGGTTTCGAACCATAGATAGCACCGTGGATAGCACCGTGGATTCAGGCAGGCGGCGGATGACGCTGGTTCGTTTGCTGCGTGAAGGGCGGCCATATCTCCCACGCCTAGCGATTGCCATGCTGATGGGGGTGGTCGCGGGACTCGGACCCCTATCGTACGTCGAGGCCTTTCGCTTGGTTGGCGACGACGTCTTCGGTGGGGCGCACAACGTCGCTCTGCTTTGGTGGATCGTCGGCGGCGTCTTCGCCGTCAACCTCATCGCGAACGCCGCGTCCTACGGGCAGAACTATCTGACGGCGTGGTGTGGTCAGCGGCTCATCGCCAACCTGCGCGTGCGTCTGTTCGACCGCATCATGCATCTGCCGCTGGGTGAATTCGACAAGTGGCGGCCGGGCGAGCTGCTCTCGCGCTTCAGCAACGATCTCCAGATGATGACCGACGCCATCGGCACCTCGCTTCCGCAACTCGTGCAGACGGTGATCACGTTTCTCGGCGCATTGACCTACATGTTCCGGCTCGACTGGCTGCTGACGCTCTTCTTGATGCTGGTCGCACCCTTCGTCAACTACGCGGTCGCTTTTTTCACGCGGCTGATATCGAGCAGTTCCCGCCGCGCGCAGGAGCGCATCGCGGATCTCTCCGCCAACCTTTCCGAGGTCTTGCAGGGAGCGCGCGTCGTCAAAGCTTTTGGGCGCGAGGATTACGAGATCGCGCGGTTGAGCGAGAACAACGAAAGTTATTTCAACGCCTTCATGAAGCTAACGCAGTTCACGCAAACGCAGACGCCCGTCGTGGCGACGATCATCGCGATAGCGGTCCTTGGGATCTTCATCTTTACCGCGCGCGAGGCCATCGTCGGACGCATGAAGCCGGGGGAGATGTTCGCCTTTTGGTCGGCCGTCGTGCTCACGCTCAACCCGATCAATCGCTTTGCCGCGCTGATCGGCGACCTCTCGCGAGGGTTGGTGGGCGCGTCCCGAGCCTTCGAGATCCTCGACCTTCCGATCGAGCGGGCCGACGACCCAGGCGCGCTTTCGCCGCCGGCGTTTTCCGGCGCGTTACGTTTCGAGCACGTGACCTTCAGCTACGAATCGCCGGACGAACACCCCGTTCTGCGCGACCTCTCGGTGGAAATCGCCGCCGGGGAGATCGTAGCGCTCGTCGGACCGTCGGGCGCGGGAAAGACGACCATCGCCAATCTCGTTCCGCGCTTCTTCGAACCACAATCCGGCCGCATCACACTCGATGGTGTCGATCTGCGCCGGATTCGCTTGAGTTCGCTACGCGGGGCGATCGGAATCGTCCCGCAGGAGCCGCTCCTTTTCAGCGGCACGATTGCGAACAACATTCGATATGGAAAACTCGACGCGACCCAGGCGGAAATCGAACTCGCGGCCCGAGAAGCCAATGCCGACGAGTTCGTCGTGCAACTTCCCCACGGCTACGAGACGACCGTCGGCGAGCGCGGCATCCGTCTCTCCGGCGGTCAGCGCCAACGCATCTCGATCGCCCGCGCGATCTTGCGCGATCCGCGCATCTTGATCCTCGACGAAGCGACGAGCTCGCTCGACAGTCACTCGGAACGGCTCATCGAAGAGGCGCTCGACACGCTATTGGCCGGCCGCACGACCCTGATCATCGCACATCGTCTGAGCACGATTCGGCGCGCGCACCGCATCTTCTATATCGAAGCCGGCCGCATCGTCGAAGTCGGAACGCACGAGGATCTGGTCGCGCACGGAGGCCGTTACGCGGCCCTGCACGCCGCCCAATTCGCTCGCTGAAATCGCGCGATGGGGCGCAGGAGCCGAGCAAAGGCCCTAATAATGGAGGGACGGCATAGGCTAGGTGGCGCTCGGTTGATAGGCTGAAGTTCCCAGCGGTTACATACGGGCGCGCTTACCGCATCACGCGAATCGGATATATCAACACCTGTCTGCGACGACGCGCAGGCATCTCTCGAGAGCGACGGAGCGCCATGCTGGTACTGACCCGCAAACCGAATCAAGCCATCGTCATCGGCGACGATGTGCGCATCGTCGTCGTCTCGGTCGACCGCGACCAAGTGCGACTCGGGATCGAGGCGCCGCGCGAGATCAGCGTCCATCGCGCCGAGGTGTACGAAGAGATCAAGCGCGGCGAGCGACGCCCCAAGAAAGCGGTCGTCAACGGTCCCTGAGTGCGAGGGGACCTCTCGGAGCTAGCCTGCTGAGCGTTCGCAGACTGTCGTCGACGAGAGCGACGGAGCGGTGCGCTGCGGCCCTCGCCGCCGCGAGCCGATTCTGCACGTCGAAGTCACCGGTTACGATGCCGTTCGCGACGAGAAGGTGCTGGTCGAGCGCCGGGCCGACGCTCTCAAAGCGAAGGTTATAGACGGAGCGCGTCGCATCGCCGAGGCGGCGCTCGCGGATCGTAATCTTGTGGTACACGCCGTTTTCGCCGGCCAACTCGTCGTTTGCGGTGACGTCCGCGGCAGCGACCAGACCGCGCCGCGTGAGAATCGGATGCTGCGAGGTGAAGAGCGCCGACGTGCGGCCGTAACCGAGCCGGTACATTTGCTCGTCGGCTTGCGTCCCCCAAATGACGGCGGCGACCCTGAGGCGCTGCCCAGTCAACGGGTCGGCGACCGTGTCACCCGCGACGACGTTCTTGATTGGGATCAGTTCGCCGGACGATAAGCGCACCGGGACGTCCTCGTCCAGACACGACACGAAGAGATCTTGATGGACGGCGAATGAATTCGGAATCTCGCTGCCGGGACGGCCAGCATTTGCCGCCTCGTTTGCCGTCGTCACCGTCGTTATCGTCGCGTCGACGCTGAAGTGCGTCGAATCCTGTAAGGCCCAAGCGCGGCCTCCGATCATCGAGTCGAGGACCAGCTTACAGTTCGGCATATCGGCGTTGTCGATGACGAAGTGCGGCGTGACCGCGAAATGCTTGAGCGTATCCTTTGCAAGGTGCACCGGAACGGGCGCTAGGGGAGGCGCAACGTATGCGCCTGCGACCATTCGGCCGCCCGCCGGAATATGCGTATCGATGTTCAGGGTCGCCGAATCAGCCTGGACGTAGCCATCGCGGACGGAGATCCGAATCGCCGCTTTGAGCGCTTCGCCGGGCCTGTAGGGACACGCAGCCGGTTTCGTGATTGGAGGACCGGCGAAGCCGGCGGAACTCGTCAGGAGGCAGGCGCCAAGCGCAAAAGCGAGCCGTTTCATTCACGAACCCTCCGCTGTCTACAGAAACGTGTCGGTGGCTGGAATGGTTCGCTCCGTGCCTGGTTTTGGCTGCCCTTGCGGCCCGTGGTATACTCTGCGGCGGTTGTCTATCTCACCCGGCACGAGGCGGGGTGCTATGGCCCCGAACGGCGCGAGCGGCAAGGCGGCGGCGAGCGTGGGGCCAGAAAGGCTCAGTCGTGGCATCGGTTATCTCCATGAAAGCGCTCCTCGAGGCCGGCGTGCACTTCGGTCATCAGACCCGCCGCTGGAACCCGAAGATGAAACCCTACATCTTCCAGGAGCGCAACGGCATCTACATCATCGATCTGCAAAAAACGGTGTTGATGCTGCGGGAAGTCTACGCCGCCGTCAAGCAGATGTCGCGCGACGGAAAAGTCGTCTTGTACGTCGGTACCAAGAAACAGGCGCAGGAGGTGGTCAAGGAAGAGGCCGAGCGCGCCGGGACCTATTACGTCAACGAGCGCTGGCTGGGTGGGACGCTGACCAACTTCGCGACGATCCAGAAAAGGATCACGCGCCTGCGCGAGCTCGAAGGAATGCGGCAGCAAGGCAGCTTCGACATGCTGCCCAAGAAAGAGGTCGCGAGACTGAGCGACGAGTTGGAGAAGCTCGAGCGCTTTCTGGGCGGCATCAAGGACATGCACCGCCTACCCGACGCGGTCTTCATCGTCGACCCGAAGAAAGAGCGGATTGCGGTACTCGAAGCTCGCAAGCTCAAGATTCCGATCATCGCCGTGATCGACACCAACTGCGATCCCGACGAGATCGATTATCCGATTCCCGGCAACGACGACGCGATCCGCGCGGTCAAATTGATGGTTTCGAAAATCTCCGATGCGATCATCGAGGGCCGCACCGAAGCCGAGAGCGGGCAATTCGAAGAGAACGAATACGATGCGACGGCGTACGCTCCTGAACCGATGCCGACCGAACTCCCCGAAGAACCGCCCGTCGTCGAAGAGGCGCCGGAAGAGGTCACGGCGTGAGCACGACCGCGAGCTACAAACCGAGCGCCGACGAAATCAAGCGGCTGCGCGACGACACCGGCGCGGGGATGCTGGACTGCCGGGCCGCGCTGCAGCATGCCGGCGGCGATTACGACGCGGCTAAGAAGAACCTCATCGATCAGGGGATGTCGCGCGCCGCCAAAAAGGCCGAAAGAGCCGCGAACGAGGGCCTCATCGAGTCCTACATTCACGTCGGCGGGAAGATCGGCGTGCTGGTGGAGGTCAACTGCGAGACCGACTTCGTCGCGCGCAGCGATCGCTTCAAGTCGCTCGTACGGGACATCGCCATGCACATCGCGGCCATGCCGGTCCAGTTCGTTTCGCGAGAATCGGTCCCGGCGGAGCAGCTCGATGCCGCGCGCGTGGAGCTGCTCAAGACGGTGCCGGAAGGTAAGCCGCCGAACGTCGTTGAGAAGATCGTCGAAGGCAAGCTCAACAAGTGGTTCGAGGAAAACGTCCTGCTGGACATGCCGTTCATCAAGAACGACGAACAGACCGTCGGCGAGTTGATCGGTTCGGTCGTCGGCGTGCTTGGCGAGAACATCCAGGTCCGCCGGTTCGCGAAGTTCGCACTCGGTGAAGGCTAACGTCGCGGAGAAGCCGCTGACGCCGGCGTACCGGCGCATTCTGCTCAAGCTTTCCGGCGAAGCGTTTTTGGGCCGCGAGAGCTCGGTCGATTTGGACACGACCAATTCGATGGCCGAGGAGATCGCGGAGGCCGTGCGTTGCGAAGTCTCGGTTGCGGTCGTCGTCGGCGGCGGCAACATTTGGCGGGGAAAAGCGCACGAAGCTGCCGGGATGGATCGCGCGACGGCCGACTACATGGGGATGCTGGCGACCGTCATCAACGCGCTCGCGCTGCAAGACGCGCTGGAGCGGCTAGGGTTCCCCTCGCGCGTGCAGACGGCGATCCAGATGCAGCAGATCGCCGAGCCGTACATCCGGCGCCGCGCGATCCGCCACTTGGAGAAGGGCCGCGTCGTGATCTTTGCGGCCGGCACCGGCAACCCGTACTTCACCACCGACACGACCGCGGCGTTGCGCGCGGTCGAAATCGGGGCAGACGCCATTTTGAAGGCGACGAAGGTCGACGGCATCTACACGGCCGACCCGAAGCTCGATGCGAACGCGACGCGTTTCGAGCGGCTCGACTACCTCGAAGTATTGCAACGAGGCCTGCAAGTCATGGATTCGACCGCCCTCGCGCTCTGCATGGACAACGGTCTGCCCATCGTCGTTTTCGATATGAACGTAGTGGGCAACATTTGCCGCGTCATCCGGGGTGAAGCGATTGGGACGCTCGTAACCAACGCAGCGCGCGAAGAAGTCAGACTCGCAACGTAAAAGGAAGGCACATGGCGACGCTCGACGAGATCTACAAACACACCGAAGAGAAGATGCAGAAGGCGCTCGAGGCGACGCGTACGGAGTTTGCGGGGATTCGCACCGGGCGAGCGTCGATCGGTTTGGTCGACCGCCTCCACGTCGAAGCCTACGGCACGTCGGTCCCGCTCAAGCAGGTCGCTTCGGTCAGCACGCCCGATTCGCGCACGCTGCAGATTTCCGCATTCGATCGCACGACCGTCGGCGCGATCAAAAAAGCGATCGAAACCAGCGATCTCGGGTTGACGCCGAACGTCGACGGCTCGAACGTTCGGCTCTCGATCCCGCCGCTAACCGAAGAGCGGCGCAAAGACCTCGTCAAAATCGTTCACAAGAAGGCGGAAGAAGGAAAAATTGCGGTCCGCAACATCCGCCACAAGAGCATCGACGAGGTAAAGACGCTGCACAAGGACCACAAGGTGACCGACGACGAGAACAAACGCGCCGGCGAGCACGTGCAAAAGCTGACCGACAAGTACATCAAAGAAGTCGACAACCTGACGGCCCACAAAGAAAAAGAGATCATGGAGGTCTAGGAAGCGGGACCCGGACGGCCCCCTACTATCACGACGGACGCTCTTAGCAGCAAGGAAGTAGCGCGATGAGCATGAGAGCTACGCGAGCCGGCGGACGTGGACGAAAGGTCCACCGGTCGCGGCGCCGCGAAATCTGACGAGACTACGTCGCCAGTCCAGAGCGACGCTACCCCGCTTTTGTGCGTCCCGTTCTCGTCGCTTCAGGAGGGACCATGACGATCAAGAGACTCACCGCGGTAGCTGCAGTTGCGTTGCTTTTCACCGCCGCCGTTGTCATAATCCGCCTCGGTTTGAGCCCCGCTCAGGCGAAGTTGAACGTGCCTAATTCGGGTGTTGGAGGTTTTCAGCACGTCGTCATCATCTTTCAGGAAAACCGGACACCCGACAACCTTTTCCAAGGGCTATGCGGGCCGCCGATCAGCCCGGCACCTCGCTGCAGCACGAAGCCCGGTCCGGGGCAATACGACATTCAAACGGACAATTGGCTAGACAAGACCTCGCCGGGCGGCACTATCCAGCCCGGCACCATTCCGCTGGCCAATACGTACGACCTGAGTCATGCGCACTCGGGTTGGGTTGCGCAGTGCGATGCCGACAGCGGTGGCGCTTGCCAGATGGACGGCGCCGCCGGCGTCACCTGCGGGCCGCCGGCGAATTGCGCGCCGCATCCTCAATTCAAGTTCGTCGACAACTCGACCGGGATCCTCAATCCTTACCTTCAGATGGCGGTGCAATACGGTTGGGCGAACTACATGTTCCAAACTAATCAGGGACCGAGTTACCCGGCCCATCAATTCTTGTTTGGGGGGACGTCGGCGCCGAGCGCGGCCGACGATGCGAAGGGCATCTTCGCGTCGTCGAACATGGTCGGAAAGGGGATCGGCGGCCTCAACAAGATCGCGGGTTGCACCGCGCGCCCCAAGACTCGCGTCAAGCTGATCGATCCCAGCGGACAAGAGACCGGCCGCGCGTACCCGTGCTTCGAACACCAAACGATGGCCGATCTTTTCACCGGGGCCGTGACCTGGCGCTATTACAGCCCGAAGCCGGGCTCGATCTGGACGGCTCCCAATTCGATCAAACATATCTGCCAATCGACGGGACCGGGCGGGAAATGTGTCGGTCCGGCGTGGACGCAAAACGTAGACTTCGGGCCGAGCGACATCTTGAACGATGTCGGTTCGTGTAATCTCCGCTCCGTCAGTTGGGTGATCCCGACCGGCGCCAACTCCGACCACGCACACGCGACCGACGGTGGCGGACCCTCGTGGGTCGCCTCGATCGTCAATGCTATCGGAAACAGCACGAAGTGCGACGGCGGCAAAGGCTACTGGAAGAACACCGGCATCATCATCACGTGGGACGATTGGGGCGGCTGGTACGACCATGTCGCGCCGCCGATTTTAAACATGCCGCAAGGCGACTACCAGTACGGTTTCCGCGTTCCGCTAATCGTCGTCTCGGCCTACACGCCGAAGAACTACATCAATAACGTCCACCACGATTTCGGCAGCATTTTGCGATTCGTCGAGCACAACTTCGGGATCGGAGAAGGCGCGCTGAACTTTGCCGATAAACGGGCGCAAACGGATCTCAGAGCGTTCTTCAACATGAGCGCGCCGCCGCGCAGCTTCCAAACGATCAGCGCGCCGAAAAACGCGGACTACTTCAAGAACGACAAGCGACGCGCCAGCGACCCCGACGACCAGTAGCAAATCGCTTCCCAACGCGAATGCGATGACGAAAACGAGAATCCCGGCGGCAAGCCGGGATTCTTACGTTCCTGCGAGCGGCTTTCGCTTCTTAGCCCAGCTTGCCGGAATAGGACTCGAGAATCGACCAGGCTTGTTCGCCGAATTGGCCCTTCCAATTCTTGTAGAAGTCGCCGAGCTTCGCGCGCATGCTCGTCCGATCTGGGACGTTGACGGTCATCCCTTGCGATTTCAGTTTTCCGAGCAGGCTGTCGTTATAGGCCATGACCTGCGCGCGCATCCGCAAGCCATAGGTTCGTGCGTTCCGGCTGACGATCGTCTTCAGATCGGCCGGCAAAGAGGTCCAGAAGTCGCCATTGGCGAGCAGCCAGTACGCGCCCCACATGTGTGCCGTCAAGCTCAGGTACTTCTGAACCTCATACATCCGCGCGAACTCGATGTTGAGCAGCGGGTTCTCTTGGCCGTCGACGATGTGTGTCTGCAACGCCGGATAGAGTTCGCTGAAGTTGATCGGCGTCGGCGCCGCTCCGAGCGCTTTGAACAAGTCGATGTAGAGGTTGCCGGGCGGCGTCCGAATGCGGAAGCCCGAGAAGTCGGACGCGTTGGTGATGGGATGCGTGCTCGAGGTGACGTTCCGCATGCCGTTTTCCCAAATGATCTCGAAAGCGTACATTCCCTTTCCGGCAATATCGTTGCGGATGTACGCGCCGAGCCTCCCGTCAATAGCCCGGAAAGCGTCGTTCGAGTCTTTGAACGCGAAACCGATGCTCGGAATGGCGGCGACGGGGACCACCGAGGCAAGGATCGCCCCGTCGAGCGTCATGAATTGCAGCGCCCCGGAGCGAAGTTGCGTGAGCATCGCCGTGTCCCCGCCCAATTGATTGTTCGGGAAAGTCGCGACGTCGACGCGTCCGTTGGAGTCCTTGCGCACCGCATCCCACAGGTCTTTCATCGCGACGCTCAGGGGATGATCGACGGGCTGATTCGTCCCGGCCTTTCCGGTGAAATCCGCCGCCTTCGCCGGCGCCTTGATCATCGCGATCGTAGCGAATGCAGCGGACGACGATGCAATAAAAGCTCCGCGTGAGGTCACGAACTCTACCTCCAAGCTCAGGGGTTGAACTGCTTCTAGCGACGGCCTCCGCAGCGATTCCTTTGCGAGGCGTTTCGGTGACCGAAAAGCTTAGAGCGCCGCTCCGACGTTGCTCCAATCGAAGACATCCACCCGAACGGTCGCGCCGGTCGTGAAGGTCTCAGCTCCGGGCGGGGTCAGGATGAAGCCGTCGGCTTCGCTGGCCGTGCGCGTCAGCGCGGAACATTGATTGTTGAGCGGGCGCGCGACGAGGCAGCCGTCGCGCAGGCGGATCTGTGCGAAGCAGGCGTACGCCGAGTTCGGTTTCGCGCGGATCCGGCCGTCCAGCCGGGCGGGGTGTGTCGATGGTAGTGGTTCGCTTCGTCCGCCGAGTGCAAACAACGCGGGGCGGACGAATTCTTGCAACGCGATGAACGCCGACGACGGATTTCCCGGCAGGACGGCGACGTACGCCGTTGCGCCCGCCGCAGCGGCGCGTCTGCCGAAAGCGCTCGGTTTCGCCGGTCGCAGCGCGACGGTATCGAACAGGAACTCGACGCCGAGTTCTTTGAGGAGCGGCTTCGTGAAATCGCGCTCGCCCACCGACGCGCCGCCGGTCGTCACGACGAGATCGGCCGACCCGAGTGCCTCTTCCAGCGCGCGGCGCAACTTGGCCCGGTCGTCGCCGATCGTCGAAACCGCGACGATTTCGGCCCCCAGCGCTTCAAGCGCGGCGGCCGTCACGAAGGCGTTGCTGTTACGAATCTGTCCGTACGCCGGCGCCACGTCGATCGGGACCAACTCGTCGCCCGTGCAGACGATCGCGACTCGCGGTTTTCGATAGACTTCGACTTCGGCGTAGCCATCCGATGCCAAAAGCCCCAGCGCCGAAGGACGCAACAGCGTCCTCGATTCGATCAAGACGTCTCCGACGTGCGCGTCCTCACCGGGCGGGAAGATGCAACTTCCGGGTTCGACGGGATGCAAAACGCGCACGACGCCGTCGCTGCTCTCGACGTCTTCGAGCGGCAGCACCGTGTCGGCGCCTTGCGGGATCGGCGAGCCGGTCGCGATCGCAGTCGCTGTCTGCGGCGCGAGCTCGCTGCGGCCCGAATCGGCGTAAAGCCGAGAGCTGACCGGCAACTCGCGCGGCAACAGCGCGAGATCGGCCGACCTGACGGCAAAGCCGTCCATCGCCGAGCGCGCAAACGGCACGAGGTCTTCGCGCGCCAAGAGCGTCGCCGCCGCGATTCTGCCGGCGGCGTCGCGCAGCGGGACCAATTCCGTGGCAAGCGGAGCGCAACTTTCGACGATCCGGCGTTGGGCATCGTCGAATGGGATGGCCGAGCGGCCGGACCCCCGGGTCTTCACGTCGCCGGCACTTCGAGGCGGACGCGCCTCTCGTTGGCGTAGACGTTGAAACGCGAGTCGTCCAAGAAACCGACGAGCGTTACACCGAACGCGCGAGCGACGTCGACGGCGAGGCTCGAGGGCGCCGAGACCGAGCACATGACGGGGATCCGCGCCGAAGCGGCTTTTTGTACTAGTTCGTAGCTCGAGCGGCCGCTGACCATTACGATTCGCTCGTCGAACGGGAGCCGCTTCTGCAGAAGCCCCCAGCCGACGAGCTTGTCCATCGCGTTGTGCCGGCCTACATCCTCACGCAAGACCAGCAGTTCTCCCGAGAGATCGAAGAGCGCGGCCGCGTGGAGACCGCCGGTTTTCTCGAAGATCCCCTGAGCGGCTCGAAGCCGCGCCGGGAGCGATAGGATCGTCGTCGCGTCGACTCGAGCCTCGGAGGCGAGCGTATCGACGCCGCGCATGCGCAGCGCATCGAGGCTCGCCTTTCCGCACACGCCGCAAGCACTCGTCACCGTGAAATGACGCTCGAGGGCATCGAGCGCCGGAAGCGCCGACACGGTGAGATCGACGTTGACTGTGTTGTACTGCTGCTCGGCCGGGACGTCTACGCAGTACGAGATGCGGCCAACGTCGGTGGCTCGGGCGATCACACCCTCTCCATAAAGGAAGCCGGCGGCGAGCTCGAAGTCGTTTCCCGGCGTTCGCATCGTGATCGCGACCGTGCGAGTCTCCGTTCCGGCGCGCAGGCGGATTTCAAGCGGCTCCTCGGTTGCAAGCCGATCGAAGCGCGGGCGGGCAATGCCCTCGCCGACGGCGAGTAAACGCGTCTCGGTCGACGGTCCGGCGTGCGGCTCGCGGCGAGGTTCGAGCATCCCACGACATTCGGCCGGCTCGGCATCGCGCCTTCGCCTCGCGGCATTGCGCTAGATGAAAAAATTGCGCCGCTCAACAGGACAGGGGGTGCTTGGGTTGCCGCGAAAGCCCGGCCCAACGGCTCCGCACGTCTCTTGCTTATGGGGTGATCGAGATGGCAAGTACGGTTTCTCGTCAGGACTTTCTCAAGCTGACGGGCATCGGCATAGGGGCACTCGCGATTTCGGAACTGGGTTTCGATTTGGCGAAGGCCACTGCTATCAAACGCGAGTTGCGGATCGCGAATGCGACCGAAGGCCATTCAATTTGCCCGTACTGTGCGGTCGGCTGTTCGATGATCACCTACACGCGCCCGGACACAAATGGCCAGGCGCAGTTGCTGCAAATCGAAGGCGACCCGGATAGTCCGGTCAACGAGGGGCGTCTTTGTCCCAAGGGGGCGACGTCGCTCCAGTTGGCGAGTTCCAACCGCCGCGCGGAGCATCCGATGTACCGGGCTCCGGGCGCAGCTGCGTGGCAGCAGATCACTTGGGACGAGATGCTCGACAAGCTCGCACGCCGCATCAAGGATTCGCGCGATCGCACCTTCGTGGCCACCGACAAGAAGGGAAATCTCGTCAACCGTACCGAGGGCATCGCCTTCGCGGGAGGCGCGACGTTCAGCAGCGAGGAGGGCTACTTCGCAGCGAAAGTGATGCGCGGACTCGGCCTGATTTATCTGGAGCAGCAGGCCAGGGTTTGACACGGTCCCACGGTCGTCAGTTTGGCGGCCACATTCGGACGCGGCGCGATGACGAATCATTGGCGCGACATCAAGAACACCGATCTCATCCTCATCAACGGGGCCAATCCCGCTGAGGCGCACCCGGTAGGCTTTCAATGGTTCATGCGCGCCAAACTCGACCCTCAGAGGGGGCCGGGCAAAGGCGGCGGGGCCAAGATGATCCACGCCGACCCGCGCTTCTCGCGGACTTCGGCGGTCTCCGACATGTACGTGCGCATCCGCACCGGGACCGATGTCGCATATTTCGGCGGTCTGATGAACTACGTGCTGCAGAACAACCTGCACCACGCCGATTACGTGACCCACTATACCAACGCGTCCTTCATCGTCAGCAAGAAGTACTCGTTCAGCGATGGGTTGTTCTCAAGCTACGACCCCAAGACGCGCACGTACAAGAACCCGGCACCCCCGCCTGGATCGAATCTCCCGCCGGCGACGAGCGTCGCGTCGTGGGCATACGAGCTAGACGACGGCGGTTTTGCCAAACG
>Ga0307477_10000326_pt1 | contig 56430 bp, 50 predicted proteins | sample atmos_gasesECM2C_FD_203316 | JGI IMG/M metagenome (GOLD analysis project Ga0307477, IMG submission 203316) | Hardwood forest soil microbial communities from Morgan-Monroe State Forest, Indiana, United States - atmos_gasesECM2C_515 | ecosystem: Environmental > Terrestrial > Soil > Temperate...
CGCAGCTGTCGGCCCGGCGGCGCATCGACCGGTCCGTGGCCCTTGCGCAGATCGCGTTTCTCCTTCACCAGCACCAAGTGCGCCACTACGCACAGCGCGCGCTCGATTCCTACGTGGACGAGCCGTTCCGCGGCGTCGACTGGCAGATCCAGGGCATGACGGCAACTGGCGCCGCCACCTACGGTTCGGACGCAGAGTGGCAGGCGGTGATTGCGCGCGCCCGTGCGGTGCCGGCCTATCTCGCGACCGCCGAGCGGCAGCTCGCCGCCGGCGTCCCTGCGCACAACACACCGGACCGGCGCATGCTGACCGACTTCGGACTGGGGAGCACCGCTGCCGACGCCGAATACTTCGGCAAGACGCTGGCGCAGATCGCCGCGAGCGACATCTCCTCTGCGCAACGCGATGCGCTGCTGCGCGACCTGCAGGCGGCCGGCAGCGAGGCGGCGGCGTCGTACCTGCACCTGCGCGATTTCATAGCCCACACTTTTTTCGAGAGCACCGAGAGCGAGTCGGCGCCGCCGGTGGTGAAGGCGCCCTATCGCGCCGATCACTTCGCGCTCGGCGAGGCGGAGTACGACTGGGCGCTGCACAACAATCTGCGCGTGGCGGACACGGCTGCCGCGCTCTTCACCTCCTCCTGGCCGGTGGTGCAGAGGACGCGCAGCGAGATGGTCGAGCTCGCAAAGCGAATCGCCGCGAGCCACAACTGGCCGGCGGGCGCTAACGGGCCGGCGACGGTCAAGGCGGTGTTCGAGCAGCTCGCGCAGAACGCCCCGCGCACCGATGCAGAGATGCTCGAGGGCTACCGCCGCACCGGCCAGCGACTGGTGGAGTACGCCCGGACGACGGGCCTGTTCGAGGTGCCGGCCGACTATCGGCTCGACGTCACGGTGACGCCGCCGCCGCTACGCAGCTCGATCGACGGCGCGGCCTATTACCCGGCGCCGCCGTTCAAGAAGAGCGGCGTCGGACGCTTCTACGTGACGCCCACCGGCGATGACGTCGCGCAGCTGCGCCAGGAGCACAACTACGCCGCCATGCCCGATCTCGCCGCGCACGAAGGCTTCCCCGGGCACGACTGGCACTACAAGGTGATGACGCAGTACCGCGACCAGATCTCGCCCGTTCGCTGGCTGACGCCCGGCGCGGTGGAGGATTCCTCTTCGATGTGGGAAGACTCGATGGCGGCCGAGGGCTGGGCGCTGTATTCCGAGGCACTGCCCGCCGAGCCGCAAGCGAGCGCTCCCCACGGGTTCTACACACCGGAGGAGCACCTCTACCAGCTGCGTGGACTGCTGTACCGGGACCTGCGCGTGCGCATCGATACCGGTCTGCACACCGGCCGCCTGCCGTTCGAGGACGCAGTCACCTTGTTCTCGGAGGTGGTGGATTTCCTGCCGGGCTCGTGCCAGGACGCTGCGGTGCTGAAGCTCGAAGCCAAGCAGGCGAGCTGCCGGGCGGCGCGCGCGGCAATTTCGCGCTACGCACGCTGGCCGACGCAGGCGATCACCTACCGACTCGGCAAGGACCAGATCCTCAGCCTGCGCCGGCGCGCGCAGCAGGCGCTCGACACGCGCTTCTCACCGCAGCGCTTTCATCTCGAGTTCATGCGCCAGGGCACGATTCCGGCCGGTTATTTCGGCGACGAGCTGCTGCGCACACTACGCGCCGCCTCGCCCTGAGCGCGCGGCCGCGGATTCGAATCGGACGTGTGCCCGTCAGGCCGTCGCAGGCTGACAGATGAACAGGTGGGCAGGCAACACGTTGAGCGGCTCGAATTTACGCGCCACGTACCCGAAAGTGCGCCGCAGATCGTCCAGCACGCGCGTCGAGAACTGGTAAACCAGGAACGCTCCCCCGGGCGCGAGCGCGTCCCGTGTCTGGCGCAGAATGCGCCGCCGGAGCGGTGCCGGGATGGTGCTGAACGGGATTCCGGAGATGATGTAGTCGGCCTGCAGGCTGCCGTGCTGTCGCAGGATTTCTCCGACCGAGACCGCTGAGGCCTGCACCACCTGCAGCCGCGGGTCGCGGATCGAGCGGCGCAGATAACTCACGAAGTCCGGGTTCATCTCTATCGCAATCAACCTGGCGTCCGGGCGCATGTGCCGCAGCAGCTCCGCCGTGATGCCGCCGACTCCGGGGCCGTACTCGACGATCACTCGCGCCCGATCCCAGTCGATCGGTTCCAACAATTGCTTGATCAGGAAGCGCGAGCTCGGAACGATCGAGCCGAGCATGCACGGGTGGCGGAAGAAATTGCGCGCGAACAGCAGGACGTTGCCGCCCGGCAGGCGGGGTGAGACTCGCGGCGAGTCCGGCGCTCGTGCGCCTGGCGGGTCTGGTAGCACCGTTCCTCTATATCAATAAATGCCGTCCCGTACCACTTGCCGCGCACTGCAGCGCACTCGTGGGATAGGCCAGGCAAGGCGTTCGGGAAGGCCACCATGCCACAGAAGGCGGCGCAGGGCTACGGCTGCGGGTGTCGTCGTAGTGTTACCGGTATCAGACGACTACAATCCCGCCGGAGGCTCAGATGTCCCCACGGTCGCGCTTGCACGTTCCCTCACCGCCGGCACGGCCGGGCCAGGAGCCCGACTTCAGCTACGTGCAGATCTCGCCGGCGGGGGCCGTCAACCGGCCCGACGTCACCGCCGCTGCGCGCGACATTGAGAGCCTGTCGCTCGAGCTGGTGCGCGTTCTCGGCGATGACCACCGCGCGATCGGTGCGTGGAACCCGCATCTGGAGCCGGCGGAGCTGCAGGTGGGACTGCGGCACATGCTGCTCACGCGGCTGTTCGACGATCGCATGCAGCGTATCCAGCGTCAGGGCCGGATCTCCTTCTACATCAAGTCGACCGGGGAGGAAGCGGTCGCGGTCGCGCAGGGCATGGCACTGCAGCCCGGCGACATGCTGTTCCCTTCCTACCGCCAGCAGGGCCTGCACATCGTGCGCGGCCACAATCTCGTCGACCTCATGTGTCAGTGTCTGTCGAATACCCGCGACATGTGCAAGGGCCGGCAGCTGCCGATCATGTATCACTGGGCCGAGGGCAACATCTTCTCGATCTCCGGGAATCTCGCGACGCAGTTTCCGCAGGCGGTCGGCTGGGCCATGGCGGCCGCCATCAAGGGCGAGGACCGCATCGCCGCGAGTTGGATCGGCGAGGGCTCGAGCGCCGAGGCCGATTTTCATTACGCCATGACATTCGCCGCGGTCTACCAGGCACCGGTGATTCTCAACCTCGTCAACAACCAGTGGGCGATCTCCACCTTCCAGGGTTTTGCGGGCGGCGAGCACCGCACCTTCGCTCAGCGCGGTCCCGGCTACGGAATTCCCGGTATCCGCGTTGACGGCAACGATTTCCTCGCGGTGTATGCGGTGACCCAATGGGCGGCGCAGCGCGCGCGCCAGAGCGGCGGGCCGACGCTGATCGAGCACGTGACCTATCGCGCCGCGGCGCATTCCACCAGTGACGACCCGGCGCGCTATCGCCCCAAGGACGAGTGGCGCGCATGGCCGCTCGGGGATCCGGTCACGCGCCTCAAGGATCACCTGATCGCCCTCGGCGAGTGGTCGGAGGAGCGCCACCAGGAGCTGCAGCAGCAGCTCGACGCCTACGTCACGGCGTGTTGGAAGGAAGCGGAGTCCTACGGCACGCTGACCAGCGGGCCGTCGCTCGACCCGCTCACCATGTTCGAGGATGTGTTCAAGGACATGCCGCCGAATCTCGCGCGCGAGCGCGAGGAGCTGGCCGCGCTGCGCACCGCCGCCGCCGCCGATGGACGGCCGGCCGCGCCCTCGGTGGCGCAGAAGGGCTGAGACGCCATGGCACGCATGAACATGGTGCAGGCGCTCAACTCCGCGATGGATGTGATGCTCGGGCGCGATCCGCGGGTGGTGATTCTCGGCGAGGATGTCGGCTACTTTGGCGGCGTGTTCCGGGTGACCGACGGGCTGCAGCGCAAGTACGGCGAGAGTCGGGTGCTCGATACTCCGATCGCCGAAGGCGGCATCATCGCCGCCGCGATCGGCATGGGCGCCAACGGCCTGAAGCCCGTGGCCGAGATCCAGTTTGCCGATTACATCTACCCGGGTTTCGACCAGGTGGTGAGCGAGCTCGCGCGGCTGCGCTACCGCTCGGCCGGCGCTTTTCGCGCGCCCGTCACCATCCGCGCGCCCAGCGGCGGCGGCATCCGCGGCGGCCAGACACATTCGCAGAGCCCGGAGGCCATTTTCGCGCACGTCTGCGGCATCAAGGTGGTGATGCCCTCGAACCCCTATGACGCCAAGGGACTGCTGATCAGCTCGATCGAGGGCGAGGACCCGGTGGTGTTCTTCGAGCCGAAACGGATCTACAACGGGCCGTTCGATGGCGATCCGCACAAGCCGGCGGTGCCCTGGAGCGCCCATCCGCGCGGTGAGGTGCCCGAGGGCTACTACACCGTGCCGATCGGGCGTGCCGAAGTGGTGCGCACCGGGAGCGAGGTGACGGTGCTCACCTACGGCACGATGGTGCACGTGGCCGAGGCCGCGGTGCGCGGGCTCGGGGTCGACGCAGAGATCGTCGACGTGCGCAGCATGTCGCCGCTCGATGTCGACACGCTGTGCGGCTCGGTGTGCAAGACCGGGCGTTGTGTGGTCGTGCACGAGGCGACGCGCTTCAGCGGCTATGGCGCGGAGCTGGTGGCGACGGTTCAGGAGGAATGCTTCTGGAACCTCGAGGCACCCATCAAACGCGTCGCCGGCTGGGACACCCCTTACCCGCACGCGTTCGAGTGGGACTACTTTCCCGGACAGGCGCGCGTCGCCGCGGCGCTCAGGGAAGTGCTGGAGACCGCATGAGCAGGTACGTCTTCAAGCTTCCGGATCTCGGTGAGGGCACGGTCGAGGCGGAGATCGTCGGCTGGCGTGTGAAGCCGGGTGACACCGTCGCCGAGGACGACATCCTCGTCGAGGTCATGACCGAGAAGGCGGCCGTGGAAGTGCCTGCGCCCGTCAGCGGCCGGGTTGTGTCGACGACCGGGGCGCCGGGCGATACGGTGCCGGTCGGCGCCGAGCTGATCGTGCTCGAGACCGACGTCGCCTCAGCCACCGCGGCGGGTGCGGCCACCGTGGGGAAAGGCACCGCTGCCGGTGCGAGCGGCAACGGCGCCTCGGCGCGGCCAGTCGCCGCGCCGCCCGCTGCCGCCGTGTCTGCAGCGACGGTGTCTGCAGCGGTGGCGTCAGCGGCGGCGGCGTCTGCGGCGGCGATGCCGGCGGCCGCAGTGGCTGGCGTCGGTGATGAGCCGGCCGCTGCGGTGGGCGCGGCAGTGGGATCTGAGGCGCTGGCGCGCAGCGGCCGCCTCGCCACCTCGCCCGCCATTCGACGCCGCGCGCACGAGGCCGGAATTGACTTGCGGCAGGTGACGGGATCAGGGCCCAACGGACGGATCGTGCCGAAGGATCTCGACGCCTATGTGGCACGCCGTGCCGCACCGACGCCGCTGCGTGCGGCGCCCAAAGCGGTGCCGGCCGCGCGCCCGGAGGCTCCGCCCGTGCCCCCGGGAACGACTCAGGAAATCAAAGTGATCGGCGTGCGGCGCTTGATCGCCCAGCGCTTGAGCGAAGCCAAGCGCAACATTCCGCACTTCGCCTACGTGGAGGAGCTCGACATCACCGAGCTCGAGTCGCTGCGGCGTCACCTCAACACCAGCTTGCCCGCGGGTGTGCCAGCGCTGACCTACCTGCCGTTTCTGGCGCTTGCGCTCATTCGGGTGCTGCGGGACTTCCCGCAATGCAATGCCCACTACGACGCCGTGCGCGGGGTCATCGTGCGTTACTCGGCCGTGCATCTGGGGGTGGCCACGCAGACGCCGGACGGACTCAAGGTCGCGGTGGTGCACGATGCTCAGGCGCGCACGCTATGGGAGCTGGCGGCAGAGATGCGGCGTGTCAGTGAGGCGGCGCGCACCAACAAGGCGAAGCGCGAGGAGCTCAGCGGCTCGACCATCACGATCACCAGCCTCGGCAAGCTCGGCGGCATCGTCAGCACGCCGATCATCAATTCCCCGGAGGTGGCCATCGTCGGCGTGAACCGTGCTCTCGAGCGCCCGGTAGTGCTCGACGGCGCCATCACCATCCGCCGCATGATGAATCTGTCCTCCTCCTTCGACCATCGCTTCGTCGACGGCTACGACGCGGCCGCGATGATTCAGGCACTGAAGGAGTGCCTCGAGCACCCCGCGACGATCTTCATCAGCGCTTGAGGCGCCGCGACCGCGGGTTGCCGCTCCTCACCGGGTGCGCCACGCTGCTGGCGAGTGCGATGCAGGGCGCCGCTGCCGCTGTGGCCGATCCGGCCAATCCCGCCGAAGCACTCGAGCTTCCCACCGTCACCGTGATCGGCACTACGCCGCTGCCCGGGCTCGCCACCCCGATCGAGGACGTACCCGCGAACGTCCAGGTGTTCGGCGCGGCCGAGATGGCGCGACAACACTCCAGCGCCTTGAGCGACTACCTGACGAAGAACGGCGCCAGCATCGGTGCGAATTCGGCGCAGGGCAATCCGTTCCAGCCCGACCTGCTGTTTCGCGGCTTCACGGCCTCGCCACTGCTCGGGACGCCGCAAGGGCTGTCGGTGTTCCAGGACGGCGTGCGGATCAACGAGCCCTTCGGCGACATCGTCAACTGGGACCTGATCCCGCAGTCGGCGATCTCGAGCGTGCAGTTGATTCCGGGATCAAACCCAGCCTTCGGACTGAACACCCTGGGTGGAGCGCTCGCGATTTACACCAAGAGCGGAGCGCAATTTCCGGGCGTCGGCGTCGAGGCCACCGCAGGCTCGTTTGGCCGCCGGACCGCGCATTTCGAGTGGGGCGGCGCACGCGGGCCGCTGGATGCGTTCGTGACGGGTGGTTTTTACGATGATCGCGGCTGGGCGGATCACAATCCGAGCGTGGTGCGGCAATTGTTTGCAAAAGTCGGCTGGCAGGACGAGCGCACCGACCTGGACGCCGCGCTCACCATGGCAAACAACAGTCTGCAGGGCACTCAGACTCTGCCGCTGTCATTTCTCGGGGATATACGCCAGGCCTATACCTGGCCCGACAGCAACGACAATCAGCTGACGCTCCTCACCATCAAGGGCAGCCGCTTCCTTGCGTCGTGGGCGCTGCTCGGGGGTAACACCTACTACCGGCGCTATCGCAACACCAGCTTAAACAGCGACGTCAATCAAGACTACGGTCAGATCGACCCCATCACCGGCGCTGCCGACCTGGTCGAGGCAATGAACGACCTCGCGAGCATCGCCGAAAACGGCTATGGCGGCGGACTGCAACTGACCTTGACCTCCCAGGGCCGGTATCGCAATCAATTCAACCTCGGCGCGAGCGTAGATGTCGGCGAGACGAGCTTCATGCAGAGCTCGCAACCGGCCGACTTGAACGCCGAGCGCGGCACCGTCGGCAACGGCCCGTTCCTCGGTGTCACCGACGCCGACAGCCGCAGCGAGCACGACGGGGTGTTTGCGGCAGACCTCCTGCATCTGACACCGCGCCTGTCACTGAGCGTCTCCGGACGCTACGATCGCGCTGAGATCCGCATCAGCGACCGCAGTGGCCGCGCGCCGCAGCTCGACGGCATGCATGTATTCACGCGCTTCAATCCGGCCGTCGGAGGCAACTTCAACCCAGATCCGGATCTGACGCTGTACGCGGGCTATAGCGAGGGCATGCGCGCGCCGACGGCGATCGAGCTCAGCTGCGCCGACCCGGCCGCGCCCTGCAAGCTGCCCAACGACTTCGTATCCGATCCGGCGCTCGCCGCGGAAGTTGCGCGCACCCTGGAGCTCGGCGCGCGCGGCAGCTGGCACGGCTGGCTGTGGAGCGCGGCCGCCTACCAGAGTCGCCTCAGCAACGACATCGAGTTCGTGAGCAGCGCCGCCGGCGCGAGCAACGCAGGCTACTTCGCCAACGTCGGCGGGACGCGACGCAGCGGAGTGGAGCTCGCGGCTTCGACGCAGCGGGGAGCGCTCGGGCTGACCGCCCGCTACAGCTTCATCGACGCCACCTTTCGCAGCGCATTCGCCGAGCGCAGTCCCGACAATTCCAGCGCCGATGCGAACGGGCTCATCCAGGTGCTGCCCGGGGATCGCCTGCCGGGCATTGCGCGGCAGACGCTGAAAGTGCGGCTCGAATACCGCCTCGCGGCGCGCTGCTCGATGGGGGTGACCCTGCTCGGCAGCGCCGGTGTGTACGCGCGCGGCGATGAGAACAACGCCGATCGCAACGGCCCGCTGCCAGGCTACGTGCTCGCCGGCTTCGATGCGCGTTATCAGCTGAGCGCCCCATGGCAGCTGTTCGCGACCGTGAACAACCTGTTCGACAGCCGCTACTATGATTTCGGCGTTCTGGGCGAGAACTTCTTCACCGGCCCCGGGAACACCTTTGGGCCGAGCGCCGGCAGCGCGCCGCGCGCGGAGCAATTCCGCGGCCTCGGTGTGCCACGAGGCGCATGGCTGGGAGTTCGCTATGGCATCGGCGCCGCTCTCGACGCCGGCCGCAACGGGGAGTGATTCGCGCCGGGCGTGCTACGCTCGCCAGTCTCAACGGCGCTCGGGGAGCGCGTGATGCGCAGCGAACGACTCGCCGGAGGTGTCGCGCTCCTCGGTGTGCTCGCGGCATGTGGCGGCGGCGGCGGGCCGGTCAATCCGCCGCCGCCTTTCACCGCGGTGAAGCAGGTGCGCGTGTCCGAGCCCTCTACGTTCATCGCTGGCTGCGACGGCGTGCTGCCGACCGGAACGCTCTACCTCGACACGGCCGCTGAGCCATACCTCGCCGTCAATCCCGGCAATCCGTCCAATCTCATCGCTGCCTGGCAGCAGAATCGCTGGTCGGACGGCGGCTCGCAGGGACTCCTTCTCGCTGCGTCCTTCGATGGCGGCGCCAGCTGGACGCTGACGCACGCCGCGTTCTCGCGCTGCACCGGCGGAGGCGCGGGCAACACCGGCGATTACGCTCGTGCGACCGATGTCTGGCTCGCGGTATCGCCGAACGGGGTGACGCACGCACTCTCACTGTCCTTCACCGGCCAATCGCTGACTCCGGGCTCCTCGAGCGGCATGCTGGTCGCCCAGTCGCCCGACGGTGGGCTGACCTGGTCGCTTCCTCAACCGCTCATCCAGGACGGCTCGGCGTTCTTCAACGACAAGGGCTCGATCAGCGCCGACCCAGTCGATTCCAACTATGCGTACGCAGTCTGGGATCGGCTGACGTCCGCGACCGAGGGGCCGAGCTACTTCGCGATGACCAACACTGCCGGTGCCAGCTGGCAGGCGGCGCGCAGCATCTACGATCCCGGGGCTGGCAGGCAGACTCTCGGCAACCAGATTGCCGTTGTCCCGGGTCTGGTGGTCAACGTTTTTACAGAGATCGATAACTCGGGGGCCACGAGCTCGGCGGCGGTGCGCGCCATCCAGTCACGCGATCACGGCATGACCTGGTCCGCTCCCGTCACGGTCTCGGATCTCGCCGCCGTCGGCACTCGCGATCCGCTCACCGGCAAGGTGGTGCGCGACGGGGCAGACCTGGTGTCGGTGAGCGCGGGCCCCGGCGGGGTACTCTACGTGGTCTGGCAGGACTCGCGCTTCTCGGGCGGGCAGCACGACGGCATCGCTCTGACCCATTCGCCCGACGGCGGGGTGACGTGGTCGGTTCCGGTACAGGTCAACGCCGAGCCGAGCGTGCAGGCGTTCACTCCGACCATCGATGTGCGCGCGGACGGCGTCTTCGCGGTGACCTACTTCGACCTGCGCAACGACACAGCGCCAGGATCGTTCCTCACCGACTGCTGGATGGTGATCTCGACCGACGGCGGCATCACCTTCCACGAATCGCATCTCTCGGGTCCCTTCGACCTCGATCTCGCGCCCGATGCCGGCGGCCTGTTTCTCGGTGACTACCAGTCGCTCGCGAATGCGGGCGGTGCTTTTCTGCCGCTCTATGTCCAGACCGACCCGGGCACGGCCGTGCAGAGCGACGCCTTTATCTCATTCCCTGCCGCGCTAGCCGCGGCGAAGTCGCAGCAACGCGGCGCGCCCGGGAAATCGTTTGCGGCTCTCACAGCACCGCCGGGTCTCGAGCTCTCTCCGGCTGCGCGGCTGCGTGTCGCGGAGGGCATCCGCCGCGTGCAGGCCGGGCGGCTGAACCGAAATCCATAGCGGCACGCGTCGGCGTGTCAGGACGCGTGCGCGTCGGGCGCAACATACGTCTTTTCGCCGGCTTCTATCCGCAGCCTCAAGCGATTCTGCGACGGCGGCAGCGGACAAGTCGCAAAGTCATTGAGCGCGCACGGCGGGTTGTAGGCTTTGTTGAAGTCGAGCCGTACCGTGCCGTTCACCGGCAGCGGGACGTACATGAAGCGACCCGCACCGTAGGTCTCGTGTCCGCTCGTGGTGTCGGCGAACATGATGAACAGCTCCTGATCACCCGGCTGCTCGAGCACGGTGTCGAGGCGCCAATCACGGCCGTTCTTCACAAACACCACGGCCCCGGGCGACTCCTGTTCCTCCTCCATGCCGAGGATGTTCACGATCTTGATGTGGCGCACCGGCTGGTACGGCTCGAAGCGCGCCTCGAACACCCAGGCGGTGCTGATCGGGAAGTAGCTCAGCCCCTGAAACTGCAGGCGGTGCGGATTGTTCAGATCGCGCACCCGCACTCCAAGATTTCCGGCCCGCTCGATGATGAAGAAGCGCAATGGCCCGCTCGCGAGCACGGTCGGCTTGCCGGTGACATCGGCGGCGAGTACGAGCGAGGTGACCGGCGTGTCGTCGTGCGTCACGCCGCTTCCCGAGTTGGCGGTGAAGCGCACCTGCTGCCCGCTCAGCTCGAATGAGCCGGCGTGCTCTGCGAGCGCAGGATTGTCGAGAGACAGCGAGTTGCCCGCGGCCCGGCCGAAGGTGTTCTCGCCCTCCTTGAGCCAGAAGAGCGCGGTGAGTGTCAGCCAGCCAGTATCGCTGGTGAGTGAATCGATGCGCTGTATGCGCCACTGCTCGACGCTGGCGCGCTCCGCCTCGAGCTGCGCGGCTGCCGGTGCAGGGGGCGCGCTCGCTGGCCGTGCGGGCGCGACGCCACCCGCCAGCGCTGCGCCGCAGGCGAGCGCGAGGCCCGCGAGCATCGTCGGCCACTGCAGTGTCAGTCTAATCATGTCTCGCGCCCGAGGATCTCCTCGCGCACATCCGCGATCTCGCGCGCACGTGAGGGACGCGCGCCCTCGCAGCGCTCGGGGCGAGGGCAGTGATTGCTGCGTGGACAGATGATGCGCGCCGGGGCGCCGAGGGCATCGCCGATCCAGGCGATGTTGAGCACTTCGGCAACCGCGGCGAGCGCCTGCGTAGCGACCTTCGGGATGCGCGCCTCACCGCCGCGGTGCAGGCACTCGCGGAAGATCGACTCGATCATGGATTCGCTCGCTACGCCGTTCGACGCGAGTGCCGGTGCCAGGTCGACTCCGACCGACAGCACATGCGGGTTGCCCGCCATGTCCTCGACGCGCAGCGAGTGACAACAATAAAGGAGTGACCGATCGCCATCGCGCAGCACAGAAATCTGCGATCCGGAGGCACCATGCTCGGCGCCGATCATGCGAAATACCGCCCAGTTGGGGCAGGGGTCGCTCACCTGCGCGAGGTTTCCCCAGGGCAGCGGAATACCGTTGCCGCGATATACCGCACGCAGATAGCCGGGTGGATAGGCATCGAAGAAGTGCCAGTACGGATACGGCGACACCTTGGTCATCCGGCGCATGACGACCGCGGGGGTGAGCTCGAGCTTCGCGCCCGCTGCGACGCGATAGCGCTCACGGGCGAGAAAGCGGCGGAACGGCACGCGTGGCGCAAGCAGCGCGCCGGCAAAGAAGCTGCACTCGAAATCGCGCCATGCGTGCAGCACGTCCTGCGCATTCATGCCGGCCGCGTTCGAGCTGCCCTCGGGGCTGCCGCCCATCTCTCCGCCGGTGGCGTGCGGCGATTTGAGACCATCACCACCGTGCAGCACCTTGTGACCGATGTGCGCGGCGAGATCGAACTTCAGTCGCGCCGGGTCCGACTGCAGCGCGCGGTTGGCATAGACGATGCGCGGTGGCTCGAAGAACGAGCGCACCATGCTGCGTACCTCGCGGTCCTTGTCGCGCGCCAGCACGGGCTTGCGGTCGAACCAGCGGATCTCGAGTCCGTGCCGCCGGCTGAGGCGCATCAGGTCCTCGACCGTGAGCGGGAAGCCCCGCTCGCCCACCCGGTCGGCGGCACGCTCGAGGTCGGGAAAGTCGTTGCGTGACATCTCCTGGTGAGAGCGGATCAGGAGGTGCGCGAACTGCCGCCCGCTGGTACCGGTCTGCGCGAGCAACTCCGGAATCGCGGCCTGCAGCAGGTTGCGGGAAAAGAGAAACGCGGGCTCGAGCGGAACGCGCGCTACCGCTCCGCCGGGCGCTGAGGGCGAAGGCAGCTCGAGATCGGCGCTCTCGTCGAGAAACCAGGCGCGTGGGCGCTGGAATACCCCGGCGAGCAGGTCCAGTACCTCGGGCGAGGGCATGCGCTTGCCGCTCTCGATCATGCTGAGGTACGACACCGAAGGGGCGATGTCGGGGCTGCGCTGGATGCAGCGCACCGACAGCTCCTCGAGCGTGAGCCCATTGCGCTTGCGCACCGAACGCAGCTTGGCGCCGAGAAAATGACCCCTGCGCAACAGCTCCGCCATCGCCCTCGCCGTCCAGTCGCTGCTTCCACTCCCTCAGTGAAATTAACAGTGTGAAGTTTCCATAGTCAAATTCGTCGTCGAACCGCGTATGCTGATCCAGCATGAACCCCGAGACACAGCCGCAGGAGCCCCGTAAATCGGGCCCCATCAACCCCGAGTTGCACGCGCGCCTGTATTCGCGTGAGCCAGCCGGACCCAAGGTCGAGATCCTCGGCGAGAAAATCGAGCGCTCGCAGGAGGTGCTGACGCCACTTGCATTGCAGCTGCTCGCGAGCCTGCACCGCCGGTTCGACGCGCGCCGCCTCGAGCTGCTCGCGGCGCGCGCGCAGCGCCAGGCGCAGTTCGATGCGGGGGTGCTACCGGAGTTTCCCGCGGCGAGCGCGCAGTTGCGCGCCGCCGAGTGGCGCATCGCTCCCGTGCCCGCCGATCTGCTCGACCGGCGCGTCGAGATCACCGGTCCCGTGGACCGCAAGATGATCATCAACGCTCTCAACGCGCCGGTTAACGCCTTCATGGCGGACTTCGAGGACGCCTGCTCGCCCACGTGGGACAACATCGTCCACGGCCAGGTGAATCTCGCCGACGCCGCACGGCGTACCATCAGCTTCGAGGATCGCTCGACCGGCAAGGTCTACCGGCTCGCCGAGCGCACCGCCACCCTCATTGTCCGTCCGCGCGGCTGGCACCTGCCGGAGAAGCACGTGCGCATCAATGGCGAGGTGGTGTCGGGCGCGCTGTTCGACTTCGCGCTGTTCCTCGCCAACAACCACGAGGCGCTCGCGGCGCGCCGCACCGGGCCGTATTTCTACCTGCCGAAGCTCGAGAGCCACCTCGAGGCGCGGCTGTGGAACGAGGTGTTCCTCGCCGCGCAGGACGCACTCGGCATCGCGCGCGGCACCATCAAGGCGACCGTGCTGATCGAGACGCTGCCGGCGGCATTCGAGATGGACGAGATCCTGTACGAGCTGCGCGAGCATTCCGCCGGACTCAACTGCGGCCGCTGGGACTACATTTTCAGCTTCATCAAGAAATTCCGTCAGCACGGGCGCTACCTGCTGCCGGACCGCGCTTCGGTCACCATGGAGCGCCACTTCCTCAAGTCGTACGTGGATCTGCTGATCCGCACCTGTCATCGCCGTGGCGCGCACGCCATGGGCGGCATGGCCGCACAGATCCCGATCCGCGACGACAGCCGGGCGAACGAAGCGGCGATGGCGAAGGTACGGGCCGACAAGCTGCGGGAGGCGCGCGCCGGGCACGACGGCACCTGGATTGCACATCCGGGACTCGCGACGATCGCGCGCGAGCCGTTCGATGCGGTGATGACGGGACCGAACCAGCTGCAGGTGCTGCGCGAGGACGTGCACGTCACGGCCGAGGACCTGCTCACAGTGCCCGAGGGCGCGATCACCGAGGCAGGTCTGCGCGGCTGCATCCGCGTCGGCGTGCAGTACCTCGAGTCTTGGCTGCGCGGCAACGGTTGCGTGCCGCTCTATCACCTGATGGAAGACGCCGCGACCGCCGAGATCTGCCGGGCGCAGCTGTGGCAGTGCCTGCAGCACGGCGCGCGCACCGACGACGGCGTCGCGGTGAGCGTCGAGCGTTTTGACCGCCTGCTCGCCGAGGAGCTCGACCGCATTCACCACGAAGTGGGTGCGCAGCGGCTCGGGCACGGCGTGTTCCCGACCGCAGCGCGCCTGTTCGAGCAGATGATCAAGAGCCAGACATTCGACGAGTTCCTGACGCTCCCGGCCTACGAGCTGTTGAGTTGACGGGCGCCAATTCCCCATTTCGCAGTCACCGGCCATGCCATGTGGCCGAGCCATGAAGGGTCAGCTAATTCATGAATGCCGCTAGGTCCCTGCCGAGCGCCGAGGATTTGCGGCGCCAGTGGCGCGACAGCCCGCGCTGGCGCGAAATCAGCCGCGGCTACCAGCCGGTCGACGTGGTGCGGCTGCGCGGCACCATCGCGGTTGAGCATTCGATCGCGCGCCTCACGGCCGAGAAGCTGTGGCGCGAACTGCACGACAAGCCGTTCGTGAGCGCGCTCGGGGCACTCACCGGCAACCAGGCGATGCAGCAGGTCAGGGCGGGACTCGACGCCATTTACCTCTCCGGCTGGCAGGTGGCGGGGGATGCGAATCTCGCTGGCGAGATGTACCCCGATCAGTCGCTCTACCCGGCCGACTCGGTGCCGGCCGTCGTGCGGCGGATCAACAACACCCTGCGGCGCGCCGACGAGATCTGTCACGCCGAGGGCGATGACTCGATCGATTGGCTGAAGCCGATCGTGGCCGACGCGGAAGCCGGCTTTGGCGGCGCGCTGAACGCCTTCGAGCTGATGAAGCAGATGATCGACGCCGGAGCGGCCGGCGTGCACTTCGAGGACCAGCTGTCCTCGGCCAAGAAGTGCGGCCACATGGGCGGCAAAGTGCTGGTGCCGACGCAGGATGCGATCGCGCGACTGATCGCCGCACGGCTCGCGGCGGACGTCTGCAACGTACCGACGGTGCTGATCGCGCGTACGGATGCGGAGGGCGCCACCTTCCTCACCTCGGACGTCGACGAGCGCGACCGGCCGTTCATCGACAGCGCGCGCGGCCGCAGCCCCGAAGGCTTCTTCACGGTCAGGGCCGGGATGGCGCAGGCGATCGCCCGCGGGCTGGCGTACGCGCCGTACGTGGACCTGGTGTGGTGCGAGACCGCGAAGCCCGACCTCGACGAAGCGCGCGAGTTCGCCGCCGGGATTCACGCGCGGTTTCCGGGGAAGCTGCTCGCCTACAACTGCTCACCGTCCTTCAACTGGAAGCGCAAGCTCGATGACGCGACCATCGCGAAGTTCCAGCACGAGCTCGCCGCCATGGGCTATCGCTTTCAGTTCATCACCCTGGCGGGCTTCCACGCGCTCAACTATTCGATGTTCGAGCTGGCGCGCGGCTACAAGGCTGGGCAGATGAGCGCGTACGTCGCCCTCCAGGAAGCGGAGTTCGCCGCCGAAGCCCGGGGATATACCGCGACACGCCACCAGCGCGAGGTCGGTGCGGGCTACTTCGACGCTGTCACGCAGACGGTGGCCGGTGGGACCTCCTCGATCACCGCCCTGAGTGGCAGCACGGAAGAGCAACAGTTCGAGCCGGCAGCCGACCCGGGGGCGGTCGCGGCAAGGCGCCCGAAGGGGCGGGATGAGCGGCCCGATATCGCAATAGTTAAGTAAATACTTAACTATCCGCAGAAGGAGTATTGCGCTCTCGCCCGCTGCCGCTGCCGCTGCCGCTGCCGCTGCCGCTGCCGCGCCGGGCTACTTCGCCGTCGGCATGCCGAACTCGGGCCCCTTGGTCGTGCTCTCCGGCCAACGCTCCATGATCGACTTCTGCCGCGTGTAAAAGCGCACGCCCTCCTCGCCATAGGCGTGCGTGTCGCCGAACAGGCTGTTCTTCCAGCCGCCGAAGCCGTGCCATGCCATTGGCACCGGGATCGGCACGTTGATTCCGACCATGCCCACCTCGATGCGCCGGCCGAACTCGCGCGCCACGTTACCGTCACGGGTGTAGCAGGCGACGCCATTGGCGAGTGGGTGGGTGTTCACCAGCTCCACCGCCGCGCTGAGGTCCGGCACCCGCACGCACACCAGCACGGGGCCGAAGATCTCCTCGCGGTAGATGCGCATCTGCGGCGTGACGTGGTCGAAGAGCGTCGCGCCGAGCCAGAAGCCGTTCTCGTGCCCGGGCACGGTGAAGGCGGCGCCGGTCGCCGCATCGCGCCGCCCGTCAACCAGCAGTTGCGCGCCGCTCGCCACGCCGTCCTCGATGTAGCCGCGGATGCGCGCCAGCGCCGCCAGACTGATCACTGGTCCCATCTCGACGTCGCGCTGCACGCCATTGCCGATGCGCAGTCGCCGCGCCCGCTCGGCGAGCTTCGGCATGAGTGCCGCGCTCTCGCCCACGAGTACCGCCACCGAGATCGCCATGCAGCGCTCGCCGGCCGAGCCGTAGGCCGCGCCGATCAGCGCATCGACCGCCTGATCGAGGTCGGCGTCCGGCATCACCACCATGTGGTTCTTGGCGCCGCCGAGCGCCTGGATACGCTTGCCCGCCGCCGCGCCGCGCTGATAGATGTACTTCGCAATCGGCGTCGAGCCTACGAAGCTCAGGGCGCGCACCTGCGGGTGATCGAGCAGCGCATCGACCGCCGTTTTGTCGCCCTGCAGCACGTTGAAAACCCCTGCAGGGAGTCCCGCCTGCGCGAGCAGGCGCGCCATGAAGATCGATGCCGAGGGGTCGCGCTCGCTCGGTTTCAGCACGAAGGAGTTGCCGCAGGCGAGGGCGAGCGGAAACATCCAGCACGGCACCATGCACGGGAAATTGAAGGGCGTCACCCCGGCCACCACGCCGAGCGGCTGCCGCAGCGTCCAGTTGTCAATGCCACTCGAGACCTGATCGGTGAAATCGCCTTTGAGCAACTGCGGAATGCCGCACGCGAACTCGACGATCTCAATGCCACGCGTGACTTCGCCCTGGGCGTCCTCGAACACCTTGCCGTGCTCGGCGGTGATGAGCGCTGCGAGCGCGTCGCGTTGCTCGTTGAGCAGAGCGAGGAAGCGTGTCAGCACGCGCGCGCGGCGCACCGGCGGCGTATCCGCCCAGGCGCGCCAGGCCGCCGCAGCGCTCGCCACCGCCGCGCCCGCATCGGCCACACTCCCGAGTGCGACTTCGCGCAGCGGCAGTCCGGTGGCTGGATTGTGGATGCTGAGGCGCGCGCCGCTGCCCGCTACCGGCTGACCGCCGATCCAGTGCGGCACCGCCTCGAGCGGTTCCAGCTGCGCGGCCGCCGCGGCAGCGGCAGGAGCGAGAAATGGGGAGACTGCCATAGACATCTGATCATAGACCAGGTGGGCGTGCGCCCGCATACTGCCGCGCCAGCGATGAGCACGCACAGCCTGTTTGCGACGCTGGTGTACGTCGCGCGCTTGCGGCGTCGGGGGTGGCGCGCACTCAACGCACGGTTGCTGCGCGAGTGCCGGCAGCTGCGCGCCGACGATGCCGCCGGACGCCGCTGGTCGGCGCGCAACTATCCAGGCGGCTACACCTCCTACAGCTCCGCCCACCGCATGCAGCGGCTGTCGCCCACCTTCGCCGCCCTCGCGCGTGAGCTCGACCGCCACGTTGCTGAGTTCAGCCGTGCGTTGCAGCTCGATCTCGGCGCTCGCACGCTTGCGATGACCGACTGCTGGGTCAACATCATGGGACCACGCGGCGCGCACGGCATGCATCTGCATCCGCTGTCGACGATCAGCGGCACCTACTATGTGGCGGCGCCAGCGGGCGCGCCGGGGCTGAAGTTCGAGGATCCACGGCTCGAGCGTTTCATGGCCGCGCCGCCGCGCGCGCGTGGCGCACGGCGCGCCAACCGTCCGTGGGTGACTTTCCCGGCGCGCGCCGGCCGGCTCGTGTTGTTCGAGAGCTGGCTGCGCCACGAGGTGGCACCCCATCCGCACGCGGCCGAGCGTGTCAGCATCAGTTTCAACTACAACTGGTGGTAGGCGCGCATGGTCAACGCGCCCTCCGGCAGCGCGTTGCAGACAGTGAAGGCGTTCAAAGAGCTTTACGACTGCGTGTGATATCAGTTTTCGGGTTCAGGCAGCGTTCAGCTTTGGCTCGCTCGGCGTTCGAGTGCAGGAGACTCCACATGCGTAATCTGCTTCGCAGTCTCGCCGCAGTCTTGTTGCTCGCCATGCCGTTGGCAGCGAACGCGGCGGTGTTCGTGTCGGTCGCGATCGGCCCACCGGTGTTGCCGGTGTATGTGCCGCCACCGATACCCGCATCCGGCTACATCTGGGCTCCGGGCTACTGGGCGTGGGACGGCGCGGGCTACTACTGGGTGCCCGGCACCTGGGTGCTTGCACCGGCCCCGGGCCTGCTGTGGACGCCCGGCTATTGGGGCTGGGCGGGGGGTGTCTACGCGTGGCACGCAGGCTACTGGGGGCCGCATGTCGGCTTCTACGGCGGCATCAACTACGGTTTCGGCTACGGCGGCGTCGGTTATCACGGCGGTTACTGGAGCGGCGCGACCTTCATTTCCAACACCACGGTGATCAGCGAAGCGCCCGTCAGCCGTGTCAGCTTCAACGGCGGAACAGGCGGCGTCGTGGCACGGCCGACAGCGATCGAGATGCGCGCTGCCGAGGAACGACATGTGGGCATGTCGGAGGTGCAGCAGCAACATGAGCAGGCGGCCGCGCGCGACACCACCATGCGCGCCTCATACAACAACGGCCATCCGCCGGTCGCGGCGACCGCGAAGCCGGGAGTTTTCTACGGCAACGGCGTGGTTGCATCCCGGGTCGGCGGCAGCGCGGCCCCCTCGCCACGCTCATCGTCCCGTTCGACGATGCCGTACCGCACGCCTACCCCCTACAGCCCGCACGCTCCCTATGGCACAGCGCCCGCGCCCTACAATGCGGCGCACGCTGCGCACTCCGGTACGGTCGGTGGTGTCCCAGCCCACGGCGGTGCCTCTCCTGCCGGCCCGGCACCGCATGGCGCGTCTGCCAACCATGCGCCCCCGGGACATGCCGGGGAGCATACCCCGCACAGCGGACAGCACAGTCGTTGAGCAGGCGTGGCGGATGCGTCCTTCCGCCACCCAGTCGGCAGAAATGCAGGTGCCGATCTGGCAGGCTGCGCAGTCAGTCGCGCTTATGTCAACGAGGGAGTCCTCATGCGGATTTTCTGGTTCGCTTTGATGGCGTTACTTGCCGGCTGCGTCATTCAGGCGCCGCCGCCGACCGTAGTGCAACCCGAGCCCGTGGCCGCTGCGGAGCCGCCGCCGCCGGCCGAGGCGCCCGCCGAGGCGCCGGCCGCCGTCGTCAGCATCGCCTACCAGCCTGCGATTTCCCAGCCAGCCGCAATCGCCGTGGGCTGGGCGCCGCCGCCGATGCTCGTCGAGGTCCCGCCTCCCGTGCCCTTCCCGTACGCCGTATGGGTGGGTGGCTACTGGGTATGGCAGGGAGAGTGGGTATGGGCGCACGGTCAGTGGATGGCCCCGCCACGCGCCGAGTATATGTGGGTGCATCCCTACTACGAGCATCGTGGCGATGAGGTGATTTTCGTCGACGGGCACTGGTCGCCGCCCGGCGTGGTCTTCGTGCCGCCGCCCCCGGGCGTGCACCTGGTGGTCGAGACTCCGGCCGTCGGTGTCATACCCGGTCCGCGACCCCGTGGACCCGACGGCTGCTTCGTGCCGGCGCCGCCCGGCTCGCGCGCCGGCATCATCATTCCCGCCCCGATTGGTACCGCCCCCGCTGTCGTGACCAGCGCACCACCGGTCGTGGCGCCCGGGATGCGCATCACCAACAACGTGACCAACAACACCAATGTCACCAACGTGACCAACGTCACCAACATCACGCGTGTGACCAACGTGACGATCATCGCTCCGGCCAGCGCGACCGCCAGCGGCCACGCGGTCAATACCTCGATCCCCGCGGCGCCGCATCTGGCGGCCGCGCGCCCGGCGGTGGTGCAGGCGCGCGCGCCTCAGCCGGTGACCTCAAAGCCACTGCCGACGTACGTGCCCGGCAGCCGGCCACCGGCGTTGCCGCATGCGCCAGTGGGCGCGGGGGCCGTCGCCCACGAGCCGGAGCGCCCGCAGCATGGCCAGGAGTTTGTGGCACGCGACTCGCACGCACCGCCCGCCGCACCACAGCCGGCGATCGCGCCGCAGCGTCCCGCTCAGCCGGTGCAGCCAGCGGTGGCGACGCGCGCGGTCGAGCCGCCCGCAACCCACGGGCACCAGGTGCCGCCTGCCGCCGCGACGGCAGCGCCGCACTCGCCGTCGACAGCGCATGCGGGCAGCGCCTCACCGCCGGGGCATAGCGATGCCAAGGCCGCGCCGCACGCCGGCAACAATGGCGGCAACGGCAGCAAGGGCGGCAATGCCGGCAGCGCCAAACCGGCAAAGTCGGCGAAGGACCACGACGCGGAGAAGCACGGCGCAGAGAACGGTCACTAAGCCTGCGGGCGCCCCACGGTCTTGAGTCCTGGGGCGCCTGATCAGGGCAGTACGCGCCGCAACCAAGCGGCGATCTCGGCGACTTCCTGCGGGCAGACCGCATGGCCCATGTCGTAGGTGTGCCACTCCACGGGGTAGCCCGCCGTTTCCAGCTGCCGCCGGGACCGTTCGCCGAGCACCAGCGGGATGACCGGATCCTGCAGGCCGTGCGCCAGCAGCACCGGCGTCGCCTGGTTCGCGGCGCCGCGCTCGGCGTCAAAGCGCTCTGCGAGCACCTGGTAGCACGACAGTCCCATGATGCCGGCGAGGCGCTCCGGATAGCGCGTGCCGGCGAACAGCGCCATCGCGCCCCCCTGCGAGAACCCGGCGAGCACGATGCGCCCCGAGGCGACGCCGCGGGCATTCTCGCGACGGATCAGCGTCCCGATCGACTCGCCTGAAGCGCGAATGCCGTTCTCGTCCTCGGGTGCGCGGCGATCGAGGGCCAGGATGTCGTACCAGGCGCGCATGGCGTAACCGCCGTTGAGCGTGACGGGTCGGATCGGCGCGTGCGGAAAAACGAAGCGCAGTGCCCGCTCTCCCGGGCGCACCAGCTCGGGTACCATCGGCTCGAAGTCGTGACCGTCGGCGCCGAGTCCGTGCAGCCAGATGACCACAGCCTTGGGCTCGCGCCCGGTCTCGACCTCGACTGATTCCCGCGCCGCCACTGAAGGCCTCCCACGTTCCGTTCTCGCTGCCGGAACGGCGCATGTTAGTGCAGCGGCGGGCGTTCGTGCACCGAACGGGTACTATTGCAGCTCGCCTGCATTGGCCGCACCTTGCAGCGCCGCCGCCGGCCCACCGGGGATCCGTATGAGCAAGGCCTATCTCGGCGTCTTCGCCGCGTTTGCAACGACCGCGCTCGCTGCTGCTGGGACATCCGCCATGGCCGACCAACCCCTGAAGGCCGACAACCCCTTCGCACAGCCGAGCACGCTCCCCTATCACTTGCCGCCCTTCGACCGCATCCGCGATGCGGATTACCTGCCGGCTTTCGAGGCTGGTATGCGCGAGCAGCTGCGCGAGGTCGCGGCCATCGCCCACAACCGCGAGCCCGCCTCCTTCGACAACACGATCGTGGCGCTCGAGCGGTCCGGGCAGCTGCTGCAGCGTGTGGCGAGCACCTTCCTGCGTCTCAACGCCTGCAACACGGACCCGCAGATGCAGCGCATCGATACCGAGACCGCGCCGCGGCTGAGCGCGCACGCCGATGCAATCCATCTCGATCCGGCGCTCTGGGCGCGCGTCGACACGCTCTATCGCGAGCGCGCGCGAGCGCACCTCGATCCGGAGTCGTTGCAGCTGCTGACGCGCTACCACACGACTTTCGTGCGCGCCGGTGCGCGCCTGCCACCGGCCGATCAGGCGCGCTTGCGCGATCTCAACCGGCAGATCGCCGCGCTGGCGACGCGCTTCAAGCAGAACCTGCTCAAGGCGACCACCGACGGCGCCGTGGTGGTCGACAATGTCGCCGACCTCGAGGGGCTGTCCGCGCTGCAGATCGGCGTGGCAGAGCGGGCCGCGGCGGAGCGCGGCCTGAGCGGCAAGTGGCTGATCACGCTGCAGAACACCACCAACCAGCCGGCGCTGGCGCAGCTCAGGAACCGCGCCCTGCGCGAGCGCATCTACCGGGCATCGATCAGTCGCGGCGTGGGCGGCGCCAGCGACAATAGCGCCGTGGTTGCGGAGCTCGTGCGGCTGCGAGCCGAGCGCGCGCAGCTCCTCGGCTATCCGAGCCACGCCGCCTATCAGCTCGAGGACGAGTCCGCCGGCACTCCTGCGGCGGTCGGTGAGATGATCGGCCGCGTAGCGCCTGCCGCGCTCGCGCGTGCGCGCGCCGAGGCGGCCGACATCCAGAAGCTGATCGATGCGCAGGCGGCAGCTGCCGGGACGCCATCCTTCAGTCTGGAGCCCTGGGACTGGTCGTACTACGCGCAGCAGATCCGCACGACGCGCTATGACTTCGATGCGGCGAGCGTGGCGCCGTACTTCGAGCTCGACCGCGTGCTGAATGACGGGCTGTTTTACACCGCGCAGCGGCTCTACGGCCTCACCTTCAGGGAGCGCAAGGATCTGCCGGTCTACAGGCCGGAAGTGCGGGTGTTCGAGGTGTTCGACGCCGACGGCAAGCCGCTGGCACTGTTTCTCGCCGATTACTTCGCCCGTGACAATAAGCAGGGCGGCGCCTGGATGGCGTCCTACGTGCTGCAGTCGGCGCTGCTGCATCAGCGGCCGGTGGTGGCCAACCACCTCAACATTCCCGAGCCGAAGCCGGGGGAGCCGGTGCTGCTCACCTTCGATGAGGTGACGACGATGTTCCACGAGTTCGGGCATGCGCTCCACGGCATGCTCTCGAACGTACGCTACCCGCTGCTCTCGGGGACGCAGGTGCCGCGGGACTTCGTCGAGTATCCGTCGCAGTTCAACGAAATGTGGGCGCGCGAGGCAGGGGTCGTGGCGCACTACGCGCGCCACTACCAGACTGGCGCACCGCTCCCACCGGAGCTGCTCGACAAAGTGCTGGCCGCACAGCAATTCAACGAGGGCTACGCCACCACCGAGTACCTGGCGGCGGCGCTGCTCGACCAGGCGTGGCACCAGATCAGCCTCGCCCAGGCGCCGGCTGCGGCGGGGGTTCCCGCTTTCGAGGCGGCCGCGCTCAAGGCGAGCGGCCTCGACTTCGCGCCGGTGCCGCCGCGCTATCACTCGACCTACTTCGCGCACATCTTCGAGGGCCCCTATTCGGCCGGCTATTACGCTTACCTGTGGAGCGAGGTGCTGGCACGCGACACCGGCCAGTGGTTCCACCAGCACGGCGGGCTGACGCGCGCGAACGGCGATGCTCTGCGCGAGCGGGTGCTGTCGCGCGGTCGCAGCGAAGATCCGCAGCTGCAGTTCCGTGCCCTCTACGGCCGGGGTCCGGAGATCGGTCCACTGCTCGAGTACCGCGGATTGGCCGGCGCCATAGCCGGCGCCGGTGGCGGTTAGCCTTTGCCGAGCTCCGCGCGGCGCGTGCGGTCGATCGCGGCGATCAGCCCGCGAAAACACTCGAGCAGCGGCAGTTCGAGCCTGAGCTCGCGCGCCTTGTCGCAGGCGTAGCCGAGCGTCTCGTGGACCTCGAGCGGCCGCCCTGCCTCGACGTCCTGGAGCGCGGACATGCGGTGCCCCGGCGCCTTCGCGCGGTAGTCGCTCCCGGCCCGCAGGACGATGGCCACCGCGTCGCTTTCCGAGCCGGCGCACAGACTCGCGGTCGGCAGGATCGCGCGGTCCGAGAGGCTGATGCCGAGCTTGCGGGCGAGCAGCCCCATCTCGCGCACCAGCCGCACGAGCAGCAGCGCCGCATCGGGATCGGACAGATACTTCCAGGTCTCGGCGCGCGTCGCGACCGACAGCGACATGAGCCCGACCCAGGCGCAGAACTTCGACCACTCGAGTGTCTGGATCTGCGGTGTGGCGGCCGCGCGCACACCGGCCTCATCGAGTGTGTGCGCGAGGCGCTGCGCCCGCTCGCTGTCGCCGCCCGCGAGCTCACCGACGTAGATGCCGACGTTGCGCGTGAACACCACCGCACCACCCGGCAACAGCTCGCCGCTGGTGTCGGCGAGCGCCCCCAGCACGCGCTCGCGGCCAAACACCTGCGCGAGCAGCTCGTTCTTCAGCGGGCCGTTCTGGATGGAGAGCGTCAGGTCGAATTGCACGTGTCGGAGCGCTGCGAGGGCCTCGGCCGTGCCCGGTGTCTTGGTGGCGACGATGAGCGTGCCGGCGCTGCGCAGCAGCTGGGCATCCCGCAGCGTCGCGACCGGAATCGTGAACTCCGCGAGGCCCTTGATGGTGATGCCGTGCTGCTCGAGATAGGCAGCGCGCTCGCCACGCGCCAGCATCACGACTCGCTGGCGCGCCCGCGCCAAGTGGGCGCCGACGATCGAGCCCATCGCACCGGCGCCGAGAACGGCGAAGTCGAATTCGGCCATGATGTGCGCCGCTCGCCTAGCCCCCGGCCGCTCTCACCTCGAGCGCGTCGGCGATGTCCTGCATCAGGCCGCTGTCGCGCGGCTTGGTCTCGGGGGGATAGCGCTTGAGCACACGCCCGTCGCGGCCGACGAGAAATTTCTCGAAATTCCAGCTGATGTCGCCGGCGATGCCGGTCTCGGGCGAGGTGAGGAAGCGATACAGCGGGTGGCGGTTGGGGCCGTTCACCTCGAGCTTGCTGCTCAGGGGAAAGCTCACCTGGTAGTTGCTGCGGCAGAAGCTCGCGATCTGCGGCTCACTCCCCGGCTCCTGGCCGGCGAACTGGTTGCAGGGAAAACCAACCACCGTAAAGCTCTCGGCCGCGAGCTCGCGCTGCAGCTCTTCCAGCCCCTGATACTGCGGCGTCAGTCCGCAGCGGCTGGCGACGTTGACGGCAAGCGTCACCTTGCCACGCAGCGCCCCCAGCAGGTCCGGCGCGCCGTCGATCCCCTTGACCGCGATGTCGTAGAAGCCGGTCATGCCGTGCGCTCCTATCCCCGCTCGCCCGGCCATGTACGATACACCAGCGGAGGGCTTAACATCCGCGCCGGCGCCTTTCAGGAGATTCCTCATGGCCGCAGAACTCGGCAAGGCAGAGACCGCCAAGGTGGTCGAGATCCTCCAGCACATCCTCGAGCTCGAGCTCGCAGGGCTGGTGCGCTACCTGCACTACAGCTTCATGATCTTCGGCCATAACCGCATTCCGATCGTCGCCTGGCTGCGCGGCCAGGCGCAGGAATCGCAGGCGCACGCGGTCATGGCGGGCGAGCACATCACCAGTCTCGGTGCCCATCCGTCGCTCAAGATCGGGCCGCTGCTCGAGACTCACAAACATAACGTCGACGAGATCCTGCGCGAGGCGCTCGTTCACGAGGAGGAGGGACTCACCGAGTACCGCAAGCTTCTCGATGCAGTCACGGGACGAAGCGTAATGCTCGAGGAGTACGCGCGAGTGCAAATCGCCGCGGAAGAGGCCCACCTCGCCGACATCGGCAAGATGCTGCGCAAGCCCGGCTCGATCACCTGAGTGGGTGTTCCCTCTCTCTCGAAGGGATGAGATGCGGCCATCCGGTGGGGGCGTCTGATTGATTCTGTCGTGATTCGCCCGATATCGTGACGCGCGTCACTCATCAGCCGCGCGCGCTACGTAGACTGCGCGCCCCCGACGACAGGAGGTCACCTCATGGAACTCATCATCACGTCGCTCATTCTGGCGACGATTCTCATCATCGGTCACCTCAGCGTGCTGGTGCGGGCGCGCTTACTCGGGCGCGACACCGAGGGCTGAAGGTCGGCTGCCGCGGCGGGCGGCTTTTCGCTTTGGCTCGCGCCCGGGGTATGCTCGCGGCGTGAAGATCATCGCGGTCACCAATATCAAGGGCGGCGTCGGCAAGACCACCACGGCGGTCAATCTCGCCTTTCTGTGCGCCGCCGGCGGCTGCGCGACGCTCCTCTGGGACCTCGACTCGCAGGGCGGGGCGACTTACGTGCTGCGCGGCGAGGCGCACGAGCACGCATCGGCGAAGCGACTGCTCGCCGGCAAGTTCGAGTTGCCGGAGCTGGTCCTCGCGAGCGGCTACCCGCGGCTCGATCTGCTGCCAGCGGACTTCTCCTATCGCAACTTCGCCGTGCAGCTCGCCAAGCGCCGCGAGCCGACCGAGCGGCTGCTGCGCATGAGCCGGCCGCTGCGTGAGATCTATGGCGCCCTGATCCTTGACTGCCCGCCGGGCATCTCGCTGCTGACGGAGAGCGTGCTGCGCGCCGCGGACGTCGCCATCGTGCCGCTCGCGCCGGCGCCACTCTCGCTGCGCATGTTGCGGCAGCTGAGTGACTTCATCGCCGCCGAGGGCTGGAGCGATCTCACGCTGCTGCCGTTCCTCTCGATGGTGGACCGGCGGCGCGCCCTGCACCAGGAGCTCGCCGCGAGTGCGCGGGCGCAGTTTCCGACGCTGCTGGCGACTGAGGTGCCGTACCGCAGCGACATCGAGCGCATGAGCGTGCGGCGCGCGCCACTGCCGGCCTATGCGCCCCGCAGCGAGGCGGCGCTCGTCTATCAGGCGCTTTGGGCGGAGATTCGCACGCGCATCACTCACGGCGGGCAGAGCGCGGCGCTGGCGCCGGCTCCGGTGGCCGCTCAGCGTGTCGGCAGCGGGGCCAGTGTCGTCGCCGCCGCCGCGCTGCCCGTGGCGGGCACTTCCTCGACCGCGTAGCCAGCGGCGATCCAGGCATCGAGCCCGCCGCGCAGCGGGCGCACGCGTCTGAAGCCCTGGCGCATCAGCACGCGCGCTGCCTGCGCCGCCGAGGCTTCGTTCGGACAGGTGCAGTAGAGAATCACATCCCGGTCGCGCGGCAGCGAGTCGAGGTGTCGGCTCACTTCCTGCAGGGGAACATGCAGCGCGCCCGGGATGCGCTGCTGTGCGAGCGTCACCGCAGTCACCGAGCGTACGTCGACGACGACCGGGACGGTGCCGGCGCTCATTTCCCCGTGCAGCTCCTCGACGCTGATGCGCGCCATCTCGAGCGCCGCGTGGAAACGCCGCCGCTCCCGCCATTTGTAGGCGATGTAGGCGGCGAGCAACGCGAGCACCACCGCCGCAGCCACTTGGGCGAACTCCCTGAGCCTCGGCAGCAAGGGGATGATCTGCCCCCGCAGCAGCAGCCCCGCGAGCAGTGCGGCGCCGACCCACAATGAGGCGCCGAGCGCGCTGTAAAGCGCGAAGCGCGGGTAGCTCATGCGGATCGCGCCGGCGAGCGGTGGCGTGATGAGCCCCAAGCCGGGAACGAGCTTGGCGACGATCAGCACCTTCGCCCCGTGGCGCTCAAAACTCACCTGTGTCTGACTGACGCAGATGTCAGGTGTCAGAGAGATGCGGCACAGGAGATGCATGACGCGCCCGCCGTACAGGCGCCCGGCGGTGTACCAGGCGGCGTCGCCGATCACGCAGGCGCTGACGGCCAGGGCGCCGACGGCTGCCACGGGCAGCTGCCCGTCCGCCGCGAGCGCGCCGGCCACGATCAAGGTCGGAATCGCGGGGACCGGCACCCCGAGCTGCTCGAGCAGCACATTGCCGAAAATGACGCTGAGACTGGTAGAGACCGCCACCGCCGGATCTTGCGCCGTCCGAGCGGCGGAAGGAACTGCACCCCCGTGGGAGCGCGAGATGCCTCAGCCGGGGTACTTGGTGAAGATCGCGGCCACGGCCGCGTCGATCTTCTTCGCCGCCTCATCCCCGGTCAGCCCGTCGAGGGTTTGCTCGACCGAGGCATGCCAGAGCGCCTGACCGCTCCTGGCATCGTAGAGATCCACCGCGATGATGCCCTCACGGTAGACGTACGGTCCGGACGAGCCCCAGCCGTAGTACGGCCAACCGTATCCGTAACCGTAAGGTCCACCGTACCCGGACCAGCCCTGCACTACGGTGGTGGAGCCGATTCCGTAGCCGACCAGGCAATCGGCGTACCCGGGCGCGGCCTGGATGGGCAGATGCGCAGCGATCGCGGCGCGCAGCCGATCCTCATTCAGCGGGTTCGCCACGGTGGTACGCAGCGGGCTGTCACCGCGGAACGCGCCGGCCCAGGCGAAAGTATTGCAGCGGACGCGGCTGATCAGCGCCGTGTTGACGTCGGACTTCACATTGAGCGTGGTGCACGCGGCCAGAGTGGCAGCGGCGACGGCGGCGGTGAGCAGGGAGCGCAGCATGGGCTTCGACATGATCTTAACCTCGCTAACGCAGGCGCGCATGCGAGGTTGACGACGCGGCGGAGCGCGCCCGCTGGTAGGGATCACGCTAGAAGGGATCGCCGAGCACCAGGCGCCAGCCCGAGAGCACGCCGGCGAAGCGGTAACCGACGCCGAGGCGCGGCAGCGGTAGGCCAAACACGTGCCATCCGGGAACGATGTCGAGCATCACGCCGGTCTCGAACTGCAGCGTGTTGGCACTGATCCCGGAGGCGGGACCCTCGGGTGCGTTGAAGTAGATGTCAGCGACGGCGTAGGGTCCAAGCTGCAGCGCCCGGCCGCGGTACGACCACGACGGAAGATTGCGCCGCAGCTCGACTCCGTTGCGCAACCGCGTGAACGAGTCGTTCGGCAGATCGCTGCGGTAGTGCACGCCGGCGTACATGAGCTCGGCACGCCACAGACCGGCACTGGAGAACGCATCGAACCGGTAATCACTGCGCACCCCAGTGCCGTAGATCAACGCGTCGACGCTGCTCGAGGAGGCCCAGGTCGCCCCCGCCTTGACATACGGATAGAGATGCCAGGCATCGGTCATCCAGTAATCGAGCTCGACTCCCGGCTCGAAACTCAACGCCCCGATCGAGGTCGGTATATCGAAATGTGCGAGATCACTGGTGTGAAAGTTGAAGAAACCGAAGGTGACCGGCAGGAGGAGCCTGATGCCAGGGCGCCCGCCCCGCGGTGCCGCCTGGCGCAGCGTGTAGCCGAAGGGCACCGTGTACACCGTGATCGTGCGACCGTCGATCGCGTAGACGCCCGAGCCCAGCTCGCTCGCGAACGCGAAGTCGGCGAATTGGGTGTCGGTGGGGGTGACAGTTTGCGCACCAGTGCCGGCCGGCAGCGCCGCCAAACCGCACAACCAGGTGACCGTCAGGGCACGCACGTCAGCGCCGTACGGGGTTGACTGCGGCGGCGGACGCGACGCGCGGGATGTGGCTCCGTGGTGGCGCCGCTAGCCGGCGCAGTCCGGCTTGACGTGCCAGCGGTGCCGATGGCGCACGGCGTAGATACCGATGAGCATCCAGACCGCGTTCATGGCTGCCGACGGCAGCGCGCCGTTCCAGCCGCTGTTCACCACGAAGCCGGCGGCGCCGAGAATATTCATGAGGTGATAGCTGAGCGTCTCGGCTCGGAGCTTGCCCGCCGAGAGCAGCATGTAGGCGAGCAGAATGAGGACAGCACCGGCCCAACCCACCAACTCCACTGCGAGCTTCATATTTCCCCTGACGTCTGGATGCGCGCGCGCTGCCGCAGGCGATTATACGCGCCAGCTCGGCGCGACCCGCTCAGCGGTGGACGCGCGCCGCCGCGCGGCGCAGTGGCGCGCTTGCTCTCAGCGCCAGGGTCATGAGCAGCAGCCCGAGAGAAACGTTGGGCTGAGCGCGCGTTTCAAGGGGAGGGGTGATCCCGATGGCGGGATCACCCCGAACGTCCTTCGCCCAGCGCGTGCAACGGGCCCTTCGCCCAGCGCGTGCAACGGGCCCTTCGCCCAGCGCGTGCGCCGGGCATTGCGGCCTACTTCAGAAGTAGCTGACGCACCACTTGAGTCCCGAGTTGCCGGCGCAATTTCTCGCGATCGGCAGACGCCGAGGCTGCCTTGGGGAGCGAGCCGAATAGTTGCTTGACCACCGGATCGGTGCGCGCCTGCAGGTCATCGAGCGCCGCCATGTTCTTGTACTTCACTGTCAAGATCAGATCCGCATCCTGCGGATCGCGCGGTATCGCCTGATAAACGGCATAGTCGAGGATCACTCCCTGCTTCTTGAATTCCTCCAGCAGTGTCTTGTAGGTCGTATCGACATAGCGCATGTACTCCTCGAACATGCCGGGCTCGGTGCGGATGAAGGACACCAGCAACACCGGTCCCTCGGTGTAGGCGTGGTCACCGTCCGCCGCCTGAGCGCCGACCGTGGACAGAGTCAGAATTGCTGCGAGGAGCAGCAGAACGGGTTTCTTCATGTTCATCTCCGTGGGTTGTCTGCAGGCCGAATGCGCGGCTGCAGAATTGTTTTTTCGCGAGCAGACTATACGCCTCCGAGCACCAGGGACAACACGGACGCCATGACCGTCGCCTCGCCCGATCTCACTTTTCGCCCGCTTCGTCTCACGTGCGAGCGTCTCATGCGGGCGACGCCCGACGCGCTTTTCCGTGCCTGGACCGTCCAGTTTGATCGCTGGTTCGCCGCTCCGGGCTCAGTTCTGATGCGAGGTGAGGTCAACACCCCTTTCTTCTTTGAGACCGCGTTCCAGGGAACCCGTCATCCTCATTACGGCCGATTCCTCCGCCTGGCGCGCGATCAACTCATTGAGATCACCTGGGTGACCGCTGCCACCGGCGGTGCCGAGACAGTGGTGACCGTCGAGTTGACAGCGCGCGCCAGCGGCACGCTGCTGCGCCTCACGCACGCGGGCTTTCCCGACGAAGCATCCAGAAAGCGACACGAGGAAGCGTGGCCGAAAGTGCTGGAGCACCTCGATGAGCGGATGTCAGTTTGAGGGAGTGACGTCGAGAAAGCGCGCCGGAATGCTGTCCTTGAGCGGAAACATTCCAAAGTACGGGCGCGCTTCGGCGATCACCCGTGCGAACGACGGACGCTCGGTCAGGCGCTCGAAGTAGGCTGCCGGCCGCGGATGGTCGTGTGCTCGAGTGCAGCAACGGCGCTCGCGTGGCGCATCGCCGGCGGCCACCTCAACGCCCGAGCAGCGTCAGCTGCCAGATGTGCCGACCGGTCGCCATCATCAGCGGGCGCAGCGCGAGCACGCCAGCCCTGCCGATGGCGCCCTTGAGCTGCGCAAGCTCGGTCAGCTTGTCGCGCGTTTCCTCATCGATGGGCGGCTCGTCCATATCGCTCTCCCGCAGCAGCAGCACGCCCTTGGCGCGCAGCGCGAGCTCACCGTGCAGCCGCAGACAGCACAGCATGTCCGCCAGGTCCTCGCCGCGGAAGCGGTCGCGCAGCGCCTGCAGGTAGCGGCCAGCGTTGCTGTCGAGGAACGTGCCGGTGGTGATCGACTGCAGCAGCTGCACGTCGGAGTCGAGATCGGTTTCGAGCCACTCGCGCAGTGAGTGCTCGCTGTGCTGGAACACGAGGTAGATCACCAGCGGCAGCACGATGAGCATCGCCAGCGCCGCCAGCACCGGCCACAGCAGCAGGTAGTTGAAGCCGCTGTGGAGCGCGACCGCCGCCAGAAACCCCGGCAGCAGCAGGTAAAGCCCCCGGTGCGGCCGCGTCTCATATAGCGTGACGGAGATCATCGCCAGCACGGTCGTCGTGCCGCCGTGCATGATGGCGGTGCCGAAGCCGCGGATGACCTGCACCGCGAGGGTCGCGTCGGCGCGGGAGGCGAGGTAATAGACGTTCTCGACCAGCGCAAAGCCGCTGCCGATGGCGAAGCCGGCGATGCCCGCGTCCACCGGCAGTCCCACTTGCCGCCTGCGGATCAGGACCACCAGCAGCACCGCCTTCAGACCCTCCTCGATCCACGGCGACACGAAGCGCGAGTAGGTGGCGAAATCGCCGCTGAAGTGCGCGTAGTCGTAGTTGTTGATCAGGTAGCCGGCGCCGGCGGCGAGGCCGCCGGCGGCAACCATCGCCAGCACACTGCGCAGGCGCAACAGCTTGAAGGCGTCGAGCTGCACGAGACCCAGGAGGAACAGCAGCACCGGCACGAGCGCGATCGATGCCCGGAGTACGAGCGCTGCGGTCACGGCGGCGCTAGCTTGCCGTCGATGCCGGTCACAGCACCTGCAACGACACCATGAACTCGGTGGTGGCGAAGCCGCCGCCGGAAAAGCCACGCGCGGCGCCCATCGACAGCATCATCGGCCAGCGGTGCAGGACCTGCAGCTGGAAGTCGACCTGCGCGCCGACGTCGTAGGCGTTCTGGCGGTACGTGGCGTCGTTGAAATCGGTCTCGAGCGCGGTGACGAACAGCTCCGGCCGCGCCCAGCTCGCATAGAAGCCGGGGGAGCCGAGCGCCTCGAACCGCACCGGCGGCAGGCACCATTCGAGCATTACCCTCGCCAGCGACTTGCCCTGCAGGGCGTCGATGTCGAAGCCCGGCATGCTGAGCAGGTCGCGATAGCGTTGCGCGCTGCCGTTGGCGCCGCTGTCGACGTAGTTATTGCCGAAGCCGCCGAGGTAGAAATTCGACAGCGTGTTGTAGCGCGGGCCCGAGGATACGCCTGCGCCGGTGCGCAGCCAGATCGAGGAATGGTCGAGCGGCAGCGGGAAGCCGAGGTCGTACGTGCCGGTGATGCGCGGTATGAATTCGCCGGGGGCAGCGTACGTGAGTGCCTTGAGGGACCAGCTGTGGCCGGTCTCGGCGTCGACCGCCCCGGGCGATCTGCGCGTATCGACGGAGGTGAGGCCGACTTCCGCGGTGGCCAGGGTTTGCGTCGGCGATAGCACGTTCTGGGCACCCGGCAGCGTCACGAGATCTCCGTAAAAGGCCACCTTGGCCGCGAAATCTAGGGTCTGCGGCGGATCGTAGACCAGTGAATGATCGTAGCCCACGTAGCCGTTGTAGCCCGCGAGGCTGCGCTTGGTTGGGCCGAAGAGGTCATAGAAGTCGGCGCGGTTCCAGGCTGCTCCGGCCGTCCATTCGGGGATGTGCGCCGTGACCATCGCGTGCAACCGTTGCTTGGACGGCAGGTTCTCGTCCGGGCTGTAGCTGGTGTCAACATCGACCCAGCCGAGTCCCACCGGATCGCTGAAGCGGGCGTTGGCGCCGATTGCCTTGGCACTTTGGTAGCCCTCGATGATCGGAATCAGCGATTCGAGGGCCAGCTGGCGAGCAGGCCGGTAGGGACCCTGGCGCACGATCTGGGATTCGTACGGAATCGTTGCAGGGGTGGCCGCAACCCAGGTCTGCACTTCGGGATACTTGGAGGCTACCTGCTCACCGAGGAAGGTGACTGCGCTCAGGTCCTCGGTGGGCTTTGCATCAATGAGCGTCGGCACGAAGCCCTTCGCGGAGTAGCGCAGCACGATGAGCTCGCCATCTTCGAGCGGCAATGGGCGGAAAAAGCCTATGGCAGCGTTGCTCATGGCCTCGAGTTTCTCGGTGGCGAGCTCGTAGCGGTAGACGTTCGACACGCCGGTGTAGAAGCTGCTGCCGTAGAGATAACGGCCGTCCGGGGAGAACACGAAACTCTCCGGTACCGACCCGCCCATCGTGAGCGTGTGCAGCGGTGTGGCATCGCCCTTTGCGAGCGCGTCGGTGCGCATCACCCGCACCTGCGTCACGTGTTGCGAGGCCGCGCGCGCGCCGGGGCCGGAGACCGACACCGAAGCGAGTGAACCATCAGGCGACAGATCCAGATCGAAGGCCTGCTCGCTGTCAGGGAAGGTGTGCAGCCTGTACCACTCGTGGTAGGGGTACGGCAGGCGCACCAGCAAGACGTGTCCGTTCACAAACCTCAATCCCCACAGCGAGCGGTCGGCCGGGTTGTAAACGATGTCACCGATGCGGGCCGCCGAGAACAGCATGCGCGCCTTGCCGGTGTGCAGATCGAGCGCCTCGACGTTGCGAAAGGTGTTGTTGTCTGTGGTGTAGAAGAGCGTCTCGGTCTGCGGGTCGTAGGCGAGCGAGGTGACCGTATAGCCCTTGGAACCCTTGATCTCGCGAAGCTCAGTGACGGTGCCGTCGCGGCGCGAGATCGACACGATGTGCGCGACCTGGCCGGGATACCTCACTGCCGTGTACAGCTTGGTGCCGTCCTTCGACAGGTAACTGCGGGACACGGCGCCGAGATTGCGACTGGTGAGATCGTGATATTCGGTTACGGGGTGTTCGCGTACCGCTTGCAGGTTCTTGCGCTGGAACTCGTGCTCGAAGTCGATCCAGTGGCGCCAGGATTCGTCGAGCGGCAGGCCGTAGACCTTCTGGAACTGAGCGGCGTAATAGCGCCGGCTGCCGGCATCGCGTCGCCACCAGCTGAGCAGCGATTCCGGGCCGTATGTGAACGCCAGGTAGTCCATGAAGCGGGTGCCATAAAGATAGGCGTTGGCCCCGGTCTGGAAATCGATCTGGGTGCCCTTGGAGACGAGCGCCAGCGGGTCGTAGAACCGGGCGTGGTCCTGCACCATCGCCCGGAACACCATTTCGTCGTAGCCACCCTGCGCGCGGCCGACGCCGCCCATCATCCAGGTCTCCATGAATACCGCGCCGCCTTCGCCGTACCAGCGGGGCGCCATATTGCGCGGCGTGGTCAGGTAGTTGTAGAACAGACTCTCTGGATGGGCGGCGCTGACTGCCACCTTGCCATGGAAAAAGCGCCGGAGACGCGCATCCTCCGGGCTCGCGCGATCCGTCATGGCGAGATGCGTGAGTTCGTGCACCGCGATCGCTTCGATCCGATCGGCGGAGGAGAACGTCTCGTAGGGATCGTAGGATGGAGCGATCTCGAAGTCGATGAGATTGCGGGGTGCCACGTGAGCGGTCGCGTTGCTACGGTCACTGAAGTCTCGTAGCCACACAGTGACGCCGCGGTCGGGCGCGTAATCGAACAGCCGCTTCTGGTTGGCGAGCCCGCTGAGGAAGCTTCGGGTGACGTACGGCACGAGGTAGCTCTCGCCCGGATCGTAGTACACGATCCGCAGCTCCTCGGTCTCGATGAACGCGCGCTCGGCCGAGGACACTCGCCCGGAGGCGATGGCTACTGCCGCGGCAGCGAGCACCAGATGCGGCCACCGGGCAGGGCGGTAGGAACTATTATTCAATGACAAAAGCGAGCAGCCCGATGCCGACGCTCGGGCCGCTCGCCTGACTATCCAGCCGTCGTCCGTCCAGACCGCCGTTCAGGCGGCGCGCTGCACGAACTCCCAGCTGGGCGCGCAGCTCAGGTTAATTAGACTCACTGATTAGACTCACTGCGATCGTACTGGCCCTTATCCAGCTGGCCCTTATCCAGCTGGCCCTTATCCAGCTGGCCCTTATCCAGCTGACCCTTATCCAGCTGACCCTTATCCAGCTGACCCTTGTCCAACTGACCCTTGTCCAACTGACCCTTATCCAACTGGCCCTTATCCAGCTGGCCCTTATCCAGCTGACCCTTGTCCAGCTGACCCTTGTCCAGCTGACCCTTATCCAGCTGACCCTTGTCCAGCTGACCCTTATCCAGCTGACCCTTGTCCAGCTGACCCTTATCCAGCTGACCCTTATCCAGCTGACCCTTGTCCAGCTGACCCTTATCGTTCGCGGTGCGGTCCGCATCGCCGCGGGCACCGGCATTACCGGTCTGATCGTCCGTCGTGCTGGCCTTGGTGTCCGGATTGAACGAGTTCGTGCCGTCTGCGTGCACGCGCTTCGCCTCAACGATGGTCCCGGCCCCGTCCTTGACCGCCGGCGAGCCATTGAAGGCGACGTATGCGACCACGCCGATCGCGACCACGATCCCGCCCACGATCCATACAGTCTTAGAAGCCATAGAACCTCCCGTTGAAAAGCTCAGCAGATTCCCCGTCTGCCAATAACTACACCCAAAGCCGCAAAAAGTTGATTCACATTCCCAAGAAAACTCTCACTGACCCACCGGCACCCGCACTGTCGCGGTGCCAACCTGTTGCCCGCGCATGAGGAAGGTCAGCTCCACGGTTTCACCGTTTCGGAAGCCCGGCAACGCCACCCTGGTCGGCGCCCCCCCGGGCCTGTCCGGACTTCCCAGGCCGTTAACCTCCAGAGTATGCCCCTCGCCGGCGATGCGCACGTCTACCGGGCCGCTCGCCCTGACTTCCAACTCGAGGCCCAGCCCCGCACGGTCGCGGTACAGACTGATATGCCCCGAGACCGGGCCGTTGGCGAGCGAGGCGGTATTGAGGACCGTCGGCATGCCGGGCGATGCGATCGTGCCGGCGACATCGGTCGCAGAAGGCCCCGGCCCCCTAACCGTTTCGAACACCAACACTCCGGCTACGGCGATACCGGCGATCAGGGCCGCATAACGCCAGGCGGGTGTTGACGATGAGCGCCTCCGTGGCGGCAATTGCGGCAAAGCAGCAAGAATACTGTCCTGGAGACTGGCCGGTGGCTCGGCTTCCTCGAACGCTTCGAGCGCCTTGCTCAGGCGCTGAAACTGGTCGCGCAGCGCTCGCGTGTCCGGATCAGCGAGCAGGCAGCGCGCGAGCTCGGCGCGCTGCTCGTTGTCAAGCTCGCCGTCGATCTCCGCGTGAATGAGAGCGAGTTGCCGGGGATCGGTCACGTCAGAGCATTCCGTCGTGCAGCAGGCGCTCGCGCAGCAGCTGGCGGGCGCTGTGCAGGCGCGATTTCACGGTCTTTTCGGGCACTTGCAGGACCTCTCCCATGTCCTGATAGCTCAGGTGCATGAAATGCCGCAGCACGATCACGGCCCGAAGCTCAGGTTTGATCCGCATCAGTGCATCCTCGATCGCCCGGTTCAGCTGCTCGCCTTGGACACGTTGCTCAGGTCCTGGTGCCTCGTCCACCTCCTCACCGCTGACTTCCGCAAGAGACTTCCTCGAGGAGAGGGCGCTAAGCGCTTCGTTGATCGCAATCCGATAGATCCAGCTATAGAACTTGAACCTCGGGTCATAGTCGGCCAGGTGCTCGAACGCCTTCAGAAACGTGGTCTGCGCGACGTCGCGGGCATCCTCCGGCTGGCGCAGCAGTCGCAGCGCGGCGTTGTAGACCGGCTTCTGGTACCGCACGACCAGCTCCACGAAAGCCGCGCGGTCCCCCTCCCGACAGCGTCGCACCAGCGTCCTGTCGTCCTGCTCATACACACAATTACCGCTCAGCACGCAAAAGGTTGATCCCGCGCTGCAGGCGACTACTCCGCGGCCCGGGTCATCTCGATGATCCGGTCGAAGCCGGTGTAACGGAATATGTCGTGAATCGCCGTCCTGACGTTCACCAGCACGAGTCCCGACCCCGATCCCCGGAGCCGCTTCTGCGTCAGTAAGAGCACGCGCAGCCCCGCGCTCGCGATGTATTCGAGTCCGGCGAGGTCGATGATCCGGGGCTGCGGCAACCCGTTCAGGAACTCGAGCGCCGCATCGCACTGCGTGGCGTCCAGCCGCCCCGCCATCACGACCTCGCCCGCCGGTCCTAGGTGGATCTGGAACATCGTTTCGTTCTTGTGTGCCCGGCGCTCACGGCCAGCCCCCGGGAAACGCAAGCTACGCGAATTCGGGGGACCTTGCACCTGCCGGGCCTTTGCCCGGTGAAAAAGCGGCGCGGGTGCCGCGAGCTAGAGCGGTCTAGCAGTCGATCTGCCGACTCATCTTGAGTTGGTTTCGTGTGCCGACGCGCTGGTAGCTGACTTCATCCATCATCCGCCCGATCAGGTGCACGCCTTGTCCGCCGACCCGCCGCTCCTCGAGGCTGGCCGTGATGTCGGGCGCCGGCAGGGAGAGCGGATCGAACTCCGGCCCGTCGTCTTCGATCGCGATGGTGAGGCGCCGGCCGGCGAGGATCAGCGACACCTCGACGCGGGCGGTGCCGGCCGGGGCGCCGTGTATCACGATGTTCATGAACGCTTCCTCGAGCGCGAGCTCGAAGGGCAGCGCCGCCGCCGCGGGCAGCTTCGCCGCCGACCAGAATTCATGCAGTAATCGCGTCAGCGCCGACAGCTCGGCAGCATCGTTCGCCACGGCCACGTGCCGCTCCTTATAAACGGGTTCCGACGGCAGCTGCGCGAGCGCGGCGTCGCGGTCGGCGTGGACCGGCATCATGCGGCTGAAGCCGCTCAGCTCAAACACTTCGCGCACCGCCGGCTGCAGCGCCGAAAGTGCGAACGCAATGCCGGCGCGCTGCGAGGCGCGCGCCGCCAGCAGGAAGATGCGCAGTCCCGCGCTCGAGACGTATTCGAGCGCGGCGCAATCGATGATCAGCGCTGCCGGCGCGGCGCCGGCACCGGCGAGCGCCCGCTCGAGATGCTGCTGAAAGCGGGCGGCGGCGCTGAAATCGAGCCGGCCCTCGGGAATCACCAGCGTGGTGCGCTCGAGCGTCTCGACCCGCACCTTCACGGCACACCCCAGGCAAGCACCGCGACCGTGATGTCATCGGACTGTGCGGCGCCGTCTGTGAAGCTCGTGACGCTGTCGCAAATGCGTTTGGCGAGCGCCGCAGTCGCGCCGTCACCATGCACCTGAAGCTCCGCGATGAGGCGCGCCTCGCCGTAGGCCTCATGCGCACTGTTGCAGGCCTCCGTCACGCCGTCGGTATACAGCAGCAGGCGATCTCCCGGTCTCAGCTGCGCGGCGTGATCCGCGAACTCGACGTCCGGCACGACTCCGAGCACCACGCCGCCGGTGGCGGCAAGGGTCTCGACCGACGCGTCGGTGCGTCGCAGGTATTGCGGGTTATGGCCACCGCTCGCGTAGCGCAGCGCCCCCGTCTTCGGGTCGAACACGCCGTAGAACACCGTGACGAACAGATCCATCGGGTTCTGCGCGCACAGCGCCTGGTTGGTGTGCGCCAGACAGCTGCCCGGATCAGGGTATTGTGCGGCGTAATCGCGCAGGTTCGTGCGCGCCACGGCCATGAAGAATGCCGCCGGCACGCCGTGGCCGGAAACGTCCGCCATCACCAGCCCGATCCGCCCGTCCGGCAGCTCGATGAAATCGTAGAAGTCCCCGCACATGGTGGTGGCGGGAACTATGCGCGCGGCGCCATCGCAGCCCGCCCTCGCGGGAAACGTCGATGGCAGGATGGCGAGCTGCAGGGCCCGCGCGACGTCGAGCTCGGTCTTGATCTGCGCCTGCGCCTGTTCGAGCGCCGCGTTCTTGTCGGCGAGCTCGCGGGTGCGCGTGGCGACCGTGGCTTCGAGAAAGTGCGTCTGCAGCTTGAGGATGCGCAGCAGGCGCAACAGCCGCAACGCGCGCAGCCAGCGGGCATCGAACCCCATGAGGATGAACGGTGCGATCGCGAGCAGATCGACGATGCCCTGGAAACTGAAGATGAAGACCAGCTTCTGAGGCGCCGCAACGATGCGCAGCAGGTACTCGAACGAGAACAGCGCGACGACGATGATCTCCTCGATGCGCAGCGCGCGGGTCGCCCAGACGGGTAGTCCGGGAATCTCCTCCAACCCGATGGAGGCGATGCTTAACACAATCAGCGCCAGGATGAGATTCTCGAAGGCCGAGGCATACGGCCCGCGGCGGATGATCAGCAGCTGCGCGAGTCGACGCACCGGCGCGGTGAGGGCGGCCACGATCGGCAGCGCCGGCGCGGCGCTCACCGAGGGAGAGCCCTCCGCGCGCTGCGCCTCCTCCTCGACGCTACCCCGACGCTCTTGCACCGCCGACCCCGCTTGTGTCGCCCGGACTCCCGCGCGAATGGGCGGCCTGCCAGGCGAGTTTCATGCGCGCGCCCGTCTTTGGCCTACAGAACCCAGGTTCATCACGGATGATGTAGCCGTAACTTGCTGATTTTATTGGTCGGGGTGACTGGATTTGAACCAGCGACTCCTACGTCCCGAACGTAGTGCTCTACCAGGCTGAGCTACACCCCGAAACCTAGACGACTGTGCGCTGGGCGGTTCGAGCTCGACAGCGGGCCGCGGAGTCTACTGAAGCGGCCCGCTGGCTTCAAATGCGCGCGCCGCTCGTCTCAGTTGCTGCTCTTCTGTACGACGATACGGCCAAAGTGCATGACGAACAGCGGGTGCTCGGTCGCGTGGATGTCGCTCAGCACGTTTCCGGGCACCGCCACGATGTCCGCCACCTTGCCGGCCGCGAGTGTGCCGACCTCCGCCTCGACGCCGAGGAGCCGGGCGGCATCCCGCGTGGCCGAGAGGAGCGCTGCCGCCGGACTCATCCCGAGGTCGGTCATCAGCCCGAACTCGAGCGCGTTCAGACCGTGCGGGTAGACGCCCGCGTCGGTGCCGAAGGCAATCGGCACGCCGATGCGCAGTGCCGCCTTGATCATGTTGCCGTGGGCGGCGGCAGCGGCGCGCGCCTTGGCGGCGATTTGCGGCGGATAGCTGGCAGCTTCCCTGCCCACCCAATACGCCGCCAGATGCGTCGGCACAAGAAACACGCCCTTGCTCTTCATCAGCCGCAGCGTGTCCTGGGTAAGGAAGGTGCCGTGCTCGATTGAGTCGACGCCGGCCGCGATCGCGAGCCGTGCCGCGGCATCGCCGTGACAGTGCGCGGCGACCTTGCGGTTCCACTTGTGCGCTTCGGTCACGATTGCGCTCATTTCCTCCGGCGTGAGCTGGGGTACGTCGACGGGATCCGCCTCCGACAGCACGCCACCGCTGGCGGCGATCTTGATGAGGTCCGCGCCCCACTTCATCTGGTAGCGCACGGCCTCGCGGCATTGCTCCGGTCCGCTACAAATGCCCTCGATCGGGCCGCGCGGCGCGACCCGGTCGGGCGGGAACGAATAGTCGTCGAAATGACCTCCGGGCGAGCCGACACCGTGCACGGCGATGAGCATACGCGGGCCTTCGGTCACGCCGGCATTGATGGCGTTGCGCAGACCGACATCGACGAATTGAGCCGCGCCGACGTTACGCACCGTGGTAAAGCCCGCCTCCAGCGTGCGCCGCGCATACTGCGCGCCGTACAACGCCTGCTCCGCAGGGAAGCGCATGAGCTCGGTGTAAAAATAGTGGTAGTAGTTCTTCTCGAGCTGCATCGTCAGGTGCACGTGAGCGTCGATGAACCCCGGCAACAGAGTCGCATCGCCCAGGTCGATCACGCGCGCACCGGCGGGCGCGGCATTGTTGCCGACCGACACGATGTGTCCCTCCTGGACGACAATCAGGGCGCCGTCCCGCAACGTGCCGTCGGTGGCATCGAATAGATGGGCGGCCTTCAAGACCAGGGTTTCGGGCGCCGCCGGCGGCGTCTCGATCGCGGCGCGCACCGCCGGCAGGACCGCGAGCCACGCTGCCGCCATGGCCGCAAGCACCACGGGCTTACCGTTGAGGCTGATTGGCGCTTTCACCTTTTCTCCCTTCAGTCGTCAGCGATCGCCAGCGGTCGAAGCGCTGCGCGTCGATGGGCCGTCGGTCAGGTCGTGTGCCCGACGGCGAAGCGGGCGAGGGCGGCGAGTCCCTTCTTATAAGAGGACTCCGGCAGGACACCGAGCGAGGCGAGCGCCTGCTCCGCCTCCTGCCGCGCCAGGCGCGCCGCGTAATCGAGTCCGCCGGCGGCCTCGATGGCCGCCACCACCTCATCGAGCTGCGCAACACCGCCGTGCCTCAGGGCGTCGCTGATGACGGCGCGCTGGGCCGCGCTGCCGTTGCGCAGGCCATAGATCAGCGGCAGCGTCGGCTTGCCTTCCGCCAGGTCATCGCCGAGGTTCTTGCCACGCTCGGTCGGGTCGGAGCGGTAGTCGAGCACATCGTCGACCAGCTGGTAGGCGGTGCCGAGCTGACGGCCGAAAGTCGCCAGCGCCCGGCGGACGGGCGGGGCCGCACCGGCGAGCACGGCGGCAACTTCCGCGCCCGCTTCGAACAGCTTGGCCGTCTTGCGGTAAATGACTTCCAGATAGCGCTGCTCGGTGGTGTCGGGGTCGTGGGCGTTCATGAGCTGCAGCACCTCGCCTTCGGCGATCAGGTTGGTGGCTTGCGCCATGATCTCCATCACCGGCTGGCTGGCGAGCGCGGCCATCATCTGGAACGCGCGCGAGTAGACGAAGTCTCCGACCAGCACACTCGCCGGATTGCCGAATACCTCGTTCGCCGTGTGGCGACCGCGCCGGAGCGAGGAGCTATCGACCACGTCATCGTGCAAAAGCGTTGCAGTGTGAATGAACTCGATGAAGGCCGCGGCCTGGATCGGTGCGGCGCCCTCGTGACCGCAGGCGCGCGCCGTGAGCACCACAAGCAGTGGCCGCAGCCGCTTACCGCCGCCGGCGATGATGTGCTCGGCAATCTGGTTGACGAGCGGCACGCCGCTCGTCAGGCGCTCACGGATGACGGCATCCACGGAGCGGAGGTCCGCCTCTACCAGCGCGCGAATCTCTTCCAGGGTCATCGGAATCGGGGATTGGTCTCAGGACTTGTCGTGCGGCCGCACTTGGCGCCGTGCCGCAGCCATCCTAGCCGACGGGGCTGCTTTTCGAGAAATGCGTCACCCCGTCGGGCGGCAGTGGAGACTCGGGCTGACCGCCGCGCGTTTGACCCCACCGGGGCGCGCCAGTAGAATGCGCGCCCTTTCGCCTCGGGCGACGGTCACTCCTTAAGCCTCATGTACGCGGTTATCGCCACCGGCGGCAAACAGTATCGGGTCGAGAAAGACGGCGTGCTGCGCGTCGAGAAGCTCGCTGCGGAGCCGGGCGCCACGGTGGAATTCGACGAAGTGCTGCTGGTGGGCGAGGGCGCCGACGTCAAGGTCGGCACCCCGACCCTCAAGGGGGGTAAGGTGCTCGCCACGGTCGTGCGCCATGGCAAGGGTGCCAAGGTATCGATCGTGAAGTTCAAGCGCCGTGCGCATTACCTGCGGCAGAAGAATCATCGTCAGATGTTCACCGAGGTCAAGGTGACGGATATCCGCGCGGGCTGAGCGCGCCGACGGCATCGTAGGATCAGATATGGCTCACAAAAAGGCAGGCGGCAGCACCAAGAACGGCCGCGATTCGCATTCCAAGCGGCTGGGCGTGAAGCGCTTCGGCGGCGAGCAGGTGCTCGCCGGCAACATCATCGTGCGCCAGCGCGGGACGCAAGTGCGCCCCGGATCGAACGTCGGCGTCGGCACCGACCATACGCTGTTCGCCAAGGTGAGCGGCCGGGTGGAGTTCCGCAAGCGCGGTGCCGAGCAGCGCCTGTACGTAAGCGTGCTGCCGCCGAAGGCGTAAGCGGCGCACGCCTTGCGCGCCGCGCGCCTCGCAGGACCCCGGCCGCGGCGCCGGGGTTTTTGTCTGCGCTACAGTGCCAGCTCATGAAATTCCTCGACGAGGCGCAGCTGCGCGTCCAGGCAGGCCACGGCGGCCGCGGCAGCGCGAGCTTCCGCCGCGAGAAGTTCGTGCCTTTCGGTGGACCCGACGGCGGCGATGGCGGGCAGGGCGGCAGCGTCTATCTGCGCGCAGCCGCCGGGATCAACACGCTGGCGGACTTTCGCGTCGCGCGCCTCTACAAGGCGGAGCATGGGCAGCCGGGCGGCGCCAACGACTGCGCCGGACGCGACGGGGCGGACCTGTACGTGACGGTGCCGGTCGGCACCGTGGTGCGCGACGCCGACACGCACGAGGAGCTCGGCGACCTGACGAGCGCGGGGGTCGAGCTGCTGGCCGCGCGCGGCGGCAAGGGCGGTTGGGGCAACCAGCGCTTCAAGTCGAGCACCAACCGAGCGCCGCGACAATTTGGCCCCGGGCTCCCGGGGGAGAAGCGCGCACTCGAGCTCGAGCTGCGGCTGATTGCCGACGTGGGCCTGCTCGGACTGCCGAACGCCGGCAAGTCAACGCTGATTCGTGCGGTGTCGGCCGCCCGGCCGAAGGTGGCCGACTACCCCTTCACGACACTCCATCCGAACCTCGGCGTCGTCTCGGTCGGCGAGCACCGCAGCTTCGTGATGGCAGATATCCCGGGGCTGATCGAGGGCGCGGCGGAAGGTGCCGGCTTGGGGAGCCGCTTTCTCAGGCACCTCAAGCGCACCCGGCTGCTGCTGCACCTGGTCGACATCGCGCCGCTCGATCCGCAGCGTGATCCGGTGCGCGACGCCCGCGCCATCGTCGCGGAGCTCAGGAAATTCAGTGCCGAGCTCGCCGCAAAGCCACGCTGGCTCATTCTCAACAAGCGCGATTTGCTTGCGCCGGCCGAGGCCGAGAGTCGCGCCCGCGAGATCCTGCGCCGGCTGCGCTATCGCGGGCCGTCGTTCCTCATTTCGGGCGCGACCGGCGAGGGCGTGCGGCCGCTATGTGAGGCGGCTATGAGGCTTTTGGAGGAGCAGGGTGCGGCAGCCGCGCGCGCATCAGCTCGAGCAGATGCCGCCGCCGCGCGGCCGGACCCAATTTGAGTGGAGTCGGAACTACCGGGACCGGAACGCGCGTCTTGTCGTTGGCACTCATGGCAGGTCTCACTGCATCGCGCGGATGCGTTGCGCCAGGCGGCTCTTGTGCCGCGCGGCCTTGTTACGGTGGATGATCTGCTTGCTGACCAGCGAATCGATTACCGGGACTGCCTGCTGATAGCTGCCGCGGGCGGCTTCCGCGTTACCGCTGGCGATCGCGCTGGTCACCTTGCGCACCGCGGTGCGCATACGCGAACGTAGTGCGACGTTGCGGGCACGGTGTTTTTCGGCCTGACGGGCGGCCTTTTCGGCGGACTTGGTATTGGCCACGAAGTCTCCGTGTGTGGCGGGGTCCCCGCTCGTGGGGGCCGGTAGTCTGCGCAGGACGCGCGCGCTTGTCAACGCGCCGCCCCCTTGAGCGCGGGGCGCGCGACGGCGCGTTCACATAAACTGGTCGCGGGCGCTTAGCGTCCGCGGCACGAATCGCATTAAGTGAGATCGAGATCAGGCGGCTCTTGAATCATGCAGCTGGTTCGGGGATCCAGCGGACTGCGGCGGCATGGCGCCGGCGGTGCCGCCACCATCGGCACGTACGATGGCATCCACCTGGGTCACCAGGCGCTGCTCGCGCGGCTGCAACGGCACGCCGCGCGTCTCGACAGCGCCGCTGTGCTCGTGACCTTCGAGCCCATGCCGCGCGAGTACCTTGCGCCGAGGGATCCACCGGCGCGGCTCACGAGCCTGCGCGAGCGCTGGCGGATTCTCGCGCCGTTGCAGCTCGACTACCTGTGGCTGCTGCGCTTCGGCGAGGCGTTGCGTAACCTCTCGGGCGAGGCGTTCGCCGAGCTGCTGGCGCGCGAGCTCGCGCCGGCAGTCGTGGTGGTAGGACACGACTTCCGTTTCGGCCGGCGCGGCGAGGGGACCGCGGCGGTGCTGGCGCAGGCCGGCGAGCGGCTTGGGTTCGAGGTGGACGTGATGCCGCCGGTGATGCTCGACGGCGAGCGCATCAGCAGCAGCGGCGTACGTGCGGCGCTCGCTGCCGCAGACTTCGCGCGCGCACAGCGCCTGCTCGGGCGACCCTGGTCGATGCGCGGGCGTGTGATGCCCGGCAGCCGCCTCGGGCACGAGCTGGGATTCCCGACCGCAAACCTGCCGCTCGAGCGCTGCCGCGCACCAGTCGCGGGCATCTTCGCGGTGCGCGTCCACGGGATCGGCGCCAGCGCGCTGCCCGCCGTCGCAAGCCTCGGCACCCGGCCGACGGTCGATGGCACCACTGCGCTGCTCGAGGCGCACCTATTCGATTTCGGCGGCGACCTGTACGGTCGCGAGATCGAGGTGGAGTTCGTGGCGAAGCTGCGCGACGAGGAGCGCTTTGCGACACTGGCGGCGCTCAGCGCCCAGATGCGCCGTGACGCCGCTGCGGCACGGCAGATCCTCAACGCCTGAACTCGAACAATGCCCGACTACAAGCACACCATCACGCTGCCGCAGACCGACTTCCCGATGAAGGCGGATCTCGCGCATCGCGAGCCGGCGGCAGTGCGGCGCTGGGCGGAGCGGCGCACCTACGCCAAGCTGCGTGAGATCGCCCGCGGACGACCGCGGTTCGTGCTGCACGACGGCCCACCGTATGCCAACGGCGCGATCCACATCGGTCACGCGCTCAACAAGATCCTCAAGGACATCGTCGTCAAGTCGCGCTCGCTCGACGGCTACGACTCTCCTTATATTCCCGGGTGGGATTGTCATGGCCTGCCGATCGAGCTGCAGGTCGAGAAGACGCACGGCCGACCCGGCCAGAAGCTCGACGCGCAGGCCTTTCGCGCCGCCTGCCGCGCCTATGCGCGCGAGCAGATCGCACTGCAACGCAGCGACTTCGAGCGGCTCGGGGTCCTCGGCGACTGGGACAACCCGTATCTCACCATGGCGCCGCGCTACGAAGCGCAGCAGCTGCGCGCCTTCGGCCGCATCATCGCGAACGGCCATCTCTACAAGGGCGTGAAACCGGTGTACTGGTGCGTCGATTGCCGCTCGGCGCTCGCCGAGGCCGAAGTCGAGTACGAGGAAAAAACCTCGCCCGCGATCGACGTCGCCTTCCGGGTCGGCGACAACGCCGCGCTGGCTGCCCGTCTCGGCATGAGTGCCGCGGCGCTCGGCCCGGCGCCGGTGGATGTGGTCATCTGGACGACGACCCCGTGGACGCTGCCCGCCAATCAGGCCGTGGCACTCGGTCCGCAATTCCGCTACACGCTGGTCGAAGCCGCTGCGGGTGGAGCCACGCACCGCCTGATCGTCGCCGCCGAGCTGCTGGCAGGGTGCCTCGAGCGTTACCGGTTGACGAAGATGGCGGAGCTCGCGCAGTTCGAGGGCCGCCTGCTCGAGCGACTGAAGCTCGAGCACCCGTTTCAGGACCGCGAGGTGCCCGTGGTGCTCGGCGAGCACGTCACGCTCGATGCGGGCACCGGTGCGGTGCACACCGCTCCCGCGCACGGTCAGGAAGACTTCGAGATCGGTCAGCGTTACGGCCTGCCGGTCACCAACCCGGTCGGCGGCGATGGGCGCTTTCTGCCCGACACCCCGCTGGTCGCCGGGCTCAAGGTCGATGAGGCGAATGGAGTGATCATCGACGCGCTGCGGCAACGCGCACGTCTGCTGCACCAGGAAACCGTCCGCCATAGCTATCCGTTCTGCTGGCGGCACAAGACACCGGTCATCTTCCTCGCCACGCCGCAGTGGTTCATCAGCATGGAGCGCGCGGGCCTGCGCGCGCATGCGCTGCGCGACATCCAGGGCGTCAGATGGACGCCGCCGTGGGGCGAGCCGCGCATCGCCGGCATGATTGCGGGCCGCCCGGACTGGTGCATCTCGCGCCAGCGCACCTGGGGTGTGCCGATCCCGCTGTTCGTGCATCGGCAGAGCGGCGCGCTGCACCCGCGCACCCAGGAACTGATCGCATCCGTGGCGGCACGCGTCGAGCAGGGTGGCATCGACGCCTGGTTCGCGCTCGACCCGCGCGAGCTTCTCAGCGCCGATGCCGAACACTACGACAAGGTCACCGACGTGATGGACGTCTGGGCCGACTCAGGACTGTCGTTCGAGTGCGTAGGCGCCGAGCGGCCCGAAGTCACGGCGCCCGTCGAGCTGTATCTCGAGGGCTCGGATCAGCACCGCGGCTGGTTCCACAGCTCGCTGCTGATGTCTGAAGCGCTCTACGAGCGCGCGCCATACCGCGGCGTGCTCACCCACGGCTTCACGGTCGACGAAAAGGGCCGCAAGATGTCGAAGTCGCTCGGCAACGTCATCGCGCCGCAAAAGGTCATGAATACCCTCGGCGCCGACGTGCTGCGGCTCTGGGTCTCGGCCACCGATTACGCCAACGAGATCGCGGTGTCGGACGAGATCCTGCGGCGCATGGCCGATTCCTATCGCCGCATGCGCAACACGCTGCGCTTCCTGCTCGGCAACCTGTACGGCTTCGATCCCGTGCGGGAGGCACTGCCGGTGCCGCAGCTGCTGGCGCTCGACCGCTGGGTGCTGGCGCGCGCGGCGAGTCTGCAGGCGGAGATTGTCGGCGCCTACCGCGACTATGCCTTCCATCTCATCTACCAGAAGGTACACAACTTCTGCAGCGTCGACCTTGGCGGCTTCTATCTCGACGTCATCAAGGACCGCATGTACACCACCCCGCGCACCGGCCCGGCGCGCCGCTCGGCGCAGACCGCGATGTTTCATATCGCCGAGTGCATGGTGCGCTGGCTGGCGCCGATTCTCTCGTTCACGGCCGAGGAGGTGTGGGGCTATCTGCCGGGAGAGCGTTGTGAGTCGGTATTTCATGCGACCTGGCACGAGCTGCCGCAGGTGCCGCCCGCGGCGATCGACTGGGAGGCGCTGCTGGCGCTGCGCGCCGACGTGCTGCGCGAGCTCGAGCGGCTGCGCGATGCCGGGCGGATTGGCGCGCCGCTCGATGCGCGGGTGGACGTGTACTGCGAGCCCGATGAGCTCGCGCGCTTTGCAGCTCTCGGCCCCGAGCTGCGCTTCCTGCTGATCACCTCCGAGGCGCAGGTGCATCAGGCGGAGCGCGCTGCGGCGGGCGCAGTGCCGGCTGCCGCGACCGGGCGCGGCGGCGTCTGGATCGTGGTCGAGCCCACCCTTGACGCGAAGTGTGTACGCTGCTGGCAGCGCCGGCCGGACGTCGGCGCCGATGCGCGCCATCCGCAGCTGTGCCGGCGCTGCGTCTCCAACATCGAGGGTCCTGGAGAAGTGAGGAGATTCGTGTGAGCGATGCCCGCCCGGAGAGCGTCTCGGTTCCACCCGCCGCCGGCGCTTCCACAAGCCTGCCGCTGCGCGAGAGCGGCTGGCGCTGGCTGCCGCTGTCGCTCGCCGTGATCGCCGCCGACCAGGCGGCCAAGGCGTGGATGCTGCATAATCTGCAGCCGCTCGAGCGCGTCCACGTGCTCAAGGTCCTCGACATCGTGCTCACCTACAACACTGGCGCCGCCTTCAGCTTCCTGGCCGAGGCCTCCGGCTGGCAGCGCTGGGTGTTCGTGCTGCTGGCGCTCGTGGTGAGCGCGGTGCTCATCGTGTGGCTGCGGCGAATCGACGCCCGCAGCCACGGCGTGCTCGCCTGCGGCCTGGCGCTGATCATCGGCGGGGCGCTCGGCAACATGCTGGATCGGATCGCCATCGGCCGGGTGGTCGACTTCATCTATGTGCACTGGGGCGGGGCGTACTTTCCGGCGTTCAACCTGGCCGATTCCGCCATCACGATCGGTGCGGCGTTGCTGCTGCTCGACGCCTGGCGCGAGTCGCGCGCGGCCAACAGAGTGCGCACGTGATGCAGGTGCTGCTCGCCAACCCGCGCGGCTTCTGCGCCGGCGTCGACCGCGCCATCGACATCGTCGAGCGGGCGCTCGAGCTGTTCGGCCCGCCGATCTACGTGCGCCACGAGGTGGTGCACAACCATCACGTGGTCGAGCGGCTGCGCGGGCGCGGCGCCGTGTTCGTCGAGGAGCTCACCGACGTGCCGATCGGCGCCACCGTGATCTTCTCCGCGCATGGCGTGTCGCATGCGGTAGAGGAGCAGGCCCGGGCGCGCGAACTGGTCGTGTTCAACGCCACCTGTCCGCTGGTGACCAAAGTGCACATGGAGGTGCAGCGTTATGCGCGCGAGGGGCGCGACGTGATCCTCATCGGACACGCCGGGCACCCGGAGATCGAGGGCACCATGGGTCGCTTCGACACGAGTGCCGGTGGTCGCATTCACCTGGTGCAGAGCGTCGCCGATGTCGGGACGCTTGCCGTCCGCGACCCGCAACACCTGGCGTCGGTGACGCAGACGACGCTCTCGGTGGATGACACCGCGGAGATCGTCGCGGCGCTGCGCGCGCGCTTCCCACAGCTCGCCACGCCGCGGCACGAGGACATCTGCTACGCCACACAGAACCGCCAGGACGCCGTCAAGAAGCTGCTCGAGCAGTGCGACATACTGCTGGTGGTCGGCTCGCGCACCAGTTCCAACTCGAACCGCCTGCGCGAGCTCGCCGACCGGTTTGGCGTTCCGGGATATCTGATCGATGGGCCGGCGGACCTGCGCCGCGAGTGGTTCGCGGGCAAACGCGCCGTCGGCGTGACCGCGGGAGCATCGGCGCCGGAGCTGCTGGTGCGGGAGGTGGTCGAGCAGCTGACGCGCTGGGGCGCACAGGCGCCGCGCGAGATCATCGGACGCGAGGAGCGGGTGTTCTTCCCCCTGCCACGCGAGCTGCGGCCGCCGTCAGAACAATCCTCCTGACCTCAGAAGAACCCGTGTAGCTCGAGAAAGTACAGGTGCGTATGCTCAGTCGGCGCCTGCGGAATGCCGTCTGACAGGCGCGCGCCGGCACGCAGCTGCACGAACTGCACGGGAGTGAGCTCGTAGACGAAGCTCCAGCGAGTCTGCTCGCCGTGGCCAACGTGACGGTTGGGGTCGAGAAATTCGTTCGTGATCTTGAGATTGTGGCCACGCGCGAGCTGCCAGTTGGCCTCGAGCAGTGTAGCCGCCATCTGCACGCTGCCGCTGCTGCCGGGTGCTGGCGCCGCACCCGCCGCCGCAGCGTGCTCATCGACCAGCTCCGCCTGCGCCAGCCAGGCGATCGGCCCGGTGCGCAGTCCCGCGAACAGCGCGAACGCGCTCTTGCTGCCGTCGGAGCCAGCGTCGTTGTAGTTGGCGGCGACGCCGAGCCGCCAGGCCGCATCCACCCAGATCAGCTGGGCGCTCGTCTGCTTACCGTTGCCGCTCGCTGCCGCGCCGGCGGTACCGTTACTGACGGCGAGCTGCGCGTCCCAGTGCCCCTTGAGCCAGCCGAGCTCGACCCCCTGGTCGGGCGTCGTCATGTTGATGCCGCTGATCTGCTGGACCAAGGCGGTCTGATCCTGCAGGCGGAAACCGAACGGCAGGTACATCTGGCCGGCCTTCACGTACCAGCTGTGATCGGCCGACCAGTACATTCCCCACGCCTCGCGGTTGAGCGCGCCGCCGGGCGCGACCTGCTCGTCGACGTACACCAGCAGTCGCTCCGGGATAACGTTCGCGTCGAGGTAGAGGCGCGTCTGCTGCATCTGAAACTGATTGACCGTGCGCGTGTTCGGTGCCTGGGTGCTCGAGGCGTCGAAACGCAGATCGCCACCGAGCGACAGGAAGCGGTTGACGGCGCCGGTCCAGATGTCGCTGCCGGTGTCGAGCGTCCTGGCCGGCATGCGTGTTTGGGAGAACACATCACCGTACGCGGTGCGCAGCCCGCCGCCTGTCGGGTTGACATGGCACTGACTGCATTTGAAGCCGTTCGCGACGGCCAGATAGGGCTCGGCGAGCGCACCGCGCACGCAGGTCAGCGCGAGCAGCGCGAGCAGGACCTGAGAGACTCGACGCAGGATCATCGGACACCGTCCACGGTGAATTCAGAGGTGTAATCGCGATCGAGCGTGCGCGCCTGCTGATCGGCGAGCGCGCCGCCGCCGCTGCCGCGCACGCTCAGCCGGTAGCGGCCGGGCGCGAGTGGGCTGACCGGGCTGACGAGCACTGCACGCGGATTGCCGCGCGCGAGCCCGGCGGCGAGCGCAGGGCTCACCGGCTCATCCGCCAGCGGCGTGAGGCGTTCGAGGCTGAGCGTGGTCGAGTTGACGAGCGAGGCATCGACCTCGTGGTTGAAGGCCACCACGATGCGCAGCGCCGACGGCGTGATCACCGCCTGATCGGCCGGCGACATCACGGTCACCCGCAAGTGCGACTCGGCCGTCGCGCTCGCCGTCGCCGCCATCGGCGCCTGGGCGCCGTCGCTGATCCACTGGCGGATGACGTCGATCGTGGCCTGCGGCAGCGGCGTCTCGCCGAGCGGCATCTGTCCGCCGACGATGCCGGCCGCGCCTTCGAGTTTCATCACAATATAACTCTGGTCGGGCACGCTCGGGTCGACGCGCAGCAGACTCGGTACCTCGGCGCTCGCAACGCCGACCAACAGCGCGTAGCTATGAGTCGCATCGAGCTGCAGGCCTTCTGGCGCCGCCGGTCCGCTGTGGCAGGGAACGCAGATCGGCGTGAACACGTTGTCCTGAATCGACTGGAAGTCCGCCGTCAGCGGCGGCGGTGGGCCGTTGCCCGCGCTCACCGGCGCGCCGTTGGCATCGAGCCCGGCGCCGTTCCCCGCGCAGCCGCCGAGCAGCGCCGCGAGGAATGACGCGGGGAACGCTGCGCGTCGCCGTGCCAACGCCCCATCAGCCGACAAATCCAACATCACGCGTCTCCGACGCCTTCGTGACAATGTGGCGTGAGTACCAATGGCGCGCGTGTTGGTTTAAGTTCCCGGCGATCATTTTTCCCGCGTTCCCGTAAAACCCGCGGTGGTGCGAGCGACACCTACCGCGGACCTACCACTCGCAGACTCGGGGAACATTCACATGTTAGCTACCTTGCGCATCAGCAGATTCGTGCCAACAGCGTCGTTGTTGGTGTTGGGAACATCCTTGGTCGTGTTGGCTGCCTGCGGCGGCTATGGCGGCAGCAGCAGCGGCGGCACCGCGGGCGGCACGAGCTGCAGCAGCGGCGGCGCCTACGGTGGCGGCACCTGTCCCGCGCCGACCATCAACGTGCAATCGCCGGGAACGAGCGTGGATCGCACCGTGACTCTGACCGCCAGCCCGCAGGCACCGAGCGGCGTCAGCGTGACACAGGTGGATTTCCTGATCGATGGCGCGAGCGTCGGCAAGGCCACGACGGCGCCGTACAGCGTCCAGTGGGACAGCACGACGGTCGGCGACGGTAGTCATGCGTTTACCGCGACCGTGCTCGACAGCCAGGGCCAGACTGGAACGTCGGCGGCGGTCACTATCAAGGTGAACAACAATCCCGTCTTCAGCGTGGCGATGACGCCGGCACAGATCTTCCCGGCGCCGAACTCGCATGCCACCGGCACCGCCAACCTGACCGTCAAGCTGGCCAACGGCACGGTGAGCGGCAAGCTCACGGTGAGCGGGGTGACGGCCACAGCCGTCACGATCAACGAAGCCTTCGCAGGCAACAGCGGTGCGAGCCTCATCACCCTGACGGCCAACGCAGGCACGCCTGGAGAGTGGGATGTGCCATCCGGAGCGCTGTTGACCGCCGATCAGGTGACCGCGTTGCTCGAGGGCAAGCTATACGCGATCGCGACATCCGCGGCGAACCCGGGCGGCGAGGTGCGCGGCCAGATCACCCCGGCCAACGTCAGCGTGGTGTTTGCCCCGCTCGCCGGCGGCCAGGAAGTGCCGTCAGTCAACATCGCGGCCGCCGGTGTCGCGGCGGTGACCGTGAACTCGACCGCCAATACCCTCAGCGTGCACCTGCACGCGACCGGCGTCGATGATGCGACCGCCGCGGCAGTCGATACGGCAGCGGCTGGGGCAACCGGGCCGCAGCTGGTCGCCCTCACCAAGGACAATGTCGCTGCCGGCCACTGGTCAGTGGAGCTCGCCGCAATTACCGCCTCGGACGTCGGCAACTTCAATGCCAACAAGTGGTACCTCAACGTGGCGACACCGGCTGACACGAAGGGCGCGATCCGCGGGCAGGTCGATGCGACCGCGACGCCGCCCGCACCACCCGCACCACCGCCGCCCGCCGCGCCGACGCTCACGCAACTGTCGACCACCGTGTTTGCGGTCTGCGGCACGTGTCACACGGGCGGCGGCACCGCGCTGCCGTTCTCGATGAACCTGTCGAATCGAGCCGCCATCTACACCTCGATCGTCAACGTGCCGAGCGTCGAGATCCCGAGCATTGACCGCGTCAAGCCGGGCGATCCGACCAACAGCTACGTGGTGCAGAAGCTCGAGGGCACCCCGGGCATCGTCGGCGTACGCATGCCGTTCGGCGGCCCGTACCTGAGCCAGGCGCAGATTGACCAGCTCAAGGCCTGGATCACGGCCGGAGCGCCCAATAACTGACCGACAGCCTGCACTGCCTCCCCTGGCCGGCCCGCACAAGGATGTGCGGGCCGGTTTCTTTTTAATGTGCGGACGGGATGAGTCGAGTCGGCGTACCCGCGCCACGTGGCCCGCGGCCGACTGCCGCTGCCGGCAGGCGGCGGCGTTCCCAGGGAGTCGCTCGCGCGCCTTCGCTTGAACCGCCGCGGCTTCGGGGACCACTCACCGCAGATAGGCTGCACAGGGGGGCCTGACCATGCGCGACACCATACGTTTTCTGCTTTCGGCGGGCGTCATGACGGTGATTCTCGCCGCCTGTGGCGGCTACGGCGGGAGTAGCGGTAGCGGGGGCGGCATCACTTGCGGCGGCGGTTACGGGAATGCCTGCCCTGCGCCGACAGCCACCCTGACCGCCCCGGCAGCGAACACGACCGTGAGCGGCACGGTCACTCTCTCGGCGACTGCCAGTGCCGCGTCGATGTTCGGCGTGACGGTGACGAAGGTCGACTTCCTGATCAACGGTTCGGTCGTCGGAACGGCGACCACCTCACCCTACTCGGTCATGTGGAACAGCAAGAGCGTGGCCGCAGGGACCTACTCGCTTACCGCTAAGGTGACCGACAGTGCGGGCGGCACCTACACCACGCCGGCCATCATGATCACCACGACCGGCATGGCTGCCGCGGCCGTCGTTATGACGGCGGCTCAGATCTTTCCGATGCCGATGTCCCAGGGCATGGGGATGGGCGGTCTGACGATCAAGTTCGAGAGCGGGGCCGTGCGGGGAACGGTGAAGCTCGCCGGCGTGAATGCGACTGCGCTATCCATCAACGAAGGCTTCGCAGGCGCCACCGGACCCGTCCTCATCAGATTGGCGCCGAGTGCACGCGACGCGAGCGAGTGGCAGGTCCCGGCCGGCGCATTGCTCACGGCGGAGCAGCTGACCGGGCTGTCGCAGGGCAGGCTCTACCTGATCGCGACCTCAGCGGCCTATCCACGCGGTGAGGTCCGCGGGCAGATCGTTCCCGCCGGCATCTCAGTCACCTTCTCGACGATGACCCCGGTGCGCGAGGCGCAGTCGGTCAGCGCCGGGGCGGGCGGCGTCATTGCCGCGACTGTCGACAAGAATGCCCTGACCCTCAGCGTTCACGTCAACTCAACCGGTGTGGACGATGCCGATGCGGCCCGAGTAGCGAGTGCCGCCACCGGGCGCACGCTCGCCGTGCTCAGCAAGGATCCGGTCGATATGGGTCATTGGTCGGTGGAGCTTGCTCCGATCGGCGCCGCCGAGGTGAGCCACTTCGAGGCGGGCCGTTGGAATGTGAGCATTGCGACGCCCGTCGAGACCAGCGGCGCGTTGCGAGGCGCGATCAGCTCCCCGGCGCACTGAGGCGAGCGGGCTGACGCGCGACTCTCGATCGATCGGTCCGCGCACGGACGCGCGGACCGACTCTTTACTCGCCTGACGGCGGGCCTCAGCTCGCGGCGCGGTTGCTGTGGTAGAGCGAGCGCTTGAGCTTCCAGCGCTTGTGCGACCAGGGCCAGTCGGGCGGTGCGGCGCGGATCTGCCGCTCCACGAGCTGCGCATAGCGCTCCGTGAGCTGACCCGGGGGCAGGGTCTCTTTGCCCGTGGCGAGCGGCACGAACTCCATCTCGTAGAACCCACGCTCCGTGCGCCGCATGGCGATGAAGAACACCGGGTAGCGGGTGACGCGCGCGATCTCCTCCGCCCCCATGTAGAAGGCGGTGTCGCGATTGAGGAAGCGCGTCCAGTACTTTTGCTCGCTGGTGGTCGGCTCCTGGTCGGCGACCATGGCGACTGCGCGTACCACGCCGTGCCGCTTGATGATGTCCGCCAACAGCTCCTGGGCAGGTACCAGTCGACTGCCGAAGCGCGTGCGCAGCTTCTTCATCTCGCGCTCCGCCCAGTTGTCGACCAGCGGCTTGTAGGCGGCGTCGACCGGATAGCCGAGCTCGAGCGATAGCGCGAGCAGCATCCATTCCCAATTGCACTGGTGCGCGGCCACCAGCAGTACCGACTGGCCCTGCGCGAGCAGCGCGCGCGGCGCAGCGAGATTCACCATGCGCACGCGCCGCACGATCTCCTGCGGCGGCAGGCTGACCGATTTGACGATCTCGACCAACATCTGCGCGAAGCCGAGGTAATAACGGCGGATAACCTCGCGCAGCTGCGGCTCGTCGAACTCGGGGAAGGCCTTGCCGAGATTCTCGCGTACGACGTGCTCGCGGTGCGGGAACAGCCTGAACGTCAGCCAGGCGAGAGCACCGGCGACTCCATACAGCGCACCGAGCGGCAGCCGTGAGAGCAGCCGCGCCCACCAGGCCGAGCGCGCGGCAGCGGGCCGGGACGGGGAGACGGCGGTATCGGTGTCGTTGCCCGGGGAGGCTGCGGTGAGCACCGCGCTAGTTTACCGGATGCGGATCAGCGGGCGCTGCGGCGGGCGGCGGCTGCGCCGTCAACACCCGTCCAAACTTCGGCGCGAGCCAGCGCTCGATATCATCGACCAGCGTAAACGC
>Ga0307477_10000328_pt1 | contig 56208 bp, 53 predicted proteins | sample atmos_gasesECM2C_FD_203316 | JGI IMG/M metagenome (GOLD analysis project Ga0307477, IMG submission 203316) | Hardwood forest soil microbial communities from Morgan-Monroe State Forest, Indiana, United States - atmos_gasesECM2C_515 | ecosystem: Environmental > Terrestrial > Soil > Temperate...
CTCCTTCCGCCGCCTAGCGGAGGACGTCAGCAAATTACCGAAATTCCTTAGCGTGCTCTCCGCCTTACGACAGAGGCAACAGTTCGTTGTGCCCATCGACGTCCAGGTCATATTCGTAATCGGGCTCCAGTCGCGCCAGAATAGCTCGGCCTTCGTCCACTTGGCGGTTGCTCCAACATACCTCCATCTCGTCCTTATTTTCATGGTTCGTTGTGGTTCGCAGAACCATGATTTATTCGTAGCGGAGGGCTTCGACGGGGTCGAGGCGGGCGGCCTTCCAGGCGGGGTAGACGCCGAAAACGATGCCGATGAGGGCGCACATGACGAGCGCAAGGGCAATCCAGAACAGGGACAGGAGGGCGGGCATCTTCAGGACGTAACGCATCAGCAAGGATAGGCCCGAGCCGAAAAGCACGCCGATGACGCCGCCGATGGCGCTGAGGGTTACGGCTTCAATCAGAAATTGCGCGAGGATGTTGCTGCGTTTCGCACCGATGGCTTTTCGAACGCCGATCTCGCGGGTGCGTTCGGTGACGCTGACGAGCATGATGTTCATGACGCCGATGCCGCCGACGATCAAGCCGACGGACGCGACCGCAAACATCAAAATGAAGATCAAGCCGCTGATTTTGTTCCAGAGATCCAGAAAATAATCCGAGGTGAAGAGCGCAAAGTCGTCGGGCTTATTGTTCGAAAGCCGGCGCTTGCGGCGCAAGAGGTCGCGGATTTCTTCGACGGCTTCTCCGACCTGGTCGGGGTAGCGGGCTTTGGCGAAAAGGACGTAGTCCTTCTGGTTGGGATAGAGCTTGCGAAGCGTGGTGACCGGCATGTAGGCGGAATTGTCTTCGGGATTCGAACCGCCGGAAATGCCTTGCCGTTGTTTTTGAAGGGTGCCGATGACGGTGAAAAGCTGGCCGTCGATGGTGACTTCCTGTCCGAGGCTGTGCTCCGGCGACTCCGGAAACAGAATTCGCGTGGTGTCGTAGCCCAGCAAAACGACGGGAGCACGATGTTCCGCGTCGGTGTCATTGAAAAAGCGGCCGTGCTCGATCTTGAGATCAAAAATCTCTCCGATGGACGGCTGATTCCCCTGCAGAATGACGTTCTTCGCGCGGTAGGCACCGCGGCGCACATCTTCCGTGCCGGATCCAAATTGCGGCTGGAAAATACGCATGGACGGCGACGCGGCCTTGACGTGCGGAAGCCTGGCGATATCTTCGGCCCACTGCGGCTGAAGCTCCTTGCGGGTGAACCATTCGCTGGGCGGCCGCGAGAGAGAAGCCCACGGAAAGCGGTAGGCGATGATGGTGTCCGAGCCGAGTTCGCGAATTCCGCCGAGCACATTTTCATTGAGGCCGTTGATCACCGCCGAGACGGTGATGACGGTGGTGATGCCAATCACAATTCCTAGGATGGTGAGCGACGAGCGCAACTTGTTTTTCCGCAACGTGTCCAGGGCGAGGAGCACTTCTTCCCAGTGTTTGAGGGCGCCCTCTTTTCGCATGCGCACGCGCTGCGGCAGGGCTGCAGCCCTCGGAACTGTTTTGTCGAATGGGGCCATCCGTTTGTTCTCTTACTCCGAACGCAGAGCTTCCACCGGATCAAGCTTCGCAGCTTTCGTCGCCGGATAGGTCCCGAAGAACAACCCGACGCTCAGGGCCATGATAATTCCGCCGAGCACGGACCACAGCTGCACGGCACTGGGCAGTGGGAAGACCCACGACACCATTTTCGCCGTGAGCACACCTAGGAACACGCCGAGTGCTCCGCCAATCACGGCGATGGTGGCGGACTCGATCAAGAACTGGCGAAGAATGTCGCTGCGACGCGCTCCGAGGGCCTTGCGGACGCCGATCTCCCGCGTGCGCTCGGTGACGCTGACCAGCATGATATTCATGATCACGATTCCGCCGACGACCAAGGAGATCGAGGAGATGGCGATCATCACCGCGAAAAAAGAACCGCTGATGTCCTTCCAGAGAGACAAGAAGGAATCGCTGGTTTCGATCGCGAAATCGTCTTTGGCGACGTAGGCGAGGTGATGCCGTCCGCGCATAATCTGGCGCACTTCGTCCACACTCTCTTGAATCGTGGCAGCGGAGCCCGCGCGGGAGGTTACGCGGAGAGAATCCTGCTGATTCCCATAGTTCTTCTTGTAGGTGGTCAGAGGAATGATGATCCAATTGTCCAGGGAAGTGCCCAGCGCGGAGCCCTGCTTTTTTCCGACGCCGACCACTTCGCACGGAACATTGTTCCAGCGAATCTCTTTGCCGAGAGGGTCGACTCCGGGCATGAGATGTTCGACCAAATCGTTGCCGATGACGCAGACGGGCGCGGCTCCACGCATGTCCTCTTCGCTCTCGTGACGGCCGGCGACGAGGTCCACATCGTACAGTTCCGCCATTTGAGGCGTCCAGGCGCGGAGGTTGGTGTCCTTCAAGGAGTTCAAGCCGCTCTTCACTTCGACGCGTCCGCCCAAGGAAGCGCCGACATCCTTGCAGCTTTTGCAGAGTTCGTGCACGGCCTCGTAATCGTCGAAGGTGATGCGCTTGCGCTTCTGGAATTCGAGCCAGTCGTCCACATTGGTGATGATGGAGGGCTGCCTGGAGAGTCCGAAAACGTCGGCCCCGAGGCGGAAGACCCGGGTGGCGACGTACTGGTTTGCGCCGTTGATGAGGCTGACCACGGCGATCACGGCGGCTACGCCGATGACTACTCCGATGAGCGTCAGGACGCTACGCAGCTTATGCGCCCAGAGACTGGAGGCGGAAATAACCACGGCCTCGGAGAGGTTCATGGTGCGGTGAGACCCAGAGCGCAGGGGGGTCAAGTTGGATTCGGGAGCCATGAACGGATAGGGAGACAGTGGCCTCATCGTATCATACGCGCGGAGGGGACCTGGAATTACGGGTGGGGGGAACGAATCGAAGAGCGGCCTTCTCCATTTAGATGAAAACGAATCGGATAGAGGCTTGGGCGGCAGGGCGCGCCGGTAGCGTTGTCAATGTGGCGCTCAGCCTTGGTGGCGAATGCGCTGGGCGAGGGTCCGGGCGCGCTGGCGGGCAATATCCACAAATTTTGAATCGCCAGCAATCTGGTCGAGCATGGGCAGGACACGCTGGGGTTCCGGCAAGAGGCTGCGGTTTAGATCGGATTCGAACTGCAGGAGCGCGTCGTTGACGCCGAGGCGGTCATACTTCATGCGCCGCAGAATCAACATGACGTGTTCCTGCTGGCGCGCCAAGCCTTCAAAAATCTGGAGAAGCTGTGCGGCTGCGGAATTCAGAGTGTAGTTGAACTTTGTTTCGTGGACTTCGGCGCCGGATTCCCAGCGAAACGTTTTCTCACCGAGGTTGGCGATCTTGCGGTGCACGTCCAGGTCCTGGCCCTGGAAATGATTCAATTGAGCCGCGAGGCCGAACATTTTGGCGCGCAGGCTTGCGCTGACCTCGAAGGGCAGAGCTTCCGGGTCTTCGTCGAGCTGGCGGATGTCATAGGAAGCGGTATCGGAGTCCTCGCGCACCACGATTTCGATGAACTCCGGGGCGCTGGCCTTGAATACGCGGCGAAACGTGAGCTTGGCACTGGCCGGGGCGGAAGCGGCACGGTCCGCGCTGGCGCTCAAGATGGCCGCGGCGAGAATCAAAAGGAATCGAAGAAAAGGGGATTTCATCGCATAGTTACGATGCGGGGCGTACGACTCGCGTTGCGCCGCCCGCTGGAATTCGAGATGTCGCGCCCGTGGCGGAAGCACTCAGAGCACGAGGGCCCACCGGGGTCTGGACGTCTGGCAAATCGAAACGCTTCCGTACTTGTTCGACTTGTACGTGGCATAAAGCGACCGCCAGCGCATCGGCGGCGTCGGCGGGCTCTGGCGTTTCCGTCATGGAAAGCAGCGCTCGCACCATAGCCTGCATTTGACGCTTGTCGGCGTGGCCATGACCAGCGATGGAGGCCTTCACTTCGCGTGGCGCGTAACTGCGCACTTCCAAATCATGTTGAGCGGCGGCCAGAAGAACTACGCCGCGCACTTCCGCCAAGCGCAGGGCGGTGCGCATATTCAACGCGGTGAAGACGCTTTCCACGGCCATAACGTCTGGGGTAAATTCTTCGATCAGGCGGCAGAGAAGCGCGTGGACATCCTGCAGAGCCGCGCCCGCGCATTCCTTTTGGCGCCTGGCGGGGACTTTGAAAGCACCATAGTGCAGCAGGCGGCAAAGCCGGCCGTCGCTTTCGACGATTCCGTATCCCGTGGGCCCGGCAGCTGCGGGGTCCACGCCCAGCACGCGCAGCCAGGTGCTTTTTTCGCGCATTGAGCTGGTTCGAATCGTCCGTATCCTCGACCCAAGTCTACGGCCTTCTAACCATCCCCGCCAGAGGTTTGTCGGCTCCGGCGCCAGAAACAATGCGAATTCGCCGCCAAGAAAAAAGGCCAGCCCCGCGTACCGGACTGGCCAGAGAAAGGACCGATGGAGCAGTTCAGTTGGCGCCGACGGCCGCCTGGATTTCGGACTCATCGATGTCGAAGTTAGCGTAGACGTGCTGCACGTCATCGTGCTCTTCGAGGGCTTCGACGAGGCGCACCATTTGCGTGGCCTGCGGACCGGTGAGCTTGATGTAGTTCTGCGGCACCATGGCGATTTCCGCGGATTCCGGCGCAATGCCGGCCTTCGTTAGAGCTTCCTTCACCTTCTCTAACGCTTCCGGTGGCGTCACGATGTACCAGGAGGAGCCATCGTCCTTCATGTCTTCCGCGCCCGCTTCCAGAACAATGTCCAGCATTTTGTCTTCGCTAGCAGCTTCCTTGGGAACGCTGATCTCGCCCTTGCGGCTAAACATCCAGCCGACCGCGCCGGCTTCGGCGAGGTTGCCGCCGTTCTTGCTCATCAAGTGGCGGAACTCGCCAACCACACGGTTGCGGTTGGTGGTGACGACTTGAATCAGCATGCCCACTCCGCCCGGACCATAGCCTTCGAAGGTGGCTTCCTCATACTGCTCGCCTTCCAGTTGCCCGGTACCGCGCAGAATCGCGCGCTCCACGTTTTCACCGGGCATGTTTGCGGCCTTCGCCGCCAGGATGGCTGTTCGCAGCCGGGGGTTGGAGTTCGGTTCGCCGCCGCCGATGCGCGCGGCAATGCTGATTTCGCGAATGATTCGCGTGAAAACGCGGCCACGCTTCGCGTCGGTAGCACCCTTCTTGTGTTTAATCGTGGCCCATTTTGAATGCCCGGACATAACAAATCCTCTTTTGTTTTGTGTGACGCCGGCCTGGCCGGAGTCAACCATGGATGAATTTTCGCGCCGAAAACGGCGGCGGAATTGGCCGGCCGTTTTGCGGCCGCTACGAAAAACGACACCAGTGCGGAGACTTACGGTGAACCGCAAACCCCTGCGGAACCCGCGTAGTTTAGCACAGCCGTCGACTGCGGGAAACGGGTTATACTCGCGTCCGGGGCATCTCCTTGCGCTTGAAAGAGTTCCGCATTGCCGCCGATTCTTACGCCGAAATCGCCGGGTTCTGCCATGGCTGACCGCCGCTATCGCGTGCTGGCCATTGCGACTCACCCCGTCCAATACATGGCGCCAATTTTCCGCCGAATGTCCACGAACCCGGCTCTGGATTTGCATGTGGCGTATTGCACGCTCCGCGGTGCGGAGCCCGGGCATGATCCGGAGTTTGGCGCGGACATCCAGTGGGATGTTCCGCTGCTTGAGGGGTACTCGTGGTCGCAGACGGCCAATCGTGGCTCGGGGGGAAGATCTTTCTTCGGGCTCTTCCATCCGGGGATTTGGAGACTCCTCTCTGGAGGGGACTTCGACGCGGTGCTGTGCTTTACCGGCTATCGCCATGCTACGTTTTGGATTGCGTGGATGGCAGCGAAGTTTTCAAAGACGGCTTTTCTGTTTGGCACGGACACAACGACGCTCGCTTCCCGGGATGGCCGCGCGTGGAAATCCACGGTGAAGAAAATTCTATGGCCGTGGCTGTTTCGTCTTGCCGATCAAGTGATTGTGCCTTCTTCGGGCTCGCGTGACCTTCTTGTTTCGCTCGAACTTCCCGCGGAGCGCGTGACGCTGACGCCCTACTCCGTGGACAACGAGTGGTGGATGCAAAAATCGGCGCAAGTGGATCGCACGGCGCTCCGCAAATCTTGGGGCGCTACGGTAGACGCGGCCGTGATTCTGTTTTGCGCGAAGCTGCAGGCCTGGAAACGGCCGCTGGATTTGCTGCGTGCGTTTGCAAAGGCCAAGCTTTCGAACGCGCTGCTGATCTTTGCCGGAGAAGGCCCACTGCGCGCGCAGCTGGAGAGGGAAGCCGCCGAGCTCGGGATAGCTCCGCGTGTGCGCTTTCTTGGATTCGTCAATCAATCGAAGCTCCCGGCGGTGTATACCGCCTCCGATCTGATGGTTCTTCCCTCGGAGTACGAGCCCTTCGCGGTGGTGGTGAACGAAGCAATGTGCTGCAGATGTCCGGTGGCCGCTAGCGACCACGTCGGTGCCGCGCGCGATCTGGTCGCACCAGTCGCTCCTGAATTTGTTTTTCGTTGCGGAGATTTGGAAGCGCTCGCCGCAATCTTGAAGGACGCGGCGATGGACCGCGCACACCTGCAATCCGTAGCGCGCGCGGCATTCGCGCATATTCAAACGTGGTCGCCCCAACGCAATATCGCTGCGACCATTGAAGCCATTCGAATTGCCGTGGATCGCGTGGGACGGCCTTCCGAAAGGACGCTTGCTGATCCCGCCACGAGGCACGCCACTCCAACGGCCACGCCAAAACTCCGCGAATGAAGCTCCTCGTTTACTCTCACTTCTTCGCGCCGAGTGTGGGCGGGGTCGAGACGATCGTTCTCTCGCTTGCGCGCGGCCTGGCCGAACTCCGCGATTCAAATGGCGCGCCGCAATTCGAACTCACCCTGGTTACCCAAACGCCAGCGGGGAATTGGGACGATAAGGCCGTTCCCTTCCGCGTGATTCGCCAAGCCAGGGTGCTACAGCTCGCGAGGTTGATTCGAGAGTCGGACGTCGTGCATGTCGCCGGGCCAGCGTTGGCTCCACTCACGTTCGGCCTGCTTTTTGGAAAACCCACCGTCGTGGAACATCACGGTTTTCATGCGATCTGTCCGAACGGTCAACTTCTGCTCGAGCCCTCCGGTGAGCCGTGTCCCGGCCACTTCATGGCGGGGCGGCAGACGGAATGCCTGCGCTGCAATTCCGTGGAAGGATGGGCTGCGTCGTATAGGCTCTGGCTCCTTACCTACGTCCGGCGTTTCTTGTGCCAGCACGCCGCTGCAAATATCACGCCGACGCAATGGCTCGGCGGCCGGTTGCAGCTGCCGCGCGGCGCGGCGATTCCCCACGGATTGAATGACGTGGCGCCCCGATCCAGCGTTGAAATGCGTTCGGGCGCGCCGGTGATTGCGTTTGTGGGCCGTCTGGTCACTACCAAGGGAGTCCGTATTCTTCTTGAGGCTGCGGGCATCCTCGGCCAGAAGCAACGGCCGTTTGCGATGCTAATCGTTGGGGACGGCCCCGAGCGCCAGTCGCTAGAGGAACTCGCGCGTGAATCGGGCCTTGCTTCGCGCGTTCGCTTTGCGGGCCGGCTCGGGGGAGAGCAGCTCGAAGTAGAACTTGCAAGAGCCACGTTGGCGGTCGTGCCGTCGCTCGGCGGGGAAGTCTTTGGACTAGTTCTAGCGGAAAACATGCTGCGGGGCCTGCCCGTCGTGGCGTCGGACCTGGGCGCGCTCGCCGAAGTGCTTGGCGAAGCTGGCCTCAGGTTCCGCACGGGCGACGCGGCGGAGTTGGCTGCCGCGATTGAAAGCCTTCTCGATAATCCCGGTTTGGCTGCCCGGCTGGGGCAGGCCGGGCGTCAGCGCGCGAGTGAATTCTGCAACCGCGAACGCATGATCGAATCCCACGCGGCGGTCTATCGAAATCTGGTGAGTGCCGAACGCGACGAGTGAAGCCACGCACGAGCGGTAGGTGTTGAGTATTCGCGCCGTACGATAGCGCATAGCTGGTCCTCGCCCGTCAGCGTATGATGAATCGACGGTGTGAAGGCTGCGATATTGCAGGACGAGACTAAAAAGCAAGATGGATAACGAAGTGCCAGCGACGACCGGCGGCGGTTGTACCGCAACACCGGAGGCCCGCTGGGGCCTTGAGAGGGCCATGTGAACCTGTCCGTGCGCGCGCTCCCAGGAAACTACGGGCGAAGGCCTCTCTTCGCCTTTGGCTTTCTTGCGTTTTGTGTGGTCGCCGCTTACGAGGCTGCCGGATATGGCATCGCGGGCGATATCGTCGGCCTGTTCCGCCTTCCCTCGCTGGCGCCCTCCGCGGAGTTTTCGGCAGGCAATCCGGACCCCAACCATCGCCGTATGTGGATGCGCTGACTTGCGGCTCACGGTTGTTTCCCCGTTCGTCGACCGCCGCCATGGGACGGAACGGGCGCTCGCGGAATTGTTGGAACGGCTGGCACGCGAATATCACTGCGAAATTCATCTGTATGCCCAGCGGGTCGAGGACCTCGCGCTCGATCGTCAAGCGGCAAGCGAACCGCGGAAATCCGGTGCCATCGTATGGCACAAAGTTCCTTCCGTTCGAGGTCCTCATTTGCTGCAATTTGCCGCGTGGATTCTGCTGAATGCGTTTTGCCGCGGATGGAACCGCCGGGTCCGTAGGATTTCCTGCGATCTCATTCTTTCTCCGGGAATAAACTGTTTGGACGCGGATGTAGTCGTGGTTCATGCGATCTTTCATCGCCTCCGGGAATTGGCGGAGGAAGCAGAACGAGAAGCGGCCGGTTCTGGTGGGTTCCGACGATTTCATCGCCGCCTGTACTACGCTCTCTTGACGGGGCTGGAACGTCGAATCTACAGCCATTCGAAAGTTGCTCTTGCCTGCGTTTCCTCGCGCACTGCCGGCCAGCTCGAAAAATATTTCGGACGACGAGACGCGCGGGTTATACCCAACGGCGTCGATACGGTGCAATTTTCTCCTTCAGCACGACTTGCGCGCCGTGCGCAGGCGCGTGCCATCCGGCATTTTCGCGACGACGATTTCGTACTTCTCCTGATGGGGAACGACTGGAACAACAAGGGCCTTCCTAACGTTCTCGAAGCCCTCTCGAAACTGTCGGACGCACCGGCAGGGCTTCTTATCGTCGGCCACGATGACCCAAATACTTCTCACGAAATGGCTGCGCGTCTAGGGGTTCTCGGTCGATGTGTTTGGGAGCAATCCTGCGTGGAGATTCTGGATGCTTACGCGGCGGCGGACGCTTATGTCAGCCCCAGCCGGGAGGATTCGTTTGGGATGCCCGTTGCCGAGGCCATGGCTTGCGGGCTGCCCGTGATTACCTCCTCCTTCGCGGGGATATCCGCACTTGTTCACGACGGCACGGATTGCTTTGTGCTCCGCGACCCGCGCGACGTGGAGTCGCTTGCCAAGCTGATTCGAATGCTTTGCGAGCAGGCGGACTTGCGGAGCCGCATGGGAAACGCCGCGGCGCAAACGGCTCGCGAATGGACCTGGGATCGCAACGCCGCAGTCGTCTGGGATCTTCTGCAAGAGGCAAACACAAGAAAGCATTCTTCGTAAGTTCGGCACGGAGCGCGGCAGAGCGCAAGACTTTCTTAATGCTTTGAGGCGAGGCCCAGCACGGCTTTGCGGGTAGCCTCGAGCGTGAAAGTCAGAGTCTCCTTAGGAATCTCGGTCACGAACGGACCAATCAGCCAGCCAAGTCCCGTGGGGATATTCCGCGTCAAGGAGGCCACTTCGCTCTGCACATACACGCCGCCGTCGCGCTCTTCCATGCGCCACCACGTTTCCATCCCCCACAAGAATCCGTCATCTTCACCAGGTTTTTTTTCGCGCTCGTCACTCTTGCCGGGGTTTTCCACTTCCGCAATGCGCACGGCGGAACTGCGGCTATGTGCCTGCCCTGGCGCATCGTGGAAATATTGGACTTGATGTTCGGTGTTCAGCACCACCGTAACCACTTTGTGCCTTCGAAAGCGGAGGAAAACGAGGAAATGATCGCCTTCCCGGGACTCCAACTTCGATCGCTCTACGTCAGGGGAGTAGTACAAAGAATGCCGGTCGTAATCCTCGAGTGGTTCGAGAACGTCGCGGAGTTTTGCCGATGGAATGAACACCACGCCCACCCAGTGATGAATCATGCCGCCGGGACAAGGGATTGCGCCGCCGTGCTCACGCGTTTCCAGCTTCTGCATCTTCACTTCGCCGCGCTGCAAGGCGGCGCGCGCTTCGGAGCGTTGGGGCTCGGATAGTCCATCCACCCAGACCAAATCTGCGCCGCGCTCGAGTTCTGCTTCGTTGCGCGCGTCCGTCAGCTTCACGTAGCGTTCGAACGCCTGCTTCGTGTCTGATTTCAGTTTCGGTGACGCCGGTTCGGGTGTCCCCGCTCCACGCACACACGCCTCCTGCATGGAGAGCGCGGCCAGAAGGAACGCCATGATTCTTCTGATCTTGCTGCCTCGGGGCTTCACCTGTCTCATGAATCCTTCACGTTAAACCCTGCGGTCCATTGTAAGTCACTGATTTGATTCGGCGCCGCAGCACTTGTCTGCGGACGGCCCTTGTGAAGTGCAAGAGAGATGCCGAGTAGTTCAGTGGAACTCAAAGGGCCCGGCTTCAGGCCCTCCTCGGTTACCACGCGTGGATTAGAGATGGAAGGAAAAAGATGGCGGGTTGGGAAGCTCGCACACGGCCCCTTGCGGGGCCGCTGTCCCCGCGCGGCCCCCAACCCGTTCCTCAGAGACTACGCAGGTGTATTGAGGGCCTCAATGGGTCTGCAGAGCCACGAGACGGGGTACGTGGGTTGTAGTACAGCGGACCTATTTTTCGGTTGGACTGCAATCCGGCTGTCACAATAAGTCTTTACATGTCAATTGGTTAGGAGGAGAAGTTAGCTCGCAGGGTGCGCGGGACTTCTAAATAGTACTACCCTCGACTTTGCTCAATCGTAGTTTCCAGAGGACGTGCTCGATGCGCCGCCAATCACCGCATCCCGTTTACGAAGTCCAGCGGGCCTGTGGAAATCGCGGACGCCATATGAGGCTTTGCAATCCTGCCTGGGAGCTTGGGAAGTACGTGGCGATGAAAGGCAGGAATTATCGTAAGGTTTATCAAGGTCAGGTTGAGGAGCACGATCACCGACCGGCACGCGGCATGGAGCCGATAGGGTCCCGTTTGAGCTGGCCCTGGGAACTTGCTTGCTGGAGCGATGCTGGCACAAGCAGCAGGGTTGCGTCAGCCGTCCAAGGGGCAGTGGTTCCGAGAAAGCCGCTTTGCGGCACACGATCTCCTCACGGCCACTCCCATGGCCTACGTTGGGACATTCACTCCACTGAGGAAACCGCCTAGATGGCCTGTCAGCGCAACGATGGCCACGGCCAGGGCTTCGATTGGCCAACGATACGAGGGCAGCACTTCACCGTTGTTGCGCCGCGAACGCGCGTGAATCCAGAAAACCACCCAGATCATCACCGTCGAGACGCAACCGAGGACCAAGTGCTGCAGCAGGATTCCCTTCAGCCGCTTCCCCTCGAGCGCAAACTGCCACGCGAGTATCCCGGTAACGAGCACAGGCAAGGCCGCTATCGCCGCGGCTGCCAGGTTGCAGTACGCAGCCGCAGCAAACAGACTGCGCTTCGCACCACGCGCCAGAACATCGAACAACACGCCGATGAGGAACAGGGCGATGGGGAAGTGAATCAAAACGACGTGCTGCGCGTGTTTCGCAAGCAAGGCTGCTTTGATGTCGAAGGGATGCAAGATCGTTCCTCACTCACTGCACGATGACTTTACCGGTCATCTTCGGGTGAATGGAGCAGAAGTAGGGATACGTACCTGCTTTGCTGAAGGTGAAGGAAAACTTTTCGTCCGTGTCCAGCACCTTGGACTTGAACGCCTTCGGATCGTCGGTGCTGACGACGGTGTGCGGAATGTCGTCTTTATTGGTCCACGTCACCGTGGCGCCAACCGGCACGGTCAGCCCGGCGGGCCCGAACGTGAAGTTGTCAATCTTGACTTCCGTCGTTTCCGACTTTTGCTGTGCGCTGGCAACAAAGTTCTTCTGGCTTACACCAAGCGCTCCCATTCCGAGCAACAGTGTTGCTGCCAAGCCTGCCATAAACACACTTCTCCTCATGCTTTTTCTCCTGTTCCACTCATTTTTCGTTCCAATTGATTTCTGGATCGGGCTACGTCCCGCTCACGCGAGCGAGGAGTCCACCACCGCCAGCGCGTGCTGCCCTTGAACGTGGTTCACGTCCGTGATGCCCAGGACGCTCTTCAACTGCTCGGCCGGCACTTTCATCGGGCCCGGAGAATCGGCTTTGCCCGGCGCCGGTTGCGGAAACGCTGTGGAAGCCGCGGTATGAAACGTTACGTTGCCCTCGACCTTCTGCATGGTCTGGTGTATATGTCCATTCAACACCGTCACCGAGCCGAACTTCTTCAGGTACGCCAAGGCTTGGGCGCTGTCTTCCGTTCCCCAGCCCCACTCCGGATAGACCGACCAGAGCGGAATGTGCGCAAACACCACGATCGGCGTGCTGGGCTTCAGATGTTTTACGTCATCTTCCAGCCACTCGAGTTGGTCGTGACCCAGCGTTCCGAGCCCGCCGGCCTTCAGGTTCATCACGTTGACCAGCCCGACGAAATGCACGCCCTTCTTATCGAAGCTGTACCAGCCGCCGCCCTTGCTGCCCTTCCCGTAGCGCTCCAGGAATTGCTTCCCGTCGTCGTTGAGAACGTCGTGCTCGCCGGGCACATAGAAAACGTCCTTGGGCGCTGCGCTTTTCAGGATCTGGTCGACGGTATCGAACTCTTCCGGCTTCGAGAGGTGGCTGATGTCGCCCGTATGCAGCATGAATTCCGGCGACACCGATAGTCCATTGATCTTGTCCACCGCGGCCTTCAGTGTTCCCGCTACGTCTGGGTTGGCCGGCTTGTTGAAGCCCATGTGGCTGTCGCTGATCTGCACAAAGCTGAGTTCGCCCATGGCTTCCTTGGCGCCTAGCTCCGGCAGGCGGCTCAGGCTGTACGACTTCAAAACGCCACCCTGGATCACGCAAAACGCGCCGGTTCCCGCCCAGGCCATGCACTTCAGAAATCCTCGCCGGTCCACTCCGTCGTGGTTGTGGTCGTGCAAAATTTCGTCTTTTACCTTCCCAGCCATCGTTTCTCCTTTGCGTTTGAGCACACCAAGCTCTTTTACTATCCACCGTCACCCCTACCCGCCATCTCTCTTGGGAGGGCGGCGCGGGTGAGAGAGTCCAGGGAGCCCGCGCCGCGTATGGGACGTGTTTCGTTTGTGCAGACCGTACCCGGCCGCCCGTTATTCCCGGTTTTTTTCGCTTACCAAATCCTTATCTTTATCGTCACACCCAGGGGGCATTTGGGAATAAACTAGCCCTGCAGGCGGTTCCTACTGATGAGTGGCTCTGACCAGGGAAGAGGCTCGGACGTGCTGGATGCGCAGGAGCGAGCGCGCTTCGAACAGCTAGTTTTGCCGCATCTGGACGCCGCCTTCAATCTTGCAAGATGGCTCCTGAGGAGCCGGGCGGACTCGGAAGATGTAGCGCAAGAAGCGATGCTTCGCGCCTTCCGCTTTTTCCGCGGGTTTCACGGCGGAGACGCGCGCGCGTGGCTTTTGCAAATTGTGCGCAATACTTGTTATACCTGGTTGGAGAAGAATCGCCCTGTGGAACTCATGACCGAATTCGACGAAGAAATGCATCCGCAACCCAGTGTGTCTCCCGAGGCATTGGCCATCGCGGGAGACAATCGGGACCGCCTGACCCGCGCCCTGGAGTCGCTGCCGCCGCGCTTCCGCGAAGTTCTTGTCCTCCGCGAGCTGGAAGGCTGCTCTTATAAGGAGATCGCGGCGATCACTGCCATTCCCATCGGTACGGTGATGTCTGCTCTTGCCCGCGGCCGCCAGCGGCTGCAACGCGCGCTCACGCATTCCTCCCCGCAGGAGGCTTCCCGTGAGCTGTGATTATACGCGAACGGTGCTTCACGGTTATCTCGATGGCGAGCTGGACGCCACCCGCGCCGGGGAGTTTGAACGGCACCTGGAAGCTTGCCGGGAATGCGCCAACACCCTGGGGGCGGAAGAATCGCTGCGTTCGTCCTTGCAGCGTTCCGGTCTCTACGAACATGCTCCCGTATCGCTGCGCAAGAGAATTCGAGCGGATCTGGATGCGGCGACGGCGCCGGCTTTAGCTCTCCGTATTCCCGTATGGCGATGGTTTGCTGTTGCCGCCGCGATCCTTCTCGTTGCCTCCATATCCTGGTATGCGTGGCCGCGTCTCCAAAATAGCGCGGCTTCCGCCCCGGTGACCGCAGCAGAAATTATTGACGCGCACGTGCGCTCGCTTCAGCCCGGCCACCTCATGGATGTTGCGTCCACGGACCAGCACACCGTGAAGCCGTGGTTTAACGGCAAGCTTGCGTTTATTCCTCCGGTGAAGGACTTCGCGGACGAAGGGTTTTCATTGATCGGCGGCCGTCTGGATGTTCTAAACGGCCAGAATGTCGCCGCGCTTGTTTACGCGCGCCGCAAACACATCGTCAATGTTTTTGTATGGTCCACGAAAGAGCCGGACACGCCGATTCATCCCCCCGGCTCGCGGCAAGGATACCAGTGGGTGCATTGGCGTCATCAAGGGATGGAATTCTGCGCCGTTTCGGATGTATCTGCCGCCGACCTTCACGAACTCGCGCAACTCCTCTACGAATAAGATTCGGGTTCCCTGCGGATATGCCTCTAGAGGTAACCGCGATTCATCCCAGGAAGTGTGCGGGGTAAGGGATGGGGCGCGAATCTGGACTACGGCGCGGGCTTGCTGTTCACGTACGCCTTTGGAATCTTCTTCGCATAGATCAGATGCAGCGTCAGACTCTTCGTCTGCCCCGGACGGAGGTTGACGTTTTTCTCCCAATCGGAGAACACCCCTTTTCCTGACGCCCGGATATCGTAATTGTCTGCCTTCAGCTTCGGAATCGTGAAGTGACCGTAAGCATCCGTGTGCACCACGTGCGGAGCGCTGCCGTTCGCCGATTGGTACGAGACACTCGCATGTGCCACGGGCCTGTCGTCCGGGCCTATCACCACGCCGCTCAGCGTTGCGTTCGACTTGCTTTGCGGCGCAGCAGACACACTCGCCGCCGTTAGAAGGAACAGAAGAATCATCGCCGTTTCGGGTGTGCGCCTCATTGGTTCCAGCCTCATGTGTGCATTCAAAAGAGAGCACCTGCGAGAGTGAACAGCCTGGGTCGATCTTGGCCGCACTTTCTCCTGCAACCTCGAGTGTAAGGCGCTTGTAGCCCTCGGAACTGCCGTATGTGGAAAATGTGTCCCGGCGCCAACCTGCCAGTTCGGACAGGGCGTAACCTTGTTTCAAGATCGCTTCAGCGCTTCAGCGAGGTCGTTCCCGCGCTTTTTCGCCAGCTGGCGGACCAGACCGCCGCCGGCTTGGAAGGTTATGGCACGTTGAAGTATGCCTGATCCCAGCCGGCTGAAATCTCTGCCTACAAGCTCACATCCATTTGCAGTTCCAGAATCATTTTCTGGAGAACGGCATTGGCAAGCTTTTGCTCGGCTTCCGTGTCTTGCTTCTTCTTTCGCAGTGCGTCGAGCTGCGTCTCTTCCTCGTCGAGTTGCTTGGTGTAGCGTTGCAGCAGCGTCTTTTCCTCGATGCTGCCTTTCAGCGCTTTCATGTTCTCCCGCAGCCGCCCCTGGTCCGCGAAAATTTGGTCAATCGCTTTTTGCTGCTCTTTGACCGTCCCGTCCAAGTCCGCAACCATTTTTTTCTGCGCCGTAATGATGCGCAACGCCTTCTCGATCTCCGCGTTGATCGAATTCTGCCGCAGTAGCAACTCGATGTCATCGTTCGTCACGAGGTTCAACTCATATCGCGTATAGAGCGGTCTAGCCTCGTTCACCTCCAGCCTTTCCGTGGTCTTCGGCGCCACGTTCAGCCGGAAACGATGCAGCCCGGCCGCCTTCTCTTCCGGCTTTACGCCATCTTCCTGAAGCTTCCATTCCGGTCGCGCCGGATGCTCAACCACCAGAGTTCGTGGCGTCGTATCTTCATTTCGAACGATATACGTTTTCTTTTCGCGGTCCTCGCTTGTGGTAGTCATCGTGCCGCGGTACATCCGCACCCGCGTTACGCGCTCCCGCGTGCTCTCCAGTTTGCTGTCCACAAGCAGGCCCAAGTCGGTAGCGTAGGAAAGCAATCTTCGTTCGCCCGGCTTGATGGCCTCCACGAGACCCTCGCCTGCGAACGTGTTGCTGTCCAGCACGCTGAAGCTTCCACCGTCCAGAGTCAGCGAACTCGCATTGTTCACCCATAGGGCGCGCAGCGGCCGCGCGACACCGAGCGACTCGCTCCACAAGGAAACCCTTTCTGCCACGATATCCGTCTCGAGGATCGGCACCAGCGCAGACTGGTTCTTTCGAATCGTCACGGGCGCCTTCAGCTTGTATTCGAACAAATCGCCAAGAGCGTTCCCCTCCGCGACAGGCTCGCTCTCCTCCCGTGCCTCCTCGACGACCGCTGCGTCTGCCATCGATGGCGGCTTTAGTGGCTCCGCGCGAAAGCTTCCTCCACCCACTCCAGCCCCGCTTCCGCTCCCAATTCCGCCGGCAACCCCGCCCATCACTCCGCCCATGACCCCTCCGGGCACGCCACCCGCCATCCCCGATACATGCGGGCTGGCAGATGGTTCAAGCGTCGCTGCATGGGTTTGCGGTGTAAGTTGCACGCTCTCCGGCAGGGGCACAACCGGCCGCCGTCCGTAATACGGCTGCGAAAGCTGCTGGATGAACGAATGCGGCGCGCCCGCCACGAGCGACAATTCCACGTCATTCCAATCTTCTCCAATCGTGTTGTCCACGATCGCCCAGCCCTGCAGCAGCGGCTTCTTGCCCGCTTTAGAAGGCAGCACAATTCGGTAGGTCGTCTTCCAGATGGGCACTTCGCTGATGTAACTGACGTAAAGATTGCGCTCGCCCGCGCCGCCAGTGGTCGAAATGGTCATGCGCCGCAGATCCTGCTCCCGCGAAGACGCAATCAGGCCTAAGTAGCGCCCCACTTCCAGCTGCAAATCTTTCTCGATGATTCGAACGCTGGTCGCAGGCGTCACCTTCGCGGTACGCACTTCACCGCGATCGCCCACCAGGGAAATTTCCGTCCATTCCTTGGGTTCCTTCTCCTCCTCGCGCGATTTTTGTTCGACGCTGAGCAGTTTTCCAGCCATCATCGCGCCACTGCCGCTCCGCACTTCCAGCCTCGCTCCGCGCAACGCCGCTAGAAAATCAGCCATCGTCGGATTCTCTCCCAGTGTCAGCCGCAGCGTCGCCAATCGTCGCGCCAGCGGAGCTTCCGAGTTGTAATCCACGCCTGATATTCTTCCACCGGAAAGATCGAGCACCGTCAGTGACTTCAACACGTCATTCAGTTGCGCGCTCGTGAAGTCCACGTGGACATCCTGGCTGCCGCGGACGTATCCCAAGTGCTCGAAATATCCCACGCCATTCTTATAAAGAACCACGCGCCGCACCGGCAGCTTCGCCGCGGACGGATTTGCGCTTTCCCGCGCTTTCGCCGCAATTTCCGGAGTCCCGGAAGCAGTTGGTACGGCACTGTTCTCCTGCGCTGGATTCGAATGGCAAATCAGAATGGAAATACACAGTACTGGCAAGACCCGTTTCACGTTGCACCCCCGCCGATGCGAGTTACTTTCTCGCCCATCGAGATGCGAACTACATCCGCTGCGTTGTCCGGTTTCGCAAATAAGCTCCGGGCAAATCACCGCTGTACCGGACCCGATGCTGCTCCTGGCCGTAGAGAAGCCGCGCCTCCTGTGAAATACTTAGACACCAACTCGAACCGAGGAGTTCCGATGCCCCGTTACCTCACTCAACACACTCTCGCTTGTCTGACGCGGCAGGGCGCCGAAGCCCTTGCACAGCGGATGAAGGCCGGCGGCACGGCTCACGCCGAGCGCATCCTCGTTAATATGCTCGAGGGGAAAATGTTCGCAGAATTCCGCGCGGAGTCCCGCGAAGCACTCGAAGGCTGGCTCAAGACCGAGGGCATGCACTACGATTTTCTGGTGCGCGTCGAGTGGGAAATGCACGGCGACAAGCTGCAACCCGCCGAGTAACATCGTCAGGGCTTCGGCCAAAACGCAAGCTTCGTCCTCCTCGCATACCCCATTTTCAGAAACATTCTATTTGCGCGCGAGATCGCGGCTGCGATCCCGCGCCGCACCGGCACTTCTGCACCGTCATATTTTGAGGACGTGAGGAGCAAATCACTTCTCGACTGGGAACACGGCTAAAACGATTTAGATCATTCCTTTTGCGAGGGTCTATGCTACTAAGGGGACCCATCACGCAGAGAAAGGGACTGGATGAAGAGGCTTCGCTTCCTCGTTTCGCTGATCACCAAGGAGAACGACTACCAACTCGAGCAAGCCGCCGCCGCGCAGCAAGCCTCGCACCGGCTGGGGACAGACTTAGACATCCTCTACGCCGACAACGACGCCATCACGCAGAGCACGCAGATCTTGAAAGCGGTACAAGCGGCCCCCGAATCGCGGCCAGATGCCATCGTGTTCGAGCCCGCGGGAGGCACGGCCCTGCCGCAAGTGGCGCGCGCCGCCATCCACGCTGGAATCGGCTGGGTTGTCTTGAACCGGGAAGCGGACTACCTGACAGAGTTGCGCCGCTCTTCGCGCCTGCCGATCTTTGCGATCAGTTCCAACCACATTGCCATTGGCCAAATTCAGGCCCAGCAGTTTGCCGCACTGCTTCCGCGTGGGGGATCCATTCTCTACATCCAAGGGCCCTCGGAGAACTCCGCGGCGAAGGAGCGCACGGCGGGGATGCAAAAATCACTCCCCTCGAATATCCAAGTTGTCGCACTGCGCGGCCAATGGACAGAGGAGAGCGCCTACAAGAGTGTCACCTCCTGGCTGAAGCTCAATCTCTTGCACCGCGTGAGCATTCATCTGATCGGCGCGCAAAACGATGTTATGGCCTTGGGGGCGCGCAAAGCCTTGCTGGATCTCACCAACGTAGACGAAAGGGAGCAGTGGCTGCGGCTCCCGTTTACGGGCGTGGATGGGCTGCCCAAGACGGGGCAAACATGGGTGCGGACCGGTTCGCTGAAGGCCACCGTGGTTGTGCCGCCGAACACCGGGCAGGCCTTAACGATGCTCTCGGAAGCAATGAAAACGGGCTCGACGGTTCCCGAGCGCACCAGCACGGTTCCATCCTCGTTTCCCTCACTGGAGAAGCTGGCTGGCCAGGCTCCGTGACCGGAATCGCCACGCAGCGTCCCAAAAGCGGTCACTTTATAGTCTGAAATTATTCCCTAGTACTCCTGTTAACCATTTATTTTCTGTAGCTTGCGGGGGCGATGAACCTGGAGCTTGGACTGCGTACTTGCTCTGGGTCATGTGCAGCACTTCTCTTAGCTTCAATCGCACTGCTCGCACCGGGTTGCTTCTGGAAGCCCGAAGGGGTGACCGTGAATCGCTGGCCAAGCTGATCTTGCCGTATGGGCCAGGCTTGTACTTTGGCGCGTTGCGGCTGACAGGCAATCCCGCCGATGCCGAGGATGTCCGCCAGGAAGCATTCCTGAAGGCGGTATCCCGGCTAGAACAGTTCACCGGATCTCAGGACGAGACGCGGGACGATCTGCGCGCCTGGGTTTCCCGCATCGCGGCAAACGCTTCGATTGACGTAATCCGCAAACGACGGGATGGCAGGCTCTTTTCGTTGGAAGAAACCAGCGGCCCAGGAGAGGAGACACTGGGAAGCAATGTAGCCACGCCGGAGGACAATCCTGAGAAGCGTTTTGCGCGGCGCGAAACCCGCAAGCTCATGTCCGACGCCATTGCCCAACTCGCGCCGGAACTCCGGCAGGTTTGCCTGCTGCGCGACGTGCTGCAATACTCGACGCAAGAAGTTTCCGAGAAACTACACATTTCGGCGATGGCGGTGCGGCTGCGGCTCTTCCGCGCGCATCGCAAGCTCCGGGAAAAGCTGAGCGAGGCCTTGCGGCCGCAGCAACGCCAGCCATCGGCTCCCCTAACGCGGCGCGTGGAAGAGCGCAAGCGCGAGACTCGGATTCCGCTGGGTGCGTTTGCGGAGTGTGCGTGTGGTGATTGAAGCAAAATCGGGCAGTCCATCGTAAACTGCGAGAAAATCGTTCTCCGTAGTTCCGCTCTCGACAAGTCTAAAGGTCTTTCACGAAAGAGCTGGCCGTCCTCGTTGTCGGACGTTGCCCCAGGAGAATTCAGCTCGCCCTGCTGCGGAATAAGGAGAAGCACATTCACGTTGGGAGGAGTAGAATCGGGACAGTTCCTCTGCCCAGGAGGACCATGGAACAAGATCGACGCCGAAGTCCCCGGTATCCCTTTGCCGCATCGGTGGAAATGCGTCAGGGAACGTCAGCAGACAAGATAACGGCGAGCGTCAGCGAGCTCAGCATGAATGGGTGCTACGTGCAGACTCTCTATCCTTTCCCGGTGGGGACGACGCTTAGCGTAAAGGTGTTTACGCCCACGGAGTTCTTCGAAGGCCAGGCCTCCGTGATCTATACGCTCGAAAATGAAGGCATGGGGCTGATGTTCAAGGAAACCAAGCCTTACTACCTGATGGTTTTGAGAAAATGGCTCCTGGCCGCGATGATGGGGGCCAAAAAAGAGACTCCCAGTTGATCCCATTCTCGGACCTGCATTTCCTCAAGACGTTGGCTGCCCGAAGACATTCGCTTTCATCGCGCTCGGAGAAACGGTTCGACCTACGCTTCTAATTCTTCAAGGCGGCGTTTTTTTGGCTCGATGCCAAGAAGAAGAACGACCGCGGTCTGCACGACAAGTAGTCCGATCATCAAGGTGAGGACCCCGCCGATTCCGTAGGACCGGAACAAAGCCACGGCCAGGAACGGCGTAAGGATCGTCGCGCCACGCCCGAACGTGTTGCAGATCCCGGCGGCGCGCAGCCGAACCTCGGTCGGGAATAGCTCTGGGATGTAGATGGCAAAGAGGACCGAGACGAGAACGTAGATCGGAATGGTCAACAGGAAGCCGATGGGGAGCAACGCCCGGGGCTCATGGATAAATGGATAGATTCCGCCGAGCACGATGGTGAGCAGTGATGCGCCCGCGATGGTCGGCTTGCGTCCCCAGGAGTCCGCCGTAAATGCGCCGATGGCCGACCCGATCGGCGCACCGAGTGACATGACGAGAGAATAGCGAAAGGAGGTGACGATGCTGAGTCCCTCGTGAACAAAGAATGTGGGCAGCCACGTCACAAAGCCGAAGATCAATGTGTTCATGACGATCAGGGTGGTGGCGCCCACAATCATACGAGGGAGGAGCAGAGGGCTGAGCAGCGAACCGAGGTTTCGCGTGGGTGGAGCCGATCGGCAAATCACGGGCGCAGGGAGAGGACCGTGCTGCTGCGAAACTTCGCGTTCCATCGATTGCAATAAAGCTTCCGCCTCTTCGCTCCGCCCGACCGATTCCAGCCAACGCGGCGACTCGGGCAGCGCTTTCCGCAAATACCAGACCACCAGCGCACCGAGCCCGCCAAGGATGAACATGGCGCGCCAGCCGAGTCTCGGAATGATGAGCGTTCCCAGAAGTGCAGCAACCGGCAGACCGCTAACCACGACGACATTCATGCCGCCCAGCCATTTGCCGCGGGCCTCGGGCGGGATGAATTCCGTCATGGTCGAGTATCCGACGACGTTTTCGGCGCCGAGGCCTACTCCCATTGCAAAACGCAGCAGAATCAGCGCCGTCATCGAAGGTGCGAAGGCGGAGGCGAGGCAGGCGAAACCGAAAATGGCGAGATTCGCCTGATAGGTAAAGCGGCGGCCGTAGCGGTCCCCGAGGAAACCGGTCAGGAAGGAGCCGAACATCATGCCAACAAACGTGAGGGACATGAATTGCGCATTCTGAGCCATCGTGGAAAAGCCGCTTTGGAACGTGGCGCCAAGGACGGTGGCGGCGACATAAATGTCAAACCCATCGAAAAACATACCTGCGCCGATTAACCACATGATGCGGCGATGAAACGAGGAGAGCGGGAGGCGATCGAGGCGCGCGCCGGCGTTGACAGTCACAGAGAGTTCACTTCACCCTCGCCAATACAGCCATGCTGCCCGCGACCAGGGCTTCCACGGCAAGGCGGGAATTTTCATCAAACGAGTTCTGCTGCGCGTTTTGAAAAAATTGTTTGCAGCGGCGCGCCGCGGCCGGGTCGAGCCGAAGGATGCGCTTTACAAGGGCGTCCGCTTCAGCAGAAAGGCGCTTCGGCGGGACAATTTGCGAGATAAGGCCGATCTGCAGCGCGCGCTTCGGTTCGATAGGTTCGCCGAACAACACCAGCGGAAAAGCGAAGCGCGGCAAGGTGTACTCACCCAGATACGCCATGATGGCGGCGGGGGCGAGACCATGTTGCATCTCCGGGAATCCCAGGGCGGCGCGCTCGGCGACCAGCACGAAATCGCCAAGGATCGCCAGCCCAAATCCAAAGCCGAAGGCATCGCCTTGTACTTCCGCAACGCTAATCAAAGGGGAAGATCGCAAAGCCCGTTTGAACTCGACGATGCGAGCGGCTTCATGACGAATGGACGCTTCATCACGTCCAGCGCGTTCACGCCCCGTGCAGAAGACCTTGCCGCGCGCGCGAATCCGCAAAACCCGCGCGCTCGGCTGAGACGATTGGGCGCGAAGTTCGGCCAGCATAGCCTCGAACATCGCGCCGGTAACCTCGTTCCCGTGCGCGGCATTGCTCAACGTAAAGCTGAGCACATCCCCGGTCCGTTCAACAATGATCCCCGCTGCGGACCCGGACGTGTCGCGAGGCTTTGCTTTGGACATGCCGGGAACGGTATACAAGAGATGCAGCGACTGTCAAATTACGGTGTGGCACCGATGGAAGCGGGTCACTTGTCGCTGGAAGTCGTGCGCCTCCATTTCGCCGAAACACACCACGATTTGTTCACGGTGAAGGAAGAAAAGGCGGGAACCGGGTCTGTATCGATTATTTAACCGTGCGGACGGTTGAAACCGTACGTGCTTCCGGATGCTTGGGCGACCAGTCTTCGGGGGGAAACGCTACGCGCCAGAATGTCGGGCGGGGCGCAGAAAATTCCAGACCTACCTCCGCCCTGCCGCTGCGGACCGGACCGAGGAACGCAACATGACACTCCTGCTCCTCCTCCGTTTTGTTGTGCTTCATCTGCACCTTGCTTCCGCTGGTGAGACGCGCGCCCAGCAAAACCAGGGCTCCGTGTGCGTTAATGGCGAGCGTTTCCGTATTCTCCTCGAAGTTTTGGCCCTGGGCGTCCGCTCCTCGAATGCGGACTGCGACCTGCATCAGCACGCGCTGGCTGCGGCGTCGCGCTCCCGTATTCGAAGTTGTGTTCGCTCCCTGCGCCATACTACCTCGCTCCCATCACTATACGCGGCGGGGGACGATTGTCGACAATCTCCCGGACCGCAGGATTCAAACTCGATACCGGGTTTCTTCAGCTGCGCTGGTCGATGGGCACGTAATGGCGCGTGTCGTGTCCGAGATAAATCTGCCGCGGCCGCGCGATTTTCTGCTCGGGGTCCAGAAGCATCTCTTCCCATTGCGAGATCCAGCCCGAGGTGCGCGGAATCGCGAACAGCACGGGGAACATGGTCATGGGGAAACCCATCGACTGATAGATGAGGCCGGTGTAGAAGTCCACGTTGGGATAAAGCTTGCGCTTCACGAAGTAGTCGTCTACCAGGGCGATACGCTCGCATTCCAGCGCGATTTCCAGAAGCGGATTCTTGCCCATCAGGTCGAACACTTCGTAAGCTATGTGTTTGATGATGCGGGCACGGGGATCGTAATTCTTGTACACGCGGTGGCCGAAGCCCATGAGTTTGACTTCGCCGGCTTTCACGCGCTTGATGAATTCCGGAACTTTCTGAATCGAGCCAATCTCCATCAGCATGCGCAGAACTTCTTCGTTGGCGCCGCCGTGGAGCGGGCCGTACAGCGCCGCAATCGCCGCGGCCGTGGCGGAGTATGGATCAACGTGTGAACTGCCGACGCCGCGAATCGTGTTTGTGGAACAGTTCTGTTCGTGATCCGCATGCAGGATGAAGAGAACGTCCAGGGCGTGTTCCAGCGTGGGATTGGGCCGGTATTTGGCTTCGGACGTGCGGAACAGCATGTTCAGAAAATTGCCGGGATAGCTCAAATCGTTATCCGGATACACAAACGGCATCCCCAAGGTATGCCGGTAGGAAAACGCCGCGATCGTAGGCATTTTGCCGACGAGCCGGAAGGTTTGCTTCTTGCGAGACTCCGCGCTGAAAATGTCTTTCGCGTCGTGATAGAAAGTCGAAAGCGCGGCAATCGTGGAAATCGTCATTCCCATGGGATGCGCGTCGTAGTGGAAGCCGTCGAGAAATTTCTTGATGCTCTCGTGGATGTAGGTGTGGTGCGTGACGTTGTACGTCCATTCCGTAAGCTGCGCCGCGGTCGGAAGTTCGCCATTCAGCAGCAGATAGGCGGTTTCGAGGTAGGTGCTTTTTTCCGCGAGGTCTTCGATGGGGTAGCCGCGATACCGCAAGATACCGGCGTCGCCATCAATATAAGTAACCTTGCTGATGCAGGAGGCCGTGTTGTTGAACGCCGGGTCGTAGCTCATCATCCCGAAGTCTTTGGGGTCGACCTTGATTTGGCGCAGATCGGCAGCGCGGATGGTGTCATGGGTTATTGGAACTTCATACGATTTGCCGGTGCGATTGTCGGTGATGGTCAGTGTTTCGCGGGGCGCGGCGGAGCTCTCGGGCTTCTTCGTTTGCGTTGCGGTGAGTGGGGAATCCATTGAACGAACCTCGGCGGCTGAGGCAACAAAAGTTGCCTTGCTTCACCACTCTACACCAAAGGGGCCGCCGCCGGGAACTGGCCGGAGGGCCTGGGCAAAACCCTCATAGCAGGCCAGTTGCGGGACGGGCAGGATCCGGGAAGCCCGCGAACTGCACCTCTTGACAATAGTCGTTATAACGAGTATCATCGTCCGGTCAACCCCGGAGGTGGGTCATGATGAACATCCGCAAGAGCTACGAACGCGGCCACGCCGATCACGGCTGGCTGGATACCCATTTTACGTTTTCGTTTGCTGATTACTTCGATCCCGAGCATGTGCAGTTCCGCACGCTACGCGTTATGAACGACGACCGCGTCGCCGGCGGCGGCGGTTTTCCCAAGCACCCGCACCGCGACATGGAAATCGTCACCTACGTTCTGGAAGGAGCGCTGGAGCACAAGGACAGTATGGGCAATGGGTCCGTCATCCGACCCGGTGACGTGCAATACATGAGCGCGGGAACGGGCGTCGCACACAGTGAATTCAACGCTTCGAGGACCGAGTCGGTGCATCTGTATCAAATCTGGATGCTTCCGCAGAAGCCGGGACTGAAGCCGGCGTACGATCAGAAAAACTTCAGCAAAGCTGAAAAGCGCGGCAAGCTGCGCCTGGTCGCTTCCCCGGACGGGCGCGAAGGCTCGATAAAGATCCGCCAGGACAACGAACTGTACGCGACCCTGCTCGGTGCCGGCGAAACCGTGAAGCACGAACTGAAAAAGGATCGGCACGCCTACGTGCAAGTGGCGCGCGGCAGCGTGCAGTTGAACGGGACGAAGCTGGACGTCGGTGATGGGGCGGCCATCTCCGCAGAAAAAGCCATCGAGCTGACCGGCGTCGAAGACGCCGAAGTGCTGCTCTTCGACCTGGCCTGATTCGTTGCGAAGGGAAGAGCGCGCCGGAGGTGGACCCTCCGGCGCGCCCTTTTGGATTGCGGCTCTGGTTTCAACCGCGCGTGCGGCGGAATTCGCGCATGAAGCCTGTGAGCGCTTCCACGGCTTCCAGCGTCACCGCGTTGTAGAGAGATACGCGGATTCCGCCGACCGAGCGATGCCCGGCCGTGCCAACCATGCCAGCAGCGGCAGCTTCCTTGGCAAACTGCTTTTCGACCTTCTCGTCGCCACCGCCAACCCGAAATACCACGTTCATCTTCGACTGCGAGCCCTTCTCGACCGGACAGCGGTAGAATCCGGCACTTGTCTCTATCGAGTCGTAGAGGAGCTTGGCTTTGGCATCGTTGCGCATCTCGATGGCCGCAACTCCCCCAGCGGCTTCGATCCACTCGAGCACCAGCCCGACGACATACACAGCAAACGTCGGCGGCGTGTGGTAGAGCGACTTCTCTTGGATGTGGGTGCGGTACTGCAGCACTGTCGGCAGATTCTTGTCAGCCCGCTCGGCCAGGTCCTTGCGAACAATGACGACGGTGGCGCCGGAAGGGCCGAGGTTTTTCTGGGCGCCGGCGAAAATCAAACCGAACCTGTTCACATCAACCCTGCGCGAGGCAATGTCGGAAGACATGTCGGCAACCAGCGGCACATTCGCGGTCTCCGGCAGCGTTGTCCATTGTGTGCCTTCGATGGTGTTATTGGTACAGATATGCACGTAGGAAGCGTCCGGTGAGAACTTAATTTCGTCCAATCGCGGAAGGCGGGCGAATTTCTCGGTTTCGGTGGATGCGGCGATGTTGTGCAGGATTCCCTTTTTGAGCTCGCCGATGGCCTTGGCGGTCCACATGCCCGTGTGAAGCACATCCACGGGCTTCCCGGGCAGGCAGAGGTTCATGGGCGCCATGGTAAACTGCATGCTTCCCCCGCCTTGCAGGAAAATCACAGCATAATCATCCGAAATTCCGAGAAGGCTGCGTAGCTTTTGTTCCGCCGCGCCGATAATGCTTTCGAATTCGGGTGAGCGATGGCTCATCTCCATGACGGACATGCCGCTGCCGCGCCAGTCGAGAAGTTCCCCGCGGATTCGCTCCAGAACGGGGAGAGGTAGCGCCCCGGGGCCGGCATTGAAGTTAAAAGCGCGCTTGGTGGCCTGTGCAAAAAGCGTGGACGAAGTCACGATGGCAAAAACCTCTTTCTTCGAGCGTTGCAGCAAGGCAGGGACGGGGTTCGCACTGCCAACTTAGCAATCCAGAATAACAGAATCGGACGGCTCGGCCGAACGGCGTTCGGGAGAGCATGTCAGGGGTGTAATTGCCTTCCGATCGAAATAGCTAAGCCATTACGTACCAGCAAGTTCGCAATCGCTTCCATGGTTGTTTTCCATTGCGAAATTGGGCAACGTACTCTTGACTTCGTGGGGGGTGTGCGAGCAAAACTACTATAGCTTCCTTCCCCGAGGGGCTTGAAAAGCGAGAGGACGCCTACGTTCCCCGTAGCGGCGCGCTCGCTGGAATTTCTAAAGGAGAATTTTGAGCGCACCGGACGCCAATTCAGGGGGCGGTCGGCAGCAGCAATTCGAGTTCTCGATTGGCTGTGTGCCTTTCCAGCTCCAAATGTCCGATGCGCGGCTGTTCCGCGCGGCGTCACTGCGGTATGCCGCGTTCACGGGAGCCGTTGCGCAGCCCATCGAAATCGCTCTGAATGAATCTTCCTTCGTGGAGAGCCTTCCTGCCGAATTTGCGTATAACTTTGAGGGTGCCTGCCTTCGCACGGATTCCAGGAAAACTAGATTTGATGGCGTCCGCAACGACTACGCGCTTGATTCGCTGCTGCGGATATTGCTCAGCTGGAAGCTCACCGGCCGCCATGGTTTTCTATTGCACGCGGCCACCGTCATTCGCAACGGCAAAGCATACGTGTTCACCGGCAAGTCGGGCGCGGGGAAAAGCACAGTGGCCTCGCTTTCGCCGAAAGGCTGCGTTCTCACCGATGAAATCTCGCTCCTGCGGCGTGAAAACGGCCAGTGGCAGGCCCACGGGACTCCCTTTTGGGGAGAATTCCGCGCGGCAGGGTCAAATACCAGCGCTCCCGTGCAAGGCATTTACCGGTTGGTGCAGGGGGCGGAGAATCGAGTGGCCTCGCTCCGTCCGCGGAAGTTGATTCGGGCTCTTTTGCCGAACGTCCTGTTCTTCTGTTCGGAATCCGAAGCCACCCGGCGCCTTCTGGAAATCGTAGGCCATGCTGCGGAAGAGATATCCGGTTACGAATTGACCTTTCGTAAGGACTCCGCGTTTTGGGAGGTTCTCCCGGCATGACATCCAAGCCCTCCGTTTCCTGGCAGAAGAATCCCGCATTGGCGTGGAGAGAAATTGACGACGCCACCGTGATCATCTCGCCGACGGACAGCGTGATGCATGAGCTCAATGACACCGGAAGCTTTCTCTGGAAAAACATCGATGGGCGCAGATCGGCGGCGGAATTGGCCGGACTGCTCGCCGAGACTTATGAGGTGGCTCCGGACGTCGCGCTGACCGACACGCAAGCTTTGCTCGATGAGATGTCAACACGGAAACTGGTTGTGCCCATCCCGGCGACAGGCGGAGATTTGCGTTGAACACCAGTGCAGCAGTGGGGGCCACCCCGGTCATGGACCGTCTCATCTCGCGCACCGTGCGCAAGCACCAGCCGCTCAGCGTGCATTTCGATTTGACGTACCGCTGCAATGAACGCTGCGTGCACTGTTATCTGGACCATGACGATCACGGCGAACTCTCCACCGCCGAATGCCTGGCGGTCCTGGCACAACTGGCGCAGGCCGGGACCCTCTTCCTCACTTTCAGCGGCGGCGAGATTTTTTTGCGCCGCGATCTCTACGAAATCCTCGCGGAGGCGCGGCGCCTGCATTTTGACATTAGCCTGAAAACCAACGCGCTGCTGGTGACGCCGGAGCGCGCCGAGCGGTTGCGCGAATTTGGCGTGCGACGCGTGCAAATCAGCGTTTACAGCGATATTCCCGAAGTGCATGACGCCATCACCAAGGTGTCCGGTTCCCTCGAGCGCACGCTGGCGGCGATTCCTCTTCTGCTCAAGCGTGGCTTGCAAGTGAAACTGGCCTGTCCGCTGATGCGCGAGAATTTGCTGGCCTATCGCGGAGTGATGGCTCTCGCGGAAAAAATCGGCGTTCCCTATGTGCTGGACCTGACCATCACGCCAATGATGGATGGCAGCGAAGGACCGCTCGCGCACCGCGTGCCCGTTTCCTCGCTCCTGCCAGTCCTCGAAGATCCTCAGCCGCATGCCTGCACGCCGCAACCTACCGCGGAGGCTGCGCTGGCCATGAAGCAGTATCCGGCGGTAATCGGGAGCGCCGTAACGAGCGGAATGGAAAGCGAAGCGTACGAAGACCTGCCATGCAGTGCGGGCCATAATAGCTGCTACATTTCGCCCTATGGGGATGTGTTCCCCTGCGTGCAACTGCCCCAAGCGGCGGGGAACCTGCGCCGCACGCGCTTCCGCGATATCTGGGATCACGCGCCGCAACTCGAGCGGCTTCGCGGGGTTCGGGAGAGCCAGCTTCCCCTTTGTTCGCGCTGCGAAATTCGCAGCTACTGCGAGCGCTGCCCAGGCCTGGCGCTGATGGAAGGCGGGGACCTGCTTGGAGCGTACGAGCGCGCCTGCGAACTCGCGGAACAGAAAGCGCGACTGGCGGGCGTCACCGAGCCACGAAGCGCGCTTCATAAAGAGCAAGCGGCGAACTCCCTGCAGCCAACGATGGAAAACGATTCTGCTTCTGTTATTGCAAGTTGTGGTTCACACTGAAGGAACAACGAATGGCCGACGACCCAAAGAACTCTCCCCAGACGCAGAGCGGAAGCGGCGGAAAAAAGCCATACACCAAGCCAAGCGTCGTTTCCGAACCCATTTACGAGACGTTGGCTTTGGCATGCACCAAATTGCCCGGCCAAGGTGCCCTTTGCGGCGGCTCTCCCAAACGATCGTAGAGGAACGGCCGGCCTTCCGAAGATCTAGGGACAACCGATGCCTCTCACCTGGGTACTGTAGTTTTAGGCAAGTTGGAACTTCCCTCTTATTGACCATTTCCCTTTGCATCATCAGGCTAGGAACATAGGTTGCATCCGTTCCTTCCCGGACGACGCCAAATTTCCTGCTCCTGTTCGGAACAGGCCGTGACCCTGGGTTTCTTGAATCGGTGACGAAGCCGGTTTTTTCCCGGTTTGCTGACCGGCAGAGGCGCGGCCATTGGAATTTCAGTCTTGAGGATTTGATGCTAACAAGCACCGATCAGCGGAAAGAGACGGAGCGTGTCAGCGGCGAACGCCGCGCCGGGGACGCTGTGTGCATCGCCGATGCGCTCAAGCGTCGTGGCCGCATCGCGCTTCGGGTCCAGGGCACAAGCATGCTTCCGTGGGTGCGGCCGAAGGACATCGCCCTGATTCGGCAGACCGCCATCGAAAATGTGCGCTGCGGCGACATCGTCCTGTTCCGGCGCAAAAACCACCTTTTCGTTCACCGCATAGTGAAAAAGCAGGGCCCGCTCGAAGCGGCTCAGCTTTTGGCCAAGGGCGACGCGCATCCGACTCACGATGGCATCGTGGAAAAACAGGAATTGCTTGGTCGAGTGATGCGAATTTATCGCCAGGGCCGGCGCATCGATCTCGATGCACCGGGCCAGCTCGCTCTGGGACTGTTCATTTCCCAGCTCTCGCTGTACAGCCGATTTTGGTACCCACTTGCAAGATTTGTGGCGATTGCCACGCGGCCGGCTCGCCGCTTGATGCACGTTCTTCATATCTCCAGCGCGGCGGTTCGCTGAAGCTCAGTACTTCTGCCCTTGGTTTTCGCCAAGCAATGCAAATTCCACTCGTTTGCGCATCGGATCGATGCGCTCGGCGCGCACGCGAACCTGATCACCGAGGTGCCAGCCCACTTCCTTTGGTTTTGCTCCTCGGCCCCGCCGGCCGACGGAGCCTCCCCGTCCATTACGACTTGCCAAGGCGATGATGGCATGGTCGCGTTCGCGGTACACACAGCGGGCGCCGGCAAATTCTTCCAGCGCGCCGATGGGCACTAACCCCTCCACGAAAACTTCAAACAACTCCACGAAGAATCCGAACTTTTGCACGGAGATGATCAGCGCATCATATTCCTCACCGAGATGCTGTTCCATGAATTGCGCCGTTTTCCAATCCATCAGTTCGCGCTCGGCGCCATTCGCCCGGCGCTCGGCTTCGGAGGATTCGGCAGCGATCTCCTCCAGGTGCCTGTGCGAATACCGCGTCGCTTCCGAACCGCGCGGCGCGGCGGCCACCGTGTTTGCGCCCGGCGCATGATCTTGGGGATGCTCGAGAGCCCATTTCAAGACGCGATGCACGATGAGATCGGGGTAACGCCGGATAGGCGAAGTAAAGTGCGTGTATTCATCAAAGCCGAGCGCGAAATGGCCGAGGGAATCAGCGGCATAGCGCGCTTGCTTCAACGATCGCAGCATGAGGTATGAAATGATGCGTTCTTCCGGCTTTCCGGCGACCTTTCGAATGAGTCGCTGATAATGCTGCGGCGCGATGTGCAATTCGGCCCCCGGTAGCGCCACTCGCATGCCGCGCTCCCGGCCATGGCCGTAGGAATCAGGCCGGCCGGCCTTCGCAGGCGATGGAACGCGGCCATGCCGGACGGCGATTTCCCGCTGATGCAAGTTTTCGACGCCCAAGGAGTATCCAAACGCTCGCGCCAGCTCTTCGAACTCCAGCACCTTGCGCGCGTCCGGCTTTTCATGGACGCGGTGCAGCGCTTCGATGCCCCGCCGCAAAAGATAGCCGGCCACCGCGCGGTTCGCCGCGAGCATGAACTCTTCAATCAGCCGGTGCGCGATGTTCCGCTCGCTGCGCGTGATATTTGTCATGCGCTGCTCTTCGTCAAACTCGATCACCGGCTCCGGTAGGTCGAAGTCAATCGACCCGTGTTCATTGCGCCGCGCGTTGAGCAGCAGCGCCAGTTCCTTCATGTCGCGAAAATGATTCGCCAGCGCCGCATACCGCTGGCTCATTTCCGGGTCGTTCTCGAGCACTTTGTTGACGTTCGTGTAGGTCATCCTCTCTGCCGACCGAATCACGCCGGAAGTCATGCGCGCGTTCTTCCAGTGGCCCGCGGCGTCAAACTCCATCAACGCGCTCATCACCAGCCGGTCTTCCTGCGGCTTCAACGAACACATCCCGTTGGAAAGGGCTTCGGGCAGCATCGGCACCGCGCGATCCGGAAAATAGACGGAGGTGCCCCGCAGCCGCGCCTCCTGATCGAGAACCGTCCCCGTGCGAACGTAATGGGCCACGTCCGCGATGTGCACTTGCAAGAGCCAACTGCCGTCGGCGCGATGCTCCACAAAAACCGCGTCGTCAAAGTCGCGCGCCGTTTCTCCGTCGATGGTCACGATAGGCAACTGCCGAAAGTCTTCGCGTCCCGCGCGCTCCGCTTCCCCCGCCGCCTTTGCGCCATGCTCTGCTTCCGCAAGCACTTCCGCGGAAAAGGCATGTGGCAAATGGTGCTTGCGAATAATGATCTCGATGTCCACGCCGAGATCGCCGGGACGCCCCAGAATCTCCACCACGCGTCCGGTCGGCGCAGCGCCTCCCCGCGGATACCGCAGCAACTCCACGTTCACCACCGCGCCGTCGAGCTCCTCCAGCCGAGGGATGCGCCTCGACCGTATGCTCGTTTCATCCCCGCCGCTGAACCCCAGCTTCTTCCACAGCCCCGGCGTCAGTTCCTGCCCGCGCGGTATCTCCACCTCATGCCGAATTCGAACGTCATACGGCAGCACCACATTCTTGTCCGCGCCGTAGCGAAACAATCCCACGACCGTAGGGTGCGCGCGATCCAGAATTCGAACGATGCGCCCTTCCGCGCGCTGCGCCCCGGTAACACCTCCCAGCCGCTGAATCTTCGCCACCACGTGATCCCCGTGCATGGCATCTTCGATCCCGTCCGGTGGAATGAACACGTCGCCATCCAGCCGCGCCACCGGCGCGTCCGGCACCACGAATCCATACCCATCGTGATGCAACACCAGCCGGCCTTTGATTTCATCATTCGCTCGAAGCGCCGCGCGCGGCTGCCCTTGTGCTGCGTCTGGCCTGGATGCCTGGCCAGCCGCTTGCCGTTCCCCTTTTCGGCTGGGGAGCCGATATCGCCCTCCCGGCAACTCCTCGATGGCATGCCGCTTCTTCAGTTTCGACAGCATCTTGAACAACGGCCGAGTGTCCGTCTTTTTCAGGTGCAGCCCTTCAGCAATCTCGTTGGCGGAGGCGGCTTCGCTCCTAACTTGCAGAAAACGCAATATGTTATCGGGGCTGAAGTGCGATGAGCGTTGCATGGGGTGTCGCGCCATAAACAGCTGCTATTTTTCCACCGAGATTCTAGCCACTTTTTTCAGTTCTTCCGGAACTTTTTTCACGTTTCCGGGATTATATAGACAGGCCAACACACGACCGGCCAGTCGCCCTCCGTCTGACTGGCCGGATTCCCCGAAAGGGGAAATACGGGAGGCGGGAAGACCTGGCCCGCCTCCCTTTTCATTTCCAATCTCTCCTCTCGGCCGGTCCGTTTTCCCGCTCTTTTCTCGGCCCTCACGGCCCTCAGTGAACTCTGCGTTTATCATGTTCCTGCAATCCCGCGAACCGTCGAACGCGGTGCGAGTCATTGCCGTCCGCAGCGCCGGCTCATCGGTTGGTTCAATGAGAAATGGTGCTGAGAAACGGATAGTGGCTCGCCGCTCCCATAAAAAACAGCATCGGAAAAGACAGCCAGAACGAAGTCCGTGCCGTCAGATAGTTCCACCTCATCAGCCGCCCGGCTTCGGGCGGCATTGGCGCGCCGTGTTCCGCGCTCGTCCGCGCCCACGCGATCAGCCGTTTCTGCACGCGCCATACCACGCCCCAGGTATTCAGCAGCATCACCAGGCCCAGCCCGCCCCCCACGCTAATCGCCAGATGGGCGTTTGAAACGTTGGGCCCGCCATTCAACGCCAGCACCAGCCACGACGCCGCGATCACCACGATCGAAATTCCAATCACGCGCACCCACACGGTATCGAGTATCCCTTTCGCCGGAAGCTGCAGCGCGTAAATAAACACATACGCCGCGAGCCACACGAGAAACCACAATCCAAACCATTTCCCGATCAGCGCAGGATGCCCCGCCAGCTTCGCGTCCGCCGCCAAATGGATCGAGAAATATCGCAGTCCCACCAGCACCGTCACCACCGCCGACGCGCGAAACCACCCCATTGCCCGCGACATCAGCTGCGGATAAATCTGGACGCGCAACTTCGGATCGTACTGCTGCATCGCTGGTGTCAGCACCAGATTGAAAAAATACAGCAGCCCAATCCAAATAATCCCGAAGATCAGATGCAGCCACCGCAGGAACATCATTTCGTTCGCCAGCGCATTTTCGAGCAAGACGAAGTGCGGCTGCCAAGCAGGAAAGGAAAACGCCAAGACCTGCAAAATCATGGGGACACCTCTGACGAGCTTCGGACCGGCTTGCGCAACCACCGTAGCGGATTGCCCAGCCAACCGTCAATTACGCTCTTGGTGCGCTCTTTCAAGCCCGGCTGCCTTTCTCGGGAAGCCCGGCACCTTCTCCCGTTTCCATCCTCGCCCTAGGTGTAGAATGACGTTCCGCAGCACCATTGGCCCAGGCGGCAAAGCCAGAAATGAGACCACTCATGGGAAAAGCGGTTTTCGCACTCCTTCTGTTGTTCAGCTCGCGCCCCTTGCTCGCGCAAACGGCGCCCGAAGGAATCTGGCAGGGCTATGACGGCGAGTGGCGTCATGTGTCTCGTCAATTGCTCGCACTAGCCGAGGCCATGCCCGAGGGAAAATTCTCGTGGCGTCCGGCACCCGGAGTGCGCTCCACCAGCGAAGTCTTCATGCACATCGCTCTCGCGAATTTTTATCTGCTGAGCGTCACCGGCCCCCCGATGCCCGCCGACTTAAAAGAAGACATGGAGAAATCCGTCACCTCGAAAGCCGAAGTCATCCGCTGGCTTCAGCGTTCTCTCGACGCCGTGAAGTCCGCCCACTTGGCGGTCACGCCAAATGACCTCGCACGCAAAGTCCATATTTACGATCGCGACGCCACCGTCGACGGCATGTACCTGCGCATCATCGTTCATGCCAACGAGCACATGGGCCAGCTCATCGCCTACGCGCGCATGACCGGCGTCACTCCCCCGTGGTCCAAAAACCAGTAATCGCCAGCCGGCCGGAAGTCCAGCGTTTAAGGTCGGTCTGGCTTTGCTGGCACATCCCATCGAGCGATGCGGGTTGTGGACCGGGAGCTCGGAACGAAGAAGCGGCGGGGCTTGACGGGGAACTCGGCGGAGCGACGCGCCAGATCGAGCCGGCTCCGGAAAGCGATTCGTCTGCAAATCTCTTCAGTGAGATTGGTGCCCGAGAGAGGACTCGAACCTCCACGACCTTGCGATCACTGCGACCTGAACGCAGCGCGTCTGCCAGTTCCGCCACTCGGGCACGAGTGCGGATTCACCCCAACCGCGTCGGGCTGAATCCTGAGATGGTTCACCCCGGCCGGGCCGGGATCACGCATACAACGAGGCTTTTTCATTGTGCCCGCGGCTCCACCCTTTGTCAACGCGCCCGGGAGTACCTGAATTCGCGGCCTCGTTTGCGGAGCGAGAGAGTTCAAGAAAGGGCAGAAACCCCTTGGCATTGCGCATCATTTCTTCAATCGGCAAGAGTGGAAATTTGAATCTAAGGTGCTATACTCCGCCCATCAGCCTAAGTACCCCTTGCCAGTTCGTCCGGGGCTGGCACCGCGGACCGGTTCCAACGGGAGGTCACTATGGAATCCACGCTAACGGGGCCCGTTCTCTACCTTCTGATCGCCTGGGGGATCATAACCGCCATCTTCGTGATTTTGTTCATTTGGCGCAGTGTCCTCACCAGCCATGAGGACGATCAGATCTTCCTCGACGCGGCCGAAGAACACATGGCCCGGGAGCAACGCGAATTGGTTGTCAAAATCACCAAGCTTTCGCGACCCCTGCTTATCTCCGGTGTTTTGTCCGGCGCACTGCTTCTGCTCGCAGGCGGACTCTGGATCTATCAAGGCCTGAAGCAGAACTTCTAGTTTTTCCTGCCGGGTCCAAGCGGGCCGAACGCTTCAGCGCGCCGACGGTTTCGCCGGAGGCGGGGGAGCCGTGGAGGGCGTACTGGTCGGCTGCTGCTGCGCTGGCGGATTTGCGGGAGCCACCTGGGGGGCCGTTATCACGAGGGACGTGTGATTGTGGACGATGACCCAGTGATTGTTGCGCTTCTCGAGCACTAAGGTCGTGTGCCCCTCGGATTCGGTTTGCTGGCCCTCGACGACCGCGCCAAAATCCCATTGATAACATACCCACGCCACGGTACCGCTCACTTTAATGTAGGTATTCGAACGATCCATCCGCACCTGAGACATTCGTGAGCGCTGCAGTTGATAGATGGCAAGATAGTTGGCCCAGCCAATGACCGGCGGGGCCCACGAGCCATTCACGATGGAGACCTCGTCGGCGTAGTCTTTATGCATTCTCTCGATATCGCCGAGCTGCCAGGCCCCCAGCATTTCTGAAATGGTGTAGTCGATCTGTTGTTCATCCGACAGGGCAGAAAACGTGTCGCTGCTTTTCGAATCAGGTGTGGCGTTCTTTTTTTTCTTGTCTTTCTGCGCGGCGGCGGGCGAGGCGCAGGCCAGGAGACACATGGCGGCAAGAAAAAACAGGAAGATCGTCTGAACTGTTCGATCACTCCTGCGAATATCGAAAGGTTTCTTCATTCGCGTTCGACTCCTCTCGGTCAAGAGGATAGCATGGCGACTTGAACGCGGCAGCGATGTGCCCAGACGGTTTACTTGGTTCGCGGTGGGCCCATCAAGTTGATAAAAAGCCGGTAGGCTCCGGGAACGCCTTCGGGCAATTCACGGAAGAACGCCAGGCCGGTGTAGATATAGGTGCCTTTGCCGTAGTGCGTGTAAACGAGCGCGCCGTTGAGGCTGGGTTCGCCCGGATCGTTCATGGCGAGGAGCGGCGTATATTTCGAATCGAACTGCGTCCAGAAATAAAGCCCGCGCTCCTGCACCCAGCCCTTGAAATCTTCCTGGGTGATCTTGTTCGGCTTGTTGAGCAGCGGATCATGGGGCACCAGAAATTTGACGGGGGAGTTTTCGTCAGTGATGCGCGGCAAGGGCCGCGGCGTTTGCGCAGCGCCATCTTTCGAAACCGGGAGCGGGGGCGAGATGAGCGCGGGATACGGAGCGTACTGGAATTTATCCCAGGCAAAATCCCGCTGGTATTGAACGACGAGGGTCCCGCCTTTTGAAACGTAGTCGAGCAACCGCTGGTTCGCACCGGGCAATTCCGGGCGCAGTTCATACGCGCGCACGCCAACGACGATGGCGTTGAACTTTGCCAAATCTCCAAAGTTCAATGCGGCGGCATCGAGCATGTCCACTTTGATGCCGAGCCTCTGGATCGCTTCCGGCACCGGCTCGCTTTCCGCGCTGATGTAGCCGACGCGCAGGTTCACGGGGACGCTGGCCGCGAAGGCATGAACGATGCACTGCGCCGGCTCGCTCCAAAGCAGCGTGGGCAGTGTCGTCAGCGGTTCCAAGGAGGTCGTGAATTTTTCCGGCTTTGCACCCTTTGAACCGCCGGCGCCGCGCTCGGCGTAGGCGCTGATTTTGAATCTTCCCATGCTCGGCCTCACCGGCGGCGTTACGGTCAGGCGCGCATAGCGGTCGCCCGTACTGCTGAATTTCAATGGGACCGCGGTGCTGGTCCGCCATCCGCGCGGCACACTAAGCCCGACGCGAACTTCTCCCGGCTGCGTCGCGTAGGAGTGCACACGGAGCAAGACCTCAAAGGGCTTTCTCACCTTGCCCACAAGCTCGATCTCCTGGTCCGGCTCGACCGCCAGGGTGTAGGCGGGCACCAGGCGGGGATTGATTTGATCCACTCGCGTGGAAGTGGCGTGGACGCTGGTTACTGGCACGGCGACGGCGAACGAATAGCCATCGATCACGGCTTCTTGGCGGGCGGTCACGAGCGCCGGAGGTTCCGGCAACTGGGCGCTCAGGGATGCTGCCGCGCTCTGCGGCTTTTGCGAGGTCCGTTCCGAACCGTCCGGTGTAGTTTGGGGATTCTGCCCGGTGGAAATCGTAAAGCCAATCGCGCCGCCAGGTTCGGGTTCTTCCCTGGCCACGCTCCACGAGGGCGAAAACGCCAGGATGGGCTTTTGAAAATCGCCGGTGATTCCTTCGCGATGACGGGAATCGACTCGAACCGTAAACGTCTCGCCCGAGACGATGTCGCTCCGATCGGCGACGGCGTCAAGCCGCAGACCGGCCACGAGCGCCAGCGCGCGATCCATTTTTTCACGCTTGCGCGCGAGGCTTCGAACCAGGGACACGACCGGCGCCGGAATCTGAGACGTTGCGGAAGGTTTCGGCACCTCATCTATTTTTTTTCCCGCTGCCACAAGCGAATCCGCCGCAGACTTCCAGTCGAGACGCAAAGCTGCATCGCGGGCCGCCAGCAGGGCCGCGTCCACCGTGCGCATGAGCGGGTCCACTCCCATATTCCCCACTTCGTAGTCTTCATCGAGCGGGCCAAGTCCTTGCGCGAGCAGCGCGGGATCGAGCGCAACGCCATCCTCGCGTTTGAGGGCGATGGGGCGGCGCAGGAACGGGGAACCGAGGAAACCCGTAATTCCCTGCGTGCGATGATTTGCAAACGCGTCCAGGCCCATTTCGCGCCAGGACTTTCCGTACAGGGGAGAAATGCCATCGAGTGGCAGGAGGTAGCCCTTGGGAGTTTCGCTGCGATCCATGTCCAGCACAACGACGGGTTTTCGGTCGCCCCACGGTCCCAGGTCTTGCACCTCGGAAGGTGAACCTTGCAATTTGTAAGAGGGATCGGCGGCGAGTTGCACGGCCTTCGGCGTCAGAAGTCCCGATGCCTGATGATGGCCATGTCCAGTGTGCACGCCGCCCCAGCCGTTGATGACAACGTTGGGGCGAAGCGCGCGAATGACACGGACCATGTCTTCCAGGACCTGGTCACCCCAGATTTTTTCCGTTTCCTCCGGAGTTTTCGAAAAGCCAAAGTCCTTGGCGCGCGTGAAATAGAGCTTCACGCCGTACCCGCGCGTGGCGGCGAGGAGCTCTTGTGTTCGAATCAATCCCAGCTGCGGGGCCTGTTCCGGGCCGAGGTCATTCTGTCCACCCTCGCCGCGCGTCAAGGTAAGAAGCGCCACGTCGGCGTGCAGTCCGCGCGCGAGGTAGGTAAGGACTGCCGCAGGCTCATCATCGGGATGAGCGGTGATAAACAGGATGCGCGTGGTGACGCGGGCATTTTCGATGGCCTCGATCGTTTCCGGGAGTCCTGGTCCGGTGCCCGGCGGCGGAGGGAATTGCGCGGTCGCTGGCTTTGCAAAAATCGCGGTCCATCCAACGCTCAGAAGGACAAGAATGGTCAGACGTTGAAAGAAGAAACGCACGCGCCCTCCAGCACCAGGTGATTTCCGTTTTTCGGCGTCAACTGGGAATCGTTGACGGCAAACGTTCGAACGGCCATTGTCGCACTTCTCGCGCGCGAATGAGAAATGCGAGGGTACCAAGAGCGATCTCCGCCAGCCCCCACTTGCGAGTCGCGCCGGTCTGCCAAAAAAGCCACGCCCAGCCGATCATCGTCAGGACCGCAGGGAGGGGATACAGCCACATCTTGAACGGTAGTCCCGCCGTCCCGCGACGTTTCCGTAGCAACATCACTCCCACGGCTTGCCCGATGAACTGCACCAGCAAACGCATGGCGAGGATTCCCGCGATGGCTTCTTTTAGTTTGAGCGAGACGCTAAAGAGGAAGGCGAGTCCGGCGAGAACCAGAAGCGAGACGTGCGGAAAATGTTTTGTGGGATGCACGCGCGCAAATACGGGGAAGAAATTCCCATCTCGCGCAGCCGAATACGGCACACGCGAAGCACCAAGTAACACCGAGAAAGCGGATGCGACCGCAATCCACAAAATCATTCCGGTCACGAAGCGCGCGGCGGCCTGGCCGTACAGGCGTTCGACAAACAAGCTGGCGATGAAATCCGAATTCTGCGCTTCGCGCCAAGGCACCACGCCCAGAATGCTCGTCTGCATCGCTAAGTACAGGATGGTGATCCCCAGCACGGAAAGAAAAATTCCTCGCGGGATATTTCGTTCGGGATCTTTGATTTCTCCGCCGAGGTGGCAAATGTTGTAGTAGCCCCAATAGCTGTAGATCGTGCTGACCATCGCGGACCCCAGCCCGGCGAACCACAACCACGACAGGTGGAACGCTCCCGGCGGAAAATCGAAGGCCATTTTCGCGTTGAAATGACTCATTCCTCCCCAAATCAGCCACAACAACGTTGCGACAACGCCAATCCAGAGCAGGACGGAGATTTTTCCGATCGTGGTGATCCGGCGGTAAAGAAGAATCACAAGCAAAAGGACCAGGCCGCCGGAGATGGCCTTTGCTGCCAGCGGCGAAAGGGGATGGAGGTAGCCCGCATACTTGGCAAATCCGATCGAGGCCGAGGCCACGGAAAGTGGTGCTTGCACAAACGTCTGCCACACAAACAAGAAAGACATCAGCCGGCCCCAGCGCTGCGGCCCGTACGCTTCGCGCAGGAAAACATACGTTCCGCCGGCCTTGGGCATGGCCGCGCCGAGCTCCGACCATACAAACGCATCCAGCGTTGCCAGCAGCGCCCCCGCCAGCCACGCAATCAACGCCTGCGGCCCGCCCATCGCGCGGATCACCAGCGAGCTGACCACGAACGGGCCAATCCCCACGATCTCGATCATGTTAAGAGCGACGGCCTCTTTCAGGCCCAGGCCGCGCTCAAGTCCCGCGCTTTCCGATCTGATTTCGGTCCCCATCGGTCCGCCGAGGATAGCAAATGCGGTGCGCGCCGCCTAACCTAGAATCTTCGTGAATCGCAATTTCGGCTCGCAATTCCTTTCCTGCGGGCTAAACACATGGCGCGTGAAGGCGGGACGGCGCGGAGCTTTTCTTTTACACTGGTGCGATGATTTCGAAGCGCAAGCGCGGCTACGGCGGAATAGCTCTCCTTTTTCTGCTTTCCCTTTTTGCCGTGCCCGTACGCGCAGCCAAACTCGCGGTTCCGAACGAAACTCCCGCCATCGTGAACAAAATCTATTCCTTTGATCTCCAAGGAGCGATCGAGGACGCCCGGCGGATGCAAGCGGAGCAACCCCTGCATCCACTCGGCTATCTGCTGGAAGCCGAAGCGCTCTGGTGGAGAATCTGGTGCACGTCGGCCGAATTCAAGTACGGGATGAACGATGCGCGGCACCGCTCGAAGCTTGAAGCGGACCGGCACTACCTCCAACTGGCGGAAAAGATTGCATCGCTGGCCGAAGCGCAGATCAAACAGCACGAAACCGCGGAAGTGCAGTTTTACGCAGGGATGGCCGATGCAGCGGCAGCCCGGCTCTATGGACTGCGAGGGGAGAATCGCAACGCCGCGCGCGCCGGCGTACGCGGACGCGAGCATCTCCTACGTGCCAAGGTTCTGGACCCGGAGATGGCCGATGCGGACTTGGGCCTTGGTTTGTACAACTATTATGTCGATACGCTCAGCTCGATCGCCAGGGTCCTGCGTTTCTTGATGGGGATCCCCGGAGGCTCGAAGCAAGAAGGCGTGCGTTTGCTGGAGCACGCCATCGCGGAAGGCGTGCTGACTTCCAGCCTCGCGCGCTTTTATCTTGCTCTGAATCTGCACCGCTACGATCAACAGTATGAGAAGGCCCTGGCAGTCATCAGTCCCTTGGCGGAAAAATATCCGGAGAATCCGCTCTTTCAGTTGGCGCGCGGTGATCTCTACGCGAAGCTCGGTCGAAAGGAAAGGGCGTTGGTCTGCTATCGGGCCGCGAGCGCTGCAAAGATTCAGGATGCGGAGTGCCAGTCACGCGTCCGGGAACTGGTGCGTGTTTCCATCGCCGCGCTCGGGGCCGGCGACAGCGCCCATTGAGTTGCCGGTCACTCCAGGATAAGGGCACAGTCGGACGTAATGTGCATAAACATAGCGCACGATTATGGCGCAAGCCCGTTTCAGATCGCCAGTTCGCTTCGGTCAAGGGCGGCAAGCAGCGCGGCGGGGGTGGCATTATCGCCGAAGGTTTTGCTGAGGTGCGCGAAGCGATCGAGATTTCCGGGGGCGAAGATGAAGCTGCCGCCGAGCTGGAAGGGATTCTGGCCAAGTTTGTGCTGTTGATGGCCGGCGGCACGGGCGCGCTTGCGGCTCTCGAAATTGTCGCGGCGAAGAAGGTGCAGCAAATTGGCGGAAGGCAGGTTGGCGATGGCATACGCCTGACGCTTTTCATCCACGAGCAGTGGAAAAGGGATGCCGGTTTCTTCCTGGAAAAAGCGGGCGTAGCTGCGGTCGCCCAGGCCGATGGCGGCGAGGGAAGCGCCTTTGTCCAGGAAGGCTTGGTGGTGTTCGCGCAACTGCGCGACGTGCTCGCGGCAAAAGATTCAGCCGTAGTGGCGAAGAAAAACGATGACCGCGGGATTGCTCTCCCACAACGCACCAAGGCGAATCTCCGTGCCGTCGGAGTCGGGGAGAACGATGTCTGCAAGCTGCTTGCTGAGAGTCTGCTGCACGATGAACATAATTGATGAGCGGCAACCAGGGTGTCAAGGTTTCGCGGTGCCCACTTTTTGGTTTTTCGAATTTGGCTGCGAATTCGTTTCTGATTTTCGGCCGCCGTTCAAATGCCAAGCCCGAAGCACGCCATCATGGGGGACGGGTCGATTGGTAAACGGGCTCACCTTGACATGGATGGTTAGGCGGCCTACACTACGTAGTTTTTAGATGGCCGTGAAAGCGTGCCTAGAGGTGGAACTTTCATGGAAGGGACCAAGGCAGGTATGGACAAGAAAAGGCTTGAGTATTACAAGAAAAAGCTGGTGACGCGGCGCGAAGAGCTGATGAAGACCATCGCGCGCACGCAGGAAGAAGGCCGCCAAGCGGATGAAGATCCGACGGTGGATCTGGCGGACAAAGCGGCAAACTCTTACACCAAAGAGTTTTTGTTTGGGATGACCAATACGGACCGCACCATCCTGAACATGATTGACGCTGCGCTGAAGCGCATTCAGACGGATGATTATGGCGTCTGTGCGAACTGCCAGGAAGAGATGCAGCAGAAGCGGTTGGAAGCGGTGCCATGGGCCAAGCACTGCATCGCGTGCCAGGAAAAGATGGAGCAAGGGCTGCTGTAGGGATGCGCGACGCGCGGCTGGACGCACGGGTCTAGGAGATCCGCCACGACGGGAACACAGCTTACCTAAGCGTACATTCTTTCAATAAAATACGAAGAAGAGTAGGGTTCTGGGCGCGTGGCAGAGGGAACTTCATCCAGCGGAGCCGCCGGAACCGGAGGAAGGTGTGCGCGGTTGGATGGCGGAGCCCGGCGATGCGCTAGGGAGCGTGTTCTTCCGGGCGGGGTGCCGAATCTGCGAGCGTCCGCTGACTGGGGCGAGCCGGGTGCCCATCTGCGGGGAAGAACGCTGCGAGTCCGTACGTGGCGCTTTTGCCACACGTTCAGGCAGCCAAGTTGACAATCTGCGCGTCTTACTTCTAGATGGATGTATTGACCACTGGGGCGACCCTGGATGTATGCGCGCGCACATTGCGCGAGGCAGGGGCCAATCAGTGATTGGGCTTACGGTGGCCCGGGCGGTCCGAAACCCGCTCCCCAGCTCCGAACCGTGGTAAGATAGCCCAAGGAAGGCGCAATGGGCGCAAACCGGCACATGTCGGTGGATTCCCGGGGGCGCTATACCCCCGAAGTGGATGGAGCGGCTGTGTCCGGCTCCGAAGGTCCCGCAGGCAGTAGAACCCACAACACAATACCGGCGCGGCGCGGCTCGTTGATGCAGGAGCCGGTGCTGGTGCTGAATGCCACCTACGAGCCGATTAACGTGACGGCCGTACGGCGCGCCATGGTGCTGATGCTGAAGGGTGTGGCGCAGGCGGAAGAGATGCACAACGCAGAAGTGCATTCCGCGGCGCATGCACACAAGGTGCCGTCGGTGATTCGCTTACTGGCCTACCGGCACATTCCGCAGCAGAGCCGTGCGCTCTCGCGCAAGAATATTCTGCTGCGCGACCGGAATACGTGCCAGTTTTGCGTACGGGTTTTTCCAAGTTCCGAGTTGACTCTGGACCACGTGGTGCCGCGTTCGCGCGGCGGGCGGTCTTCCTGGGAAAATCTGGTGGCCTGCTGCTACCGCTGCAATAACAGCAAGGGCGACCGGACTCCGGAGGAAGCGGGGCTGAAACTGGCCCGCCGGCCCCGGCCCTTTACCCTGCATACTTCGCGGCAACTGATGCGGCTGATCGGACACCGCGACGAACGGTGGCGTAAGTATCTGTTTTACTGAGTTTTACGCCGCTAAATCGATTTTCTAAAAATCTTTCCGAAAGAAGAAACCTTTTTTGCTGGCGTACATCTAACCCAGTAATACCACTTCGAGGACACACCCCGGGAAGCGGTTAGGGCAACCCCCTAGCCGCTTCTCTCCTTTTACGAGGGATACACTCCGCACCTACTGTTTTTATATTACTTCTTCCCCCGTGTTTCCGGAAAACTTCGCAAGGCTGCCTCTTCGTCCGGGAATTCCGGGAAAACCTGATAGAGCTTGGTGATTTTCAGAATTTCTTCCACCTTGGACGACAAGCCGATCACCTTCATCTGTCCGCCGTGTTTCACCACGGTGACGTACAGGCGCGCCAGCTCGCCGATCCCTGAGCTGTCCAGGTATTGCAAGCCGCTCAAGTTTAGGACAATGTCTTTGCGGTCCTGCTTCAGCAATCTGGCAATGGAATCGCGCAACGCCCCCACTTCGAAAGAAGTTAAACGGCCGGAGATCTCCAGGAGCGACACTGGGCCTGCCTGTCGAATTCTTGCGGAAAAGTTTGCGTTCTCCAAGGTTTGTTCCCGCCTGCCGGGGGGAACGCAATTCTACCTGCGCAAGAGTGAATGACGCAAAAAATTCCTGAGTCAAAGCCAGGAATGTGGAAAACGCGCGATGCGCGCGCCGATAGGAAGCGTTATTGGCGCATGACCACACGCAGCCCTCGCCGCCAACTTTCCCCGAGTCCCACGCGAACCATCTCGAGTTCCGAAGAGAGGCATTTCAGAAGATCGTCCGTTGCGGGATGGAATCCGAGGGCTGGCGCAACCAGGTAGACGAGCGGCGGCGCTTGCTGCAGTTCGACTGCGGGAAAATAACCATAGCGAATGATTTCTCCACTAAGCAAATGGCGCCGGACTCGCAGCCAATCATCGGCCGCCTGCAGAGGCAGGTGAATGTGTTCGCTGGCCTTCAGCTCGATGATCGCGAGCCGCCCGGAACGCGTCACGGTAAGAAGATCGAGGATGCCATGCTCGCCCCCGGCATTTGCGAAAACCTGGGCGCACACGAAGCGCGGATCGAGCGCGGCGTCCACCCGCGTGACGTCCTCGCGCACTAGGGATTCCAGCCAGCGTTCTGCTCGCGCCCGATATAGGCAATGCCGCGTATCCTCGGCCAGAGGGTGGCGATGCACTTCGAGGTCATGCAGAAGACGTTTGAGGGCCGGACGTGAAGCGGGTGTCAGCTCCTTGCGGGGATCGCCGATACCGAAAAATACGCGCCCATCGTCCCAGTACGCAAGGGGAAGACCGCGAAAGCGCAGCCACACTTCGCGCGACTCTGCGACTGGATGCCTGGTGATGGCTTGCGGCGCCAGAGCTACAATGGCCTCCAGCTCGGGACGTGCCCGGTCCAGCAACGCTTCCGATTCCCGATGCGGTACGAGCCAGGTTTCGAGATTCGCGGCGCGGCGCGGATCTATTTTTTCCAGGGTCTCGAGCGCCGGATCGCGTTCATACAATTCTACCGGGCAGTCGGGAGCGAGTGCCGGGAGCCGGCGTGCCACGGTGTGGCTGGCGTTTTTCGGAAGAATCATGCGAAGCGCGGCGATCGTGCCGCGGTGATTCGATTGTCGCGTCCGCGTCAGCCAAAGTAGAGCAAACGTGAGGCAGTTGTCAGACGTCTCGGAGGACTCGCCATCCGGGACGGTTAACAGAGCCACATACGAAGCGCCGCGACGGAGCAGCCCTCGGGCGTAGTTTCCGGACAGAGAGTGCTCCAGGTCCGGGGAGATGGTGAGCGATTCCAGCGTTTCGTCAGGGAACCAGCTGGCGAGCAACTGCGCGAGGCGCTCGCGAAATTCGTCGCGCGCGAGCTCGCGGGAGCCACGCTCGTCGTCCCGCCGGATAAACTCCAAGCGGTCCGGCTTCGCCCGTCCGAAGCGTTCGACCGCCAGCGCCAGCCGCTGCTCGGAATGATCGGTGATGGCCAGCACGCGCTGCGTGAGAGTAAAGTGTTCCGACCACAGATGTAGGAGCGGCTTTTCGCCGGAGCCGCGCACTTCCCAGGACATCCCGGCAAAAGGGGCGGCCCTGCCGCCGCTCTCGCGGACTTCGACGACGCCGGAGGAAACAAACTCCTGAAGGCTGGCTTGCAATTCCGCAGAGAATTCCACGCGCAGAATTTTAAGAGAGATACGTCTATTGTGAACTATTCTTTTAATGTTTTATATTATAAAGAGTAAAAAAGGAGAACTAGCGCCCAACGATTAGGCGCTGGATCAATGGTTCAGGAAGCTTGGCCAGCCGCATGCGTTCCTGAACAGCGGCGACATCGTAGGGCACCCGCCAGAATTCCACCGTTTGGTGCTCCAGGTCGGCAATCGCGAACGCAGCGCGCGCATCTCCATCGCGTGGCTGGCCGATCGAGCCGGGATTGAGAAGATAGCGCCGCGGTTGTTCAATGCGCAGTGCGGCAAAAGACTCGCTGGGACGCGGTCGAATCTGTAGGACCTCGAGCTGCGAGTCCTGATAGGAAAACCCGCCTTGGTGATGCGTGTGCCCGAAGAAGGTGACCTCTGCGGTGGAGTCTAGAAGTCCATCAAGGGCTTGTGCAGGTGTGAATACGTATTCGTCTTCATCCTGCAGCGCACCGTGAACGAGTACAACACCATCTGTTGCCAGAGGTCCCTGAGGCAAGGCCGAGAGCCACGCAAGGTGTTCGGGCTTGAGTTGCGCGCGCGTCCAATCCACCGCAGCCTTCGCGACCGGATTGAAATCGTCGGTGATCATCAACCCCGTGACGGCCTTATCGTGATTGCCCCGAATCGTCTGCGTGCCCATTTCCCGCAAACGCGCCGTGACTTCGTTGGGATCGGGACCGTACCCCACCACATCGCCCAGGCAGACGGAAAGATCCCAGTGGTCCTTTGCTGCGGCAAGGACGGCGTCAAGTGCTGTTGCGTTCGAGTGCAAGTCGCTGAGGACTAGAATCCGCATCCCTGGTGTCCGGAAAATGACCTTGAGGAGTATAGATGAACATGGGGGCTGATGCACGGAGCGTCATGACAATGGCGAGAGAGTACGACGGCGCGACGGTAGAAAGGTTTCGAAGGGAAGTTACAAATTTATCAGAAGTTTAGAACTTATTGTGGATCGCAAGGCCAAGGGGATGGAATCGGCTAATGCCGCATAAAATACGCCACAAAAAATAGGACAAACGACGAAACATTCGCCTGCGGTCGTTCGTCTATACAGGTGCAGCTGGTCACCCGGCTGCTCGAGGCGAGATTCAGAAAAAAGCCCCGCGGTGGCAGCCGCGGGGCCGTGACACGCAGTCTTTCCGGCCGTTAGTCCAGGAAGAAGTGGTGTCTTCACGGGCGAGATTACTCGTCCCGTGCGCGCGTGTCAACTCCATCTGGCCAACGGCAGGCTGCTGTGCGGCTGACTCGATCCTGATCGAAAGGAAATGACACGCATGAGAACTAATTCTTTTTTCCGCAGCATCGCTTTGCTGGCCGCGATGGCACTGGCGATACCGGCATTTGCCAAGCCCTTTACCAAAACGATTAACGTTACACAGACCGCGAAAGTCGGCAAGTCCGAGTTGAAAGCCGGCGAATACCGCTTGGAGATTGACGGGAACAAAGCCACCGTACAGAAAGGCAAGCAGGTTGTTGCCGAGTCCGAAGGCCGGTGGGAAGACCGCAGCACGAGATCCAATTATGACTCTCTGCTGCTCGGCGAAGGCGGGCAGGTAAAAGAAGTGCGCTTCGCAGGCCAGACGCGTGTTTTCATTTTCAGCGAATAGCCAAGGAGATTCCGTGACCCCTTTCCTTGGGACGAGAGGGAGGCTGCACTCTGCTGCGGCCTCCCTGCTTGTCGTTTTTGCCGCGGAACTCTTGAAGTGGCAAGATCCAGTGACGCGAGTGAGTGAAATTCTTTCCTTCCTCAAGACCGGCGCACGCAAGATGGTCGCAAACGACGCACCGACCGTTTCCACCAACTGACGCACTCCCGCCCCTACGAGCGAATCAGCACGCAATCGCCGTAACTATAAAACCGATAGCCTGCTTCGACGGCATGTTTGTAGCACGCAAGAGTGTGTTCGCGGCCCGCGAAAGCGCAGACCAGCGCGAGCAGAGTGGAACGCGGCAAGTGAAAGTTCGTAAGCAGGCCTTCCACCACGCGGAACGAATACCCCGGGGTAATGAACAGGCGCGCCTCGGCTCTTCCCGCGAGCACGACATTCGCGGAGTTTGCTTCGGCGGCACGCCGCGCGGAGTCTTCCAGTGCGCGCACGACGGTTGTGCCCACCGCCACAATGGGGCGACCTCCGCTGTGTGCCGCCTGGATCCGATCGGCCGTCGCCGCGGGAATTTCATAGGACTCCGCATGCATCACATGGCCTTCGAGCGTTTCACTGTGAATCGGCTGAAACGTACCCAGGCCGACGTCCAGCGTTAGTTCGCAGATTTCCACGCCCCGCGCGCGTATCTGCTCGAGAATTTCAGGAGAAAAGTGCAATCCCGCCGTCGGCGCAGCAATGGCCCCCGGGCGCTTGGCAAAGACGGTCTGATAGCGTTCGCGATCCGAGGTTTCATCTTCGCGGTCGATGTAGGGCGGGAGCGGCATGTGCCCGAGCCGCTCTAAATGTTCGCCAATGCTCCTCTGGTCGTGAGAGACAAATCGTAGTGTGCGCAAGCCAAGATTGACGCGCGCAATGACTTCGCATTCGAGTTCGCCATCGCCAAAAAGAACGTGCTCGCCCACCGGCATCTTTCGGCCGGGACGGACCAGCGCTTCCCAACAATCTGCATCGAGTGGACGCGTCAGGAAAACCTCTATTTTTCCACTCCGATGTTCCGGGCGCGAGGCGCGAGCCGGAGGCTGGGCATGAACGCCGGTGCGCCGGCCAAAAAGGCGGGCCGGAATGACGCGCGTATTGTTCACGACGATCAGTTCGTTGCCTTGAAGAAGCGCCGGAAGCTCGACGAAGAGGCGATCGGCAAAAATGCCCGTGGAGCGATTCAGAACGAGCAACCGGGACGCTTCGCGGCGATCCAGTGGTTTCTGGGCGATTCGTTCTGCAGGCAGGTGATAGTCGAGCTCCTCGAGTCGCATAAAATCTGCAGTCTAGCAGCAATTTGTGGAGCGCCAAGAACGGAAAGTCGAACACCCTGGCTGTCCGGAGCGAACCGCTCATTCATAGTCGCGGTGCGAGTTGAGAACGGCACTTCAAAATTACAATAACATGTACAAAACAAACGACTTACATGTAGAATGAGCAGGCTATTATTCGTACTTGACAAATAGGCACTCATATTTTATTATCTCGTTGTAGTCACTATTGGAGGTGAATCTACCAATGAGAATTCTGAGTCGCTGGGAACCCTCTCGCGGGGTTTCCACTCTGCAAGATGAAATCAACCGCTTGTTCAACGATGCCTTCACCAAGACCGATGAAGAAGCCAGCCTGACCAGTTGGGCTCCGGCCGTAGACATCTACGAGACCGAGCACGAACTGGTCGTCAAGGCCGATCTCCCGGAAGTTGATCCCAAGGATCTGGACCTCCGCGTGGAGAACAACATCCTCACGATTCGCGGTGAGCGCAAGTTTGAGAAGAAGGTAAACGAAGAGAATTACCTGCGCGTGGAACGCGCGTACGGTTCGTTTACCCGCAGTTTCACACTCGCGAACACCGTAAACACGGAAGCCATCAAGGCGGACTACCAGAACGGCGTGCTGACCCTGAGCATTCCGAAGCGCGAGGAAGCCAAGCCCAAGCAGATCAAGGTCAACGTCAGAACGCCGGCGGTGGCCGCGGCTGCTGCGGGAAGGTAATTCTGGAAGGTAGTTGCAGTTCAGCAGTAGAGTAAGGGGCTGGCAAAGATGCCGGCCCCTTTTTCTGCAAAGTGGCCCCGGAATTGAGGTCGTTATGTTGCGATTTGAGAAAATGACAGTCAAGGCTCAGGAAGCGGTGCAAAGCGCACAGGAAATCGCCGCGCGCCATGAAAATCAGCAGGTCGAGCCTGTGCATTTGCTTGCGGCGCTGGTCGCGCAGGTAGACGGAGTCGTGCCGCCCCTGCTGGCGCGGCTGGGGATTCGCGGCGAGGTGCTGTCGCAAGAGATTGAACGAGAAATTGGGAAGCTGCCCAAAGTGCAAGGCTTTGCGCAGCAACATTTGGGGCGAGCGTTGAACGACGTGCTGGAGCGCGCCTTCAAGGAAGCGGACAACTTCAAAGATGAGTACGTTTCAACCGAGCATCTCTTTCTGGCCATTGCCGGACAGGATCGCGATCCGGCCGGGCACTTGCTGGGCCGGCAGGGCGGGTCACACGATGCGATTCTGCAAGCTTTGACAGGCGTCCGCGGCACGCAACGGGTGACTTCCCAGAATCCCGAAGCGACGTATGAAGCGTTGGAAAAATATTCGCGCGACCTGACCGAATTGGCGCGGCGTTCCAAGCTCGATCCGGTGATCGGGCGTGATGAAGAAATTCGCCGCGTGATGCAGATCCTGGCGCGGCGCACGAAAAACAATCCGGTGCTGATTGGCGAGCCGGGTGTGGGCAAAACCGCAATCGTCGAAGGGCTGGCGCAGCGGATCGTTTCCGGCGACGTCCCGGACGTGCTGAAGACCAAGCGCATCGTGGCGCTGGATCTGGCCGCGCTCGTGGCCGGCGCGAAATATCGCGGCGAATTTGAAGACCGCCTGAAAGCCGTTTTGAAAGAAATTACCCAAGCGGAAGGACAGATCATTCTGTTCATCGACGAACTGCACACGCTGGTGGGCGCCGGAGCTGCGGAAGGCGCGATGGATGCATCCAATATGCTCAAGCCGGCTCTGGCGCGAGGCGAGCTGCGGGCCATCGGCGCGACCACGCTGAACGAGTACAAGAAACACATCGAGAAAGACCCGGCGCTGGAACGCCGGTTCCAGCCGGTGCTCGTCAGCGAGCCGACGGTGGAAGATACCATCGCGATCCTGCGCGGTTTGAAAGAGCGCTACGAGGTTCATCATGGCGTGAGAATCAAGGATGCGGCTATCCTCGCAGCGGCGACACTTTCCCATCGTTACATTTCCGATCGTTTTCTGCCGGACAAGGCCATTGACCTCATCGACGAGGCGGCGGCCAGCCTGCGCATGCAGATTGACTCCCTGCCCGTGGAAATCGATGAAATCGAGCGGCGCATCATGCAGTTGGAAATCGAACGCCAGTCGCTGTTGAAGGAAAAAGACGCGCATTCGAAAGAACGGCGCAAGCAGATCGAGAAGGAACTGGGGGCGCTCAAAGAAGATTCCAGCGCGCGCAAGGCGCGTTGGCAAGCGGAAAAGGAAGCCATTGGCAAAATTCACAAGCTGAAAGAGCAGATCGAACAACTGAAAGCGGAGGAGCAGAAATACGAGCGCGCCGGCGAACTGGCCAAGGTGGCCGAGATTCGCTACGGCAAAATTGCCGCGGCCGAACGCGAGCTAAAGCAGGCGGAAGAGCGTTTTGCGACGGTGCAGAAGGACGCGCCGATGCTGAAGGAAGAAGTCGACGAAGAAGACATCGCAAAACTGGTGAGCAAGTGGACGGGAATTCCGACAGGACGCCTGCTGGAAGGCGAAGTGCAGAAGCTGGTGCACATGGAAGAGCGTTTGCGGCAGCGGGTCGTCGGACAGGACGACGCACTGGCGCGGGTTTCGAATGCCGTGCGGCGCAGCCGCGCGGGACTTTCCGACACCAAGCGCCCGATAGGCTCGTTCATTTTCCTTGGCCCCACCGGGGTGGGAAAAACGGAACTGGCGCGCGCGCTGGCGGAGTTCCTGTTTGACGACGAGAAGCTGATGATCCGCATTGACATGAGCGAGTACATGGAAAAGCACAGCGTATCGCGGCTCATTGGCGCGCCTCCGGGCTACGTGGGGTATGAGGAAGGCGGACAGCTCACGGAGCAAGTGCGCCGACATCCCTATTCGGTCATTCTCTTCGACGAAATCGAGAAAGCGCATCCCGATGTGTTCAACGTGCTGTTGCAGATTCTCGAGGACGGGCGGCTGACCGACGGCAAGGGCCGCACGGTGGACTTCCGGAACACGGTCCTGGTGATGACCAGCAACGTGGGTTCGACGGCCATTTTCGAATTGTCGACCAAGGATCCGGAGCGCGCCAGGAAGGAAGCCATGGAAGCATTGCGCGCTTCGTTCCGGCCGGAATTCATCAACCGCATTGACGAGATCGTGATCTTCAATCCGCTCGGGAAGGAGCAGTTGAAGGGCATCGTGGCGCTGCTGCTGAAGAACGTGGAGAAACTGCTGGCGGAACGCCAAATCACGCTGGAACTGACGCCCGCAGCGCAGGAGCTATTGCTGAGCGAAGGCTACGATCCTGCGTACGGCGCACGGCCCTTGCGCAGGACGATTCAGCGGTTGATCCAGGATCCACTGGCACTGCAGATTCTGCAGGGTACCGTATTGCCGGGCGATCCTGTGCGCGTGGACCGCGACGGCCAAAAGGATGTAATGCGCTTCGAGCGCGTCAGTCGCAGACAACCGGCATCGGCGGCAAGAACGTAAATCAAAAGCTGGGCCGGCGGCGGAAACCGACCGCAGCGGTTGCGCTTCGCAGTACCATGTGGATGTCTGCGAAATGCCCCGCTACCGTTCACGAGGAGCATATGAAAATTTTGAGAACTGGTGTACTGCTGATTCTGATGAGTGTGCTCCTGGTGCTCGCAGGCGGAGCAATCGGCGGCCAAAACGGTCTGAAGATCGCGCTCGCGATCGCCGTTCTGATGAACGGCATTTCCTACTTTTATTCGGACAAGATAGCGCTTGCTTCGAGCGGAGCACAGCCGGTCTCGCGCGAACAGTTACCGAGGCTCTATCAGGTGATGGAGCGGCTTGCGGCTAAGGCAAACATTCCAGTGCCCAAGCTCTACGTGATTCCGGAAGCTGCACCAAACGCCTTCGCGACGGGGCGCAATCCGAAGCGTGCTTCCGTGGCCGTAACGCAAGGACTCCTGGAACTTATGAACGACGAAGAACTTGAGGGAGTGATTGCCCACGAGCTCTCTCACGTTCGGAATTACGACATTCTGACGAGTTCAATTGCTGCAACCATCGCGGCGGCGATTACCTATCTGGCGTCCATGGGACGTTGGGCCATGTTGTTTGGCGGTTTCGGAAGAGACCGCGACGACGATCGTGAAGGGGGCGGCATCGGTGCACTGCTCATGATTTTCCTGGCGCCACTTGCCGCGTTGTTGTTGCAACTTTTTCTTTCCCGCACGCGGGAATACTCGGCCGATGAGACGGGCGCACGCATGGTCGGGCAGCCATACGGACTGATTAGCGCACTTCAGAAGCTTGGTGCTTATAACCAGCGCATTCCCACAACAATGGTTTCTCCATCCACGGCGGCGCTGTGCATCGTAGAGCCGCTCTTCGGAGATGGCACGCTGAACTCCGTGTTCAGCACGCACCCGCCACTAGAAGCTCGGATTAAGGCCCTTCAGGAGATGACCGTCGTACCCCACAGATAAGCCTTCCACGTCAGGTTTCTGCACACTTTCACCCCCTCATGTGTAATCTTTTCAGGAGTTTACTCACCGACTTTTGTTGCCCAGTATTCCACAGCGCCCTAAATCTTTTATTTACAGAGGGATAACCTTCGACGTCGGCGGGCCGGGCATTGGCGCTCGAAATGCACATTCTAGGACCGTTATTCTCTCGCCGTGGGGAATCTAGGGGACGGGGGCTATGAGCTGTAAGGACACTATCCATTTGATTTGTTGGTATTTAGAGGGTCGCCTATCCGCGTCTGTGGCAGGCGAGATCAAGCACCACATAGAGGGCTGTTCGGATTGTCATCTGGTCCTCGATGCCGCGGTGAATACTTTGGACCGTTATTTCAGCACGGAACGTGCTCTTGGCTCTGAAGCTGCTTCCCGCGCCGCCTAGCTCACCTTTTATTTAACCGACTGATAAAAAATAAGTTATTTCTAATCTGTCCCATGGGTGCGGGTGTCCCATCACGTAGGCTCCAGTTTCGATGAGGACCTAAGCCATCGAAGCTTTACAAAATAGCAAAATTTACCCTCGCCGGACAGACCAAGTAATCTTTACTAGTACTAGTACGTATAAGCCTATCGTGAAACCGCTCACAAAGCGGCGTTAAATCATTTAATCTGAATCGGTTACACCGCAAGCCGCCGATTTCCAGGCTTTGGTGCAAGGGGTGCACCTCCCTTGATTACAGGGCGAAGAGCCAAAAAGGAGAACGAAGTATATGAGCGAATTCCTGCACTCGACCGACGCGAGCACGTCTAGTACGCCACGTTGGGTCGGCCTCGCAGTTGTGGTTTTGGGCGGCGTGTCGCTTCTCGGCCTCGGGGTCGGCTGGAGCGCATTGAATCAAGCCAAGGGCATTGAGCAGTCCACCATGGCGTCCGTCAAACAGTCCAATGATGCTTTGTCGCAGCGGCTGGCAAAAGAGGACGAGATCAACCAGCAACTGCAGAGCGACCTCAAAGTTGTCACCAATAAGCTGAAGCTGACGCAAGGGGAATTGATCGCGGCCCGAAAACAGGATAAGAACGCCACCACTGCCGTAGATCAGAAGGTCACCAGCCTCGCGACTTCCGTGAAGGCCGAGCTCGCCACCAAGGCGAACGCGGATGACGTGAACAGGTTGAACGGCGATGTCACGGGTGTGAAGAGCGACCTGGACGCCACCAAGAACAGCATTCAGATGGCGCGCAGTGAAATGGGCACGCTCATCGCCCGCAACCACGATGAAATCGATCAACTCCGCCGCATGGGGCAGCGCGACTACTTTGAATTCACGGTGCAGCGCAAGGGCGGCGCCACCAAGGTTGGCTCCATTCAGATCGAGCTGAAAGACACGAACACCAAGAAGAACCGCTACACGATCAATGTTCTTGCCGATGATAACAGCTTTGAAAAGAAGGATCGTTCGGTGAACGAGCCGATCTTCTTCTATACCGGCGGGACCCGCGCGGCGCTCGAACTGGTGGTCAACAAGGTCACCAAGTCGACGGCCACGGGCTACCTGAGCATCCCGAAGGCAGCTGGAGCCACCTCGGCAAGCACGGCTACTTCCGGACAGTAAGGGCGGGTTTCGAAGACGTGAGCATTTCACTCTTTGAGAGCACAGTAAGACAGGGAGGATTCCAGAGAATCCTCCTTTTTTCATTGGCGCTCATCCAATCGCGAGAATCCGCCGTATTGGGATAAGGAAGAGTCTGGACACCACGCCGCCGCTGTGACAAGCTAGTCGACAGCCCGGCGAATGAATCAGCCGCAGTGGATTTCTGGAGGGGGAAATCATGAAAGTACGATTCGCAGTGGCAGTGGCAGCGACGCTTTTCGCGGGAGCTCTCGCGATGGCGGCCGATGGATCCTGGACCGGCTACATTTCTGACAGCGCTTGCGGAGCCAAGGGCGCCAGGGAAGGTCAGGGCGAGTGCACCACAAAGTGCGTCAAGGAGCGTGGCGCTAAGTACGTGTTCGTGAACGACGCCGACAAGAAAGTCTACGCGATCGATGCGCAGGACAAGGTGTCGGCGCATGCGGGCCACCACGTGATGGTAAAGGGCAGCGTGGATGGGGATAACCTGAAACTGTCCAGCATTGACATGGCGCCTGCAAAGAGCATGTAACTGCTGTTTGCGTCGCGATTCTTGAAAACGGGCGAGCCGGCTTGAGCGGTTCGCCCGTTTTGTTGTACGCCGTGCATGTTCGGCAGCTGGCGGGTGCAAGTCCCGTCCCAACCTGATGGAGGTGAAGGGTAGCGAAGCGCAAGGGCGTCACTGCGAGGTGAGGTCTGAAGGAAGCGTGGAGCAA